>Ga0315279_10004266_pt1 | contig 19290 bp, 25 predicted proteins | sample YL17G06_20_MG_FD_203694 | JGI IMG/M metagenome (GOLD analysis project Ga0315279, IMG submission 203694) | Sediment microbial communities from Yellowstone Lake, YNP, Wyoming, USA - YL17G06_20 | ecosystem: Environmental > Aquatic > Freshwater > Lake > Sediment | place: USA: Wyoming | collected... | reverse complement strand
ACCCCAGAGCACCTCTTCCCAGAACTGGGTAATCGCCCGACCAATAAGCGGCCCGCGCCAGATAACAGCATCATCCTCATTGGGGAGAAGGAGATTGATGGACATTATTTCTATTCCCGATCTTGACGTAACTGGCAATATGCCGGTATCGCTACCTCCCGGGCGATCGACTATTCCAAACATCTTTGGGATGCTGGGGCCCGTGATATCGGCATCTAAGATACCCACCTCATAGCCGCAGCGCGTGAGCGCTACCGCGGCAAGGCTGGCTACCAGAGACTTGCCTACACCACCCTTGCCACTCATTACGGCAATAACATTATCTATCTCGTTCAAGTCCTTTGGTTTACCATCCACGAAGCTGACACTCACCTCACTTACGCCGGTTAACTTGCCCGTGGCGTCTTTAATCTTCTCTTTAAGCCACTCCTGAGTTCCTGGCGCTAGAGCAGCTGAGGCGAGCGTGATATTAACCCTACCATCAGCAATATTGACATTGCGGACCAGGTTCATCTTCACCAGACTGCGCATGGCGCCAGGGACTAGAACCATTTCCATGCCTTCTACTACTTGTTCCTTGGTTATCATGGTTTCCCTCCATTCCTAGGTACGAGTGAGCTTACTATTTTTCTCTTGAAATACTGTATGTTCTTTTGCCCTTTGCTGATAGCTTAAACAATCCTCTGTTTGTTACCCTGGATATTATCTCATCTTGTTTCAGGTGATGGTCACTTACCGACAAAATGCCTTTTGGTCTCAATATCGTATGCAACTCTGCCAGCACTCCGTTGGGGTCATCCAAGTGATGAAGGGTATCGTATAGTAAAACCACATCCAAGCTATTGGGCAGTAGTCCAGTTTTGCAGTCAGAAAGGATAGTCTGCACATTCGCCAATCGCTTTCGGTAAGCTATCCTTTGAACCGCCCGAATGGCGAGCGGATGGACATCGAGAGCATAAATTTTGCCAGACTCGCCCACCAATTCCGCAAGAGGCATAATGTAACTTCCGGGGCCACAGCCAAAATCCAGCACATGGAACCCCGATTTTATGCCCACTTCCTTCAAGATGCTCATTGGAGGTAGGAGAAAATCGCGAAACTTGTAGGTTAAAGACATAAGTCCGAAATCAAGATTGGACTTCGGCTTTGCCTTTGCCTTTACTTCTTCTGCTAGCATAGATTACCTCCCAGGCTGTGCTAAACGAATCTTCTCGCCAGCAACCTCGTCGCCGGCAAAATCAATACCGGTATTAGTGCAATAAGAACCACAATATCAATAGCGATAGCAATATCCCCGGCCCCACCAAAGGATTGCCTTATCCCATCAACGGTGTAGGTAAGAGGCAGTATATAGGCGATTTGCTTGAGTACCGGAGGCAAACTTGAAATCGGCATGAAGACGCCGCAGAGAAACACCATGAGGAAACGGGGCAGGTTGGCCAGGGTCTGAGCCTCAAACACCTCCTTGACCAGAACACACAGTAAGGCACCGAGGGAGGAAAACACTAGGAGTGACGGTAGCAGAACCAAAATGAGATAGATTATGTTGACATTAAAGATTCCCAAGGAGATGACAGATACGAGGGTTACCACCACCGTTATCATAAGGCCAAAAATAGTACCGCCCAGAATTTTGCCGAAAAGCACGCCGGAAAGACTCACCGGCGCTAGGAGCAGTCTTTCCAGGGACCCCAGCCTGAGCTCAAAGTTGATGACCACTACCTCCATGGCTGTGGTGCTGAAGAGGACAGTCATGGCAATAAGCCCGGGGACAAGTTCCTCAAAGTTACGCGGGTTCCTTAGATAGAAAGCCAGTATCCATGCGACCGGGAAAACTATGCCCCAGCTAATCGCCGGTGGCTTGAGGTAATAAGTCTTCATGTCCTTGAGGGCGATATAGTAGATGCCACGCAGGTTCTCATACCACATTATCGTCCTCCCTTCTCGGCAGCCATCACCAGTGGGCTTAGTCCGGTGAGCTTAACGAAGGCGTCTTCCAGGCTAGGTCTCAGACTACTTACCGAGGCTACCTGTGTCCCATTCTCGGTGGCGTAGCCAAGAATAGCGTGAAGCACTACATCGGCGTCGCCGCCATAGATGCGTATTCTGTCGTCTACTTTTACGACCGCCAGACCAGGGAGTCTCCGCCCAAGCTCATCTGCCGCCTTTACAAGAGGCATCTTGAAGGAAACCTCCAGTGCCGGCTTCTCCTCAGCCATAGCCTTAAGCCTGGCGGGAGTATCAATGACTACTACCCTCCCCTTGACCAGCAGAGCAATGCGGTCACACAGGATATCTGCCTCCTCGAGGTAGTGAGTGGTGAGAAAGACGGTTATCCCGGACTCTTTCAGCTGCTTAATTATGGCACGCAGGGAGCGTGCTGCCATCACATCCAGGCCTACGGTGGGTTCGTCAAGGAAAAGAAGTCGTGGTTTGTGAACGAGGGCAGCGGTAATCGTCAGCGCTCGCTTCATCCCCCGCGAATAGGTGGCGAATTTGGAGTCCTTTCTCTCGAAGAGTCCGAAAGTCTTCAGGAGTTCCTCTGCTCTTGTGCGGTGTTCAGGGCGTGGCATGCCGTAAAGCTGCCCCATGAACACGAGATTATCCAGACCAGTAAGCTCATCGTACATATTGGACTGCTCTGGCACGACGCCGAATGTCTTTTTTGCCTTTGTAATCTCTGATGCTATGTCATATCCGAGGACGCGGGCATTACCAGCGGTAGGTTTGGACAAGCCAGTGAGCATCCGGATGGTTGTCGTCTTACCGGCGCCGTTTGGTCCAAGGAAACCAAAGATTTCGCCTTCTTCAACAGAAAAGCTAATACCGCTTACCGCGGCTAGTCCGTCATACTGTTTGATTAAACCAGAGACTTCAATCGCCTTTACCATTAAATACCCTCTAGTGCAACCGCTCCATGAGGTTGGGTAACTTGCCCGCAAGGTAGAGCTTGACTGCCTCATCAATGCTCTCAACATCAGTAACTACCGTCTCAATGCCGCGGCTCTTCAGGCTCTCGTAGGCGCCCCAGCCCATGCCGCCGGCAATGAGCACCTGGCAATCATCGATACTCTGAGCCATAGTGGCGTGCCTCGCCTGCGCGCCGGCATCATAGCCGTGCCGTTCCCCAGGTACTGTATCAGGATGCTGGTTAGCGGCGAAGGTGTGGTGCCCTGCCTTGGCTCTGGTTTCCTTTCTCACGATCTTACCGTCTTCCACCGTCACCACAACATACAGCGGCGCTCGGCCGAAGTGCTGGCTGACAGTAATTCCGTCTTCACTTATAGCAGCAATCTTCATTAGTTCTATCCCTCCTAATCTATATTTAGTTCGTATTTTGGTTTGCCGTCGGTGAAGGACAGTCTAAGCATAACTTTCCTCCCTTCGGCAAGATATTTTTCAGATTCATCACGTAGTTTCTGTGACTCAGGAGATTTGAGAAAAGCTAGCAGCATCTCAAACCTTTGCTGGAGTTTCTGGTCATTTTCTTTCCCACCCAGAAGCTCCCTCAGGCAGTTATTGAGCTCCTGCTCCGCCAGGCATTTGATGCATTTGCCAGGTATTTCATTGTTTGAATATCTGGGCTCAAGGTCAAATGACTGCATGCTGGCTCCCTTCAGTTCAACATCACGCATACGCCATGGACTACCTTCAGGTTATTCTTATGGCAATAGGCTATGGCGGCTTCGCTTTCTGAGCCTGGCTGCAGCCAGATGCGGCTCAGTCCCAGTTCTTTGCATTCCTTCAGAATTTCTTCGGTCACCTTGGGCGGCACAACAAAGTCGACAACATCCACCTTGACCGGGATATCGGTGAGGCTGGGGTAACACATGATTTCATCCAGTTTCTTAAGCTTGGGGTTTACCGGATAGACCTCATAGCCCCGGCTTTTCAGGTTCTTGAATATCTGATGACCATACTTCCCAGGATTGTCAGTGGCACCGACTACAGCAAATCGCTTTTGAGCCATAAACTCCTTAATCAGGTCTTGCATAACATTGCTCCTTAATGCCTGTGGCATCGTTCGCCGGTAGAGCAAGGTGGTGTCTCACACCGCTCTTCCCGGCCACAGCACGTAGTGCCCGGGGCATTAGCCCTGTTTTTCAAGAGACTCCGGAGCAGATATCAGTCTTTCTAGGTTCTGGCTACTGCAACTGGGGCAGGCTAACGTCCTGCTATTCGAGGGGTGGGGCAACAATAACTCAGATACGTGTCCACACTCTCGACATCTAAAGTCGTATATGGGCATGATTTCTCCTTATCTGACCCGTAATTTTGAGACTAGCTCCCACAGTGCTTCTATCTGGTGGGATACGCCGTTTCGGCTATATTCCACCACCGGCAAACCGTGTACCATCGCCTCAGTCACAACATTATCAAAAGGAATGTGTGCGGCTACCTCCACTTTCTGGCTGAGGCAGTAGTGCTCAATCTCACGAGTATTGTTCTCGTTAATGTCGTACTTGTTGATACAAACCAGAGCTGGGACGTTAAAATGGCGGCAGACATTGAGAACCCGCTCCAGGTCATGAATCCCTGACAGTGTGGGCTCGGTCACCAGAAGAGCTAGATTGGCTCCGGAGAGGGAAGAGATAACCGGGCATCCGATACCCGGCGGCCCATCGCTTATAATATAATCAAACCCTAGTTTCTCAGCCATTTTTCTCGCCTGTTGCCTCACGATGGCGACCAATTTCCCGGAGTTTTCCTGGGCTATGCCCAGACGAGCATGAACGAGCAGTCCATACTTAGTGTCAGAAATATACCATTGCCCGGCTAGGTTTTCCTTCATGGTAATGGCTTCTGACGGGCATACGTGAGAGCAGAAGCCACAGCCCTCGCACAATACAGCGTCAACCCTAAAATCCTCAATTGCCTTAAACCGACACAACTCCTGGCACAAGCCACATTGAGTGCATTTCTCTCCGTCGATTACGGCAACCTGCCCGCTCCAGAACTCATGTTTTTCTCGGATTGCAGGCTGGAGTAGCAGATGAAGGTCGGCAGCATCGACATCGCAATCGACCAATACCTTATTCTTAGCCAAGACAGCAAACGAGCCCACGATGCTGGTCTTCCCGGTGCCGCCTTTACCGCTTAAGACTACTACTTCGTTCATGTATTATCTTCTGAACACGGTCAAAGAACGCCAGAAAGGGCTCCTGCCACTGTGGCATGCCCTCGACCAGAGTTATTCCCCGAGAGTTAAGCCGGGCAATTTCAATATCAAGAGGAATGGTAAGCAGAACTGGTATACCCTCTCTGAGACAGTATTCTTCTACTTTTACATCACCTACCCCCGCACGGTTGATAACCACTCCAAAGTGGACTTCAAGTTCCTTGGCTGTCTCCACCGCCAAGATAAGGTCGTTAAGTCCGAAGGGAGTTGGCTCGGTTACCAATAAGCAGAAATCACTGTCCCTGATCGATTCCACGACGGGACAGGATGTCCCCGGCGAGATGTCAACGATAACTATGCCGTCATGGTGAGCCGTCTCTTTGACCTTCCGGATGACAGGCGTCGGCATCGTCTCACCTATATTCAGTCTACCCTGCACAAAGGCTATGCCATTTGAGTGCCCGTACTCTACAACGCCAATTTCCCTGCCCAACTCGCTGATAGCTTTTTCCGGACAGAGATAACTACAAGCTCCGCAGCCGTGGCAGAGATGAGGAAAGACGAGGACGTTCGTGGGAAGAACAGCAATGGCGTTGTAAGCGCAGACATCGGCACATTTGCCACAGAAGGTGCATTTGTCCTCATTTACCCTGGGAACCATAATGCTAACCGTTTCGCTTCTCTTAATGACCGGCTTTAAGAAGATATGGTCATTAGGTTCCTCGACATCGCAATCCACAAGCTGCACTCGCTCTCTATCTTTGAGGGAAAGGGCAAGGCTGGTAGCCACCAACGTCTTGCCGGTCCCCCCTTTACCACTGGCAATAGATATAATCATATTATTCCCTGACCATTTTGGTGCCGCACTTAGGACAGCTTAGAGTGTAACAGGGTGTCCCCAGTTTGTGGGATACTTTCTCACCACAACTAGGGCAGACGCAGCTTCCACCCGGTCCAGCGCCAGATCGGCTGCCCCTCATTCTGCCACCTCTCTGCCCACTCCTATCTGGCGGTCCCGTTCCATCCCCTCTAGGCATAACAACACCTCCAAAGTATATTAGTATCTAGCACTAGACCACGCCTCCACCCATGCCACCACCCATTCCCCAATGACTAGAAACACTGGGCTGCGAGTTCGCTTGGTACTTGCCTGCTTTATAGTCTCGCACAGCGTCTTGCACTTTACCCGAAACACCGGTCACGACCTTAATCCCGGCAGAAGATAAAACCTGAAAGGCATTGGGCCCGCAGTCGCCGGTGAGCACCACCTGTACTCCTTTATCAACAATTGTCTGGGCACTTGAAATACCTGCCCCACCTCCTACCAAGGTCCCCCTGTTTTCCACCGCTTCATACTGCATAGTGTCTAGGTCAATAACAATGAAGTACTGGCAACGCCCAAAACGAGGGTCAACTTGAGCATCTAAGCTTGGTTCTGTAGCTGATACAGCAATCTTCACAAGTATCTCCTTCCCGTAGGGACTGGTATTAATGATGTCACAGTCCCATTCATTCTTACTCCGTCTTTTCTATTTCTTGGATTCGGCGCTCGATGTCCTCAAGCTGACTCTTCATAATGTCGGCCTGATCCTTCAGAAAAGCCAGTTCGCCCTCACCAGTAGAGGCCGGCCAATTGGCAGCTGCTAGAGGCATCATATAGGGAGTCGCTCCTACCAATGGACCGGGGTACCAACACCGCGGCAGTCCACCTCTTCCACGACCGATATATGGCCATGATGGAGAGGTACCGCCGAAACCGAATCCTCTTCCATATCCATATGGCATGTTTTCACCCCCTTTCGCTAGTTTTATTTGGGCAGGCGCTACCTCACGAATAGCGCCTACGCGACAAACTTCAGCACAGATGCCGCATTGGATACATAGCTCCTGATTCACCACTGCCAAGTCATCATTAATAGTTATGGCCTGCTGTGGACATACAGTAACGCAAGAACCACACTTGGTACATTTACTGCTACTAATGTGGAACATTCTTCATTGCCTCCCGCGTCCTCTTCCATGACGACCGCCCAAACCTCTCCTGCCCGGGACATCTCCGTATGGATGAAGCGGTATGAAGTCTGGCGTATTACATACTGGACAGAGCCGAGGGGGCGCGCCGACCATTTTCTCAAAGGGCACTTCCCACTCGTGTCCACTCAGACACTTGAATCGGCTGAAAGCCATCTCGAAACTTCCGCCTTCGATTCTTATGGCTTTGCCGTTAAGTAACGCATCAGCTATTTTCCGACGGCTTGATACCAAAACCCTTTGAAAAGTTGGGCGGGATATATTCATTCTCTCGGCACTTTGCTCCTGCTCAAGACCCTCGATATCTTTCAGGCGCATCGCCTCAGCCTCTTCTACTGACAGCCGCACCTCTTCAAGAACCCTCAATGGTATACCAGCCGGCTTGAAATAGGTTGCTCCTGGCAAAAAAGATACCCGGCGACATTTTAACGGTCTAGACACGTCCACTCCATATTATGAGCATATGCTCATAATAATTATAATGTTAGATAAGATTAAAGTCAAATGAGCAACGTATTCACTGAAGAAGAATATTAAGCTTCTTACCGCAGAGTTACTATATTGCTTCGTCGAGTTTTCCCTGGGTATCGAAGCATTACACATTGTACTATGAATAACAACTGCGAAGGGCTCGCAAGAGTAACACGTGAAATAGACAAAAAAAGGGGGTGATAGCTTTTCAGCCACCACCCCCTTTCTAAAAGAGGGAAATTATCACCATTTTTCTTGGGCTAATCTGGAAGTGAGCCAGGTGCGTAGCGGTTCATCCAGGGTACCCACTCTGGCTTCCAGCCAGCGGACATCTCCACTCTCCAGGGCGGCTTTTGCCTCCGGCGTTAGATTGTAAGCCTTTAAGGCCCGATTGGGATTCTCTGAGAGTTTAGCCATAAACCTGGCATCATCTCTAGCCCTAGCCAACACCGATATAAGAGTCTTAGTTTCCATGTCTGGATAGCCAACCGGCGCAGTTTGTAGCCGCGACGTAGAAAACACGCCTGACAACCAGGGTCTGGCAGCCACCGCTTCAGCAGCGCGGTCATTGCGCAGGTATATAAGCCAGTAAATGCTGCCTACAAACGTGCCGCCAACGATATTGCCCAGCGTAACCGGAATCAGATTGCCGATAAAGCCATTAAGACTTAAATTGGTTACCTGGCTTGCGGTAAGGCCGGCTACTTCAAGGACTTTGGCCTGGCCGGCCATGGCTATACCCATTGGAATGAAGTACATGTTAGCTATGCTGTGCTCGAAGCCACAAGCTACGAATGCAGTTATAGGAAACAGGATAGCAAATATCTTGTCGACAGTGGAACGAGCGCTAAAGCAGAGCCAGACCGCCAGACAGACAAGTGTATTGCACAAAATTCCGCGGGCAAAAGCCGGCCAGAAAGCCAGATTTACTTTGGCATTGGCGATCGATAACGCATTCACGCCCACTTTGAAGCCGTCTAGCGCCCAGAACTGACTATAAAAGACTACGAGTACTAATAACAGCGACCCTATAAGATTGGTGAAATAGACTATACCCCAGTTTTTAAACAACTGTGATAATCCGATCTTACCGCTGGCCCGGCTGCCCACCATAAGAGCATTACCGGTGAACAGCTCCGCCCCGGCCACTACCACAAGGATCAGGCCCAGGCTGAATACAATGCCCCCGACAAGTTTAGTCAATCCGAAACCTATCTGGATATCTGTGGTAACTAAGGTGGCAAACATAGCCCCCAGGCCAATAAAGAAACCCGCCAGTATTCCCAGGAGTGAGATGGTCCAGATATTTCCATTTGCCTTGGTTACCCCCACTGCTTCCATTTTTAGCGCCATCTCTGCCGGCGGTCGACAATCAGTGGTGGCGCAGCTCTTCAGCTCCTCCAGGGCGGTTTGTAAGCGAGATACCTCAACCGATGGATGCCCCCCATTCTCCATTTTTTGTATTTCCTTACCGGTTAATTTTAAGTCTGCCATAGTTATTCTCCCCTACCACTTCTCCTGAGATAGACGATACCACAGCCAGGTTGAGAGACGTTTGTCCAGCTTACCAACCCAGCTCTCAATCTTCTGGATATCACCACTGGCTAAGGCTGCTTTCTCCTCCTGCGTCAGTGTGTAATACTCGTTGAGAGCTTCATGAGGGTCCTCTGCCAGGCGGGTCATGAAATCGGGGTCATCAGCCGCCCTTGCCAGGACGGATAGGACCGCCCACCTTCCGGTCAAGCCCTCCTTCGGGACAACTGTCGGTGCACTGATGAGCTTGTCTAGGTTTTCAGTGCCTTCTTCGAGCTTTTTACGAACGTGCTCAGCCATTTTTGGTCACCTCCTTATTTATTTGAATTTCTATCTTTAATTTAGCAACTGGTAACGTAACTCTCATCGGCCTCGCGCCCTAATTTCGACGGGGCTTTGGGTATGTCCAAAAGTATTACGTTAATCTTGTTTAAAAACCATGAAACAAGTTCATTTTGGCCATTGGTACTAGTTCTCTTAGACATTGAAATTATCTAGCTAGCTTTAATTGGGATAAAAAAACCGGAGGATTAACCTCCGTATTCCTGTTTCGTTCTTGCCTAAGTATTTCCATTTAAGTAATTAAGGATTAGTGGTATACTACAGGTGAAAAGGGGGCGGGCGGTGGCAAAATTTGGGGAGCAAATTTTTGGGGGCAGTTCAGTAAAGCTAGGAGTTTGGGCAGATTAAAGTCAATGTTTGGGGTACCTGCCACAAAAGTGATTGCCACCGCCCACTCGGTACCCTCCTCTATTAAGGCATCACACCTTCAAGTTGTAGTAAATTAATGCCACCGAGTTTATCACTTAATTCTAGTGAGCTAGCTCAAAACTAATGTTCTTTGTAACAGCAACCTCCTTATTTCCAATATGTCTAAGCCTGGTTCTAACCATAGATACCAGTTTTTAACTATTCTATTTTGAAATCAGGCCGATGGGGAACACCCACCTGCCGAACTTATCGTTCAGCACCACAGCTGCCGAACCGTAGGCTGCAGCAGCGCCGCAGCACAGTCCTTCTGCTCCGGCTACCGCTGCTGGTATAGCACCAAAGAAGACGCCTGCAAGCAGAAAGAACAGAATCGTCAAACTTGCGAATACGAAGATGTGCATTACTGACATCTTGAAAGTACCTATGGTCATGTAGCCGGTGAATATACCCCAGCACACAAATAACCAGGCCAGCCCAGAGCGCTCCATCTCGACTACGCCTGTCCACTGTAGTAAAAAGTAAAAGCTCAATCCTATCCAGAACAAGCCGTAGGAAGTGAAGGCGGTGAGACCAAAGGTATCGCCACGCCGAGCATCTATTATGCCGGCAATAATCTGGGCTACACCACCCCAGAAAAATCCGTATACCAGTGGTAAAGTACTTGTAATCAAACCCAGATTGTGAATCTGCAACAGAATCGTATTCAGGCCAAATCCGGCTAAGCCTAGGGCGCCCGGATTAGCCCATTGGACCTCATTTTGAGTAATCACCTTTGCCACAAAATTTCCTCCTATGTCACCATAATCTTACATTGGTTGATGCCGGAGAAAGCTAACACAACTGCAATAAACCTAGCATCTCTCCTTGACCAGCACTTCAACTACAGAGGGGTCAGCCAGTGTAGTAGTGTCACCCAATTGCTCCACATCGCCGGCAGCAATCTTGGTCAATATTCTCCTCATAATCTTGCCACTCCTCGTCTTGGGCAAACCATCAGCAAACTGAATCTTGTCCGGTGTGGCTATTGGACCAATCTCCTTGCGGACATGGGATACCAGCGCTTTCTTGAGCTCGTCAGACTTTCCCACGCCGGCTTTTAGCGTAACGAAGGCATATATGCCTTGCCCTTTTATCTCGTGGGGCATGCCAACAACGGCAGCTTCCGCGACATTGTCATGAGAGACCAGGGCGCTTTCGACCTCAGCCGTCCCTATACGGTGCCCTGACACATTAATAACATCGTCAATACGACCCATCAACCAGAAGAATCCGTCTTCGTCTACTCTGGCGCCATCTCCCGTTGTATAAACGCCGGGGAATCGAACAAAGTAAGTGTTCTTGAATCTCTCCGGGTCGCCATAGACCCGGCGCATCAGCCCCGGCCAGGGCTTTTTGATAACCAGGTAGCCGCCTTCATTCACATCAGCAACGGAACCGTCCTCTCTGAGCACCGCAGCCTCGACTCCAGGAAACGGCAATGTCGCTGAGCCCGGTTTAAGTGGAGTAGCACCGGGTAAAGGTGTGATTAATACTCCTCCCGTCTCTGTTTGCCACCAGGTATCCACAATCGGGCACATATTTTTACCTATTACGTTGTAGTACCAAATCCAGGCCTCAGGATTTATCGGTTCACCTACCGTGCCCAGAAGACGCAAGGAGCTCAAATTATGCTTATTAGGCCATTCATCTCCCTCTCTCATTATGGCTCGGAGTGCAGTAGGGGCCGTGTAGAAAATGCTGACCTGATATTTTTCAACAATATCCCAGAACCTATCAGGATGTGGATAGTTTGGCACCCCCTCAAACATTAGTGTTGTCGCTCCGTAAGACAAAGGACCATAGACTATATAGGAGTGCCCCGTCACCCAGCCAATGTCGGCTGTACACCAGAAAGTATCTTCTTCTTTCATGTCAAAAATCCACTTAAATGTTTGATAGCAGTAAAGAAGATAACCTGCCTGAGTATGCAGAACTCCCTTGGGTTTGCCGGTGCTCCCACTGGTATACAAAATGAACAGTGGGTCTTCAGCATCCATAACTTCGGGCTTACACTCTGTTTTAGCGCTATCAGCCGCCATTTCATCATCCCACCAATAATCACGCCCCTTCTCCATGGCTACTTCAATATTAGCCCTCTTGACCACTATGACATCCTTCACGTCAGGGCAGGCTGCAAGGGCTGCGTCTGCATTGTCCTTACTCCGTATGATCTTGCCACCACGGTAGTAGCCATCGACACAAATGAGTACTGAAGAGCGGCAGTCCAGCATCCTGTCTTTCAATGCATCAGCACTGAAACCGCCGAAAACAACGCTATGAATAGCGCCAATCCTGGCACAAGCCAGCATAGCAATCGGCAGTTCTACAATCATGGGTAAGTATATAGATACTCTATCTCCTTTTTTGACACCATGTTTCTTAAGCACATTGGCAAACTTGCAGACCTCTCGATATAGCTGTTGATAGGTTAGTACCTTGCTATCACCGATGTCGCCCTCCCAGATCAAAGCCGCTTTGTTCTTTCTCCACGTCTTAACGTGCCTGTCCAGGCAATTTTGACTGACATTGAGCTTACCCCCCACAAACCATTCATGCTTGCCCTCCTTGAAATCCTCGACAAACACTTTATCCCATTTCCGATACCAGTCCAGCTGACCTGCCATCTCGCCCCAGAAGCCCTCAGGGTCATTAATAGACCACTGATAGACATCTTTATACTCGACCAGATTCCGTATGTACGCCCGTTCACTGAATTCCTTTGGAGGATTGAATACTCTTTTTTCCCCCATCATTGAAGTGATTGTTTTTACATCTGCCATGATTAAACTCCTTTCCAGAATTAGAACTTAAACCAGTGCCGTAACACCCAGTAACTGGGCATAGGCCTGGCGTAGCCTGCTAGCTACCACCCGCGCGATTCCTCTTGAAATCCTGCAGCCTATCTCAGGTCTGGTTACGCATAAACCGGATAACTCCTGCCCATCAAAAGCCAGTACCTTTGTATTCTCTAAAGCTTTCACTGTAGCCGTACAAATATATGGGTCCAGCATGGCCGACCAGCCGAACACCTCATAGTCGGTTACGGCTTGAACCTGGCGTTGAGCTAGCGGCCCGACTTCTAAGATAATGCCTACTGCCCCATGTTCGATTATGTACAACCTCTCTTCCTTGTTGCCCTGCTTGCAAATAATTGTCCCGGCCTCGAATTCTTTATAGTCGCACATTTTCTCCGCTTCACGAAGCTGTTTATCATCCAAAGCTCGAAAGATGTCGCATTTCCTTAACACATTGAACTTGCCCATATTTCACCCCCTTAAATTTCTTTGTGCCCCCAGGTATGTACATGGTTCCTTGGCCGCACAACTGCAGCCATACCAATTATCCTCAGCCACGACAGTCTGTCTCAGTAGTTGACCTGTTCACCGCGCGGTCGGTTCGGAGCCTCAGCACCTTCTGGGTAGTACTATGCAAACCACGCAAATTTGAATAAAGAAAAAGTGCTGCTAAAAATAAAGCAACAGAGACTACAAAACCTGCGACTACCATAAATTGCCAATGCATTATTCTGCCCCCTTTACCACTTCTCCTGACATAAACGGCACCATAGCCAACTTGCTAAACGCTTGTCCAGCTTACCTAACCAACTCTCAATCTTTTGTATATCGCCGGTGGCCAGGGCCATTCTCTGCTCTTGGGTTAGGGTGTAATACTCTTTAAGAACTTCGTGTGGGTTCTCGGCTAAACGCGACATGAACTCAGGTTCATCCGCCGCTCTAGCCAGCACAGATAATATCGCCCACTTGCCAGTCAAACCCTCACTTGGAACAACGGTCGGTGCACCGATTACTCTATCGAGCGTTTCGCTAGTATCTTCGGCCTTCTCACCAAGCGTATCAGACATTCCCGCTGTTCATAGTTAACCAGATTTTTCTGACAACTATACTGTAGCAGTTAGCAGCTTGGCTCTCATCGGTCTTTAGCTCTAGTTTCGATGGTACTTTGGCCTATGTTTCGTAATAAGACCACCGAACATACCTGACTATAGTATTATTGTGCCTTCAGTCTGATATACCTTATAATTAGTGTTGAACCGGTAAGGGGGGTTACAGAAAGTGAAGACGAAAACCAGAATTTTGATTGCCGATGATCATCCTTTGTTGCGGGAAGCATTGAGCCAGGTATTTTCCACTCAGAAAGATATGGAGATAGTTGGCCAGGCAAACAATGGCGAGGAAGCTGTCAACCTGACTTCCGAACTAAAGCCAGATATACTGGTTATGGATATTATGATGCCCAAGTTTGATGGCCTTGAAGCCAGCCGACAAATCAAGAAAATTGCCCCCAATACTGCCATACTGATTCTCACCGCCTATGATGATGATAATTACGTACTTGGATTGCTTGAGGCTGGAGCTGCCGGTTACCTGATGAAGAGCGCGCGAGGACAAGATTTGGTGGAAGCTGTGCGGGCTATAAGAGCCGGTGAGTCAGTGCTTCATCCTAAGATAATTGAAAAGTTGCTAAAACAAGCCATGATTAAACCAGCAGGAGCCGTAGACCGAAAAATAAGAGACCTTCTAAGCGACCGGGAGATGGAAATGCTGAAACTATTGGCTACCGGAATGAGCAACAAAGAGATAGCCAATAAACTATACCTCAGCTTACGAACCGTTAAGGCTCACATGTCCAACATTTTCACCAAGATGAATGTCGCTTCGCGAAGTGAAGCTCTAGTTGAAGGCCTTAGAACGGGACTAATTACTTTAGAAGATGTTAAGCAAGGTGAATCTTCGGAATAATAGAATAAATTTGATGTTCGACTAGTATCCGTAAAGAATAAAAAATAGACGAGGAGATGTATCAGCAGCAGTGTCAAATAGATGGCGAATTTTCCACATCTGCTTCTTAACCCTAATCTTCTTACTTCTGACTCTATCCCATTACCACGAACTCCTGGCTAGCATCCCGATAATAGGCCAGGTGTCTATTGCCTCGTTTCTCGGTTTATCAAGATACGCTGTTGAGCGATTTATTTATATCCTGCTCATAGTTTATGCCGGCTGGTCGCTGGGCATAAAGTTTGGCATCGGTACATTGTTGGCCTCCGGTCTTGTTATGCTTCCACGTGCAATATTTATATCATCCACCCCTATAGACTCCACAATCGAGAGCATCGCTGCGCTTACCATTGGCGGCTTGGGCATCTCATTGATTCAAATGCGCCGGGGATGGCATCAACAAAGACAGAAACTACGTGGAATTAGAGTAGCCTTGAGAACATCTCAAGAGAGCTACGAAGAGCTTTTTACAAACGCCAGTGATGCTATTTGGGTTCATGATATGCACGGCAAGATAGTGATAGCCAATATAGCCTGTGAGAAGGTCAGCGGCTACTCGCCAGATGATTTAATAGGTAAAAATGTTGCTGAATTCATGTCCCGTGAGGCACTGGTGATAGCCAGAGAAATTAGAACCAAGCTGATGAAAGGCCAAGCTATAGATCAACGCTATGACCAACGATTAATCAAAAAAGACGGCACCGAAGCTATTGTAGAACTGTTTACCCGCCTTATCCGCGCTGATGGCAAGCCCATCGGCTTTCAGAACATAGCTCGCGATGTTACCGAAGAAAGAAGACTGAGAGATAATCTTCGCCTTCAAATTCATAAAACTCTGATGGCGCAGGAGGAGGAACGGAAACGAATTGCCCGGGAACTCCATGATGATATCGCTCAGTCCATTTTATTATTGTCGCGACAACTGGACATCCTTATCTCCAAAAATGACTCCAAGATACCTAAAGCTTCGATTATTGAGCTCGAGCATATTGAGAATATAGCCAATGACGCTTACAAAAGTCTGCAGCGATATGCACGTGACCTGAGGCCGAGCATTTTAGACCAGATGGGACTCGTCGCCGCGTTAAATTGGTTGACTGAAGAACTGGGCAAAGAGTTAGGGATTAAAACTTCGGTAAAATCGGATAAATTACCTCCGCTTCCATCAGAAGTGGAGTTAGCCATGTTCCGCATCGCTCAGGAGACATTGAACAATATCCGAAAACATGCTCAGGCGTCGGCGGTTAATATTACGGTACAACTTACTTCAAACAATTTGAAGATGTCTATCACGGATAACGGCAAGGGTTTCTCGACATCTAGATTGACCGGTGACCTGGCCAAAGAGGGAAAACTGGGAGTCCTGGGTATGGAAGAACGGGCACGTCTTATCGGAGGCAACTTACAGATAAAATCAGAACCCGGCAAAGGTACAACTGTGATCGCCAGGGCACCAATCTGGACTCGACAGAAAGGCCTTATTCCGTTTATCTGAATAAGGTTGCCTTTGCCCGCAATATATTTTTGCGCTCCCTGGCAAAATCAGGACCAGAAAATGGAATTACCGAACACTCCACAAGTTAAGCAACTCATTCGCCAAGCTATAGCTGAAGACCTGAGCCGGAAAGATGTTACTACGAAGGCATTGATACCTGAGACCCAGATGGGCAAGGCATTAATAATGGTCAAAGGCAAAGGAGTCATAGCCGGAACTGACATAGCCAAACAGGTTTTTCTTAAAGTAGACCCTAAATTGGAGGTGGATATTCTTATCAAGGACGGCGCCGAAGTCAAAGCCAGCGATGTTGTAGCTAGAATTGAAGGTAAAACTTCAAGTATACTGAAAGCCGAGCGGGTGGCATTAAACTTCCTGCAGCGTCTTAGCGGCATTGCCTCGGAGACTGCCAGCTATGTCCAGGCTGTTAAAGGCCTACCGGTTTACATCACGGATACCAGGAAAACTGCGCCAGGACTAAGAACGCTGGAAAAATACGCCGTTCGTGTCGGCGGCGGTAAGAACCACCGTATGCATCTGGCAGACGGCATTCTGATTAAGGACAACCACATTGCAGCGCTCCGCCGTCGAGGGCTGAGTATAAAGGAAATTGTAGCCAAAGCCCGCAAAAAGGCTTCTCCTGAGCTAAAAATCGAAATTGAAGTCAAGACCCCCGAGGAAACTATCCAGGCTGCTGAAGCCGGTGCCGATATAATTATGCTCGATAATATGAACCTTGAAGACATGCGACGGGCTGTCCAGTTAGTCAAAGGCCATGTTTTGATAGAAGCTTCGGGAGGCATTACTCTGGAAAATGTCCGGGCTGTTGCTGAGACGGGTGTTGACCGTATCTCGATAGGAGCTCTTACTCACTCGCCGAAAGCTCTGGACATCAGCTTAGAACTTGACTAAAACTTTCAATCTGTCATTTAGACAGGCCATGAGCCCTTAGCAGCGGAATATCAGCGAGAATATTTTCTGTCTTGCCGTCAGCCGCTATCTTGCCTTCATCCATGACCACAGTCCGATGGCACAAAGCCCTTACCAATTCCAGATCATGGGTGGCAATGATTTTAGTTATTGGAAGCCTATTTAGCAGTTCGACCAAAGACCACTTGCTTCTTGGGTCGAGGTTGCTGGTAGGTTCGTCAATTACCAGAATCTCCGGATCTAAGGACAGAACAGTGGCAATGGCAATACGTTTTTTCTCGCCGACGCTCAGATGATGAGGAGAGCGCTGCTCATAGTCCGCCATGTTCACCCACTGGAGTGCCTGGGCAACGTGCTGTTTCACCTCAGATTCGGTTAAGCCCATATTTATAGGTCCGAAGGCAACGTCATCAAAAACATTTAGAGAGAAAAGCTGGTCTTCAGGGTCTTGGAATATCAAGCCGACTTTCCTCCTTATCTCTTTCAGATTTTTTTCTTCCACAGCCAAGCCGCAAATCTTCACAGTACTATTGCCGCGGAGGATACCATTTAGATGAAGCAAAAGTGTCGATTTCCCGGCACCATTAGGGCCAATTACCGCCACATTCTCACCGGGCCAAACAACCAGGTCAACGCCACTCAGCCCCCTATGCCCATCGGGATAGGTGTAAGAAAGGTTATTAATTTCTATTACTTTGTCCATAAAGCCTACAACCAGATAATGTATGGTAAAACAAGCACCAGACTAAACGCTGCACCAAAATAAGCGTCGGCCTGTTTGAATCTCAGTTTATACAAAGTGCGAACTTGACCGTCAAAACCTCTGGCTAACATGGCGGCATATATTCTTTCACCCCGCTCGTAGCTTCTGATAAATAAAGTGCCTACCATATGGCCAATAGTCTTTAGATGATGAAGCCGGCTGCCGCCAAAATTGCGGCTATCGCGAGCTTGTTGTATCCGCATTACCTCGTCGGCCAGCACGAAAATATACCGGTACATAAAAGAAAGTATTAATATCATCACCTGCGGCATTCCCAATTGCTTAAGTGCTTTTAGTAAGTCATCGAGCCTGGTTGTCGATGACAACAAAATCAGAGCCAAAATACAGAGCCAAGACTTAACCACAATATTGGCTAGAATCAGCAAGCCATCATAGGTTATCGAGATTTGCCACAGCCAGATATTATAGCTTCCAGCCACCTCCCCCTCTTTAAAAAAGGGGATAAAGATAGCAATCAGCAAAACAAAGGGTAAAATCACCAGAGACCTCTTTAGAACATAAGCGGATGGCAACCTGGAGAATGCCAGCATAAAAGCAATAATGGCAAAATAAAAGGCAAAAACCCGCCAATTACTGGTCGACGTCAACACAACAGCTACGATAAAAGCCAGGCTGGCAATGAGCTTAGTCCGCGGGTCAAGCCTGTGGATAACGCTATTCAGGTGGCTATATTCGTCAATAAAGCTATGCTTCACCTTTTGTCCTCAATAATTTAGCCAGCCCATAGCCGATGCCAAAGAGTATAAGAGTGCCCAATAGTCCTGCTAGAATTATGGCTAGAGCTTCATTAGTCATACCGGGTATCACATAATCGGGCATAATTTCAAAGAAAGGATTGAGAGCAGCGCCAATGAAACCTTTATCCGCAGCTACCCTCTCCAGACCATCAGGAGATGAAGAAGCTAAGGGGGACAATATAGCTAAAAGCAAAACCAGAATTAGTGCTCCATGCCACCATTTAAATTTCAATTTCATCCTTACCTCCATCAGGCTTTCTGCAGCTCTAACAGATCAGCCCTGGTAGCCAGCACCAGGGCGAGTACTGCCGCAGTTATCAAGCCTTCGCCGATGCCAATAAGCGCATGAATGCCAGCCATTGCTGGCAGAGCTATTCTCAACGGCACGGTACCTGATATCGCCAGCTCCAGGGCGCAAAAGACCGCTGACGCCACTACCGTTAGCCAGCCAGCTAAACCGGCGCCGACCATTATGCCTAACTTGCGCTTACGGAAAAGTGAAGCCACGCCTCTATAGAGATAATAACCTACCAAACAAGGGATAACACCCATATTTACGATGTTGGCCCCTAAAGCGAGTAGCCCACCATCCTGAAAAACCAGACTTTGTACCGTCAGCACGCAGGTCATTACAAGCACGC
>Ga0315279_10004264_pt1 | contig 19290 bp, 14 predicted proteins | sample YL17G06_20_MG_FD_203694 | JGI IMG/M metagenome (GOLD analysis project Ga0315279, IMG submission 203694) | Sediment microbial communities from Yellowstone Lake, YNP, Wyoming, USA - YL17G06_20 | ecosystem: Environmental > Aquatic > Freshwater > Lake > Sediment | place: USA: Wyoming | collected... | reverse complement strand
TCATGTACGCCCCGAACAGACCGTTAGCTTGGACTGACGTCGCACCCCAGGTTAGCGCGCCCTTGGTAACTATGGTTATAGTCCCCGAGCCACCTACGGCGGTTCCGCCGAGGGGGCCACTCGCTATAATCACCCTATTCGCCGGGTCCGACCAGTCGGAGTCGGGTGGGACCTCCTCGTACAGTATCTTTGAGCCCATCCCCACACCTCCAAGGTATTTCCTCTGTGTTGCTTCGTCGAAAACCTGGTCCCCTAGTTTTCCTTCGGTGAGATCAACCCGGAGATATTTGCCTGCGAATCCTTTCAAGAAGATTCCTCCCTGGATCCGATTACTATCCTGAGTACTAATTGTATTAAGGTTGTACGTATTTAGGCATATATTTAGCTTATGAAATTGATTCTCCCATATTTGGTGCTCTTTCAGCGAAATAAGCTTAATATTAGCCTTTTCCACCCTCATTGAACGTGAAATCCGACCTAAAAAAACCCCTTTTCACGTTTTAAGCCCGTTTCGCGCGCGGGTTAGCCCGGGATCGTCTTCAGCTTGACGGACCGGGGCGCCAAAGCCTTCATCAGCACATCCTCGAGCAATCCCCTGCTCTCAGCCGGGCTGTACATAGCTTCGACGAGGGCCTCGAAGTCGAGCTGGTTCACTATGGCGGCCCCGACTTTGAGGGCGTTCATGCTCAGGACTATCCCCTTCTCTGCGGGCATCCGCTCGGGGTTTATGTCGATACCGTAGAAGCCCCTGTAGTCGTACATCTTGTAGACGAGGAGGGTGGCGATCATCTGGTCGAGGCCGAGGACGCCGACGTTGAGGTCCTGGTCGTAGTTGCCGAGGGGTTGGCTATTCCAATGGCTGTGGGCGAGGCGCCCCTCCCTCAGGACGGAGGCGAAGGCGTAGGCGAGCTCCTCGTGCCCCATCAGGACGTGGCCGACCTCGGGGTTCAACCCGACAAGCGCATGACCCTGCTTCAGCAGCTTAATGTTCTCCCTCGCTTCCAGCGTCGCCTCGACGTTCCGCGCCATGAGGAGGCCGTTCGCCGTGTTCCTGTAGATGTTGTTCCCCCGCGGCTCGTAGGGCTTCGGCTCGAGGGCGACCCTCACGCCCGGGACCTCGTCCATCGCCTCGGCTACGCCCTCCTCGAAGCGGCGCCACATGCCGTAGAAGTCGTGGCCGAATGGGTTCTCGTATCCGTCGATGCCCGGCCAGACGACGCAGAGGTCGGTGCCGAGTTCCTTGTTGATCCTGAGCGAGTCCTTGAGACGGTCGACGGCTATTTTCCTCACCTTCTGGTCTGGGTTGCTTAGGCTGCCGAACTCGAACTGGCGGTCGTAGAAGAGGAGGGGGATGGCGGTGATGAGCTTGATGCCCGTCTCCTTCTCAAGCTCCCTGTAGAGGTGGAGGTTCTCCCAGTTCACCTCGTTAGGGTAATGGGCCTCGACGCCGAAGCCGGAGTCGATGTAGCCGTCGTCGCGAAGCTTCTTGATCCTGTTCAGGGTCTCCTCCACGGTGCCCCTGTCCACGTAGGAGTCGTGGAACCTGTTCCCCATGGGGTAGAAGTACCAGACCCCGGCGGAGAACCTCGGGACGAGCTCCGAGCCGAGGCGCCGGATCATGACTTCGCGGCTCGGCTCAACCTTCTGGGAACGCAGATCGAGCAAAAGGCGTCACCATTGAAGCCTACTCTCGTGGGGTTAAATGGTTAACGAGGGGCGTGAGGCGGGTCTTCCTCCAGGCTTATTCTATGCTACTATGGATAAGGCGGAAATTTTTTTTTGGCTCGGCCTCATCGGGGGGTGGTGGGTGGCCTGTTTGTCGCGGTGAACATGCCTCTCAGGTCTAGGCTCAGTCTGTCCTGTAGTCTCTGGAGTCTGTGGTAGAGCTCGGCTCTCTCCGGGTCGGGCTTTGTCCTGCTCTCCTCATCGAGTTCTACGAATCTGTCGGTGAGCTGGGAGATGTTGGTCCTCTCTCCGAGGTGCCGCCTGTAGGTCCACAGGGCTTGGATGGCGGCACCGTACGCCGCCCCCTCCTCGACCCTGATGCGGACGACTTCGACGTCGAAGACATCCGCGGCTATACGCCTCCAGGCCGTGTTCCTCGTGGCGCCTCCTGTGAGCCTGACCTCCGAGGGGTTCACGCCGAGCTCCCTGAGCCTGTTGAAGCCGTAATTCATCCCCAGCGTCGCCCCTTCCATCGCCGAGCGGGCCATGTTGGGGGCTGTGAGGTTCTCCGCCGAGACGCCGTAGAGGACGCCGGTTCCCTCAGGGACGTTGGGGGTCCTCTCCCCGCCGAGGTACGGGAGGAGTAGGAGTCCGCCCGCGCCCGGCTGCGAACCCGCAACCGCCTCCTCGAGTTCCTCGTGGCCGTAGCCGAAGAGCCTCCCGATGAGGTCCGTGGCGACGGTCACGTTCATCGTGCATGCGAGTGGGAGCCAGCCGTTGGTGGAGTCGCAGAAGGCGGCGACCTCCCCCTTCGGGTCGACGACTGGCCTTTCCGAGTAGGCGTAGACGGTGCCCGAGGTGCCGAGGCTGACAGTGACTATCCCCGGCCGTGTGTTGCCTGTGCCGATGGCGCCCATCATGTTGTCCCCGCCTCCTGCGCTGACGAGGACGTCCCTCAGCCCGAGTCTTTCAGCCGCCTCGCTCCTCAGGTAGCCGGCGGGCTCATCCGAGGGATGAATATTCGGAAGCTTCTCGATCAATGCGGGGTCGATGGCCTCCGCCACCTCTTCGGACCACCTCCTCCGCCTGACATCCATAAGCGCCGTGCCTGAGGCGTCGCCGTACTCCATCGTGCACCTGCCAGTGAGCCAGAAGTTCAGGTAGTCGTGGGGCAGCAGGACGGTCCTGAGCCTCTCGAAGTTCTCAGGCTCATGCCTCTTGAGCCAGAGTATCTTGCCGGCGGTGAAGCCGGGCGGTATCGTGTTTCCTATGAGCTCTATGACCTTCTTCTCGCCGCCCAGGGCATCGGTGAGGAGCCTGCATTCGTCGGCCGTGCTCGTGTCGTTCCAGAGCTTCGCCGGCCTTATCACGTCGCCGTCCTCGTCCAATGGGACGAAGCCGTGCTGCTGAGCCGAGACCCCCAGACCACTGATTTTAGTGGGTTCGACGCCTGAGACCTTGACGGCCTCCCTGACCGCCTCTACAAGTGCATCAACCCAGGCGGAGGGGTGCTGCTCCCTGTGTCCCGGGGGTAACCCCTCGATCAGCCCCATCGCCCTGAAGGCTGAGCCGAGGACACGCCCTGACTCGCCGTCTACGACGAGGGCCTTCGTCCCCTGGGTGCCGCTGTCGACTCCAACGAAGTAGTCAGTCAAAGGCCAGGATCCACCGCGCGCGTAGATGCTGATTCTAGTGAGGATAAGAGTTGTGATTTTTTATTGTTTTCCTCATTTGATGGTGTGAGTTTCCTGTTTTTGGGGTTGTTTTGGGGTTTGGAGTTAAAATTTAACCCCCAAACCCAAACCCACTCTCATTCTCTCACTTTTATTTGTTTATTATTATTCTCATCTTCATTCTCTTTCTCTCTCTTCATCACCACGTATATCATATATCACGTATATCACACAAAGTTAATTTTTTATTATATTTTAAGGGAAGGAAAATTTTAAAAATGTATGAATATGAACTAGAGACGTGGATGCTTATCTCGCTTTCATTATTCAGATTATTATAGATATAATCCTTATTTTCATTTATAAAAAATATTTGTATAAAAAATATTCTGTTTTAGTTGGAACTTTAATTGTCATCTTAGGTTTTTTTATAAAAGACGCTTTTCCATATGTATACTTAGGATGGGGTAAAATAGGAGGTACTATTATTTTATTCAATACACATATTCATCATTCGTTTATTGGAATCTGTTTAATATTCTTCTATTTGACATATTATCTTTTTATTCCTATCAAATATAAAGAAAAACGCATTATTTTTAAAATTGATGATACAGCCAATCTTACATTATGGATATCGCTTCTTTTAGTCATTTCACAATTACATGAAATTATCTACTTTAATTGTCTATTTTTCCCAGATAGAAGTTTCCCTATTCAATTTAGCTTATAATTAATAACGCGCGCGCGAGTTCGTAATGTTCGTTGGTGTTAGTGCAGTTAGTTAAATTACCTTAGTAGGGGGTATGGGGTGGACCCCCAAGGCTGTCATCTACTTCTTTGCTCTTTTCCCTTTTTTCCTCGCCTTCTTCGCTCGACTTTTATCACCCTTCCGTGACATCCCTCTATGCTTTTGTGGCATTATTTCTTCTTCCTTCAAAGGTTGAACCCTAGAGTCTTAGAAACCACTAGAAGATAAACCCGAATTTTGTTCTCCATCACTCTCCTGTACAACTCAAGATATTTATAAGATAACCTTTCCGCCTCAAGACTTCGCGCGCGCACACGCGTTGTTTGGGTTTGGGTTTGGGGGTTAAAATTTAACTTTTTGCATAAAGGAACACTTTTTGAAAAATATTCTCGTTATGTTGTCTTGCTCTTTTTCTTTGTGCTTAGGGTTGCTCTTTTCCTATGTAACAGCAGTAGTTATATGTTCCTTTGAATCCGCTTCCCTTCCAGTGTGTGTTTGCGTGGGTTATCTTATCACCTTTGTAGTGGTTGGCTCTATAATACCACTGGTGTATTCGTCTGTATCTCTGTAACTGTCCTCTTTTCCCACACTTAGGGCAGGTGAGTATTCTGAGTGCGGTTACTGTTTTCCCCATCTAGTTAGTCTCCCCCCTTACGCTTTGTCTTCAGGGGTCTTCGCCTTTTGTGCCTTCGCGGGGGAGGGCCGCCCTTTTTGCCCTTCACGGGGTCTCAGCCGCCTCTGACGTGAACATTATTTTCACATTGCCTGTCGTAAGTGTAAGGCATCTGGTGTCTCTGTACTCTTTTATTTCCCCCTCCTTTATTTTATGTTTGTATGCGTTATTGAATTTCACGCAGTCAGGTCTAAACTTGCATTTATTATATTTCATCATAATTATTCTACCATTCTTACATTCTTTACGTTCACCTATGCAATCATCAGGGATAGTGCATTTTTTATGGTTCAGAATAAATTGCAGAGTATTCTTTTCGACTTCATTTCTTTTTTGTTCTCTCATCTTTTCACCTTCTGCGCGCGCAAGTTAAGAAAGGGATTTTAATTCGTCTACTGCTTGTCTCCACGCTTCTTCATTGTGAGTTATACCATTTATTAAAAATTTACCTTTTTTAGTAAGAATAGTTTTATGATGTTTTATTCCATTTTCCGTAAATACGATATATTTTTTTCCATTTTTCAGTCCTCTAAGTTTAGCCATCCCTCCAATTCCTTTAGCACATTTCTTTCCTCGACTCCATTTAACTAATTCTTCGTGGAAAAAGGAAACCATGTTTTTATCACTTAACTCCTCTAGCAATCCATTTATTTCCTCTTTTCTCAGGCTCATCTTTTCACCTTCTATTATTTTGTGCAAACTGCTTTACTTCTGTATACGCAATATTCTTTGCAATATTTTTGAGGGCTCATATTTTTGAGGTATCCTATCCAGTAAGTTTTAGCTCTGACACACTTAATAGGGTTTGCTTTTTTCATTTATTTTTACCCTCCTACCTTTGATCATAAATTATCCATATCACTTATAATTAATGCTCCAATTGATTTAGGTTCTACTGGAGAGCCATATTCTTTACTTTTATGGTGAGAAGCTATTATGTGTATTAATCGATTTAGATTTTCACCTTTAAAATATGGTGATACAAGTTTCACTCCGTTAACAATATGTTCTTCTTCGCTTTGAATAATAGTGGAATTAATTTCACCGTCAATAAATTTATAACAATTAGTTCGCGCGCGCGAAGTCGTGGGCTTCCAGCCAACACGGATCGTGAATACCATATGAGAAGTCAAATAGCTTCACGACGGGACATTCTCTAAGGGAAGACTCCATTGGCGCGCCATGCTGAGCTTGCCGAGCTGGACATACCCGAGTTCGGACTCCCCACCGTTGAGCCGGTGATCCCGCCTGACACCTATCGGAGCCGGCTTAGAGCTCTCATCGAGCGGGCGGCTGAGGAGGGCTACGACGTCTTCGCCGTCTACGGCGACAGGGAGCACTACGCCAACATCGCCTACCTGACAGGCTACGATCCCCGGTTCGAGGAGGCTCTGCTTCTGATGAACGTCCTGAAACCTGACGCGAAGTCTATCCTCCTCGTCGGGAACGAGGGCATCGGCTACACCGGCATCAGCCCCATAAAGGAAGACCTTGAGGTTGTACTATACCAGAGCTTCAGTCTTCCGGGGCAGCCAAGGGGCAGCAGCCCGAACCTGGAGGAGATACTTAGGCGGTCAGGTGCTGGGAAGGGCTCCAGAGTCGGCGTCGCCGGATGGAAATACTATTCATACGCCGAGACCGAGTCCCCGGAGATGCGCCTCGAAGTGCCGAGCTACATAGCAGAAGCCATGAGGCGTGTATCCGGCCACGACAGCGTCCTGAACGCCAACAGGCTGCTGACCGACCCCGGGAGCGGCCTCCGAACCGTGAATGACGTCGACCAGCTCGCCCGATTCGAGTTCGCCGCCGCCCACACGTCGCAGGCGATCAGGGATGTTATCTTCAAACTCCGCCCCGGGATGACCGAGTACGAGGCCGTGAGGCTGATGCGGCTTAACGGCATGCCCCTCTCGTGCCACCTTATGCTGTCGGCCGGGCCAAGGGCCTTCATGGGTCTTCCCAGCCCGTCGAGCCGGGTCATCCGTGTGGGCGATCCGCTGACGATGGCGTACGGCGTCTGGGGTGCCCTAAACGCGAGAGCCGGCTTCGTAGTCAAGGAACAAGGCGAGTTGCCAACAGGGATCAGAGACTACGTTGAGAGGCTCGTGACGCCCTACTTCGAGGCCGTCGCCGACTGGTACGAGCACATGGGCTTGGGGGTTAAGGGCGATGAACTATACAAGGTGGTCTATGGTCATATTGGTGACCCGTTCTTCGGCGTCCATCTCAACCCGGGCCACCTGATCCACCTAGACGAGTGGGTCTCCTCCCCCATCTACGAGGGGTCGGATATAGCCCTCAGATCAGGCATGGCTCTGCAGGTCGACATCATCCCCGCCACAGGCACCGAGTACTTCACGACGAACATCGAGGACGGCATAGCCCTAGCCGACGGGGGGCTGAGAAACGAGTTCGCCTCACGTTACCCGGAGGCCTGGAACCGGATTCAAGCAAGGCGACGCTTCATGCAGGAGGAGCTCGGCATAAGCCTCAAGCCCGAGGTTCTCCCGTTCAGCAACATCCCCGCCTACCTGCCCCCCTTCCTCCTCTCGCCCAGGAAAGCGATGAGGATGGTCGACTAGCAGTCCAATCAGTTTTTAATACCCAGCCACACTACGGAAGGATATGCAGGGCGTAATAGGCGTCTACTCCAGGCGGAACGTCGCATTGAAGGCCCTTTACACCCTCTACGGCGTCCAGCACAGGGGGCAGGAGAGCGCCGGCATAACCCTCGCCGGCGACCGGAGCCTTCGCACCATTAAGGGGAGGGGCCTCGTCTCCAACGTCTTCGACGAACGCTACAGGAAGACCGCAGACTCAGACAAGTACGTAGCCGTGGGCTGCGCCTCCGGCGAGAGCAGTGAGGGGGAGCTCGCACCCCTATACCTGAGCTCTGGGAAGTACAGGATCTCGCTAACCCTCGACGGCTACATTCCTAACAGGGGCAGCAGGACCAACGAGGAGGCCTTCGGCGCCTGCATGGTCGCTAAGCTGAGATCGAACGGAGTCAAGACCGCCCTCGCCGAGACGATGAAGGAACTGGAGAACGCATACTACTCCCTCGTATTAGCCGTACACGACGTAGAGACCAACAGGAGCTCCCTCATGGCCGCGAGGGACCCAAGAGGCGTAAGGCCTCTATACCTCGCAGAGGGGCAGGAGGAGCTCTTCGTAACCTCGGAATCGGCACCCATCGATGTGCTCGAAAACATGAAGGAGATAATCGGTAAGCGCCGCGACTTCAAGCCCGGCTCCATGATAACCATGGACGATGAAGGCTTAACCGAGAGGCAGGTACTTGAGCCCCGCCCGGCCCACTGCGCCTTCGAGTGGGTCTACTTCGGCAGGCCCGACTCAGTCATAGAGGGGCGCAGCGTCCACGAGGTAAGGAAGAATCTTGGCCACGCACTTGTAGAGACGCACGGTTTGAGGAAGCTCTACGCGACCGAGAAGGGCCCGAGGAAGGACATGGTCGTCATACCCGTCCCAGACTCGGGGAGGTCGGTCTGCACCGGTGTAGCAGAGGCCCTAGGCCAGCCGGCTGACGAAGGCGTGATAAAGAATGCCTACCTCGGCAGAACCTACATCATAGACGACCCCGCCTTCAGGAAGATAGCCTCCGACCTTAAGCACAACATCATCAGGGAGACGGTCAGGGGAAAGAAGGTGATAATCACAGACGACAGCATAGTCAGGGGTACCGTGAGCGAGTCGGTGGCCAAGAACCTGCGGATCGCCGGAGCCACCGAGGTAGAGTTCCTGGTCAGCTACGCCGCCATATTCCACCCCTGCTTCTCGGACCCCGCTGACAAACCCCTCGCGGCGGCACCATACGAAGGCTTGAGCCTCGAGGAGATAGGGTACAGAGTGGCGGAGAAACTTCCTTCGATAGACAAGGTCAGGTACAACTCCCCTGAGAACGTTGTGGCCTCCATCGGGCTTCCCCGCTCAAGCATCTGCACCATGTGCATCAGCGGCGTAAACCCGTTCGAAGAAGAATAGCCTACAACGTGTAGGTTTCGCCAACGACGGGCTGCACCACGTTCCCGTGGATGTCGCCGAACATCCAGGGGTTCTCAGTGTGCACGGGGAACAGCCTCGCGGGCTTGATCGCCCGTATAGCCTCCGTGAGCTCGGGCCTGCTTATGTGGCCGGAGGCGTGTAGCTGGTGATACTTCAACCCGAAGTGGCTGAGCCAGTTCTGGAGCACCTGCGCCTCGATGTCCTCCTCGCCGAAGGGCTCGCTCATGCTGTAGATGAAGTGGCTCCCAGGCTCTGGGCGGATGTCTATGAGTTCGGTGAAGCTCGAGAAGTCCAGGTTAACGATGAAATCGCCTGGTTTCTCGCGGAGCTCCTCTGAGGTGACCATCTTGCCCATGAAGGGACGCTCCCACAGGTAGTAGTCCCTGTCGTCGTAGCCGCCGCTCTTCTTCCTCTTGTAATAGACTGAGACCAAGTCGTCGATGGCCGGGTTCGGAAGGTCGAGGTGCTCGTCCTCGACGAGCCTCGATAGGAGGTAGGCCGTCTTCGTGTTCACCACCATGCTCCTTCCGCAGCTCTCAGCCGCCGAGTGGAAGGTCCTCAGCCTATCCATGTCCCGCGGGCCATGGGTGTATAGGATCGACTTTCCCTCCCGGCTCGCCTCGGCGCAGACCTCCTTCACGCCCTGCAGAACATGCGCCTCAGAGAGGTTCCTCCTCCTGCTCTTCGCCTCCATCCTTGTGCCCTCCGTTATCATGGCGATGGGCTCGACGTAGGCGGCGGCTTCGAAGAACTCCTCGGTCATCTGGTGCTTCGGCCCGTGGACGCGGAGGTCGCCGGTGTAGACTATGCTTCCCTCAGAAGTGTGAATGATAAAACCATAGGCGCCGGGGATGCTGTGGTCGACGTGGATCGGCTCAAACTCGGTGTCGTTAAGCCTGATCCTGTGCCCCGTCCTGAAGGTCCTGTAGGGGTGCTCGCCGTACCGCGTCGGGCCGGTTTCCTCCATCGCCTTGACGAAGAGCTTCGTCCCCGCGCCGAGGTAGACGGGTATGGCTGGGTCGATGAAGCCGATGTGGTTGGCGTGGTCGAAGTGGGCGTGGCTGAGGAAGACTCCGTCGAAGGCAGGCTCCTCATAGCAGAGGTTGGAGCCCTCGAGCATTTCCCTAGAATAGAGGCCCTTCACCTTCGGCACGAGGTCGAACTCGAGGTAGTCGCCGAGCCCGTTCACGCCCCTCGGCTTCAACCAGTCCGTGTAGTACTCTGAACCCGAGGAGAAGCTCTGCCCGAAGTCGAGCCATACCCGGGTGTCCCCGTCCTCCAGCAGTATTTTATTGCCCCCGATCTCGCCGACGCCACCGTAGAAGCGAAGGGAAACCATCTCAATCGGCAAATATTGCCCACCGTGGATATAAGAGGCTTCAAAACAAGCCCCGAAGTATTTAACCCGGTGGGGCTAAGTGAGGAGATGACGGTGGCAGGCTTGAAGGCCATAGCTGTCGTGGGTTTTAAGGACGCCGGGAAGACGCGGGTGGTCGAGGCGCTGGTCTCGGAGTTGACGCGAAGGGGGAAGAGCGTTGCGACTCTCAAGCACACGGCCGAGTTCGTGTCGCACGATACGCCGGGGAAGGACACGTGGCGGCACATGGAGGCGGGCGCGGAGGCCTCCGCGATCATCTCCGACTCGAGCGCAGCCTTCTTCGTGAAGAAGGGGGTCACCCCGCAGGAGGCCGCGGCCCTCCTCGGCTCGTACGATTATCTGGTCATGGAGGGGTTCAAATCGGAGGGCTACATCCCCCGCATCATCGTGCCGAGGGAGCTCTCAGACATCGCAGAGCTCGCCAACGGCTTGGAGGTCGCCGTCGTCGACGTCGAAGAGGCTCTCACGGGGTACGCCGACACACGGGTCTACACGCTAGATGAGGTAGGTGACCTCGCCGACGTCGTTGAGGAGAAGGCTTTCCCGCTCCTCGCCGGCTTAAACTGCCGTGGCTGCGGGTACGAGGACTGTGCGAGCCTGGCGAAAGCCATCATGGCGGGGGAGGCCAGGGCTAAGAGCTGTGTAATGTACGCCTCGGCGGGGGTCAGGATGGTGGTCAACGGCAAGGTTGTGCCGCTGAACGCTTTCGCTCAGCTTGTCACAAAGAACGTCGTGCTCGGCCTGGTCGACTCCCTCAAGGGGATCGAAGGCCCAAGGAGGGTGGAGGTCGCCCTGGATGTCGAACGTGAAGGCTGAGAGCCTGAAGATCTGCGTAGACAGCAACGAGGCGTCGAGCCACAGGGACATCCTGAACTACCTCCGCCTCTCCGGCTTCGAGGTCGACATCCGGAGGCTGCCCGTCTGCGACTACGTCATCTCCGACAGGTGCGGCGTCGAGAGGAAGGACGCCAACGACTTCCTAGGCAGCGTAAGGGACGGGCGCCTCTTCAGCCAGGCGAAGGACATGGCCTCCGTCTACGAGAGGCCGATACTGATCCTTGAGGGGAGGCTCGCCCAGGCGTTCAGGAGGAGCAGGATGAAGCCCGCCGCGATATACGGCGCCCTTTCGAGCATCGCCCTCGACTTCGGCTTCTCCATAATCCCCGCCGAGGACCCGGACGCTAGCGCCGTGCTATTGCACCGCCTCGCCTACAGGGAGCAGACCGAGGAGAAGCGCGTCGTCCAGATCAGGAAGGTGGACAGGAAGATGCCGGCACATGAGCAGCAGATGTTCCTCCTCACAGGCTTCCCCCAGATAGGCACCACCCTAGCCCAGGACCTCCTGACCTGCTTCGACACACCGTACAGGGTTATTGAGGAGCTGGCGAGGGCTGAGATAAGCGTGTCAGCCAGCGGGAAAACAAGGCGCCTCAGTGGTTCCCTGACCGAGGTGAAGGGGATAGGGCCGGTCATAGTCGAGAACGCCCAGAGGCTGCTAAAGGGGTCGTTCAACGCCAACTGGATGGCCTATGAGGAGCCGTAGGGCTCCGCTAACCCGTCTGGTTTGCTTCTCCTTGCCTCGTTCTTAGCGTCAGCACGAGGGCTACATTGAACAGGTTCAAAATAGCGCATAGGTAGAAGACATTAGTGGCTTTGAAACTCCCGTGCGCGCCAGCGTGTTGCTAAATTCTTGGATTTAACTTTTACATGCAACAAATATTCTGGTTTTGTTTAGAACCATCTGAAGATGGAGAAGCGTGAGGATGTAGCATCCATCCTCTCAGCTTGACCTACACGACATAGAGGAGACCCTCAGCCAGCCATACCACACAGCCGGGCCGGGCAGGCCTCCCCGGAGTCCTCTGGGGATCTTCAAGGCACTGATAGTAAAGAGGCTACAGCGCATACCCGGCGACAGGGAGCTCTACAGGCGCCTCTGGAACGACGAGGGGCTGAGAGAGATCTGTGACATTGAGGATCATGAGAAGCCCTACCACCTGTCCCAGCTCACAAGGTTTAGGAACCACGTCTGCCCCGAGAAGCTAGAAGCTGTGATGAACAGGCTCTTGGAGGAGCTCGTGGAGGGCGGCCTCATCAAAGGTGAGAACTTTGCCTTGGACGCCACCTCCATCAAGGCCGCGCGCGCAGGAGGTTCAGGACACACGGCCCCGTGGAGGCGAGGGAGAGGTACCATGAGCGTCCGGCGGTTGAATCGGCTTACAGCTTCCTGAAGACCCAGTTCGGGTTGACGATGAACAAGGTCAGAGGTCTGTTGAACGTCCCGGTGTATGCGCTGCTAAGCGTGCTGTGCCACGTGCTGAACAGGGAGGCCGCGGAGAACGTGGGTAGGCCGGAGAAGGCACTCTCGCCGACTTTCTTCAACACCTGACCTGTAGGTCTTCAGATCGGTCGTGTGTGAGTGCGATTGATAGTATAAGCTATCCGGAGGAGCGCTTCCGAAAGGCTATGTTTAGCAGTACCATGGTTATACCTCCTACCATACCTGCTATGCTAGGTCCATAAGACTCTAAACCCAGGAACTGAGCTACAAAAAAAGATATTGCCACCGCTAAAAACTCTATAATAAATATCATTGCTAGCATCAGTTTTAATTGCTTTTCAGTACTCATCAACACTTCCATGATGACCGTAGATTATTAAGTCATTTATCTATAGGCGCGAGCGAAGGATCAATTACGGGACAGGGCAGCGCGCGCCGCATCGTAAAGATGGGGCTGAAGAAATCCTTTAATGTTTAACCCCTGCCCCTTCTCTTGAAGCGGGCCCGTAGCCCAGCGGATAAGGCGTCGGCCTCCGGAGCCGGAGAGCGTGGGTTCGAATCCCACCGGGCCCGCCAGAGAAGTGGTTGAAGTGTCGAACCCCCTCGTACAGCTGAGAAAGGAGTGCGAAAGCGCGTTGAGGAAGGCGGTGAAGGCCGCCTTCCCAGACATTGAGCCTCCGGAGATCAAGTTCAGCCAGCCCCCCAGCCCCGAGATGGGGGAGATATCGTCAGCTATATCGTTCCAGATGGCAAGGCAGGTTGGGAAGAGCCCGAGGGAGATCGCCGAGAAGATCGCCGAGAACCTGAAGCCATCGAAGCTGATTGTGTCCGCCGAGGCGGTGAACGGCTACGTGAACTTCCACGCGGACCTAGGCGGCTACACGAGGCTCGTGCTGGAGGCCGCGGCGGGAGACGAGGAATATGGCTTCGTGAAGACCAAGGAGCCGGGGAGGTTGATGGTGGAGCACACCAGTGCTAACCCGATCCACCCAATCACTATAGGCACTGCGAGGAACGCCATCATCGGAGCCTGCCTCGCCGAGCTCCTCAGGAGGAGGGGGCACGACGTCGCCGTCCACTTCTTGGTTAACGATATGGGGCGCCAGGTGGCGCTGGCGACCTACGGATGGAAGCTCCTGGGGATGCCCGACCCGGACACAAGGGGGGAGCTCTTCGTAGGAGCCATCTACGCTGGAGTCAACGTGAACAACGAGCTCACCCGAATCGGGAGGGAGCTGAAGGGGGCGGAGGAGAGGGGCGATGTCAGCGCCATCGTCGAGCTCCAAGAGGAGCAGGAGAAGTACCAGGCCGCTGCGGAGGAGCTCCTGAAGGCCAACCACCGGATATTCAACGCCCTGAAGGGGAAGCTCAGCAAGGAACAGGACCCTGCAGCCGAGATCGTCAAGGTCAACACCGCCTACGAGAACAACAAACCCGAGACGGCGCGGCAGGTCAGGAAACTCGTCAAGATATGCCTAGACGGCTTCGAGCAGAGCCTCGGCGAGATGGGGATCAGGTACGACGCCTTCGACTACGAGAGCGACCTAGTCTGGGAGAAGAAGGCCGACGAGGTCCTAGAGGCGCTTAAGAACACGCCCTACGTCGAAGTCGACGAGGGGGCCCTCGTGCTCGACTGCGACGCCGTGGCGAGGGACCACGACCTGAAGCGTCGGTGGGGTCTCAACCTGGAGCACGAGATACCCCGCCTCGTGCTGGTCCGCCGGGACGGCACGACCCTGTACACCCTCAGGGACATAGCCTACAGCGTCTACAAGTTCGGCCTCGCCGACAAGGTGATCAACGTCATAGGATACGAGCAGACCCTCGCCCAGCTCCAGCTAAGGATCGCCCTCGCAGCCATCGGCAAGGGATGGATGGGGGACAACCAGCGCCACTACGCCTACGAGTTCGTGAAGCTCCCCGGCGTCAAGATGAGCGGACGCCTCGGGAGGTACGTCACCCTGCTGGAGGTGGTGGAGAGGTCGAATGAGCTTGCGTACGAGGAGGTCACTAAACGGACGCCTGATCTGCCCGAGGAGCAACGCCGCGACATCGCTAGGATGGTTGGCTACGGAGCCGTAAAATACGCGCTCCTCGCCGTCGACCCCTACAAGACGGTGGTCTTCGATTGGGGGAAGGCCCTCAACTTCGAGATGAACAGCGCCCCCTTCATCCAGTACAGCCACGCCCGCTGCTGCAACATCCTGAAGCGCGCAGAATCGAGGCCGACGCCAGACTTCAGCCTCCTCAGGGACCCTAGGGAGAGGGAGGTCGTCTCCCTCGTCGCGTCGTTCCCCGAGGTCTTCGGGGAGGCGGCGGAGGAGCTCAAGCCCGGGACGATAACCGCCTACGCGAACACCCTCGCCGACAAGTTCAACAGCTTCTACCAGGCGCTCAGGGTGCTGAACGCCGAATCGCCCGGCCTAATAGGCGCGAGGCTTGTGCTAGTGGACGCCGTGAGGGTCGTGCTCAGGAACAGCCTCTCCCTTCTCGGCATAGAGGCGCCGGAACGGATGTAGCCCCCAGAAATATTGTTTAAGCATCAGCCGGAAGCGCGTCGATGACCTTCTTGATTGTGCCTATGTGCTCACGCTCGTGCTCCACGAAACGTCTGAGGACCTTGCGGAACGTCCACTCCTCCTCCGGGTGCTTGGTGTAGGCCGACCTTTTGAACACACGTGGAACTCCCCGCTCAAATGATACATCTAGGACATGGTAGACACCCTGCCTAGTCGTGTCCAGCCTCTCGAGGATTGGCTGCCTCTTCTTATCCGGCTTCATGGTCTCTATGAAAGCCTCGTATTCTCTCTGTGCCTTTAGCCCGAGCCTTGAAATATACCACTCCTCGGCGTTCGCGATGTGGCGGAGGGTCTCGTTGATGGTCCACTTCCCGGGTAGAGGCCTCGCTGTCCTGGCGTTTTCTGATAACGACTCTACAATCGACATGAGTTCCTCGCGGTTCCAGCGCATCAGCTCGAGGAAGGGCCTGAACTCTGCCCCGCTCACGGGTGCCCTGTCGGATACGAACAGGGCGACTGCTCCCCCCGCCTCGCCGAGCTCCGGTATCCCATCCACCTCCTCGACGACACGGAGGCCTGAGGCTGTCCGTCCTCGCTTTACTCCCTTCGACCTCAGGTACTCGAGGTGGCGTGAGATCGCTCCAGGTAGGGCGATCAGGGCTTCCTCGCGGTCGTCCTCCCTTGTGAAGCATCCAGGGAGCTCGACAACGTGGGCGTACCACCACCTTTCGCCGTGTTCAAGGTTGACGGACCACCACTCATCTCCCGCCATTCTAAGACGACCACCTGGCGGAGCTATCAAATGTTTGTTTTTCTAATGAAAGTTTCTATTCGGGCAGCGTATAAAAGGTGGAGTGAAGCCTTTTATCACCTGCCACGTCAAGTTTCGCTTATATACCACGGTCTTAATTCCTTCTACGCGTTATGGTCGCTACATCGGGTCTCTGGAAGCTCCGGCTCACGATGGCCGGGACTGTCGCCGTAATAATCGGGGTATCCACGCTGGCCTTCGCCGGCATACTCTGGTGGATGGAGAGCTTCGATGTCGTCACCATGATCGGCCTCGTACTCGTCTTCAACCTAGCACAGTGGCTTTTAGCGCCTTACCTAGTTAACGCGGTCTACGGCGTGAAGAAAGCCGGGTCCAACGAGTACCCCGAACTACACTCTATGGTGGAGGGTCTCAGCCTGCGCTCGGGGATAAAGGCACCTCAGCTCATGATATCGAGCCTGCCGATCCCCAACGCCTTCGCGTACGGCTCGCCGCTGGCCGGCAGCCACGTCGCCGTGACGCGTGGTCTCCTCGACGAACTCAGGCCAGACGAGGTGGAGGCGGTGATAGGGCACGAGATAGGCCACCTCAAGCACAGGGACACGCAGGTGATGATGCTCGTCAGCTTCCTGCCGAGCCTCTTCTACATCCTCGCTAGGAGCATGCTCTTCTCAAGCTACGGTGGCAGGGACAGGAGGGACTCGGGCGGACTAGCAGTCATAGGCGGGGCCTCGATGCTCGTGTACCTCGTTCTCACCATGTTCAACCTGAGCCTGAGCCGCCTGAGGGAGTACTACGCAGACCAGCACAGCGCCTCGGTCATCGAGAACGGCGGCAGGAAGCTCTCTGAGGCCCTGGCGAAGATATCGACGAGCACCCTGAGGACGCAGATGTACTCGGGCAGGAAGTCCTCGTCTGGCAGCTTCAAGGCCCTCTTCATCTCTGACCCTGACCACGCGGCTCAGGACGTCGCAGAGCTCCGGGAGCTCGGCTCCGGCTCGTCCGGCCTCGTCAACGAGATACTTTCGAGGAGGATATCCCCCATCGAGAGCTTCACCGAGCTCTTCAGCACCCATCCCAACATAGTGAAACGGCTGAGGGCCCTGCAGGCCTAACCCTCGCCAACCCTTTTCAGGGCGGCGATGTCGTCCTCGAGCTCCCCGAGGAGTCTTTTATTGTAGATCGCAGCAGCTGGGTGGTAGAGCGGGAAGACGATGGCGTCCCCCCAGGAGAATTTGGCCCTGATGGGCTTCCCGTGGGCGTCTCCGATGCTGATCGGCTCCAGCTTGAACTTCTCGAAGAAGCATTCTATTGCGCTGTTGCCCATGGGAGCCACGACCCTCGGCTCAATGATCTCTAGCTGCCTCTCAAGGTGCCCAGAGCAGGCCTCCACCTCGGCTCTTTTCGGCCTCCTGTTCTTCGGGGGCCTGCACTTGACGATATTTGTGATGTAGACGCCTTCACGTGCGAGTCCGGCGCCTCCAAGCAGTCTGTCCAAGAGCTTACCCGCCGACCCGACGAAGGGCCTCCCCTGCTCATCCTCCTTCCTGCCCGGGGCCTCTCCGACGAGGACGACGTCAGCGTAGAGGCTTCCCTCCCCTATCACCTTCCTCGAGGCTCCAGGGCAGAGACCGCACCTGTCACAGCTCATGATCTCTCCTTTCAGGGCCTCCATGAGCTCCTCCTTCGACGCCTTCATAGTCCTCAAGCCGACCCCTCGATTTTAGATGGCTCCTGTCTCTCTAAGCTTTTTAATCTCGGCGTCGCTCAATCCCAGAACTTCCTTCAGGATGAGCCCCGAGTCCGCCCCGAGGGCAGGCGCAGGACCTCTCGGGCGTGGGTCCGTCTCGGACATCTTTATCGGGTTCCCCTGGAGCCTCACGTCTCCCAGGCCCGGCTGGTGGACGCTGACGACCATCTCCCTAACCCCCGAGATGTGTGGGTCTTCGGAGGCGTCCTTGATGTCGAATATGGGGCATGAGGGTATCCTGTTCTCGTTCAGTAGGGCCACGATCTCGTCCCTGCCCCTCTTCGACGTCCACCCCTCGAGGAGTTCCTTGAGCGTGGCGTTGTTCTCGACCCTGAGCTTGTTCGACGAGAACCTCCCATCCTCCCCGAGCCTCTTTAAGCCGGCGGCCGCTAGGAAGCGCTCCCAGATGGTGTCGTTAGCGATGGCTATGACGACCCAGCCGTCCCGAGCCCTGAAGGTATCATACGGGTAGATGAACTCGTAGCGGTTACCGATCCTGCCAGGCGTTTTCCCCTCGACGAAGTATTTCTGAGGTATGTTCTCGAGGGCGGCGTAGACCGAGTCGACGAGGGCGACGTCGACCAGCTGTCCCCTCCCCGTCCTCTCGCGGACGTTGAGGGCCGTCAGTATGCCAATGCAGCAGAATAGGGAGCTGAGGATGTCACCTATCGCCGTGCCTGACCTCGTTGGAGGGGTGTCAGGCCAGCCCGTTATGCTCAGGAGGCCGCCCATCGCCTGCCCTATGATGTCGTAGCCCGGCCTGCTCCTGTACGGCCCCGTCTGGCCGAAGCCCGAGATCGCCGCGTAGATCAGGCGTGGATTTTCTTTCTTTAGTACCTCGTATCCTAGACCCAGCCTGTCCATGGTGCCCGGGCTGAAGTTCTCGATGAGGACGTCGCATCTCTTCACGAGCTCCTTGAAGAGCCTCACTCCCTCGGGGCTCTTCAGGTTGACCGTTATGCTCCTCTTACCCCTGTTGAGGTTGATGTAGTAGAGGCTCTCTCCCTCCATGAATGGGGGGAACTCCCTTGAGTCGTCGCCCCTGCCGGGCACCTCGAGCTTGATGACGTCGGCGCCCATGTCGGCGAGGAGCATACTGCAGAACGGGCCGGCGAGGACCCTGCTCAAGTCAAGTACCTTTATTCCGAGGAGGGTGTCAGGCTTCGAACTCATACAAACGATTAGTCCTCTAGGACGTAAAAAGGTGAGGCCCAAGAAGACAAAATATTTTTATATAACGCTACAATGCAGTGTAGCGATTCATTTGCCTAAAGGCATACTCATCATCAAGGACCCCGAGGTGGCGAAGTTACTGGCCGACGAGACGCGTCGGCGGATGCTCCACCTCCTACGGCATAGGGAGATGTCCACTACGGACCTAGCCAAGGCCTTAGAAAAAAATCACTCCAGCATCATCCATCACCTGAACCTCCTGAGGGAGGCCGGCCTCGTAGAGGAGACCCGGGAGGAGAAGGTAAGGAACATGGTCCAGTCCTACTACCGGGCGACCGCAAACAAGTTCATAATATCATACTCCCTCTCCGAGGCCCTAGCCAGGGACGAGGACTACTCCACCTGGCGGGAGGACTCCCACCAACGGATGATGGAGGGCCTTGAGACCTTCGGCATAAAGGTGCCGGCAGGTCAGCGCGCTCAAGTAGTCGAGCTGATAGATACTTGCTCAGAGAGGGAACAGATAGCACTCGAAGAGGTCGTCGAGCAGCAAACCGATCCGGGGAAGCTCGACAGGCACGTCGAGAGGGCGCTAATCCAGCTCATGACGAACCTCAAGCTATCCCGCGACG
>Ga0315279_10004262_pt1 | contig 19297 bp, 26 predicted proteins | sample YL17G06_20_MG_FD_203694 | JGI IMG/M metagenome (GOLD analysis project Ga0315279, IMG submission 203694) | Sediment microbial communities from Yellowstone Lake, YNP, Wyoming, USA - YL17G06_20 | ecosystem: Environmental > Aquatic > Freshwater > Lake > Sediment | place: USA: Wyoming | collected... | reverse complement strand
TGTCCCCCATGGCCATCCTGGAAATTAAAGAAATGGCCAGGAAGATAATCAAGGAGGAAGCCTGTGAGGTAGCCAGGAAAGCGTTGGATATGGATTCTCCGCAAGAAATCTTGCAATTATTGAAGTTTTCTTCTGTCAAACAAGTCTAGCCATTCACTAGAACCGGAGGGACAGATGGGCAAAAAAAAGAGCATCAAAATAGGATTCTCAAACTGGCAGGGGAAATCATTTCCCTCGGGGAGTCCATAAGGCAAATGGAGGAAAACATGGAATCCACCTGGACGGACGAGGTCGAGAGGAAGGATCTCCAGAATTTAAAGGAAAAAATGGAAGACGTGGAGAGGAGCTTGTGTAATTTGCAGGAAGAAATTGGACACCTGGAGGAACTGCACTGTAAGCAGGCATGAGCCGGAACCCCCGTCTTATTAGAAGGAATGCCTATGAAAATTTCAATCTGTGGAAAAGGTGGCAGCGGGAAAAGTGTCATCACGGCCTTATTGGCTATGGGTTTGAAAGCCAGAGGCTATCGCGTTCTGGTTGTGGATTCGGATGAGTCTAACTCCGGGCTCTTCCGCCTACTCGGCTTCAATCGCCCCCCAAACCCTCTCATGGAGATGGTGGGAGGAAAAAGGGGCCTCAAAGAAAAAATGGCGCTTAAAACTTCAGCCCGAGAGGCGGAATCCAAGAGAGAAATTCTGAATGAGGACCGGATTGGGCTAAATGACATTCCGCCCCAATATAGAATGGGGAGCGACAATCTCCTGCTGGTCAGTATCGGGAAAATCCTCCAATCCCTTGAAGGTTGTGCTTGCCCTATGGGGGTTTTGAGTCGGGAGTTTCTGAAAAAAGTCCACCTGGGTCCTAAGGAGGTTGCCCTTATAGATATGGAGGCCGGGGTAGAGCATTTTGGCCGGGGGATCGAAACCAGCATCGACGGGGTGGTGGTGGTCATCGAACCTTCTTTGGAGTCTCTGGAGCTGGCCGCCAGGATCAAGACCTTGGCCCAGGAGGCCGGGGTAAAAAAGACCTGGGCCGTGCTCAACAAAATACCGTCGGATGACCTAGCCCTGAAGCTGAAAGAAGAAATCGGGAAAAGGGGGATCCCATGGATAGGTCAGGTTCACTATGATCCGGAAATATTCAAGGCTTGTCTGGAGGGACGTGAGTTACGCGAAGAGATGGCCGCCAAGGAAATTGGTGAAGCGATCGATCATTTGATGGCGTGCTAAGAGCCGGGAGGTGCAGATGTGCTTAGCCGTTGTGTATGTGAATCGGGAGGACGGGAAAAAAGAAATCATGCAGGACGTCATCCGCATTGAGGCAGAAAATCGTGGATATCGGTTGGTAAGCCTTTTGGGAGAGGAGAAATTTGTCGAGGGCAAATTAAAGAACGTTGACTTTTTGCAAGAACATTCCGTGCTGATTGAGGCAGGATGATTCAGGAGCTAACCATGGCTTCGGAACTGGACAAGCTCGCCGAAGAGCTTGAGAAAGAGGTCTGGGCGGCTTATACGGAAGCGGTCAGGGACCATGCGCAAAATCCGCGCAATGCGGGAAGCATGCCGAATGCCGACGGCTTCGCCGTGGTTACGGGACCGTGCGGCGATACGATGAAAATTTGGCTTCGGGTGAGAGAGGAGGTTATCCAGGAGGCTACTTTCTGGACGGACGGGTGCGGACCCTCCATCGCTTCTGGAAGTATGGTTACCGAGCTGGCCAAAGGGAAAACTATCTGGGAGGCGATGAGAATCGCCCAGAAGGATGTGCTGGAGGCATTGGGAGGACTGCCGGAGGAGAGCCGGCATTGCGCCCTGCTGGCGGCCGACACCTTAAAGGAATCGGTCAAGGACTACCTGGCCTACAGGAATGAGCCCTGGAAAAGGGCTTACCAAAAGCGCTGAGGTCGGGGCGAAGGCTTAAGAATACGAATTACCAAAAAGGATGAAACAATTGAAAAACTACTATCGAGTCCTTGGCCTCGAAAAAGGCGCCAGCCAGGAAGAAATTAAGAGAGCCTTTCGAAGGATGGCTTCTCTTTATCATCCCGACCATAACCCTCAGGACTCGAAGGAAGCGGAAGAGAAGTTTAAAAAGATTATCGAGGCCTATGAAGTGCTCGGTAATGGAGCCAAGCGGGGGCAATATGATCGTCTATTCCATCAGCGCAGACCCCAGAGCATGGAAGTTACCATGGAAGATTTTCTGAATTGGCGTTTTACGGGCAGCGATATTCTGGAAGAACTGCTCAGAGAATTCTCCGCCCGAACCGTGATATTCGATGAAATCCCAAGATCAAGGACCTGGGGATGTGGCCGGGGGCGCGGTCGCCGCTGCCGCCGATTTTATTCCGGGTAGCAGGCCTGATAGGAGTTATTGCATTTTACCATTCCAGCGATCGAACGGTTACCAAGCAGATGAGAATCAACGGAAAATCTCTAGTGAAAAATATTATTATGGCCGCGATGATGTTTTGTCCGGATGGAATGGGGTTTTTTCTCTCTGGAAGGGAGGGCCAGGCGAAACAGCCATCTGTAGACCTCACAGGCAAGCAGGGAATAAAGATAACGATCGTCTATGATAACAACGATTATGGTCCCAGGCTTCGGTCCGATTGGGGCTTTTCCTGTGTAATAAAGCTTGCAGCGGAGGCCATTTTATTCGATACGGGGGGCGATGGGGTTATTCTTCTTGACAACATGAAAAGACTGGGCATAGACCCGAAGGGTATTTCTAGGGTGCTTCTATCCCACATTCATGGCGATCATGTGGGCGGGCTTTCGGCATTTTTGCGGCAGAACAGCAAAGTCACAGTCTACGTTCCCGGCTCCTTTCCCGCGCGTTTAAAAGAGGAAATCCGGTATTCGGGGGCCACCTTGGAAGAAGTATGCCAAGCCAAGGAGATCTTCCCGGGAGTTTTCACTACCGGAGAGCTCGACGGAGGGATTAAAGAGCAATCGGTGGTGTTGCAATCTTCCCGCGGCCTGGTAGTGATAACTGGCTGCGCGCACCCCGGAATAGCCAACGTCGTTCGCCAAGCCAAAGAGATTGGCCAAGACAGGGTGCACCTGGTCTTGGGAGGTTTCCATCTGGGGGGTGCAACTACTTCCGCCATAGAAGGAATCATAGAAATTTTTTTGAAATTGGGGATAGAAAAAGTCGCCCCCTGCCATTGTAGCGGAGATCGAGCGAGAAAATTGTTTGAAAAGCATTTCGGCCATTCCTATATTCCGGCGGGAGTAGGGGAAGGAGGTTCTCATTGGGGAGTAACCCCATGCTTCAAGTCAGAAAAGTCCTCTGTTTGGGCCGCGGGCTCTTTGTCCAGAGCCATCCCTACTTTTGGCGGACTTTACGGGGCTCTTATAAGGAGGCCTTGCCACGAGACTATGGGGAGGTAGAGAAATGTCTACGATGACGGGAAGGGAATACATCGAATCGCTGCGGGCTTTGAAGCCGGAAGTCTATTTCCTGGGGCGGAAGATCAAGAATATCGTTGACGAGCCCATGTTTCATCCCCACCTTCATGGGGCGGCGATGACCTATGAGCTGGCTCATCATCCGGAATATGCAAATATTATGACCGCCCCCTCTCATCTGACCGGGGAAAAGATCAACCGATTTACCCATGTCCACCAAAGTATCGATGATTTGGTGAAAAAGGTGAGAATGATGAGGCTTCTCGGCCAAAAAACCGGCACCTGTTTCCAGCGGTGTGTTGGTTTGGATGGCCTGAATGCCCTCTATGTAACCACCTATGATATGGACCGGAAGCACGGGACTCATTACCATGAGCGATTTAAGAAATATCTGATCGAGGTGCAAAAAAACGACTGGATGCCTGCCGGAGCCATGACCGATGCCAGGGGCGACCGGAGCCTTCGCCCGAGCAAGCAGAAGCATCCCGATGTCTATCTCCATATAAAGGAAAGATTGGAGGATGGCATCATTGTTTCCGGGTCCAAGACCCATATTACCGGAGCCATCAACAGCCACGAAATCATCGCCCTGCCCACCAGGACCATGACCGAAGAGGATCGGGATTACTCCGTCGCTTTCGCCATCCCCGCTGATACCAAGGGGATCACCTATATTTTCAGCAGGCAGACGAACGATACCCGGCGTTTAGACGGGGTGCTCGATGCCGGAAATCCAAAGTATGGCATTGTAGGCGGGGAGGCGGTGATCATCTTCAAGGATGTATTCGTCCCCCAGGAGAGGGTGTTCATGGCCGGTGAGTATGATTTTACGACCGCACTCGTAGAGACCTTTGCTGGATACCACCGGAGTAATTACGGGGGTTGCAAGGTGGGATTGGCGGATGTGGTCATAGGCGGATCGAACTGGATAGCCGAGGCCCACGGCATCGGCAATGCCTCCCATATCGTTGATAAACTGACTGAAATGATCGCCATGGCGGAGACCTGCTGGTCCTGCACCTTAGCTTGTTCCTATGAAGGATACCGAACTCCTTCCGGGGCATACCACATTCATCCCCTTCTGGCCAACGTGACCAAGCTAAACATAACCAGGATGGTCTATGAATGGATGAGGTTGGGCCAGGACATCGCCGGCGGAAAGATTATAACGTTGCCATCGGAGAAGGATTTAGACAACCCGGAGTCGGGAAAAATGTTGGAGGAATGTTTTTCCGGAAAGGACGGAGTTCCACCCCGGGATATTATCAAGATGTTGAGACTGATCGAAAATATGTCTGTGGGGGCAGGGCTTCCTGAGGCCATGCACGGGGCGGGTTCTCCTGCGGCTCAGAAGATCATGATCGCCAGGAGAAGTGGGATAGAAAAAAAGATAGAGCTTGCCCAGACCGTAGCGGGGATCCAAAGGGATCGCTACTTCGAAACCATCGTGGGCAAGGAGGAAAAGGCCTATTGGGAGGAAGTGAGGAAAAAGATCGAGGAGCATAAGGTCCAGATATCGTAAGGATCTCCTCTCGATGAGTTATTTCAGAACCCATGCTTGCCATCGGCCTTCGGTATTGCGGTGGATGTAATCCCCAAATCGACCGATCACGGATCGTGAATGACTTGCGGGAGAATCTCAGCACGATGAGCCTGGAAGTAGATATGGTTCCGGAAGGGGAAAAGCCCGTAGATGTGGTCCTCCTGGTAAACGGGTGCCGGCATGCCTGCCGGGAGAAAGAATATCCTGAATCCGGACGGGGTTGCCCGGTGATATCCCTGAGAGGGGAGATGGTCGATGACCAGTATGTCGCCGAAGGCGATATCGTCAAGATATTGATCGCCAGGCTGGGTCCATTGTGCTAGCCCCTTTTTGGGGTACGGCGGCTATACCGGTTTGGGCGTCTTCGGAATCCACCGATTCGGGAAGGGGGTCCCGGGGATGATCATCAGAGAAGAGGTGATGGGAAAGGCGGATAGGAAAAAAACAGGGCTTAGGCTGAGGGAGGTATGAAAATGGTGCTGGAGATCACAGATCAAAACTTCGAGGACGAGGTGGTGAAATCAGACCTTTCCGTCGTGGTGGACTTCTGGGCGCCCTGGTGCGGCCCCTGTCTCATGATCGCCCCGCTAACCGAGAAGCTGTCAGAGGAATACGAGGGTAAAATCAAGTTCTGCAAAATGAACGTGGACGAGAATCCCAAAATGGCGAAAAAATACGCTGTTATGAGCATCCCCCTGCTGCTGTTTTTTCGCGGAGGCAAGAAGGTCGACCAGAGCCTTGGGGCAGTCCCCGAGCGCATGATCCGGCCGAAGATCCAGGCATTGCTGCAGCGGGGCGGGCTTTAGAGAAGACAAGGTCACCAACATGGCGAATTTCGAAGAAATAGACTGGGCGCGGAGCACACTGGGGTTGGGAGAAGCGGCGAGCCTGAAGGAGATAAAGCAGACCTACAGGAAGATGGCTTTTCGCTACCATCCAGACGGGGGCGAGACTGACTCGGAATGGGGGGAAATGATGAAGAAGCTGAACAGGGCCTATCAGATCGTCATGCACTACTGTGCCCGTTTCCACTATACCTTCCGGGAGGAAGATGTGGCTAGGGCATACCCTGAAGAAGAGTATCTGAGAAGATGGCGGTATTACGGCCCATAAGGCGGAGGCTGGAGGTGCATGGTGAAAGCGTCAAGGAACTTGAAGAAAAGATAGGGGGGCGGGACATTTCCGAATCAACGGATGATAAAGGGTTGGATACATTGGAGGATAAAAGCGAAAGGGAATCCGATTCGATCAAGCGGTACCGAGATCTTCTCGAAATGGCCCATCTGGTGAGTTGGTGCACGGAACGGGATTATCTGGTCAAGAATTGTCTGGAACATATAAACCAGAGACTAGGGAAGCGCGCCCGGTGTGCCCTCATGGAGGGAGGAGAATTGAAGATTTGCTGCTGGGTAGGCAGGTATGATTACCCGATCGAAAAGGTTCCCATTTGCCGGGAAAGTATTGTTTGGAAAGCGGTAAAAGACGGAAAACCGATAAACTTGACAAACCCTCAAGAGAGTGGGGGGTATCGACATACTTTACCGGAGGAAGTCAAAATTAAATCCATCATCCCGCTCTGGCATGTAGACTCGTTAAGTCAAGAAGAAAAAATAGTCGGGGCTTTAATCGTGGATTCCGGAAAGGAAGGAACTCCGATCTCGACCGAGGATTTTGAATATCTAAAGGACGTGGGAGAATTGATTGGCTCGGCCATCGGCAAAGCGGACCTCATTGGGAAATTGGGGGATTGCTACCGAGGGAAGGAAGCCATGGTCATGGATACGGTTGATGCTTTCCGAAACCGGATTGCAGCCATCGGGACGATCTCCCGACGCATGGAACGGATGGCCAATAAGACAGTTTTGGCGCAGGAAGCTCGGGCTTTAATAAATGAAGTAGAGTTACTCGAAACTCACCTGGAACAATTTGAAAACTATTTGAAGAAGAAAGTTTGAATCGTAGGGTAAGGAAATCAAGATGGATGCGATTCGGATTTACCCCGATCCCGTTTTGGTGAAAAGGGCGGGATCGGTTCAGAATATTGATGGCCAAGTGAAAGAAATCGTTGATCGCATGGTTGAAGCCATGTACGCGAATCATGGGATCGGATTGGCTGCCCCCCAAATCGGAATTCCCCTTCAAATATTTGTCGCCGGCCCTGAAAATGGCTGGCGCGGATTTATCAATCCGGAAGTCCTTGAGGGGGAAGGGGAATCGATTCTGGAGGAAGGGTGCCTCAGTCTGCCGAACCTGTTGGTACCGGTCAAGCGAAAAGAGACGGTCTTTATCCGGGCCTGGGATCTGGACGGGAAGGAGATGAATCTGGAAATCTCCGGTTTGCCCAGCCGCGTAGTTCAACATGAAATCGACCATCTCAACGGGATTCTGATCCTAATCCATATCTCCCGCTTAAAAAGAAAATTATGGACAAAAAAAATGATGAAAGATCAAAAACGGTCCCAGAAAAAAACTCATTTCACAAGAACTTACCCGAGCTAGTTACAAACAAAGGAGGTGATCCCTATGACGCAAAGGACGGAGGCCCTTAAGGGCGGCCAAACAAAAGAAATGGAAGTGGTCGCTGGGGAAGAAGATGTTTCTTCTGAGTGGCTTCGCAAAAGGATTGCTTCCGGCCAGGTGGTCATTCCAGCCAACCGGAATCATCATGGACTTCAAGTAAAGGGGATCGGGGATGGACTCCGGATTAAAGTAAACACCAATCTCGGGACTTCCCCTGAACACATCGACCCGGATGAGGAGTTGAAAAAGTTGGAAATTGCCATCCAAGCAGGAACCGATACAGTGATGGATTTAAGCACCGGGGGCGATATCGGGTTGATTCGGCGCGAGATCCTAAAGCATGCCCCGATTCCTGTGGGAACGGTGCCGATTTACGAGGCTGCGGTTGAGGCGGCTAATAAACGAAAAGGATTGGCCAATATGAGGGCGGAGGATCTTTTTGAAGTCATCGAGCGCCAAGCAGAAGAAGGGGTTGATTTTATCACCGTCCATTGCGGCGTGACCCGGAATGCGGTTGAGCGCCTGAGGCGAAACCCTCGGATCATGGGGGTGGTTAGCCGCGGCGGGTCCTTTCTCGTTGAATGGATGATTTATAACGACCGGGAAAACCCCCTTTACGACCAGTTCGACCGGCTGTTGGAGATTGCCAAAAAATATGATGTTACCCTGAGCTTAGGGGATGGATTGCGGCCCGGCTGCCTTGGAGATGCCACCGATCGACCTCAGGTCATGGAGACCATCCTTCTCGGCGAATTGACGGAAAGGGCGTGGGCCGAAGGAGTCCAGGTGATGATTGAGGGGCCTGGCCACGTCCCCCTCGACCAGATTGAAGCCAATGTTCTTTTGGAAAAGAAGCTCTGCAAGGGGGCTCCTTTCTATGTTTTAGGGCCGCTGGTGACGGATGCCGCTCCCGGGTATGATCACATCACCTCTGCCATAGGGGGAGCTCTTGCCGGGAAGGCCGGAGCAGATTTCCTCTGTTATGTGACCCCCTCGGAACATTTAGGACTGCCTTCGATAGAAGACGTAAGAGAAGGAGTGATTGCCGTTAGGATTGCCGCGCACGCTGCGGACCTTGCCCGGGGGAATAAGAAGGCTCTACAGAGGGACCTTGAAATTTCGAGGGCCCGGAAAAAGTTTGACTGGGAAAGGCAGATCGAATTGGCCATCGATCCCCCAAAAGCTCGGCGTTACCGGGAAGAGCGAAAGACGGACCTCACAGATGGTTGTACCATGTGCGGGGAGTTCTGTGCCATTAAAAGGGTCAAAGAATTTTTACAAAATTCTTGGTAGGTAAGAACGATTGATCATAGTAAAGCAAAAGAGATATCCGAATGGACGGCAAAAGGGAAAAATTGGGCAGATGAATAAGGCTGCCCCACATCAGACGCGGGAATGAATGAACAAAGGGAAGGAATGATGGGTAATCAATGTGCTAGATGCGGAAAGGAAATAGAAAAGAGCCGCGGTTATGAACATCTCGGAAATGTCTATTGTGAAGATTGTTACCTGGATATCCTATCCCCTTCCAAGGCCTGTGACCCCTGGGCGGTTTATTCGGCCAAGACTTTCTTGAAGGGAAAAGACAAGCTCTCCGCATTGACCCCCCAGCAACTTAAATTGGTTCATTATATCGAAGGGAAAAAAGAAGCTACGGTTGAAGAGATCGTGGCGGCCCTTGACCTGCCAGAGAATGAATTTAAGAGGGAATTCGCTGTATTAAGGCACATGGAGATCCTTGGCGCGACAAAAAAAGAAGGGAGGATTTTCTATGCGCTGTTTCAGGAAGGAAAATAAGGAATTCATCTGGCTCGAAACAAGAAGGATCGGGAAATATGCCCGGAGAAATATTGAGGGTTAAAAACTTGAACGTGGTGCTCGATGGAGAGGAAATCATCAAAGATTTGACCTTTGAGGTAAAGGAGAGAGAGACTTTGATCATTTTGGGGCCGAATGGAGCAGGAAAGACAACGCTCCTAAGAACGCTAATGGGTTTAAACCCTTATTCCGGAGAAATCACCTGGACCACGAAGAATATTAGTTATCTTCCGCCCCAGGAGCTATTTCAACGAAAGGAGCTGCCCCCTTTAAGCATAGGGGAATTCTTTGGGTTCAAGAAAGTCTCTTCAGAAAAGGTCTTGAATATTTTTTCTGCCGTAGGGTTGGATCCATCATTGCTCAAAAGAAGGTTCGGGGCGGTTTCCACCGGCCAGTTTCAAAGGATGCTGATCGCCTGGGCTCTTGTGGATAAACCCAAAGTGCTCCTTTTTGATGAGCCCGCTTCCGGCATTGATATCGGAGGCCAGGAAACCATCTATTCTCTTCTGCACCAATTTTGGCAGGATTGGAATCTTACGATTTTGCTGGTGACCCACGATCTGAATATTGTTTGGGAACATGCCACGAACGTATTGTGCCTAAATAAAAAGAATTTATGCTACGGCCCGCCGCGAGAGGTCATGACCCCCAAAACTTTGGAAGAGATCTATGGAACCGGAATAAAATTCTACGAGCACAGACATAACTAAACGGAGCATCTCTTTATGGAATTTATTCTCGCCCTGATCATCGGCCTTTTTTTAGGGGGGGCGGCCGGCTACCTGGGAACCCTGATGTTGTCACAAAGGATGGCTTTGGTGGCCGGTCCCTTGGGGCATCTGACCCTCCCCGGAATTGCCTTGGCCCTGATCTTCAATTTCGATGTTTCCTTGGGGGCATTCCCTTTCGTGATTCTGGGGATTTTTTTAATCTGGTTATTTGAGATGAATACCAAACTCCCCATGGAGGCGTTAACGGCCGTCGTTTTCTCCGCGGGAGTAGCGATTACTTTTTTGTTCCTCCCGGAAGAAAAAGCGGTGCCCGCTCTGATTGGAGATATTTCGCAAATCAATCTTCCCGCCACGCTTATATCCGTCATCCTATCCTTATTCGTCTTTTTTGTGACCAAAAAAATTTATCCCCAAATGATCCTGGCAGGAATTTCGGAAGATTTGGCGAAGGCGCAGAGAATCAATTTAAAAAGGTATCATTTTATATACCTGCTTTGTATCGCCCTTACCGTATCTTTGGGGGTAAGAATTGTGGGTGGTTTGATGACCGCGGCTTTAGTGGCCATCCCGGCTTGCGCTGCAAGAAATGTTTCCGTGAACCTGATTCGGTATTCCTACGGGGGGCTTCTCTTTGGAAGTCTGTCCTGTATTTCGGGCATGGTTGTGTTTCGGTTTACGGGTCTTCCGATCGGGCCTTTAATTGTGATTGCAAGTACTTGTTTCTTTTTGATCTCCTTATTTTTTAAAAAGTGACCTTGGGCCCATGACGGCTTTCGGCGAGGTTTCCCCTGCATTTCACCGAGAGCAGTTTTGGGAGGGCGCAGGTAGGGGCGCCGGAGCCGAGCGGAAAAAGCCGCAAAAGCGTCTCCAGGCTGAAAATTGTCGGCGATGCCGGGAGGTCGAGGATACCCTCACCGCTATGCAGACAGGCTATCCGCTAGCCTTAGAGTAGGAAGAGAAAATAAAGGAAAGACTCAGAAGCTGAAGAGAACCTCTGGGGTTAGAGGCCAGGCCGGGAGAATCTTGAAAGGGAGAAGGAGATGAAGCCGAAGGGGGAGCTACAATCCCTTAGAGCGATGGCCCGGGCGCTGGAAGCCCGCCTCTCCTTTCTGGAGAGGCGAATCCGAGATATCGACGGCGGTCCCAAACCGGTATTTTCCCAACCCAGGATTGACCCGGAAAAATGCCTAGGATGCGGGCTGTGCGAAGGCAGCTGTCCTGCGGGGGCAATCGTTATCGGGAGGACCGCCCAGGTTTTTGCGGATCGCTGCGTCGGGTGTGGCCGCTGCGTTGAGGTGTGTCCTCAGGGGGCAATCACAATGGGCGTTCCACGCATTCACTACCGAAGACAAATCGGGAGATCTTTGTAATTAGAGAAATTTCGAGGGGACCCCATTGCTGGACAACCATCACCGGTTCATCAATTATCTTCGTCTTTCCATCACCGACCGTTGCAACCTGCGGTGTGTCTATTGTATGCCGGAACAGGGCCTCCCATTCATGCCCCACCGCGAGATCCTCACCTATGAAGAGATGCTCCGGCTGGTGAAGCTCTGCATTCAGCAGGAAATTCGCAAAGTGAGGCTCACGGGCGGGGAACCCCTGGTCAGGAAAGGATTCATCGGTTTCGTGGAAAGACTTTGCAAGATCCAGGGGCTGGATGAAATCACCCTTACCACCAACGGGGTTTTCCTTAAGGATTTTGCCCGTGCCCTCAGGGACTGCGGTATCTGTCGTATCAACGTGAGCATGGATACCCTCAAGCCGGATCGGTTCCGCCAGATCACCCGGCGCGATGATTATGACCGGGTCTGGGAAGGGATTGAAGAGGCTGAGCGGGTCGGGTTCAACCCCATCAAACTGAATGTGGTGGCCATAAGGGGCATCAACGATGATGAGATCCTGGATTTTGCCCATCTGACTTGGGAAAAGACTTATCACGTCCGTTTTATAGAACTTATGCCCGTTGGCAGGGAAAATGGCTTCTGGACAGCCGACAGATTCATACCCTCAAAGGAGATCTTTGACCGAATCGAGATGCTGGGTAGCCTCACCCCGATCGACCACAACCCCCTGGATGGCCCGGCTGAAAGATATACCCTTAATGGAGCCAGAGGAGAGATCGGCTTGATCGGGGCTTTGAGCCATCATTTCTGCGAGACTTGCAACCGCCTGCGATTGACCCCCGATGGCCATCTGCGGGGATGCCTGTTTTCCGAACAGGAAACCGACTTAAAGACCCCTCTGCGGGAGGGGCGGGAAGACAGGTATATCCTGGATCTCATAAGGCATACCCTGCAGAACAAACCGGCGAACCACGGCCTTATGGAGTCCCGGCCCCGCAAGTGCACCCGCCAGATGAACAGGATCGGGGGCTGAAATATTCTTCTTAAATCTTGGCAAAGCGATAGCAACTAAAACACTCGATGCCGTCCTATGTAAGTGGTATAGTTTCATTCAACCTTAGCCTGTTGTTTCTAAATGTTTGGGTACTCTATAAAGACTCTGGATATCATATCCTAAAGGAGGCCAAGAAATGTGGGATGTTTCAAAATGTGACCTTTGTGGCGACTGTTTGGTGAAATGTCTGTATGTCGATTACGACAAAGACAAAGCCGTGGCTGAAATCAAGGCGCTCACGGAGGGGAAAAAGGCGGAGATCTTGAGCAAGTGCGTCACCTGTTGTGGTTGCCGGGAATATTGCCCCACGGGAGCCGACCCTTATGATCTTATCTTGAAGGCGCAGGAGAAGTTTCATGCCTTTCCGATCGCGGAGAAGGACGCGGCCGGAATGGACCTGGCTTCCATGATTCCGAGCGAAATCGTACCCGGGGATCCCGACAAACCCGTCCTCTCCCTCTGCGTCATGGAGAGACAGCTCCCGGAAGGTGCCCTCGAAGGCCAGCTATTTAAGGGCATGACCGTGGTCAAGGGGGGGGAGTACTTTTGCCTCATCGGCTACGTGCACGTCGGCAAGGAGACGCCCATCAGGAAGGGTGCCCAAAAATTCATCGACAAGATGGCCAGCCTGGGCAAAGACATCATATTCCTTCACGATGACTGCTATGCCATGGTGCATGCCAAGGTTAGGGATTACGGGATCGCGGTTCCCTTCAAGTACATGCACCTCTTTGAATACCTGCGGAACTACCTGAGAGACCACCCAAGCAGAGTCACCAAATTAGGAATAAAGGTTGCTTACCAGCGCCCCTGCGCCTCCCGCTACACCCCGGAAAAAGATATCTTCCTCGACGAGATTTTCGGTCTCATGGGCGTGGAGCGGCCGCCCAGGAGGTACGAGCGCGAGACGGCTTTATGCTGCACGGCCCCGACCATCCGCGTCTTCCCCGAGCTGGCCCAGGAGATGCAGGCAAAGAATATCGATGATGCCATCGGTTGCGGCGCCGAGGCCATGGTCACTCTTTGCCCCATTTGCGACCGGATCCTGAGGCGCCCGACCGCCGCCCGCGGACTGAAGAAGATTTACATCACTGACCTTTGCCGTATGGCTTTGGGGGAAAAAGCTTTTCCAGTATAATCCAAAGGAGGTCTTTATGGTTAGCTTAAAATTTAATGAAAATGTCTTTTCCACATGTCCGTCGCCGGATTGCCTCTTGAAGTGCCAATACATGGAATTTGATAAGAACGAGGCCCATGAAGAGATGATGAAGATTGTAAAAGGACAAGACTCCCGCGTGCTTCACGATTGTGTAACCTGTTAAGAATTTTAAGGAAGAAAAGAAAGCGGATTATTGGTCAAGGGGAGGAATAAAGTCTGGGCAAGGAGAAAAACCATGGCGCTGATGACACCTGAACAATTTGAAGAAAGCCTGAAGAGCATGAAGCCCCGGGTGTTCATGAATGGAAAACAAGTGAAAAATATCCTGGAAAACCGGAATACACGAACGGTGGTGGAAGCCAACAAGGCAAGCTATGAGTGGGCCTTGGATCCCCGCTACAAGCACATCATGAGCTGCTATTCCCCCCTGATTAACGAGGTGGTCAACCGCTATACCTATGTGAGCGCCAGCATCGAAGATCTGGTGAAGAAGGCCGAAGCGGGGACTTTCACTTCTGAAAACCTGGGAACATGCATCTATCGATGCGTCGGATACGACGCTTTGCACTCCCTGGCCAGTACGACCTGGGAGATGGACAAGGAATTGGGTACCCAATACTACCCGCGGTTTTTGGAATACTTGAAAATTGTCCAGAAAAAGGACTTATCTTTGGCAGGCGCCCTAACCGAGCCAAGGGGAAGACGGAGTCAAAAAACGCTCGAATGGGCTGATCCCAACCTCTCCTTACGGGTCGTCGATAAAAAGAAAGATGGAATCGTGGTGCGAGGAGCCAAGATCAACATCAGTGGAGCCTTCGCCAGCCATGAACTGGCTGTCCTTCCTCAGTCCTCCCATGGCAAGGGGGAGGAGGACTACGCGATCGCATTCGCGACACCGGTAGATGCCAAAGGCATTACTTATGTATGCCAGTATACCCCCTTCTCGGCGGAGAGGGATTTGTCGGACGATTTGGAAGAACTCGGCAACCCGCGCTTCGGCCAGAGGGAAACCTCCATGGTCATCTTCGAGAATGTCTTCGTCCCCTGGGAAAGGGTGTTTCATTGCGGGGAAACCCCTTACTCGGGCAAACTGGTCACCCGATTCGCCCGAACCCACCGGATGACCTGCGGGGGAACCTGCAAGGTCGGGTTCATGAACCAGATCATCGGAGCCGCTAAATTGATCCAGGAATATAAAGGATTGGAAAAAACCCCGCATATCAATGAGCAGCTGGCTGAGATGGTGGTGCTGAGGGAGACGGGCCGAGCCTGCGGGCTTGCAGCCGCTCACAAGGGTGTGGAAGAGCCTCCCGGTTCGGGAGTCTTTTTGCCCGATGAATTGATGGGTAATGTATCCAAGCTTAATATCGCTAACGCATTTTGGCGGGTGATGGCCCTCGCCGGCGACATCGGTGGAGGTCTGATCGTTACCATGCCTTCCCTGAAGGAGCTAAAAAACCCGGCCGTGAAAGATTATGTCGAGGAGTTTTACAGTTTTGGATCGGACGAACCCACCGAAAACATCATGAAGGTTCACAAACACCTGCAGAATTGGACTGCCGGCCTTCACGGCGTCGGAACTTGGCATGGAGCTGGACCGGTTATGGCCCAGAAGATTATGCTCCAACGGATCGCCAACTTCGAGCATGAAAAGAATCTCGTGAAGCGTACATTGAACTTGAAAGAAAAAAAGAAAAACAGAGGCTGAATCTATTTCGTAATCCCGATCAAAGAGAACGCAATTTATGAAGTCATTGGGAAAAGGGAATTTTTTCGAAACCGCCCAAACAAATCCTCTTGAAATCTGAACCGATCATTCGCACATCGTGTGGGTGTCGGGGAGAGCCTTGAGTTTGTCGAAATGCGGTTGCTATTGGACGGAATCTTTATTTTCTACTGGATGAGGCTGATGAGAGGAGGGAAGATTCAATGGGTTTGAAGGACAAGTATGCTATCGTAGGGATCGGATATACGCCTCAGGGACGTGTTCCCGGTCGAACATCACTCAGCTTTCACCTTGAAGCGTGCATAAACGCCATCGCGGATGCGGGACTCCGAAAGGAAGATATTGACGGACTGATCTGTTACCGCGCGTTCCCGCCTGCTTCCAACGAGGCTTTTGTTACCCCTTATTTGGTGGCCCAGCATCTCGGGCTTTCTCCTACCTATCTGAGCCAGGATGCGAATTGATCCAGGAGCCACATCCAGCACGCAGTTGGCGTGCTCGAGGCAGGTCTTTGCCACTATGTCGTTTTGTCCTATGGTCATAATGCCTTTTCAAGCGATAGCATGAGGCGTATGCTTTTAGAGAGGAACGCGGATGATGCGGTATTCGGCCACTTTGGAGCTGCGGCCGGCTATGCCTTGGCCGCACGGAGAGCCATGCATACCATGCGCACGGGCCCGGAAACTTGGAAACACATCGCTGTCGGGCAGAGAAAATGGGCCAACCTGAACCCTGCGGCCGCCTTGTACGACCGGCCGATGACCTCTGAGGATTACTATGATGCCAGATGGGTCGTGGAACCATTTCGTCTCTTTGACATCTGCCTGATGACCGACGGCGGAAGGGCGATGATCATCACCTCAACCGAGAGGGCCCGCGATCTAAGACACCCCCCTGTTCTCATAATGGGAGTGGGACAACACAACCCCTCTTGTGACGTCCACCAGGCAACTCATCTCGCCGGGCCGACGGGAGCCAAGAAGGCTGGAGAGATGGCCTTACGGATGGCCGGGATCACCGTGAATGATATCGATGCCTGTGAGATCTACGACTGTTTTACCTACACCGTCGAGATTACTTTGCAGGACTACGGTTTCTTCGGACCCGGGGAGGGCAAGGACTGGTTCAAAAATGGGACCCTTGAGCCCGGCGGAAGGATGCCCGTCAACACCTCCGGCGGGCAGCTCTCCGAGGGTTATTACATGGGTCTCACGCCCCTATCAGAGGCAGCCATGCAACTGATGGGGCGCTGTGAAGCCAGACAACTGGGTCCGGGTACAAATACCAAGTCGCCCGAGATCCTCCTGTGCAGCGACAACGGCGGGATCCTTCAGACCCATAGCTGCATCGTCTTAAGGAGGTCATAAATGAGTGAAGTTCATAAACCGATTCCCCATATCAATGGAGACAACAAGGAGTTTTGGGCCGGCTGCAAAGATCATGAGTTAAGGTTCCAGAAGTGCAAAACCTGCGGCCATGTCCGTTGGCCGGCCTCCTTTATCTGCCCGATCTGTTATTCCAAGGAGATAGAATGGATTGTTTCGGGCGGGAAAGGCAAGGTTTACACCTTTATTGTGTATCATGTGGCCTATGATCGGGCATTTGAGAGCGATCTCCCCTACGTGGTAGCGGATGTGGAGCTGGAGGAGGGGCCTCGCCTCGTGACGAATATCGTGGGTTGTCGGCCTGATGAGGTGAGATGTGAGATGCCCGTGGAAGTGATGTGGCAGGACATCACCGAGGAATTCAGTTTGCCTAAATTCAAGCCGCGATCACAAACTATTTAACATCAAGAGATCAACGGGGCATCATTGCCTGGATCCTCTCTCGCTTTAAAGGCATGCGGTTTCCACCCCCCTGATGGTGACACGGAACTTGTACAGATCTACCCTACCTGGGAATAGTTTTGACTATAGAAATGCATGATCGTTTCGATGAATTTAATTCTCCGGTGCATTCAGCGCAAGTAGTGAAAATACTCAGAGACATCTTTTTTTGTTGCTTTTTGATGTGAGCTGTCTATCTATTTCAAATTTGGACCAACAGAACTCAAAGATCAGGCAAGGAGAGACTTGCGCTCGGCTGAATTCGCATAGGGATCTAAAAGTCTTGTATCTTTAATTTCCAAATGTGAGATCAGCATAAAGCAGACCCCATAAAAATAATCCTTTATATCTATTCATTAATTGAGCGAACGCACCCGGCGGCAGAGAGGCTTCCACTATTTGGCGCCGAATTGGCGCCGGATTCTAAAAGAGAAGAAAGCGATGAAGCGATTCTGCTACATGAGTGGACTGGAAGGCAAGTCTCAGGAGGAGATTCGAAAGCTCCAGGAAGAAAGACTTCCTATACAGCTGAAGTACTGCTACGACAATTCAGAGTTCTATAAAATGAAATTCGATGCCTGCGGAGCCAGACCCGAGGAGATTCGGACCCTTGAGGATCTGCGAAAGCTCCCCGTCTTCATGGTCAAGGATGATGAGCGGAGAAGCACCGAACAGTCCCTGCAGAAATACGGCCATCCCTTCGGATTGCACCTGTGCGCCCCGCTGGAGGATCTCTATCTCACCGGAACCACGTCCGGTACCACCGGGACCCCCACGTTCAGCTACACCTTTACGGAAAAGGACATGAATTTCCTGGCCCCGCGGATTGCCCACAGGCTTTCCCTGGCTGGCGTGGGGAAGGGAGACCGGGTGGCCTTTTTCTTCGCCCTGGGGATCTATGCTACCACGATGACCCTTTGGGGCCTCCGGCTCCTGGGCGCCCTTCCCATTGATATCGATGCCAGGGCCGGGACCGACCTTTTCACTAGGTTCATCGGCCTAACCCGCCCGACCTACATGGCATGCACCCCATCCCTCGCAGAATATCTCGTCAGAAAAACCCCTGAGCTATTGGGCCATGAAGTGAAGGATTTTAAATACAAGGGGGTGCTCACCACGGGTGAGGTGGGCATTGCCCTTCCCGAGATCAAGAAGAAGCTGGAATCCGCCTATGGATGCCGGTTCTATGATTATTGGGCCCCGTGCGGCAATGCGCCGGCGATTTCCTGCGATGCGGAGGGGTACTACGGCATGCACGCGGTCGCCCCGGATGTGTGCACCAGCTTTGATGATCTGGTGGACCCCGTAACCAAGCAGCCCGTGGATGCGGACGTGGACGGAGCTGTAGGGGAAATGGTCCAGACGAATTTGCAGCGGGAGGCCTGCCCCGTGGTCAAGTATGCCTATGGGGATATCGTCCAGCTCTTCCTGAAAGAATGTCCGGGATGCGGCTTCAAGGGGAGACGGATCAAAGTGATCGGCCGGGCCGACGACATGCTCATCATTAAGGGGGTCAATGTCTACCCCGGGGCTATCAAAAATATCATCAACGAATTCATTCCCGATGTAACCGGGGAGATGCGGGTCGTCCTGGAACAGCCACCTCCCAGGGTCGTGCCTCCCCTGAAGCTGAAGATCGAGCACGGGAAGGCCATGGGCAGAACTGACCTGCCTGACCTGGCAGAGAGAATCACCACGGAGCTTCACAACAAGATCAAGATACGCCCGGTGATCGAGTTCGTTGAGCCGGGGAGTCTCCCCAAAGAGACCCGGAAGACCCCCATCTTTGAAAAGAAATACGACTCTTAGAAGGAAATGGGGCGGGGCGCCGTTTCGGTGCGGTGGGTTACCGGCTCATTCGGCGCCGGCGTTTATCGGGCCTTTTCTTTTTGGATCTTTTTCAAGCTCTGCCAGAGTTCCTCCACCTGCTTCCGGGTCTCCTCCAGAGATTTGTCATTATAGATCACATAATCCGCATATCCCCGCTTTTCATCGATGGAAAGCTGGGACTTGAGTATTTGGGCCGCTTCCTCTTTGCTGATGCCGTCCCGTTTGGCCAAACGTTCGACCTGCTTTTCCTCGGGAATGTACACCAGCAAGAGTTTCGAATACCTCCACTGCAGATTCAATTCAATCATCAGCGGCACGACCACCTGAATGA
>Ga0315279_10004260_pt1 | contig 19306 bp, 11 predicted proteins | sample YL17G06_20_MG_FD_203694 | JGI IMG/M metagenome (GOLD analysis project Ga0315279, IMG submission 203694) | Sediment microbial communities from Yellowstone Lake, YNP, Wyoming, USA - YL17G06_20 | ecosystem: Environmental > Aquatic > Freshwater > Lake > Sediment | place: USA: Wyoming | collected... | reverse complement strand
CCGATGATCTCTTCGGGACGGTACTGCTTCTGCGCCATCTCTGACCTCCCAGAAAGGGGTTTCCCCATCTCGATCCAGGCTAAAATTGTAACACACTACCTGGACCAGTTCTAGGGGGCCGGGTCAAGCAGTTCTCTGACGTCTCTCCGTTATTTCGAGCTGTAGATCAGAGCTTTGAAGATGTGCGGATTGAGTGTTATGCCGCTGTTGATTATAAAAATGAAACCGAATGCCAACGCTTGGGCAAAAAATACAGAGATTTTATCGGTGAAACCATAACAAATTTAGCATGAGGTAAGTGATGAAACTTTCAATTAAGGATTGTGTTTTAGTGCTTGTTAGTTCCTGTAGCGGTGAAATATCTGGCAAAACATTGTTACAAAAGCGCCTATTTTTTGTTGGCGAGCTCCTCGGCTTAAAGGGGTTGGGTTACGCTGCTCATTACTACGGACCTTACTCCCAGCTTGTAGCATCAGCAACAAACCAATTGGTCTCTCTCGGCTTTTTAGAAGAGCAGACTATTGGTTTTGGCGCGGATGATTTGGGGTTTGAGAAACGCCGCGTTGATTACCATCTTACAGATGATGGCCGGGAAGTACTGGCATATCTAAAAAGAAAGAATAAAAAGGAGGTTGAGGCCATTAATGAAGCTTGCCAACATCTCCTATCTGCTGGGGATCTCGACTATTTTGCTTTATCCCATGCGGCTAAAGCTTACTTTCTTCTAAAGGAAGAAGGGCACCCAATGACACGAGAAGAAATCCGTGCTAAGGCTGAAAGTTTCCATTGGAAAATCGCTCCTGACAACCTTGATCGGGCAATAGATTTTCTCATTAAACTCGATCTTGCCCGACATCATTCTTCTGTGTCAAAAAAACAAAATCATAAATAAAGCACGTTTGGGATTTACCAACATGGCGGCCCTGGGGCCGCCTTTTGGTTTGTGGGGGTTTTGGGCCCCTTTTCATGTGAAAGGCTATTTCCTTAAAGGAACTCGGAACCTTTTTCCCCTATTTAGGCTGCCTGATATGGATGCCGGGTTCATACACCCCGGCGGCCCGCACCTTGTTGGCCAGCTCGGTCACCCGGGCGTTCGCGATCCGCAGCCGCTCGGACAGGGTCTTGGCGAAGATGCGGTAGATCTTGAGCGCGATCTCGTGGTCCCGCTCCATCAGGATGTCCAGCTGCCGTTTGGACAGGACCAGGAGGGTCGTGTTCCGCTGGATCAGGGCCGAGGCCGAGCGCGGGCCCTTGTCGATCAGGGCCATCTCGCCCAGGAAATCCCCCATCCCGATCACGGCCAGCTCCTGCTCCCCGCCCTGGGGGCTGGCTTTCACCAGGCGCACGGCCCCGGCGATCACGACGTACAGGGCGTCGCCCACCTCGCCCTCGTTGAACAGGGTGTGATCCTGGAGGAAGGCCTCCTCGTAGCAGGCCCCGGCCAGGGTCTCCAGGTCGGAGTCGGAAAGGTCGTCGAACAGGTGCACGCGGCGGAGATAGCCCCTGATCTGCTCCCGGTCCTTGTCCGTGCCGTGCTCCCGGTAGTACTTCTGCAGATTCAGGGCCCGCTCCAGCCCCTCGGGAGTGAGGCATCCCTTCTCGACCAGGATCTGGCCGAGCTTTTTCACCGGCTCTCGGCGCTGGATCTCGAGGGCCTCCTCCAGCTCCTCCATGCCGACCAGGCCCAGCTCGATCAAGAATTCTCCCAGAATTTGCAGCCCCATCGTCCTGCCCCCCTTTCTCCGGAATCGTTCCCCGCCTTCCCAGGGCTTGATATTATATTGCAATTGGACGGAATTGTCAAACCCCTTTCCAAAATTGCCTGGCGGCAATTTCCGCTAGGGGGGGCAAACCCCCCTTCGGCGCTCGCCTGAGAAAAACCCAGGCTCGCTGAGCACCCCCCGGACCAAATCCAGGACAGGCTCTGAGTCTTCAGGAGAGGGGAGAAAGCCAGAAACCACAGGGATTACTGAACGGCAGACAACCAGGGACTGAGCTCAAGGCGCGAAAAGGAGAGGCCCGGGCTTCTTAGACCGGCCTCTCACCAAAAAAGTTAAAGGAACGCTACGCCTTGCCCCGCCTCGATTCCCCTTACGGCGGTGGGGGCTTGGGGACAGCAGGCGTCAGTTTAAAATTCTGACGGGTCGCGGAGTCCGGCACGATCCTCACCCCTTTCCGGGTGACGCCCGAAAAACCCGGGCCCGCGGCCCGGACGGAGTAGGCTCCTGGCGGGAGGTTGAAGATCACGTAGTACCCGTCGAAGAGAGTGGTCCCCTGGAATTCCTTGCCGGGGACGCGGACGGATATGTTGGGCAGTCCTTTGCCGGTCCGGGCGTCGCTGACGGTGCCGCAGAGCCTCCCGGTGCCGGGCAGGAAGGGGATGAAGTTGCGCTGGAAATCGGTGGTCCCCGAATCCGCAAGCGCGGCCCTCCGGATCGTATCGGGCGGGGGGATCCCGACGGGGTCCGGCCCGCCGGAGAAGGCCAGGCCGGCGCAGAGGACGACCGTCAGGAGCACGGGGCAGGTTCGAAGGTCTATAGTCACGGCATCTCCTACGGGTACCGGCCGCCCCCGCTTAGGCGTCGTCCTCCGCCATCCGGTAGCCTTCCTTCTCCATGTGGTCGAAGACCTCCAGGGCCAGGTCGTAGAACCTTAAGGCCTCCTCGTTGGCATAGACCTTCTTGGCCCGGTCTCCGGCCCGGACCGAGTAGTCCAGGGCCTTGTCCCAGACCTCCCCCTTGGAATAGTGCAGGGCCAGGAGCCCGAGGTGCTCGTCCAGGGTCTCCCCGTGGGCCCGCTCGATCGTGTCCCCGATCGCCCGGTGCAGCTCGTGCCGGCGTGCGAAGGCCAAGCTCTCGTAGGCCACCTCCTGGGTCAGGACGTGCTTGAAGAGGTAGACCTTCTTCCCGCCCTCGCCCTGCAGGATGAGGTCCAGCCGGGTGAGCTCGGACAGGGTCTGGGAGATCTGGTCCCGCCGGGCGTAGACGCCGGACAGGATGTCGAAGTCGAACTCCCGGCCGATCACCGCGGCCACCTGCAGGATGGCCTTGTCCGCCGGGGCCAGGCGGTCGATGCGGCTCATCAGGACCCCCTGGATCGTGTCCGGCACCTCCACGGCGGAGAGCGAGGCCGCCAGCTTCCAGGCCCCTCCCTCCTGGTTGACCGCGCCGCGCTCCCGGAGGGTCTTGATGACCTCCTCCACGAAGAAGGGATTGCCCTGGGTCTTGGCCAGGACCAGGTCCTTGAGCTCGGCGGGCAGGGCCGGGGACTGCAGCAGATTGGAGATCAGCTGGTTCACCTCGGTGGGACCGAGCTCCCGCAGGCGGACCTCGCGATGATAGGCCTTCTCCATGAACTCCCACTTCTTCTCCACCGGACGGTAGGCCAGGGCCAGGAGGATCTTCTTCCCCTCCAGGTTGCGGGCCACATAGTTCAGGAGGTCGAAGGAGGCCGCGTCCATCCAGTGCAGGTCCTCCAGGGCCAGGCACAGGGGCTCCTTCTCGGAGCGGGCGGCGAGCACCTGGAACACGATGTCCAGGAGCCGCTCGCGCCTGAGCTTGGCATCCAGGGACTTGACCATGGGCTTCTCCTCCATCCCGCCGGCACCCGGCGGGATGCCCAGGGCCTCTCCCAGGAGAGGGACCCAGTCGCTCAGCGCGGGGTCCACCTGGACCATCCCGGCCTCGATCTTTTTGACCTTCCGGTCCGGCGCATCGCCGGGCTCGATCCCGAAGCAGGACTCCAGGACCGAGATCCAGGGCAGGTAGGCCAGGACATTGCCGAAGGACTGGCAGTTTCCGGAGAAGACTTTTCCGCCCTTGGCCTGCCAGCGCGAAAGAAGCTCGCGCAGGAGGCGGGACTTGCCGATGCCGGCCTCGCCGACCAGCGAGACGATCTGTCCTTTCCCTTCCAGGGCCGAGGCGATGGCCTCGTCCAGAAGGGCCAGCTCCGGGGTCCTCCCCACCAGAGCCAGGCTCTCGCTGACCCAGCCCTCCAGGCTGGGCTTCTCCTCCCGGCCCTCGACCTTCAGGACGTCTACCGGCTGGGCCTTGCCTTTGACCTGGGTCGCCCCCCGCGAGGAGAACACGAAGCTGCCCTTGGCCCGGCGCTTGATCTTCTCGCTTACCAGGATCTCGCCTTTCTGGGCCAGGGAGGCGAGCCGGGCGGCGACATTCACCTCATCCCCCATGACGGTGAACTCCTGGCGGATGCGCGAGCCCACGCTTCCCGCGAACACATGCCCGGCATTGCACCCCGCCTTCTGCCAGAGGCCGGAGGAGGCTACGCTGGGGTCGGCGAGAAGCTCCCGGGCGCAGATCAGGGCCCGGGTCTCGTGGTCCTCATAGGCCTGGGGCACGCCGAACAGGATCATGACCCGGTCCCCGTCCGGGGTCACGTCCACCTTGTTGATCACCCCCCCGAAGTTCTTCACGGTGTGCTGGACGGTCCGGTAGCGCTCGGCCAGCTTCTCGGCCGCCTGGGCGTCGCGTTCGACGTCCAGGCCCCCGGCGATCAGGAAGAGGACGCTGACCCGGCGGTGCTCCCCCTCCCCGAACCGCCGCAGGGGGTCGGCCACGATGTGCTGGAAGAGGTCCCCGTGCAGGTAGGGCGCCAGAGCGTAGATCCGCTCGATGAGCGACGCGATCTCCTCTTCGAAGCGCATCGGAACCGCAGCCTTGCGGGCCTCGTCCAGGGGAGCCACGGGGATCGCCAGCCCGGTCAGGGCCTGCTCCCCGGACGGCCTGGGCTCGATGACCAGGCTCTTGCCCAGCTTCCTGGCCAGAGCCTTGGCGACCAGGATGTCCCCGGCCTGGGAACGGTCCTCGAGGACCGCGAGTTCGTGCATCGTCCGGCCCCCGAGGTAGTGTTCCAGTCCGATGTGGGGGTCGCCCAACTCCATCATCAGCACCTTCCCGCTGTGCACTGCGACGTGCATGCCTACCCTCTGGTCCCCCACGCTGGTGCGCAGGACCGCGAAGTCGCGCATGAAGCCCTGCACCTCGAGGGCGGCCTGGAGGGCGCGCATGTCGTAGATGGTCTTGGCCTGGGGATCGTCCCGGAACACGGCCAGGAGCGCGTCCCCGCTGAACCGGTAGAGGTCGCCCCCGTACTTGAACAGAGTGCCCAGGAGCGAGGAGAAGTAGCGGTTGATGATCTCGGTCAGCTCCTCGGCCCCCTTCTTCCCGGGCTTGGACAGGCTCTCGGACAAGACCGTGAACCCGGCGATGTCCGCCATCAGGATCGCGGCGTCGAAGAACCGGGCGGCCCCTCGGTAGGGTCGGCCGGAGAGTTTCTGCTCGGCCACGGTCCGGGGCAGGAACGAAGCCGTGGCCTCGGCGATGGATTTCAGGTGCTCCAGGACTGAGTTCCGCTCCCGTGAGCCCCACTGGGCCGGGTCCTCACCCAGGGTGTTCCAGAGCTCGGCAGGCAGAAGGGCGCGCAATTTTTCAAGGTCTATCTCAACCATGGCATCCTCTCGAGGGATAAAATGATGGCAGGTGACCTAACATTTTAACATCCCTGCGCTTCCCTGTCAAGCGGATTTTCCGATCTCCTAGGGAAGGCCTTGACTTTCCGTGATGAAACGTCGTAAACTAAGGGCGTTTTTGACAGCGTTCATCGCAACCCAAAGGAGGTGAAAGAAATCATGCGTCGCAGTCTTTTAGCAATTTCCCTCAGTCTCCTGACTTTGATCCTGGTCGGCTGCGCTCAGAAGGAGGCCCCGCCGCCTCCACCCAAGCCCGTGGTCCCGGCATTTCAGGTCTTCAAGAGTCCCAAGGGGGAGTTCGAGATCACCTACGCCCCGGCCAGCTGGGAGGTGGAGAACGACACCTCGGTCGCCCTTTCCCTGAAGCACAAGACCGAGGACGCCATCATCCAGCTCGTCGTGTCGGATTTGGGGGGCAAGGTCACCAAGAGCGCCCTCAAGATGTTCGCCGACATGACCCTCAGCGGGGTCAAGGAGAGCTCCAAGGACTTCAAGGAGGTCGGGAAGGCGGACACCACGTTCGCCGGCCAGCCCGCCCATGAAGTGGTCATCACCACCACCGAGGAGGGCAAGGCGATGAAGATGAAGATGCTCTTCTTCGCCTCGGAAGGTAAGGCCTACGCCTTCATCGTCGGGGGCGGGGCCGAGGTCTACGACAAGCTCGCCCCGGACATCGAGAAGACCCTCAATTCGTTCAAGCTGGTCGCGGCCGAGCCCGCAAAGCTCCCGCAGTAGCCATTCCCTTAAGCGACAGAGCGCCCCGTCCTTTCGGACGGGGCGCTCTCCCTCTCTCCAGCTTTTCTCTTATTGGATTGTTCTAATCCAAAATTTTTCTTCTCACCAGTTCTTTATGTACGTCCCCGAAATCCTGGAACGGAATCGCCTCCACCCCCTCCCTCCGGACGTGATCCAGGAGGTCATCCTTGGCGAACAGGATATCGGTCTTGCCGACCACGCAGCGGTCCGAAAGTCCGTTCCCCACGTAGATGACCGGGGCGTAGCCCTCCTTTTGGTAGCGCCGGATGTGGCTGCCCTTGCAGTTCCCGCAGGAGCCGCAGCCCTGCTCGTAGTAGGGGAACTCCGGCATGAGATAGCCATTGGGAAATACGGCGTGGTTGGCGAAGAAGGCCACCCCCCTGAGGCCGTGCTTCTTAAGGATAAGGTCGATGTAGATGTCCAGGCCGTCCGATAGGATGACCACCGGGACGTCCTGTCCCTTGAGGGCCTCTAGGAAGGCGACGAAGGAGGGCTCTAAGGACTGCTGCTCGGCAAACGAAACGATCGTCTCGCGGGAGAGCCTGGCTAATTCGCACTCCCGGATGAAACACTGGACCGTGGTGATCCGGCCGGCCTTCCAGTCCGCGATGAGCTGGGGCCACTCCGGGCCGGCGTGTTTCTTCATCAGATTCGCCCCGATGTCTATCATGCAGGCCGTGCCGTCGAAGTCCGAGAGCACGATGGGCTTCATATTCCCTTACCCCTCATCCCTGATTTACAGCCTCCAATCCAGGAGCGCCCGGACGTCCCAGTAGCTCGCCTCTCCCCAGCGCAGACTGCGCGTGGCCTGAAACATGTAGTTGGCCTGTTTCCAGAGCCGGCCCTCGGCCCCCAGGGAAAGCTCCTGAACGATCACCCGGCTAAGCTCGTTGGGCAGAAGCTTGGTGTAGCTGGTATCCGGCAGGAACTCGGTGTTCCGCCTTCTCTCGTAGGAGTACCCCGGAGTGAGCTTCAACCGGTTCCGGAAAAGGACATGGACAGCCTGGAGTCCGAAGGAATAACGGGAGTTCTCCTGAGAGGTGTAGTAGCCGTAGCGCTTGGACGCCGCCTCATAGAGGTAGGGCCCCTGGCTTTGGATCTGCCCTCCGAAGAAGAGGAGCAGGCAGTCCTCCCTTCCGGTCGCACCCAGGCGCAGAGAATCCTGGAAAGCGGCGGAGCGCAACAGAAGGTTGTTGTTGCGCGCGGACGTTTCGAAATCATAAAGGTTGTAGTCCGCGCGCAGAATGTAGCTCTGGGTCCAGAGCAGCCCGGGAAGGGGCGTGAAGCTGAGGCGCGGGGTGACCTGGTAGGAGCGGATCCAGCGGTTGTTGGCCGACATCTCTGCCTTCACGTATACCAGGTGGTCCTGCCGGACCAGGAGGCTCATTCCCAACTGGGTCGTGTTCGTGGCCTGGACCGAGGCCCGGAAGAAGGTGGACCCGCTGCCCAGGTCCCGGGCGTTGAAGTTGAACGGGTGGGGAAAATCGTAGGAGTCCAGGCCGAAGGTCTGGAGGAAGTCCAGGACCGAGTAGGCATTGGGCCTGGCCTGAGCCCGGACCTCCAGGGATTTGCTGTCCAGGACCTGGGTATTGATCGTCTGGTTCGGGTAATCGTTCTTGCCCTTGCTTCTCCTCATCTGGCACCCCAGATCCAGGCTCCTCCAGGGATGGTAGGCGAGCGAGCCCAAGAGCAGGTCCTCCTTCTTCAGGTAGTTCTTGGAGGAGGACGAAAGCATGGGGTCCGGGGAGCTGTAGTCGTAAGCCTCTTCGGAATGCGTCTCCGAGAGCTTTCCCTGGATCCGCTTGAGGTTCAGGAGCTCGTAGGAGAGCCTCAGGCGGGAGAGCCTCTGATGTTTCTCCTCATCCGCGGTCCCCAGGGGATAGGAGTATTTCCCCCGGAATCCCTCCAGGTCGGCCCTCAGGCTCTGCCGCCCGAACAGGGTCCGGGAGACGCTTCCCAGGCCCGAGACCTCGTGGGTGGAGAGGAGGCCCTGTGACTCGACGGTCTCGGAGAACCTCCCGTCCAGAGGGAATCGCGACGTGGGGGTGAGGATGACGCCTAAAGAGCGACTCTGACCGGAGTTGTTCTTCACGGCCTCCGGCCCCCCGGCCGCGGCGTGGAACTCCTCGGAGATGGCCCCCAAGGCCGGGCTGATCGAGAGGTTGGAGAGGGGGGTCAGGCGGACCCCGACCTGGGCCGAGGTGCGGTAGGTCCGGTTCTGGTATCCCGTTCCCGCATCAGAGGAGGCCAGCCCTTCGGTCTTGAGAAAAGGGTGGAACCAGGGCCTGAGCCCGTATTCCATCGTGAGGCTCGCGCCCCGGGACTTCTGATTCCGGTCCAGCGTGGTGTTTCCCTGGTCCGTGCTGGTCCAGCCCAGGGCATAGGAGAGGCCCTGGGCCTTCGAAATGGAGCGGTTGAACGTGGTCGTGAACGAGGTCACGTCCCGGAACACGCTCGCGGAAAGCGAGAGGTCCCCGATCCGCAAGGTATCCGGCCCGGGCTCCTGGGCCAGGGCGGTTCCCGACGCAACGAATACCAGGACAAGAAAATGGGGCCAGAGAGATCTTCTCATTCCCCCTATCTTACACCAAAGACGCAAGAAATTCAAGAGGGCGCTCATCCGTGCGCCTTCTTGTTCTTGCGATCCATAACCCAGGACTTCAGCCCTGGGGATTCAGTAGTTAACAACTTGCTCTGAAGCCGTTCACGGCCCCCCCCTTCCCCTGCTCTGCCCGGGTTGAGGCGAATAAAGGCTCCTTGTCTCATTCGTAGGGGCCTTTAAGGGGAGCCTGGAAACCGTCAAAACGTCGGGAGAAAGACCTTATGTCTGTTTCCCGTAGGCGAACAGGCTTCCGGCCTGGTAGATGTCCATCTGTACCTTGGGAAAAGGCTTGCCCCCGGAGATGACCTTTCCTGTGCTGAGGTTCGTGACCTTGCCTGTGGCGAAGTCCACCTCCAGCTCGTCCCCGTCCTTCACCTCTCCCCCGGAGCAGATGTTTGGACAAAGCAATAGCGGGAATCCAGAGTTGATCGCATTGCGGTAATAGATCGCGCCCACGGACTCGGCAAGGATTGCGTCGAGCCCGAGAGAAGCGAAGCAGTCCACGGCCTGCTGGCGCGAGGAGCCGGCCCCGAAATTCCTGCCCACCACCACTAGGTCCCCGGGCTTGGCCTTCTTGGAGAAGTCCTCCCACCCCTTGAGGTTCCCGAAGGCGTATTGGCCCATTTGCTTCACGTCCGTGATCGCGAGGTGTGCGTTATGGAAGATCATGTCCGTGTCGATGTTGTGGACCGGCTTTCCGTCTTGGCCAAGGATGACCCAGGCCCGTCCCCTGATGCTGGTTGGCTTCTGGCCCATGTTCCGCTTCCCCTGTTAAAGCTCGCCAGCCGTGACAATCCGGCCCGCGATGGCTGATGCCGCGGCCGTGGCCGGGCTCACTAAGTAGGTTTCCCCGTCGCCTTGCTTGCCCCGGAAGTTGCGGTTGGACGTGGAGACCTGCACCTCCCCCTTCCCGGTCATGCCCAACTGCCCCGAGGCGCAGCCTCCGCACCCGCTGTGCGAGATGATGACGCCGGAAGCGAAAAGGGCCGCGACCAGCCCATTCTCGAGAAGCTGTCCGAAGACCTCCTTGGTCGCCGGCACAGCCTTGACCATGACCTGGGGGGCCGCTTTTTTATCCAGGAACAGCGTGGCCGCGACCTGGAAGTCCTCATATCTGCCATTGGTGCAGGACCCGATGAAGGCAGAATCGATCCTCACGTTCTGGAGGGAGGAAACCTCCACCACATCCTCGGGATGGCCGGGGCGGGAGGCCAGAGGCGGAAGGCCGCTGATATCCAGGGTCACGGTTTCAGAATAAACGGCGTCGTTATCCGCAAGGGTTGGCTTCAAGCCCGCTTGTCCCGAACGCTTCTCTAATTCCTTAATCACCGCTTCTGAGGGCGGGATGAGAGACGCGATGGCGCCCATCTCCGTGGCCATGCTGGACAAGGTGATCCGGCCGGCCAGGTCCAGGGCCTCTATCGCTTCGCCGTAAAACTCAACCGCCTTTCCCAAGCACCCGTCCGCGCCGAAGCGCCTCAAGACGGCGAGGGTCAGGTCCTTGGCGGACGTGGGATACTCATACGTTCCTTTCAAGTTGACCTTGATCGTCTCCGGGACCTCGAACCAGGTCCTGCCGGCCTTGAATGCGAACGCGATGTCCCCGTCGCCCATGCCCTGCCCGAAGGCTCCTACGGCCCCCATGATGTTCAGATGGCTGTCCGTGCCCACGACCGTGGTCCCGGGAAGGACATGGCCCTGCTCGATGAGCACATGGGAGCCGATCCCGGAGTCCACGTCGTAGACCACGATACCCTGCTCCCGTGCGAAAAGCCGGCAGAGGTGCTGGTTGTTGGCATAGGGAATGGTGTTGGCCGGGGCCACGCAGTCGAAGGTGAAAAAGGTCTTGCCGGCGTCAGCGACCCTGGCGCCGGGGTATTCCCTGCGGAAGTGCTGGACCACGTTCGCACCGCCGAAGTCCCTGGCCGAGCGGATGTCCAGGTCCATCCAGACGATCTTTCCAGCCTGGACCTCCTCTTCGGAATGGGCCTGAATGATCTTCTCGATGACGGTCTTACCCAAGGGCTCTCCTGTTTTTCGTTGACTCAGACTCTCCTCTTAATTATACCATGCTATAATTTCGTAAGTCAAACAGGACAAAAAGAAGGGGCGCCGAAATCGGCGCCCCTGAAGAGGTTGTTGCTTTACCTCACCACCACCATCTTCTTGGTCGCGGTGAACGAGCCGGCCTCAAGGCGGTAGAAGTAGACCCCGGAGGCGACCCGCGCGCCTTTGTCGCTCCGGCCGTCCCAGGCCGCACGCTTGAAACCGGCCTGCTCTTTGCCGGACACCAGCGTACGAACAAGCTGACCGGAGAGGTTATACACCTTCAGCGACACCTGGGAAGTTACCGGAAGGTCGTAGGAGATGGCCAAATACCCCTTGGAGGGGTTCGGCACTGCCGGACCCAGGGCAAAGCGCACGGGCAGTCCCAGCCCGACCGGTAAAAGCTCCACCCCGCTGACCAGTCTCGGCGGGTCGGTGGTGTACTTCGTGGCACGACCCGCGACGATCGGAGCCATCTGGGGGTCGTAGGCCCCGTTAAAGAAGGAGTTCAGGCCTACCGTCATGGCGGTATTCTGCTGGCCCACGGTCATCGAGCCCATGTTCGCGACCCTTCGCCACTGCAGGACGACCTCACAATCCCGCGTGTTCGCGGTCAAGGGCGTCAGGCTGGTGTCGTACACGATGATCTCAAACGACCCCGCGGGAAGACTCCCGCTTAAGGTCACCACGCTGTCCCACTCCGCGATGAACCGTTGGTTGGCATCGGAGCGGTACCAGGTGGTCCCGGGAGCGATCACGTTCAGGTCGTCCCAGAAGACCGCCACACCGTTGCCCGGGAAGCTCGCCGAGGGCAGGGCTGCGTTGGTATAAGGCGACCCGACCGCAGCGGTGTTGATCGCGATGAACCCGTTGGTGCACATCGTGATGTTGTTCGCGTGCGTCCCATAGGCCCTGGCCCGGATCCCGGCCGCTAACAGCAAGTTGGCATCGTCGCCCTGGGGCCCCGCGGTCCCGGTTCCACCCCGTGAGGGGTTCAGCTCGATCCAGGAGTAGGTCGGCTTATTCTGGAAGATAACGTCGGTGTTGTCATAAGCGTAGTAGCCGTAGGAGTCCGGACCCTGGACCGGGTACTTCACGTACAGGCTGTCGTCCAGGGTCTTGACCTGGCTGCCAGAGCGCCCCGTGATCGTGATGCCATAGCCACCGGACGGGGTCCCGGCCGTGGTCTGCACCTTCATCCGGCGTCCGTCGGTTGGAACCACCACGTTGTTGGGAATGAAGCTCACGGTGATCGAAGGCGTGGGCGGATTTACCGTCGCCGAAAGGGTGCAGGGAGAGCTGAAGCCCGAAATGGAGACCACGGTGTCGGCATAGCTCGCGCTGTCCCCCGTGAACACAGTCTGGACCCGCGGCGTAGACTGCAGCACGAAGGTCGGCAAAGTCACCCAGAGGTTCAGCGAGGACCGCCGGGTGATCGTGTCCCCGGTCCCGTGGTAGTAGAGGACGTAGTTGTTCTGTGGGGTCGCGCTGGTCGTGATGTTCATCCCGGTCTTGATGCTCCCGTTGGAGGGAGGGGTGACCGGGTTGGGACTGAACGACACGGTGATCGTTCCAGTGGCCGGACGGATGGAATCCAGGGTCATGGTCACAGGGGAGTTGAAGCTCAAGAACGAGGAAACGGTGACGGAGTCCGTCGCGGTCGCGGTTGGACCGATCGTGTCGGCCGCGGCAGCGGCGAGCATGAACTGGGCGTAGGCCGCGGGCAGGGGCCGGCTGGAGGTAAAATCGGAGCCCGCAGTTCCTGCGGCGTTGCATTGAGTCCACTGGCAGTAGACGCGGGTGGGGTCGGAATCAATGACTTGGTAGTCGCCCATCCGGCTGAAGTCGCCTGACGACGAGGATATCGGGGATATGTCGTTGACCCGCTCGTTGGGTGCCCAGGTCACCCCCTGGTTCGTGGAATAGGAGTAATAAACGTCGCAGGCGTAGGGGTTCGTGCTGTAGTAATTGCGGTTGTCAAGCCAGAAGACGTGGAGGTTACCGTAGGCATCCACCTCGATCCAAGGCTCCAACTGGTCGGCGTTCGGGGTGCTGACATCGTCGTTCACCCGGACCGGGGTGCTCCAGGTGGTGCCCTGATTCGTGGACTTAATGAACGCGATGTCCCAGCCCGTCCCCTGCAACATGTCCTGGACCACGCAGTAGATATCGCCGTTCGGGGCCACGTCCATCACCGCGAAGGTGTGGGAAGCCCGCGTGGTGGGAAAATCCGAGGACATGTTGAGGGCCAGGATCTGCATGGGGGTCCCCCAAGTGGCGCCAAGGTCCGTGGACTTATTGAACCAGATCGTGGACGGCTGCCAGGAGGCCGGCTGGCCCCACACGAAGTAGGCGTTGGTGCTCGGGGACTTGGAGAAACGCGGGCAATTGCCCTGGCCGGAGGAAGTGGAAACCCACTGCTGGGAGGTGTTCCAGGTTACTCCCCAGTCCGTGGAGCGGCAGTACCCGATGTTACCGTCGTAGTAGCCCAACAGGAGATACGGCCCACGCTGGTCGATTTTAGGATAGTCTACGCCACTGCCCGAGCCGGCTTGGGGGATGTGCATGGTATCCCCCCAGGTGACACCGGAGTTCGTGGAGCGCTTGAAATACAGGGTGTAGCCGTTCACGTTCTTCATGACCAGTTCGATGCAGGAGTCGACTTTGTTGGAGCACGAGATATCGTCGAACTGTTGGTTCCCGGGCAGGACCGTTTGTGCCGTCCAGGTGGCTCCGGCATTGGTCGAATTGCAGATCCGCCACGGCCAGGTCGAACCGTCCTTGCACCAGTTATAGGCGGTGATGACCTTGCCCGGGCCGGTCACCGAAAGGCCTCCGTCTAGGCAGCTGACGGTGGTGCTGTCGGGGTCCGCCCGGACGCTGGGCGTCCAGGGCGCGTTGGAAACGCGGTGGCGGGGAAAATTCGACGTGGGCGCGGGAACCTGCCCAGGAGCCACCTTGGTCGGGACCGTCGACGGGGTGGCCTTGTCCCCGGCCCAGGCCGTTGCAGCCAGCGCCATCAGGGCCAGGCCGACCAGCACCGCCACAGCCCATTTCAGGTAAAACTTTTCTTTCATCCTGTCTCCTTTTCTGCTTTTAAGAGGTCGCCCAGCACGAAATCTTTCCTCCTTACCTTCCCGTAGGGTCACCTCCTTAAGAAAGGCATTCAAATCTACCTCAGAAGATTATATTCTACTCAAAACGAACCTGTAAAGTCAAGTCAATTCGTCGAAATAAGAAGGGGGCGCTGATCCCAGCGCCCCCTGAAGGAAATTACTAGGCTACCTCACCACCACCATCTTCTTGGTCGCGGTGAACGAGCCGGCCTCAAGGCGGTAGAAGTAGACCCCGGAGGCGACCCGCGCGCCTTTGTCGCTCCGGCCGTCCCAGGCCGCACGCTTGAAACCGGCCTGCTCTTTGCCGGACACCAGCGTACGAACAAGCTGACCGGAGAGGTTATACACCTTCAGCGACACCTGGGAAGTTACCGGAAGGTCGTAGGAGATGGCCAAATACCCCTTGGAGGGGTTCGGCACTGCCGGACCCAGGGCAAAGCGCACGGGCAGTCCCAGCCCGACCGGTAAAAGCTCCACCCCGCTGACCAGTCTCGGCGGGTCGGTGGTGTACTTCGTGGCACGACCCGCGACGATCGGAGCCATCTGGGGGTCGTAGGCCCCGTTAAAGAAGGAGTTCAGGCCTACCGTCATGGCGGTATTCTGCTGGCCCACGGTCATCGAGCCCATGTTCGCGACCCTTCGCCACTGCAGGACGACCTCACAATCCCGCGTGTTCGCGGTCAAGGGCGTCAGGCTGGTGTCGTACACGATGATCTCAAACGACCCCGCGGGAAGACTCCCGCTTAAGGTCACCACGCTGTCCCACTCCGCGATGAACCGTTGGTTGGCATCGGAGCGGTACCAGGTGGTCCCGGGAGCGATCACGTTCAGGTCGTCCCAGAAGACCGCCACACCGTTGCCCGGGAAGCTCGCCGAGGGCAGGGCTGCGTTGGTATAAGGCGACCCGACCGCAGCGGTGTTGATCGCGATGAACCCGTTGGTGCACATCGTGATGTTGTTCGCGTGCGTCCCATAGGCCCTGGCCCGGATCCCGGCCGCTAACAGCAAGTTGGCATCGTCGCCCTGGGGCCCCGCGGTCCCGGTTCCACCCCGTGAGGGGTTCAGCTCGATCCAGGAGTAGGTCGGCTTATTCTGGAAGATAACGTCGGTGTTGTCATAAGCGTAGTAGCCGTAAGCATCCGGACCTTGGAGCGGGTACTTCACGTACAGGCTGTCGTCCAGGGTCTTGACCTGGCTGCCGGAGCGCCCCGTGATCGTGATGTCATAGCCACCGGACGGGGTCCCGGCCGTGGTCTGCACCTTCATCCGGCGTCCGTCGGTTGGAACCACCACGTTGTTGGGAATGAAGCTCACGGTGATCGAGGGCGTGGGCGGGCTCACCGTCGCCGAAAGGGTACAGGGGGAGTTGAAGCCCGAAATAGAAACCAGTGTATCGGCATAGCTCGCGCTGTCCCCCGTGAACACAGTCTGGACCCGCGGCGTGGACTGCAGCACGAAGGTCGGCAAAGTCACCCAGAGATTCATTGAGGCCCGCCGGGTGATGGTGTCCCCGGTCCCGTGGTAGTAGAGGACGTAGTTGTTCTGCGGGGTCGCGGTGGTCGTGATGTTCATCCCGGTCTTGATGCTCCCGTTCGGGGGAGGGGTGACCGGGTTGGGGCTGAAAGTCACGGTGATCGTGCCAGTGACTGGACGGATGGAGTCCAGGGCCATGGTCACCGGCAAGTTGAAGCTCAGGAACGAGGACACGGTGACGGAGTCCGTCTTGGTTGCGGTCGTACTCATCGTGTCCGCGGCCGTCGCAGCGAGCATGAACTGGGAATAGGACGCGAAATCTCGGGAGGAGGCATCGACGTCCTGATAATTGGTTCCTCCGCGAAGACGGTTGTCGCACCACTCCACGTAGACCCGCCCATTGTCGGCGCAGATCTCGTTGTAGTCCCCCTGGTAGTTGCCAGCCACAGCGCCGTACAGGCAGGGGGTCACGTCGTTGATCATCTCCGGGGTGGAGAAGGTCACGCCGTGGTCCGTGGAATAGGAGTAGTACATGTCCCCGTTATAATTGGTGTAGTTTCGCAGATCGCACCACATCACGTGGACTACACCAACGGGATCCACGCACATCCAGGGCAGGTACTGGTCCGCGGTGTCCCCGGCCACGCCCATGTTCGCGGAGCGCTGCACAGACCAGGTCGCGCCCTCATCGGTCGAGACCTGGACTATTGGGTCGTAGTTCCGTGTCGAGCCCGCGGTGGGAGCGCTGCAGTAGCACACGAAGATCCGGCCCTGGGCGTCCGTGGCGACCGAAGGGAAGGGCCGGGGATGGTTCGAAGGGTAGGAGTGCATCGCGCGGTACCAGCCGTTGAGGGTGGTATGACTGGATACGAGATGGACATTGCCTATGGTGATTTCGCTCCCTGCGGTCCAGGTCGCGCCGTGGTCCGTGGATTTCTTCATGCAGATCCGGCCGTCCCCGCCCAGGCGGTCGTCCTGCCAGACGCAGTAGACGTGCCCGGAATAAGGGCCGCGGCCCACCCAGGGCGCCGCACCCGTGCGGTACCCGGTGCCGGCCCCGTCGTTGATGACCACCGGCGTGGACCAGGTCGTGCCCTTGTCCGTGGAGCGTGAAAAATGTATGTCGCCCCAGGAGGCTCCGAAGTTCACCCACTCGCAATAGAGGTAGTTGGTGTTGACCGTGTCGATGGCCATGAGCTCCTTGTCGAAACTGGTCTCGTATACACACCTCTTCGGGTAACTCCAGGTGGTCCCCCCGTTGGTCGTGCGGGTTAACCCAAAACCACTTGGCGAGCCAGTATTCCACATCTCGATGATGTAGGTCGTGTCCGGTCCCGCGGCAAACGGAGTCGGGTCGCCATAGCAGGAGTCCCAGCTGATCACGGTCGGGGCCTGCCAGGTAAGCCCGCGGTCAGTCGAGCGCGAAGTCTGCCAGGCTGCGGGAGCGCCATGGGCACCGTTTCCGGGGAAGTAGTTCATGGTGACGAAAACGCCTCCCGTCCTGTTGACCGTGATCCCGCCGTCCGGCGGGCTGTACCCGCCGCCGGTGTCGCAGGCCAGAAGGGTGTTCGCCCTCCAGGGCGCGTTGAGAACGCGCCGGCCCGGAGCGTTGAATGTAGGCGCCAGAACCTGCCCGGGGGCCAGGCGGGTCGAAACCGAGGAAGGGGTGGCCTTGTCCCCAGCCCAGGCCACTGCAGCCATCGCCATCAGGGCCAGGCCTACCAGCAGCGCCACAGCCCCTTTCAGGTAAAACTTTCCTTTCATCCTGTCTCCTTTGTCTGCTTTTAAGAGTTCGCCCAGCACGAAATCTTTCCTCCTTACCTTCCCGTAGGGTCACCTCCTTAAAAAAGGCATTCGAATCTACCTCGTAAGCTTATATTCTACTCAAAATGAACCTGTTAAGTCAAGTCAATTCGTCGAAATAAGAAGGGGGCGCTGATCCCAGCGCCCCCTGAAGGAAATTACTAGGCTACCTCACCACCACCATCTTCTTGGTCGCGGTGAACGAGCCTGCCTCCATGCGGTAGAAATACACCCCGGAGGAGGCCCGATGTCCGGCATCGCTCCGGCCGTCCCAGGTCACGTGCTTATACCCGGGCTTCTCCTGCCCGGAGACAAGGGTGCGCACGACCTGGCCGGTCAGGTTGTAGACCTTGATCGAGACCGGGATCTCCCGAGGCAGGTCGTAGGAGATGTCCACCCTTCCCGCCGAGGGGTTCGGCACGGCCGGACCCAGGGCAAAGCGCAAGGGCAGAATCGGACCCACCGGAGAGAACGCCACCCCGACGCGCAGCCGCGGCGGATCGGTGGTGAACTTCGTGGCCCGCCCGCCCGTGATCGTCGCCATCTGGGGGTCGTAGGTCCCGTCGAAGTAGCAGCCCAGCCCCACGTCCATGGCCGTGTTCTGCTGGCCTATGCTCATCGAGGAGATGTCCCCTACGGTCTTCCACTGCAGGATGATCTCAGAATCGTGGGTGGGCGCCGTAGAAGGCGTCTGCGTGGTGTCGTAGATGAGGATCTGGAATTGCTGACGGTCGGTGGTGGTGCGGAACAGTGGAACAGAATCCCACTCCACCACGAAGCGGTAGTTCGCCGTATCGCGATAGTACCACCATGTCCCGCTGTCTGAGCGCAGGTCGTCCCAGAAGATCGCCACTCCGTTGGGCACGAAGTAGGTGGAGGGCAGCGCGTAGTTGTAATAGTAGGAGTACGTCGTGGTCCCCATCGCCAGCCAGCCGTTGCTGCAGATCGAAGCATTGGTGAAGTTCGTCCCGTAGTGCTTGACCCCGATCCCGGTCATGGCCTGCGTGTAGGTCACATCGTCCCCCCCGGTCCCCACCGTGGTGCCAGAACCGCCGCGGTTGGGATTGATTTCCACCCAGTTGTACACCGGCGAATTCTCAAACGCGATATCGGTGTTGTCGTAGGCATAGTAGCCGTAAGGGTCCGGACCCTGAACCGGGAACTTCACCACCAGGGTGTCGTCCACGGTGCGAACCGTTCCGCCGTTCTGCGCCTGGGAGGTGATGACGTAGGTCCCGGCTGGGGTCCCTCCCGTGGTCTGCACCTTCATCCGGCGTCCGTCCGTTGGAATCACCACGTTGTCCGGCAAGAAGCTCACCGTGATCGAGGGCGTGGGAGGATTCACCGTCGCCGAAAGGGTGCAAGGGCTGTTATACCCCGAGATCGAAACCACGGTGTCGGCATAGCTTGCACTGTCCCCAAGGAAAATGGACTGGCTCCGGGGCTTGGACTGCAGCGTAAAGGTGGGCAAGGTGACCCAGAGGTTCAGCGAGGACCGCCGGGTGACCGTGTCCCCGGTCCCGTGATAGTACAGCATGTAGTTGTTCTGAGGAGTCCCGGACTGGGTCGTGATGCTCATCCCGGTCTTGACGCTCCCGTTGGGGGGAGGCGTGACCGGGTTGGGGCTGAAGCCCACCGTGATCGTCGACTCCGCCGGACGGATGGAGTCCAGGGTCATGGTCACCGGGGCGTTGAAGCTGGACATCGAGGAGACCGTAACCGAGTCCACCACCGTGACGTTCAACCCCACCGTGTCCGCACTCTGAGCCGAGAGCATGAACTGGGCGTAGGCAAACGGTGTGTGCAACACGGCCTGATAGGCGCTGACCCGGCCGGTGCCAAAGGTGTCGTTCTTGGGCTGGTAGCCCAGGGGGCGGACGGTCATCTGCAAAATGCTGTCCACCTGCCAGGGGAGGAGTTGAGAGTTTTTGGAAAGCATCAACGCCACCACCCCGGCCGCGCAGGGAGTGGCCATCGAGGTCCCGGACATCGTGGTATAGGACTGGTCGCTGCTGTAATACG
>Ga0315279_10004259_pt1 | contig 19307 bp, 21 predicted proteins | sample YL17G06_20_MG_FD_203694 | JGI IMG/M metagenome (GOLD analysis project Ga0315279, IMG submission 203694) | Sediment microbial communities from Yellowstone Lake, YNP, Wyoming, USA - YL17G06_20 | ecosystem: Environmental > Aquatic > Freshwater > Lake > Sediment | place: USA: Wyoming | collected... | reverse complement strand
TTTAAAAAGTTCGTTCTACTTGATGACTGGGGAAGGGAATATGCAGAACCTTTTGCCTTATCAAGGTTTGAAATTCTTGTAGAAGAGATTTATGCAAGTGAAAATTCATTGGTAATAACAACGAACCAAACTTATGAGCAATTTATTAATCGTGATGGTTGGGCAAGGGTGACAGACAGGGCTAGAGAAATTTGCTCCGTTCTTGAAATCCCCGGTGAAAGCATGAGGCATAAATGACAATAAACCTGCGCACGAAGAGCGCAGGTTACAGAAGAATAAGATGGAAAGGATTATAACGAAAGAGGGTTTTCTTAAAGTAACAGAAGCTATCAAGAAGATCCAGGAAGAAATCAGGAAATTTACTCCTGTTATAAAGGAAGAGTTAAAAAGTCTATCCGATAGTGATTACATCGCAAAGGTCTGTAATAATCATATAGATTATGAGATAAGGAACGCTAAAGAGGGAGACTTTCTATTTCAATGCTCTTTTCATAACAAGCGATATTTTGACAGGATCAACCGATTGAAAATTCCGTCAGAACTTATAGAAGATAAGGCTGGAGTGGATGTCAATGTAGCAGGATTAAGTAAGTTTATAATGGACTGTCCACGAGAGGGTGAATTTCTATGCAAACTCAGATATTTTACTTTTGATTCTAACGATTTAAACAGGAAGTGAAAGATTTAGAACCTGATGAAAAAGATTACAGGTTACAGATGATTAAACCTGCTGAAAAGAACGCAGATTATAGAAGATTAAAGGAGGCACCAACAATGAAACAGATAAACACGATTGAGACTGAATGTAACGCCTGGATGGAAGAAAAGGAAAAGACTTTAAGAAAGTTAATGTATTATGCAAAGCCCGAGGACAGGATAAAGTATCAGGCGCAAATAGACTTCTTGAGCATAGTAAAAATAAACATGTCAAAGATATTGAGGGAGGTGAAGCAGTGAAAACAAAAACTTGTCCTGAATTTATTTCAGGACTGATTGGAAGCAGTCGTTTAAAAAAGAAAGGTAGCCTGGTGAAAGCCCGGCTTAAAGATAAGCGTATCGCAAAGAGAGGTGGCTCATCATCAACAAAAGAGCTAAAACTAACTGCAATGAATACGGTATTTTTAGACCTGCGCACAAGCATTGAAGACTGCGAAAAGGTCATAAAAGCATTCAACAGATTGGGCTACACGACATACTACGATAGCAAAACAAAAACACTGAAGACTACAGCTCCTAAAACGAGGATAAAGAAACTGTCAAAGATTTACGATTGCATTCAGAGTTACAATCTAAAAGAGATCTATGGCCCAGAGGAAAAATGAAATCCTGGAAGAAACTTGAGCAAAAAGTTGCAAGGTTGCGTGGTACAGAGCGCACGCCTCTCTCAGGTGGAAACTCCAAACAAACAAGAAGCGATACATTGGACGACACTTTTTTTATTGAGTGCAAGCTCCGCAAAGACCCTGCAGTATGGAACTTATACGAACAAGTTGAAGAACTCGCAAAGAAAGAAAACAAACTCCCTGTGCTTGTTATAAAAAAGAAAGGCAAACACGGGGAACTGTTTATCGTAAACGACAGATACTTAAAAGCATTCATAGAAAATTGGGAGGTAAAAAATGAAAAAGACAAAAGTAATAATCAAAACCAATGACCCGAAGGAAGCGGAGTACCTTGCGAAGGTGCTTATCAACGACGCGCAGGAAAGAAAGCTAAGCGTTGCCTGCACAAAGTTATTCAACGGGCTTTTTGGTACTGATTATAAAAAAGAAGTAAAAATAAAAGGCAAGTCCTGAACCTATTTCAAGAATGACCCTTGAAGAACTCTATTTAAAAGAAAAAGTGAGGATTGAAAAACTATCTAGGCATTATGCAAGGATGTTCAGTGCTGAGAAAGAAGACCTCTTTCAGGAAGGCGTCCTTGCTCTTGTTCAAACTTACGCAAAGTATGCGTATAAACTCCCCGACGGCGAGCTTCTTAAAATATCCCACAGGATGGTGAACAGAAAGATATACAGGTATGCAAGGAATGAATACAGGCAGAAGATACAAAACAAATACAGGCAAATATAAAATGTATAATGCAATGCTCGAACTTGATAAAGAAGACTATGAAGTCCTTCACGAGTTATATTTCAAAAATACCTCAATCCATCGGTTAGCAAGGAGCATCGGCGTGTCAAGAGCCACAGTAAGGTGGCGAAGGGACAAGGCATTAAAGAGACTTAAGAAAATCATTTTAAAACAAGTGAAAAATTTGAGATTAAAGGAGCTTGAAAAAGATAACTCAAAATACTTTGTGGTTGCCTTGACAAAGATTTCCATTTAGTAATAATTAATATTGAAATATATTCTTACATTTAGGCGGCAATACATTATTTAGGCAAAAGGAGGAAAGGTGTGAATGCTTTAAACAAAGGGATTTATATACGAGGTACTTCGTATATCCTCCTAAATCAGTGGTATATCCGAATCTGGTTCGCATACAAAAGAGTTGGAATTATAAGGAACTTATAAACTATTATGGCAAATATTTCTAAAAAAGATCGCGACAGTTTAATAAAGTTTCTTCAAGAAGGACAAAATATCCCGGAAAAATATCAGGATATTTTATTTGCGAATGAACAAGCGCAAAAAGAATATGAGCTGACTTATGCCGACAAGGCGCGCGAGGAAGATATTATTGCCGACACGCTTGCCGCGCCACTTCAGGAAGTGCGGACTTTTAATAGCGACAATAAATTTGATGATGGTTGGACTAATAAATTGATTTTTGGCGACAATCTGTTGGTGCTCAAAAATTTATATGAAGATCCGAATATCAAAGGTAAAGTAAAACTCATTTATATAGATCCGCCGTTTGCGACCAAGCAGGATTTTTTAATGAAGGAAGAAAAAGCATATCAAGATATGGTTATAGGCGCGAAGTTTATCGAATTTACGAGAAAAAGATTAATTTTATTACGCGAATTATTAGCTAACGATGGCACTATTTATGTGCATTTAGATACTAAGAAAGGACATTATGTGAAGATTATACTTGATGAAATTTTCAAAGAAACTAATTTTAGAAATGAAATAATTTGGTGTTATGGAACAATGCAGACGGTAAAATCAAAATTAGCAAATAAGCATGAAAACATTTTTGTTTATCAGAAAAATAAAGACCCACTTTATAAAATTATTTATGAAGAGTATACGGAAGATTATGTAAAAAGATTTAGATACGAAGATAATATAGGAAGATTTATGGTTAGAAGCAAAACAGGACAAGGAGACTTAACTCTTGAAGACGAAAAAAAATATCCCGGAGAGACATATAGACAATATATATCGGAAGGATCACTACCAAAAGATTGGTGGCAAATAGATATGATTAATAGTAATGCCTCCGAAAGACTGATTACAAATAAATATCCAACCCAAAAACCAGAGAAATTACTAGAAAGAATAATTAAGATTTCATCGAACGAAGACGATATTGTTTTAGATGCTTTCGCTGGATCTGGTACTACATTGGCAGTCGCTGAAAAACTAAAAAGACGCTGGATTGGAATAGATTGTGGAAAACTGGCGATTTATACTATGCAGAAACGCATGCTCAATTTGCGCAAAGAAATCGGAAATAAAGGTAAGCTGCTCAAAGCAAAAGCATTCACACTTTACAACGCCGGCCTTTATGACTGGACGGAAGTGAAAAAACTTGATTTTGGACATTATCGCAATTTTGTTTTGAAACTTTTTCAAGTACGTGAAGAAAAACACTCTATTCATGGAATTGATATCGACGGCTATATTGGCAATGATAATGCATATCTCTGGAACCACGCCAAAGAGAAGAAGGCCAAGCTTGATTTGGATTTTATAAAGAGTTTGCATAATGCGCTTTCCGGCAAAGGCGGCGAAGCGTTTTATATTATCGCGCCGACTAATGCCTTTTCTTTCTATGAAGATGAAATTAAGCTTGATGATACAACTTATAAAACTCTACGCGTGCCGCAATCAATAATTACTGAATTAATTAAACGTGGTGGCGAAGCATTGAAACAACCAGCTAGCGAGCAGGATGTAAACGATACAATTGACTCAGTGGGTTTTGATTTTATTCAAGTGCCGGAAGTGGAAACGGAATATAAAATCGGCAAGCCAAAAGAAGCAACACTTTTAAATCGAAGTGCCAAAGAATGCATTATCAAAATTAAAACATTCAAGAGCCGAACACTAACAAAAAGTCCGGAAGAATTTGAAAACTATGAAACATTGTCTATGGTGATGGTTGATTATAACTATGGTGGCAAAGTATTTGATCTGGACGAGGTGTTTTATGCCGATAAACTCAAACCTGGTTTTGAAGTCTACTTTGATAGTGGAAAGTTAGATGAGCAAATGATGGTGATTTATCTGGATATTTACGGCAACGAGAAAAAAGAGGTTTTAAGTTTGAAAGATTTTAAGAAACATATTTATGAGTGAATTTTCCTATAAAAATACCGATTTCATTTTAAAACCAAAGGCTGATGAGTCTCTGATAGATCGTACTGAAAAATACGAAGCTTTTTTGTCGGCATTGTGCCCTGAGGAATACTATTTCCAAAAAGACGCAATTTATGAAGTTTTGAAATTCTTTTTTAGTGACCAATATAAAAATCTTTGGGATTTGGCAAAAGAAAATTACGTTGTAAATGAAAAATTACGCCAACGGTTTGATACTGAAAAGAGATATAAAGATCATTTGCAACTTCCAGATCAAAAATCCTGTTCTATTGATTTGGCGACTGGAACAGGCAAAAGTTATGCGATCTATGGTTTGGCACAAATAATGCTCGCGGAAGGTTTAGTTGATCAAGTTTTAGTGCTGTGCCCATCGCGAACGATTGAAGCGGGACTAACAGAAAAATTTGTAGCGCTTGCTGGCAATAAAATTTTGAAAAAACTTTTGCCTACAAAATCAGTTTTAGCCAATCCAAGAATTGTAAATGCCACAAGAACAATCAAAAAAGGTGATATTTGTATTGAGAATATCCACGCCGTTTATAAAAATACCGGATCGTCAATTTATGATAGCTTGAAGAATAAGGGCACCAGAACTTTAGTTTTGAACGACGAAGCTCATCATATTTTTAATAAAGTTTCCGGAACCTACGACGACAGTGCTTTTAGGGAATGGAAGAAATTTTTGCTCGATTCGCAATATGGATTTCATTATATTGCCAATTTTTCTGGCACGCCTTATATCGATCAAGAATATTTTACTGATGTTGTCTATCGCTATGCCCTCAAAGACGGAATGGAAGAAAAAGTTATTAAATCAGTTGAATATCTGATTGAAACTGGCGACGAAAAGAAAATGAAAGGTTTTCAGGAGATTTGGGACAATCACAATGCGAATAAAAAGAAATATAAAGAGATAAAACCGATTTCAATTGTTATTACAGCAGATATTCCGAAATGTGTGGAAGTTTGGAGCGAGTTGGTAAAATATATTGCTCAAAAAGAAAAAATAAGCATAGACAAAGCTAAGAACAAAGCAATTTGGGTTGTTTCGGGTATTCCGGCAAAGTCATCGGCTGGAGGAAAAAAGATTTTTAAATTGGTTGATAAGCCGGAAAGCGAACGTCAGAAAAACTTGCAACTCTTGAGAGAGGTTGATGATCCAAAAAATCAAGTTGAATGGATTTTGTCGGTTGCAATGCTGACCGAAGGTTGGGATGTGAAAAACGTTTTCCAGATTGTTCCACACGAGAGTCGTGCTTTCAATTCAAAACTTCTGATTGCGCAGGTTTTGGGGCGAGGACTCCGCATCCCAGAAATCTACAAAGGCAAGGACGATATCAAGGTGCGAGTCTATAACCACATTAAATTTAGTGCGCACATTAAAAATCTGGTTGATGAAGTTTTGGAAATTGAAGATCGTTTTTCATGGTTTCCAGTTGTTTCGCAGGCGAAGTTCAATTTTGATTTGTATAACTTAAGCTACAAGAAAGACCTTGAATTCAAGCAGGAAAAACGAAAGCAGGTTGAGTTTAGTGAAAAAATAAATCTTGGACCACAATCAAAAAATGTTGAGGACTATAATGTTTATAAAGATGTGTTGACTGGGGATGAAATAACGTCAAAATACAACATAGAGACCATCGCTTTTGACTTGGAAACTGCGGTCAAGATGATTTGGGCTATGCTCGCGGCTTATGACGCAGACGAAGATACAAAATTTAGGATTAAATATACCAAATCAGAAATTAAAAAAATACTTGTAAATAACTTGCCGGCAGATAATCGCGATTTTATTAGTTATGAAAATTTGAACAAAGCAAAAACTGCCTTTGGTAAATTATTTGATGTTGGTGGGTCTTTTCCTTATTTCAAGAACAGAGCTGATGAATTACAAACCGTAAACACTTCTGAAATAACAAGACAATCAGTTTCGGCAACTTCGTTAAAGCGTGAAGGTATGTGTTTTTACACGCAAGAAACAATAAATTCGCTTGAGGGAGATGAAAAGGCGGTATTTAAAGAAATATTAGATAATGAAGAAGAATACAAAATCAAAGAAATTGATAGCGCAAAACTAAAAGCGCCTTTGAATTGTCTAGCAGTAAGTCATGAACCGGAAAGAAAATTTGCAAAAATACTATTTCAAAACGTTGAGCTTTTTGATTCTTTTGTGAAAAATCCCGATAAGTCGTTTTATGGAATTCCTTATTCTTTCAAAAAAGGAACGCATATGAAATATCTTAACTTCCACCCTGATTTCTTTTTCAAAAAGGGAGATGATATTTTAGTAGTTGAAATTAAAAAAGATGACGACGATTCAAAAGAAAATATTGCTAAAAATAGGGATGCGCAAAAACATTTTGAAATGATCAACGGAATGCGAAACAATCAAAAGTATCATTTTTATTTTTTGAGTCCGGAAGATTATATTGAGTTTTTCCAAGCTGTACGAGAGAGCCGATACAAGAATTGGAAATCAACATTGATGAACGTTTTGGAATAAATTAAGGGGTAACGCAATGAAGCATGAACAAATTATCTTGAGACGTTTTGATGAACTTACCAAAAAGGCAAATATTATAGAACAAACAAAATATATCACTGGGTATGGGTCTTCTTGGGCTGTTGATTCAGAAAAATACTATGAGTGGGCTACATCGGTTATGGGTCTAATACAAAATGTATTCGGCAAAGATAGCCCTCATTGTATTAATTTTAAATCATCTTATGACGAATTTAGTGGGTATTATAGTAGGTTTCAAAAAAGCCTTGGCATTTTTAATGCTGCAAAAGAAGATTATGAAGGTGGTTATCTGTTTAAAATTAAAATGTTAGTAAGCGCTGAAGTATTGGATAGTGTTTTAGATCAGGCTTCGGAGTTATTAGAAGCCGGTTATAAAGACCCCGCATGTATTGTTGCTGGCATTGTCCTTGAAACTGCATTAAGAGAGCTTTGCAAGAATAACAGTATCTCTTTGGGGAAATTGGACAAGATGAATGCAGATCTTTGCAAATTAGGATTATATAATGTTGGAATGCAAAAACAGATTACTGCCTGGGCTGATAGAAGAAACAACGCTGCACATGGTAATTGGTCTGAATATACAAAAGAAGATGTTAATGATATGATAAATGGGATTAATCGCTTTCTTGCCGACCATTTATAATTTTTATCAACGCCAAAACTAACTTATAGCAATATGGTATGCCACACAAACGCCCGTCACTATATAAAACAATTTATCTAATTGTACAAGTGTAATAATTAATTCAAAAAATGTTAAAACTATAGATAGGTAACCTAGAAGGTAGAATTGTTTTATAGTATATCTTCTTGGTTAACTTTTGCTTTGTAATGGCTAGATTTCCAGTTTTTAAAATATTTTGTAAAATGATTAAAAGGAAAAAGAAAGTGAAAATAGAACAATTTTTAAGCATAAACAAAACACTTCGCAAAATATGCCAATTTGGAAGGCTATCTAAACCAAGTTCATGTATGAATAAGTTATACGCTATGGTTGACCATTTTCATGAAGGGAATTTATCATTATGATTAAATTTGAGGATATTGCACAAAAAAGATCTATACTATTAACCACAAGAATGCGCTTCTCTCCCCAGATCCAGCCAGTCAAGGAAGCTGCTATAGATAAAATAATTGAGCAAATCTTGTTTGTGTCCAACAGTGGGAAAGAACTAAGCTCAAAAGAAATACGAGATACCTTTGCTTCTGAAACTGGTAGTTATGGAATTAGCTCTCATGAAATGGAGGATTCTCTCCAACGGCTGGTCACAAAACAAAAAGTTAAAGTTCTACCAGAAACAAAGAGTAAATGTGAATTATACAGATTGTCAGAAGAGACCAAACGGGAGCTTGGCGTGATACAGGACCAGGCTGAAAAGCGCTTTAGCTCTGTTGTAAACAGGCTTTTCAAAAATGCGACAGAGGGGCCTTCCGTATACAATAATCCCCTTTTGAAATTTCTCTGTATCATTTTTTCAAAGTTTGGAGAGGAATGTGTGCGAATAATTAAAGGCGACATTAAGGAAGGCAACTTGCTATCCTTCTCATTTGTATCCTCCGCCTTGGAAGAGATCAAGAAAAGCTTCACCTCAATTGACCACTCCCTTTTTCAGAAAGCTGTCGTATCTTTCTTCCAAGATGGCGATCCAGAATATGACGCAATAAAATGGAATATGGCACAGAGTTATTATATTGCAAAAGCACTTGGTTTAGACCCTAGTGGAGCTCTTTTGTCGGAGGAAGTGTTCGGGCACGCAATATTTTATCTTGATACCAACACTATAATCGAAGCGCTAGAACCGAAGCACCGTCTCCATAAAAGTTTTCTAGCATTTAATAAGGCTTGCAGGCAACTCGGTGTTACGCTAAAAGTATGTCAAATTACACTAAATGAGCTGCAAGATTGGCTTACATACCAGTATGATCTCATAGGAAAAGTTATCGAGCAGATCCCAGAAGAAACAGCACCAAAGATACATTCAATCTTTTATGAAATCTATTGTGAAAAGAAAATATCAGGCGAAGCCGTTAATATTGATGATCTCTTTACAAGTTTCCGTTCTCCAATGGATAATTTGAAATACTCATTTGAAGTGCAATTGGAAGATGATATCTGGTTTGATGAAGCAAAAAACAAAGTAGAAACCATAAAGTTTGCTGACACTTTGAGAGCTAAATATATCGCTATGCGTAGGCACCCAAAAAGGTATCAGTCTGCTCTCCACGACGCCGTATTACTTCTTTGGCTTCAAAAACTGAGAAAGGAAAATGGTGGCAGTAATATTTGGCTAATTACTACGGACACAACTCTTCCTGGGTCTGTACCTCCAAATACTTCTTCAGAATCTCTTGCTATCACTTTGGATGCACTACTACAGTGGATTTCGCCAATAGCTGTTTCAGAAGATGAAGAAGATGGCTTCAGTGCTATATTTGCGGAGATGATAAAATATCGACTCTTACCACAGGAAAGAATTTTTAGCCTTGAGGATTTTCTAATATTTGATGAAATGCATATTTCATGCAAGGAACTTCCAGTAGAAGATGTTGAGGAATCTATTCGATATATTAAGGTCAATGCCCCAATGCTTGACCCCTCAAACCCAGCTGATAGGGAAAAACTCTTTTACGAAGTATCTAAATTTTTAGCTGATCCAGGGAGGAAATATAAGCAGAACTTAGCGAGGCTTGAATCCGAGAATATAAAGACTAAGCAGGAATACTCTAAGAACGAAGAGGAATTAAAGAAGCAACATGAAAGAGAAATCGAAGAACTTAAGAAAAAAATCGAAGAACTCAATAACAAACGTTCAGAAGATGAAGAAAGGACTAAAAAAGAATCTTTAAAAAGATCGGCATGGCGTAGGGTAGGCTTCACTACGTTTGTATTTCTATTGTTAGAAGGCTTAGCCATTTTTCTCACCAATCGGTGTGGTGAAGGGGAAAATCTATTCCAAAAGGTATCCAATTCATGGCATTTTTTTGTTGAAGCAGCTTTATTAACTATCTTAATAGGTTGGTTTATTATAGGGAAGGAAAGACTGGAGGTCCTTGGCTGGCCGTTTACGAAAATTTTTAAGCGTGAATAATAAGGTTTGGTCATCCACGGTGTATAACATGGACTATACGGCTTACGCTTGCCTTCGTATAGCCCAATTTATGTGAAATTCCGAACTTAGCTTTTAAAAGAAAAGAATTATATTGTAAAGAGACAAATAAATTAAAGACTAAAAATCCTCTCACCCACCATATCAAAGACAAGGCAAAAGACCACTATAAAGATAAATTTACTTACAGTTATGCAGGTGTTTAGCAATGCAAACGGACTTTTCATTCGCGAGCTCATTTCAAAAACCGTTTAAGAAGCATTGCACACCAGCATATCTGTGAAATGTTTTAACAAAGAGTTAAAAGAATTTTAGTTGGTGTTACGCAAGTCAGACTATTCCCCTGAAACAAGTTCAGGGTTATAGCCTGATAGAGGCCTTGCACACCGTAATAATAGTTTGATAAGATAAAAGGATATAGAGAAAGGAAAAGAGGAGAAGATCGGGAGAGGATCGGGAGAGAAGATTAGGGAAAGACAAAAGAATGTTAGCAGCGGGCGATAGGAGTTCACCATAGTATTTTTTATCGCTTCGCTCAAAGCAAAAAATACATCGTGCATCACCCGCGCAAGAAATATTTAAAAAGATATAAGAAACATTACTTACTTGCGGGAAACTCATAAGTGATTATTTGCATAAGACAGAAGCGCAGATAAGCACATATGAGTAAACCTGTTGAAAAAATTACAGGTTACAGAAGATTAAAAGATCCCCGCAAGTGATTATAAAATCAAAATTATCATCAAATCCTGTATATCAAGGTTCCGCAAGTGAAATGATTTTAATACAATTCTCTCATCCTCAATCAGTTATTAGAAAAAGGAAATGAGGAGAAGATTGGGAGATGATTTGGAAAAGATTTGGAGATGCGAAACAGAACAGCCGGAAATTGGAAAGAAAGAGAGAGATTAATCTACCAAAAGAATGTATAAAAGGATTTGTTTGAACGCCGTGCGATGTTTTCTATAAAGAATGGCAGGCTGACCGCCTGCTTTTTTTAATTTAGAGGGCACGGCTCAAAATTCGGAAGTTTAAAGATGGGCTCGCTAAACAGTTTTTGTCAAAACCGCTCGCAGTTATCGTTTTGGCATTCCTGTGCTGAGTTGCTAATATCGTGCCTGACCTGCGTCCTTCGGACTTGGCAGGCACAGCAATGGCTCGGAAAGTGTCGGCCTCAAAATAAAAAGGTGAACGTTCCTGAATATAAATCGTATGAAAAGAGTAACGATTACAAAGAAGTAAAAAGATAAAATATTTATTATTTTTTTCTCTTACTGGCTCAACAGTTTACGCAGGTTCAAGGGACTCCTTTGACAAGGTCGTATTACTATTTGCAGAACGAATTACGGCCTTCATTTTTCAGACACTCCGATTGTTTCAAAAAGACATGAAAAATTGGCCTCTAAAAAACGAACCTTCCGTAATTCTAAATTTTCTTTTAGTTAGAAGACCATATTCCAGTTAAAAGAAAATTATCTGCGAATAGTCATCTCCACCTTGCAAAGCACCCTGAACTGCATTATCGAGCTTAAAGAAGAGAAAAGCATATCTCTTCGGTAAGCCTGAATGTTTAGGCAATGGAGGTGCTGCTATGGCACTAAAGGAAAGCAGTTCACAGATGAACGGCTCAGTGAAAACTGAGAGTGACAGGTTAGCGATCGCAAAGGAAGTCATTATCAAGACATTGCTGCCCGTTGTATTTAGCGGTGTTGGGAGAGATGAGAGGGAGCAAACATTCGACAGATGGTACGGAAAACTCCTCAACCTCATCACAGGTGAAGAGGGTCAGGCTCAACCTGCAAAGGTTATTGACAGTCCAAAGGAAGTAGTTGACAGTTCAAAGAAGATTATGAAGGCAGAGGTTCGTCCTGACAGTCCCGTTGAGAATAAGGCTACCGACAAGCAGATAAAGAAAATCTTTGCTATGGGACACAATCTCAACATGGGAAAAGAGGAGCTTGAAGAGGAGGCTTTCAAGGTTTCAGGAATCGACAGTTTGAGCAAGCTTTCCAAATCACAGGCAAGCGACCTCATAGATGACCTTTCCGCAATGGAAGGCATCCAGGAGATCTACGGATAGGGGGGTAACCCCCTTCCATAGGAAGCGGAAGATGAAAGAGATAAAGGAAATGAAAGAAGAAGATTTGATAAAGACACTCAAGGCCGTAAGGGAAGAGATAGACAAGCGTAGATTTGAGACCTGGGAAAAATACACAGGCTTCAAGTACCCTTTGAAGAGAACTTTGAAGAAGGAGGCTCAGGATGAAGACAGATGAAATTGATGAAGAAGAAAGAGATGCTTTCATCCAGGCAGTTGAAAGGATGGTTCTTGAATACCAGTGCAGAGACTTTCACAGGTGGCACTACTATAGGAACATGCTCCAGGAAGTTGATCCGCATAATCCTCTTCTTGAAGTTGGCTTTCACGGTTTACCGTATTTTGGTGGTCTAAAAGATTGAGCAAGGGGGAGCAATCCCCTCTTTTTTTGTTCGAGATCCTAGCTTTTTACTCATTTATTTCGATGCGAAACGAGAAACTCCTCATTTCCCTCAGTCATTCTCAGGGCTTTTTTGTCAGAAGAATCTTACCTTTTCGTTAGAGTTTCCTTTGCTCACTCGGTTTCGCTCCACCTCGCTTTGCTCAGTTTTGTTTCACCTCGCTCGCCGGGTAGGAGAAAATACCCCACCCACCCTTTTTATTTTAGTTGCGTGTTAAAGGCACGCAAGAAATGTTTGAGCCCATAAGAGAGAAAAGATTTTTAAAACTTAAAGATATAAAAACTTTAGGGTATTAGAGAAGTTACACAAAAAATTGCTTATATTCGTTACCAAGTTAGTGCAAGTATCTTATTAGTTCTCTTTATAATGTACACTGCCTATTAACAGTTCACCAGCAATGTTGCCTATAACTTCACTTAATTTTTTAGCGATAGAATCCATTTCACCATATATATGCTTTAATTTTTCTTCATCTGAATTATAACCATCAACGTATGAAATTAGGTAATTAAAATATAAAATTGGTATTACAGTATAATTTACATCAATGCTTCTTTCAGATTCTGCCTCAGAAATTGTCAATTCATTCTCAGGAAGGTCGATTTTTGAAATAGCTTCTTGAAAAACGTCTTCATCAAAATGAAATGCTAATTTGTCTCTAATTTTTGCTAATATTGTTTTCATAAAACTGTTAGGATTATTCCATTCCTGAAATAAATAATTAATGTCATCAATATGATTTTTATATTCTTTCAAATCCTTCAACAGATCTTTCATATCATATATTGTTTTAAGCGACTCATATAAAACTGCTCCGTAGTATAGAATCAACTCAAGCCTGTCCCTTTTATTACTTACTGTATCCTCTTTATTAAGGACAAGGACCCTATAAAAGAGACTCTGTAACGTGGTAATTACATTGTCCATTCGCAATAATCTAATTGCAGTTAAGAATTTGATATCTTTTTTCAGTGTATCGAACTCTTCTTTTGTGATATAGTACTTAAACATAGGTGCCTCCTTTTCTAAATTTTATTTTACACACATTTTTATATTTGAGAGTTTTTATTTTATTAAAAATCAGAAACCTAATCTGTTATTTTTAAATTCCTCTATATCACGTAAGAAGAAGTCTTTTGGTGATTCATCGTTTTTGCTTCTTAATTCTTCTAAAAAGTCTCCATAACCTAATAATCTAAGGTATTCGTTGGAAAACTCAATTAAAACTCTTGCAGCTGATTTTACAAAGCTGAGAGGTTCTAAAAGATACTCAGTAGATATATTGTACACACCCCACATGGAAATCGGGTCATATTTTTGGTTACTGTCTCCACATCTGCTGATTTGATTCTGGATACTTTGATCTATTCTAATAAAATTAAACTTCCATCTTTCATCACGCTCATCACATTCAAAACGTATTCCTTGAGGTATTTCTCTATGAATTATTGTTTCACGTAATTCATAAATAAGTTTTATAAAATCTATATATTTATTTATATAGTTACGCAAAACGGAATTCTTTTCTTTTAGAGCTTTAAAGAATTCTTTACCTGCCGAAGGATTTAGAGAAACCCTATTACCTTCAAAGTTAAGACCATATTTAGTATTACTTACAAGTGCTAAGCTGTCGAATATGCCAGAGGTAAGGGTTATAAAATAATTAAAATAATACTGCATATCCTCTAGTGTATCATTATTTACGCCAAGGTAATACTGGAAACCAATTTCATCTATTGTCTTTAGAAGATAAACAAAGCGAATAGAAAAAGCATCAAGAAAAGAATCTCCAACATGGAAATTAGGAACCTTTAATCTAAATGAAATCAAGTACCAGTATCCTTTATTACAAGTAAAATTTCCTCTGATAAAATATTTTCCATTATATTTAGCAAATAAATCCATTATTTCCTTCGCTTCGTCTATTGTTACAATGTTTAAAGGGTGTCCCGGGTAATGTGATTCTAACAATAGGCGTTTTTGCAGAAGTGTTTCGTTTCCTGTTATAAAAATATATAAACCATCATAAGAGTTTAGAGATGCTTGTACAAATACCAAGAATATTGCTTCCTTTTCTTGGTCAGTTATAGTCTGATTTCTAAATATTATTCTCTCAATTTTCTGGATATCTTGCATACGGTAAAAAAAAGTTGTCTCAGACCAAGAAGTCTTACTTTTAATAACTTTGATACGATTTAATTCTCCTTTATCATTGTACATTTTGATAAATTCTGGAACTTTTTTAAGCGCTTCATAGTTTGTGTCAAAAGGAGAGCGCACAAATTGGAAAAATTCAGAAGAAGTAGAAGCTTCTGCATACCATAATAAACTTCTAGTATCTTTATCTTCATTAGATAAAAGATTTTCAAAACTTGTTGAGTCAATTAATATTCCTAACTTCTTTTCTTTTTTAAGAAGAAGCCTGCTGTCCATTATTTATAATATATTCTAAAACAAATTATTTCAAATTAGGTTTACATGTGTAGCTTCGGAAGTTTCACGAATTCTTGTTACATTTAGGCTTTAGGTAAACAGAAATCTAATCTACGCTTTTGATAACAAATTTTGAAGTTGACAAATTTCTTAAAAAGAGTAGATTTTTATTGAGTAATAAAAATATAGTAAAAGTACGAATTTAAAATATTTTTTAATTCAAGGGATGGTAAAGGAGGAAGGTATGGGTTTTTGGAATCTTAAAAAGAATCAGGAGAAAGGTGAAGAATCTTCAAAATCTAATGAAACTAAAATGGGACAAGGTGAAAAAAAAGAATTGACTGAAGAAGAATTAATGATGAAACAACTTATTGAAGAGTCTATTTCAAGAGTATTATCTCCAGATTATAAGCTTGATTCTGTATATCCGAATGAAAGCATTAGATTGTTTCAGAGAGGAAAGCAGATATTGCATAACATAAGTTATAGTATGGATTTTTTTAAAAGAGCAGCGATACAATATATCACTATTTGGAAGTCAATTACAGGAAAACCTTATTCCGATTCGAAGTTGTATGAAGCTATTATACAAGAAGCTGTGTTAATGTTAGGAATCTGCCAAGAACATGGACTTGATTATGTCAAACTCCTCAAGGAGAATGCTTCAGGTAAATTTGGTATACCAAGTATTTTTGAGAACCCCGTACTGTCTGCAAACATAGAAATAAAATTTGAACATGAGAGGCTCTTAAGGGAGAAAATTGAAAAGCTAAAGGAAATTGTTAATAAGCCCATTAAATATGGGGATACGGGCAATAGCGAAGACGAGATTAATTTTGATGATGAATTTAATGTTTTTGCTGAAAAGCTTAGAGAACAGAAAATGGATGAAATCACTATTTTCAAATTGGTTAGCAGAATGGGGGAATTAAAGAAGCAATATGAATCAGTTATAAAACATCCGGATAGAAGTCTATTAGAAAGATTAGAGTCTCAGGTGCTACTCGAATCTTACGAGCAAGTAAAAAAACAAAAAGAAGAGCAGGAAGAAATGAGAATAAAAGAGCTTGAAGAACAAACGCGTCAAATTGAAGCAGGAATGCAAGTAGGAACTGTTTCTGATTCAATCAATCATATAGAAAAAGATGTTTCAACACTTACCTGGCTAAAAATTATAGATGGATTATTCGGTCATTAGGATGTTTAAATAAAAATTGAACTAAAGAGGAGTATATTATGAAGTATTTAATCTTTTCGGATGAAAGCGGCAGGTGGAATGACGGAGAATACTATATTCGCTCATGGATAAGAATTACGCCAGAGCAATATAAATCGTTGCGGAAAGAGGTTATATTTGCAAAATATGAAACTAAAATCAAGGAACTGAAATGGAATGAATTCGTAAAACATTACGAAGAGTTTAAATCAATTTTCAGTTTTGATTTTGAAGCGTTTATTACCATATCGAAACTAAGCCATTTTGAAATACGAAAATACGACATTATTAATAAATTGAGCAGTGTGGAGCTACCAACTGTTAAAAATAAAGCTACTATCGAAAAAATTAGGGGAAGGATAATTTACGCAGTAAAGCAAGAACTATTTTTTAATTACTTCGAGAAGCAACATATTGAAAACTCTTTTAAAGCCTTGTTACCAAATCCAAGTAACACTGATTATGAGTATAAGGTAGATAAACCACAGTACAAGCAATGGAGAGATATTGCAAAAGAATGCGGAATAAGCAATGTTGAAATCATTGAAGAATCAGAAAATGAGCCTGGAATTGAACTAGCAGACGTTGTCAGCGGTTGTATCAAAGATTTTGTAAATGGAGACTCCAAAGCAGCAGAGATTTATGGGGAGCATTTAAAACCAAAAATGTCAGACATGTACAATCATGATTTTCCAAATCCAAATTTAATTTTCTATGGCGATTTTAGCGAAGAAGAGAACAATAAGCTCAACATTTTTAGGTGATATGAACACGTTTAAACAAGCAGCAACTGAAGCATTGAAAAGAGCCGAATATTTTAATGAGATACTTTTTTAAGAAGAGGGATGAATGGTGAGTAAAGAAGAATTGAAGAAATATCTTGAGCAGGTAATTGCATTAGAGAAAGCGATAAAATATATTTATGAGACTGATGCACAAAATATATGGAGGTTCTCTGATTTTAATTTCTATGCAAACAAATATAATAACCTTGCTAAAAAGGTTGCAGAGTTAACTGGTGACTATGATTTTATAACTGTTTTTCATGAAGATAAACTTGGAAATCCCTTTGATACGCTCCCCGCTCAGCAGAAAAGCATTTTTGATTCTCTGCTAGCAAACATCCTTACTTTAAGAGCTTTGCTTGAAAGTAAAATTGGATATAGTGATAGCGAAATAGAGAATCTAAAGAATTTCTTTCAAAGTAAATTAAGGTCAGCTGTTTTTGATAAACCAAAGAAGGAAAAAGATATACAAGATGCTTTAGAGAATCTTCTTATAGGAAGAGGTATGAACAAAGGGATCGATTACGATAGAGAAGTTGGAAGAGTGAAAGTCTCGTCAAAAGAAGTTATCCCTGATTTTATTTTTCCCAGATTGGGACTAGCCTTAGAGGTTAAATTTTGTAATGAAAATGGCAAGATGAAAAAAATAATTGATGAAATAAATGCCGACATTCAATCATACGGCAAGGCATATGATAGCATTTTGTTTGTAGTCTATGACTTTGGCTTTGTTAGAAATGAAGTGGAATTCAAAAATGGAATAGAAGAGGGCCAAAAAGTATCCGTAATTATTGTAAAACACTAATTAATCTATATAAGTTTCATAGTTCAGTTTTGCAACCATTTAATTATCCTATACGCAATGAGTATCGCCTCTTCTCTTGTGATGAAGTCATCTGGTCTGAGATTTCCTTTGCCGTCGCCTTTCACAATTCCGAGCTGTTTGAGCGTCTTTACTTCGTTGATATATGGGTAGTCTTCCCCAATATCAAAAAAAGGTTCGCCATTCCTCAATGCGTCAAGCATATGAATGTAAGGGAAGTTTTTACCGGGGCACTCTGTTGAGTTTGAAGTATGAGTGATATCAGATACAACATCCCTGTGCCGTAAAACATTTATCAAGGGGATATTGTATTCTTTCATAAGCGTTTTTATAAGCTTTATGCCTGCGTTGAACTGTTCTGTAGGCATTTCAATACTTTCAAAGTTTCCCAAGAAACATATCCCCACGCTTACGAGGTTTGCCTGGTAGTTCGTGCAGTGCCAGGAAGGCTGTTCAATTGGTTGTGCTTTAAATACTTCACCCGTGTGTCCTATGATAAAGTGATAATCGCATTTGTAATCAGGAAATTCTTTTTTCCATTTCTCCTGTGCTCTATCGCAAATAGTTCTTCCAATCACTTTACCGTCAATATCATCTTTATTTGATTGATAATCAGTCGCAGAGTGGTGAAGCACTATGTATTTTATGTTTCTCATTTTGCCCAAATCCTTCTACAAACCAGGGGGAGAGTCTCTCTTACCCAACCCTTCTACATAGCGGGAGAGTTTCTCTACGGCATCGGAGAGCCTGTCGAGTTTGCCGCCGAACACCATAAGGAGATAAATAGCAATAACAATTGGAAATCCTACATCTGCAACTGCTCTTAATATATCGTTCATCGTTTTTATTTGTTAAACAAGTCTTTGAATACCTGGTCGTAGAAAACCTGCGAGATAGAGAAAGCAACTGCGATTGATTTTAATATAGTTGAAGCGTCAAACTGCCCTGAAAGAAACGCCGAAGCAAATCCTATCACAGAAGATACAAGTATCGCAATTATACTTTTCCACCTTCTTGAAAGGTTTGCGCCTGTAATCCATCTCACAATTAAAGGAGCGATCACTCCGATAAGTCCTGCAAGCCATTGTGGTTGTATATTCATTTTAAATCACCTCTTTTTTTAAATTTTTTATTCACTTGCAATTTATTAAAAAAGCGGTGCAGGAGCATTTTACCCCTGCACCAAAGGAGGAACGGATGCTATGGAACTAAATCAGCCTTCATCTGGAATTAAATCAGTGAAGGTTCTTGTTACAATACCACCATCAACAATCGATGTGAGAGCACCGTTCTTAGTGTTCACAACATTCTTTGTTATGATCAGGTTCATCAGAGCCTCTATCTGTGCCTGTGTTACATCTGCCTTTGGGTTGTTAAACTCCATTGAAGCAGTCTTGCCTTCTACCTCTGTTCCAAAAACTAATCT
>Ga0315279_10004258_pt1 | contig 19307 bp, 13 predicted proteins | sample YL17G06_20_MG_FD_203694 | JGI IMG/M metagenome (GOLD analysis project Ga0315279, IMG submission 203694) | Sediment microbial communities from Yellowstone Lake, YNP, Wyoming, USA - YL17G06_20 | ecosystem: Environmental > Aquatic > Freshwater > Lake > Sediment | place: USA: Wyoming | collected... | reverse complement strand
CGCTCACCCCCGGCTATGCGCTGCCGGCCCACTTCGGGGCCGGAAAACGGCACCTGAAGACTACTGGATTATCGGACAGCCTCGGCTACCGGCTACCGGCTACCGGCTACCGGCTACCGGCTACTGGCTACCGGCTACCGGCTACTGGCTACCGACGACCTGCCCCGGCCCTGGGCTGGACGCCCGGGGCTTGGTTCGTTTCTGCCTTGGGATTGCCTTCTTGAAGCGGTTCGCGCCGGCAGCGTAAAGTGTGACACGCTTTTCCCACCAATCCTGGTTGTGGTGATGCGGCGTCTCCAGCCCGGCATTTCACGTGGGACTTTTGTTTACACGTTCTGGCAAGCCCGACGTTATAGAGGTGTCGGGCCCTATCGAGGTGTTTGGAGACAACCCTTGTCGGTCAGGAAGACAGACGCACTGTACGAACGGCTAATCGCACCCGCTGAGGACATGATGCTGCGGATAGTCTCTCGGATTGTGGCCCCGCCCGAGGATGCGGAAGACGTGCTCCAGGAAGTTCTGGCTGTCATCTGGAGGAAACTGCCTAGTCTTGACCGGCATCCGAACCCGCAAGCGTACATCCTGCGGATATGCTTGAGCTGCTCCGTAGACCATCTGCGGAGGCGCAGGCGGCGACGAGAAGTCCCACTCCGCGCCGATGAGCCGGAACCGCCGCGAAGTCCAACCGACAATCTGGCCACCCACGAGACGATTGCAGCGGTCCGGGAAGCAATCCGCACACTCCCGCCAAAGCAGGCCCAGGCCGTCTTGCTGCATGCACTGGATGGCTCCTCCTACGCCGTGATCGGAGAAGTCCTCGGCTGTGCCGAGCAGACGGCCCGCTCACATTTCTCCAAAGGCATTGCTCGCCTTCGAGATACCCTCGAGAGAACTGGAGTCTACTGCAAGCGAAGGAGAATAACATGAACGTCGAAGGGCTTGGGAGCGAGAACCTGCATCATGAACCCGTCCTGGAAATCGTGCGCCAGGCATTTGGACAAGAGGTGCCCGGGGAGGTCAAAGAACGGTTGCGCAAGTCGCTGCTGCGCTTCCGGGAAAGACTGAACGACCATCCCTACGTTCAGGACTCTCGGCATACCTGCCCCTCTCGCAGGATGCTCCGGCCATTGCTGCTGGCCTCTTGCGGTTTGGCGGCGGCGTGTCTCTCGGTTGCGGTTGTGTTCCTGATCCCCGAGCGACCAGGCACACGGCCGGCATCACCTGCCGGGTTCAGCAGCAAGACGAAGAACCCCCAGGAAGGCGCGGCCAACTCTCGCCCCATGGCGGCGGCGTACCCCGTTGGAACCGAGGTTGCTGAGGACGAGATCGTCTGGTGGGCCACAACGGACGAACGCGTTGTGGCCGTCTGGAAGGATGGCGCGGCAGCTTGCTGGGATACGCGAAACGCCCAGCAAGTCTCCCAGTTCAAGATCGACCAGTTCGATTTGCGGAACTTCCGCTGCCTCGTATCGCCACGAAAGCCACAACTGGTTGTTGTCGACATTACCACGCAGAATGTTAAAGGGGCACTCGCCAAATCCATCCGGATCTATGACTTGGCCGCCGGCAAGCTACTGAGGACCCTGAGGGCCGCCGGCTACCCCCATCCCACTTTGCCTGGTGAGTTGAGGCCCTTCTCGACCCTATCAGCACAGAACGTCACCCAGGATGGTCGCTATCTTTTGGGCGCGTCAGCGCTGGATAAGCTGGTCTTCGCCATCGAACTGGAGAACGGGAAGACCGCCTGGTGCTTCCGAAACGAGAACATCTCCGTTGGTGCGGACAATGTCCTGTTCGCGCCGGATGGGAAGGTCGTGCTGGTCGTCACGCCCCTTCCCAACATGCCGGAGCCTTTTGCATTCAAGCGGTGCATTGCCCACTCGTCTGAAGGCCACAGACTGTGGGAATGGTCAACGGGGAAGGAAAATGCCTGGTTGCTTGTGGACAAGTCCGCCGGGCAGGGTGATAAGACGGTGCTGGTGCTGAGCGAAGTCGTGAGGGATCCCAACCGAGGCGACAGCATTTCGCGGTGCGTCGCGCTCGGTGCTGCTGGCAAGGAGCTCTGGCAACACGATGATAATCTTGTGCTTGCCCTGTCCCCTGACGGAACCCCTCTACTCCACCATCAGTCTGCGAACGTCCCAATCAACGCCGGGCCGATCGGGATGGCATTCACGGGAGATGGAAGCCGCCTGCTCAAATTGCCCAACCTCAGTACCGACTGGGTCGAGCAGCGTCAGGGAGACCGCAGGATCGTCTGGTTCCGGAGGGCCAACAATCTGCTTCTGGTGACGGACGCCAAGACCGGCGAGATTCTTCGGAAGATTACCTTGGTCAAGCCGACAGACTGACGCCGAAGTTGGAGCCGCGGGGAGGCGACACAAGAAGAATGAATGTCGGACCATCTGCGGCCCTATCTGCTCTCCAGCGCCTTCTCGACGCTGGTAAAGACCTCGAAGAGGTTGGTCAGGCGCGTGGTTTCCAGCAGGCGCATCACCATTGGGCTGGGGCTGGCAAGGCAGACCCGGCCCTGGGTCTGGCGGGCCTTGGCGTGGGCGCTGAGCAGCGCGCCGAGGCCGGACGAGCACATGAAGTCCAGGTGCTCCATGTCGAGGATGACCACGGAGCCGCCCTGCTGGACCAGTTCGTCGAGTTGCCGGCTGAGCGTCGAGGATTCGGCCATGCCGACCGCCCCGGCAAGGCGCAGCACGGATGCCGGCCCCCGCCGGATGACATCCATAACCAACTCGCCGGAGTATTGCATTTTGCCGCCTCTATGCGTTCCTCTTGACCATGCGCACCTGGTTGCCTTTGCAATTGTAGGCGACCTCGTCCATGTAGGCGTGCATGAGCATCACGCCGCGCCCGGTGGGCTTTTCCAGGTTCTCGTCGGCCGTCGGGTCGGGCACGGCCGAGGGGTTGAAGCCCGCCCCCTGGTCGGTGATCGTGATGACGGCCCGGTCTTTGCTTATGTCGTAGGCGAGTTCGACGGTCTTGCGGGCGTCGAACCTGTTGCCGTGCTTGATGGCGTTGTTCATGCCCTCTTCGACGGCGAGTTTGATCGCGAACGTCGAGGCCTCGCTGTAGTTGCACCCGGCCACTTCCGCAAGAAGGGCCTTCTCGGCCTCATGGGCCGCCGCAAGGTCAGAAGGTATAACAACGTTGGTTGGCAAGTCTTCGATCCGACTAGGCGAGCTTGGCGTCACTTGAACGTCTTGACGGCGTCATCGAGGGTCTTGCTGATATCGAATATCTCGTTGAGCCTGGTGATGACGAAGACCTCGTAGATCTGCGGCTGGATGCCGCAAAGCCGCAATTGCCCCTTCTTCTCGCGGACTCTCTTGTGCAGGGTAATGAGCATGCCAAGCGCGCTGGAGGACATGTGAACCACGTTTGAGAAGTCCAGGACGAACTTGGTGCTCTCGGCCTTGGCTACAAGGCCCTGGAGACGTTCGCCGATGCGCGAAATGTTCGCCTCGTCGAGGATTTTGCGATCCGCCAACTCGACGACGGTCACGTCGCCCTGGGTTGCGATCTTCAGCCGGGGGTGGTCCTGCTGCATCACGATGGGTCTCCTTCTGATACCGTCACGGCCTGTCCTGAGGCTTGTTCATGGATCGTAAGTTTCGTTCGGGCCTCTGTCAAGTGAATCGCCCGCCTAATCGTTCGGCTAACGCGAGGCCACCAGCAGCACCACAAGCAGGAGGTTCAGCAGCACGCTGACAGCCAGGCCGACGCCAAGCCCGACCAGCAGGAGGTTGAGGTTTCTGGCCGCGTCGTGGCCCGCGGCCAACTGGGCCTCGGCGGCCGGCGCCTCGGCCTCGACGTCCGCCAGACGGTTCAGGAGGTTCGCGTCGAACTGCTTGCGGGCCATCAGCGGCGGCTGGCCGGCCGCGACCGCTTCCAGGTCCATCAGCATGTCCTTCGTCGAGCCGTACCGCCGGCCGCGGTCCTTGGCCATCATCACCTCGACGACCTCGCCAAGCCCCGCCGACAGCGAGGTGTTGATGTGGTCCGGGGGGACCAGCGGCTCCTGGAGGTGCTTGTGCATCACCGCCGCCGGCGTCGGGCCCTCGAACGGGACCCGCCCGGTGACGAGGTGATACAGCGTCGCGCCGAGGGCGTAAATGTCCGCCCGGAAATCGATGTTCACCTCGCCGCGGATCTGCTCCGGGCTGATGTAGTACGGCGTGCCGTAGGCCTTGCCCGCCTCGGCCGCGGCGGCCTCGACGTCCGCCATCGCGCGGGCAAGGCCCATGTCCGCCAGCTTGGCGGCGCCGCCGCGAGTCATCATGATGTTCTTGGGTTTGACGTCGCGGTGGACGAAGCCGTGCTCGTGGGCGTGCTCCAGCGCCCGGCCTATCTGGACTATCACGTCCAGGGCCTCGGCCTCGCTGTAGAGCTTGCCGGACTCCAGGTCGTCACCGAGCGTCCGGCCCTCGACGTACTCCATAACGAAGTAGTGGTACCCGCCGGCCTCGCCGACGTCGATGGCCTGCACGATGTTCGGATGGTTGAGCCTGGCCGCCGCCTTGCCTTCCTTATAGAAGCGGTCCACGTAGTCGGCGTTCTCGGAAAGCTTCTTGGGAAGGACCTTTATCGCCACGATCCGGTCCAGGCTGAGCTGCTTTGCCTTGAAAACCGTCGCCATCGCCCCGCTGCCGAGCTTGGCAATTATCTGGTAGCCGGGGATCTGGCTGCCCCGGCTGGCCGCCAACGTCCGCTTGATGCGGCGGATCTGGTTCTCGGTGACCACGCCCTCGCGGACCAGAAGGTCCGCCAGGGTCAGCTCGCTGCTCGAACGGGCCTGAAGGGCCATGCACTTGTCGACCTCATCGTCGGTCGCAAGGCGCTGATCCACCACCAACTTGCCCAGTTCGGTGTCCATCGAACTGGGTATCGGGGCGGTCGGGGCGTCCGAGCTTTCCTGTGTCTCTTCCTGTGCTTTTTCCTGCGCCATTATCACTGCCTCAAGGCCGTGCCAGCCGCGGCATTGATCCACCGGACCCATGCCGGAAACTCCCGCGGCTTGGACCGCATGAATCAGCACCGCGGGTCATTGGTATCTCGTGGAACTGACGCAAACCGCACGCAAAACGTGAAAAAGCGTGATATTTAACATTATATAACGCATCAAAGCCCTTGGCGAGCCGGATTTTCTCATCCTATTATGCCTGTTCGTGTGCGATCTTTTTTGGCTCATCCGGTTCTTGCGTAGGTGCGCTGTCGCCCTGGGGCTCCGCCCCAGACCCCGGAGTTTATCGCTTTGTCGCTGCCGGCAGAAAGGCGCGGGCACCCTCGTCGGGAGACGCCCGCCTGCCGTCAGCACCATCGAGCCACTCGGGGCGCACTCCTGCGTTGCCCTATCCTGCTCGATGGTAAGGGCCATCATATGTCGCCTGCCGGCAGCCGTAAAGCGATAAACTCCGGGCTCTTGGGGGCGGCACCCCAAAGAGCCCGCCGGAAGGGCTATCTTGTCCCCTGCCTACCTACGCAAGGTCCGGCAGAGCCTCTTTTTTCAGGGCGCTCCAAAGAAGCGTCCTGTCGTACCGTTACGGTCGTTGAGTGAGCAGAAAGGAGAAAGAAGAAAGAAGACCGCGGGAGAGGCCCTGGCGCCTGATCTGGCCAGGCCACCTGTCATGGCGTCAGCCGCTCTTCTACTCTCTACTCTCTACTTTCTCCCGCTCTGTGTGTGGCTTTTTTTCCTCCAGGAAAACGAGCCACACACGGACCGTACATCCACGCGGGTCCAAGCTCATCGGCGTGCATGTGCCGCCGGACAAGATGCCGCCGAACGTCCCAGCAAAGCTGGCACTTGCCGGCATACCCGCCGGCTCGCGGGACAAAGCCCGCATCCGCCGCCTCGGCCGCAAGGGCCGACGGGCCGCCCCGGGCAAGCGCCCCGACAACAGGCCGGCAGGCGTAATCGTCGCTCAGCCGGCGCCACAGCCCGGCCAAGTCCCCCCTGGCCCGCGCACGCCCAAGCACCAGGCCGGCACACGTTCCGGGCATCACGAGCCCGGATGGGTCCACGTGTACATGGCGAGACCGCAGCACGGCCTCCCGGCAATTCGTATCGGCATACTCCCGCCAGGACTTGCATGAAAGATTCGCCGCGATTGTTTCCGCGGCCCGCCCGGCCAGGCGGTCCCGCCCTCCGGCGGCGTACTTGGCGAAGACCTCGTCGCGGTCGCGCGGCGAGAGGTCCGCCGTGTCGAAGCCGCGGGCAAGCCAGTCCCGCCAGCGGACCTGCACCCGACCCGCACCAAGGACCTCCGCGGCCGTTGCGCCCGCGAGGCGGCAGCGCGCAATCGGCACGAACTGCTGGTGGTACGGGTCGGCCGAGATGCACAGCTTGCCCATTCCCGCGGCGTCAAGTTCCCGGGCGCGGTCGCGGACGATCGCCGCGTCGTCGGCCCAGAAGGCGTTGGTCTCGACTTTTTCCAGCGGCCCCAGCCCGGCCGCCTTGGCGCGGCGGCAAATCTCGATGAGCCGGGGCCAGTTGCCAAACGGCTCGCCCCCGGACAGGTGGATCCTGCACCCGTGCGGGCTCGCCGCGATGAGCCCCTCCCACAGCGACAGCGCCTGCTCGACGCTCATGTCCGCCCCCCGCCGCACCGGCGAGCAAGCCAGGTAGCACGACGCGCATGAGGCGTTGCACCAATAGGTGACTATCAGACCCGCGAATGACCAGTGTTTCACGGGCATCGGTTCGTCGCGACGACGGCTTGCCATAAGGCCATTCTAGCAACTGCTTGCCCGCGCGCCGCGAAGAACTTCGCCCGCCCGGGGCGGTTAGATGTGCCATACGCGCCATCCGGCAAACAGAAGGAGAACCGATAATGAGAACCGGACTTACACGCCGCGATCTTCTGCTTGGCTGCGCCGCCGCGGGCGGGGCGCTGTCCGCCGTCAGGGCCTTTGCGCAGGGCGCGGGCGTGCCCGCCCCGGCCCCGGCCGGCGGGCAGTTCAAGACCACCCTTCACAAGGCGCAGATAATGGGCCCCATCAGCGAAAAGCAGTGCCAGGCGTTCCGCGACGCCGGCTTCGAGGGCATCGAGACGAGTGCCTGGTCCGCTGCGCCCGACAAGGCCCGGGAGGGGCGAAAGATCGCCGATGGGTTCGGCCTGAAAATCCACAGCGTCATGCGGGCATGGGTCAACTTCAACCAACCGCAAAGCGTGGAAAAGGACATCGCGTCGGTGGAGACGGCCCTGCAGTCCGCGGCCGCTTACGGCGCCGACGCCATCCTGCTGGTGCCCTGCCGGACCGGCGTGAAATCCCCCGATCCGTGGGAATTCGACTGCCAGTTCGACCCTGCCACCGCCCGCGTCACCAGCGTGGTAAAGGGCGACAACGCCAACTGGGCGGACTATATCAAGGCCCAAAACGACGCCACCGACGCCAGCCGGGCCGCGGTCCAGAAGCTCATCCCCGCGGCCGAAAAGGCCGGCGTCATCATCGGCCTGGAGAACGTCTGGAACAACCTCTGGTGCATGCCGGAGCTCTTCGCGGCCTTCGTGAACCTCTTCGACAGCAAGTGGGTCGGGGCGTACTTCGACATCGGCAACCACGTCAAGTACGCCGAGCCGCGGAAGTGGATCCGCGCGCTGGGCAAAAGAATCGTCAAGTGCCACGTCAAGGACTTCAAGCTCAACGCCGACGGCCACGGCGGCAAGTTCGTGGGCATCCGCGAGGGCAGCGTGGACTGGCCGGCCGTCAGGCGGGAACTGGACAACGTCGCCTACGGCGGCTGGATGACCATCGAAGGCGGCGCCGTCAACAAGGACCAGTCCGACAAGCTGGACCTGATAATCGCGGGAAAATGACCTGGCCAGTCCGGCCGCTGTCATTCAGTCGCCAGTAGCCAGTAGTCACAGAAAGGCAGGCGACAGTCCCGTCGCGCCGGGATCCCTGGTGTTGGTTGGGGGAATGGTCATGGGTCTGCGGGGTAACGAACAGCGGGAACCGGCGCAGGGGACTGGCTTCCCGACGTACGTCGGGATTCGACGGTGCCTGTCCCCGTCGTTGGCCGAGGGATGTTCGAACAGCGGGGACAGGCACCTCCGTCCCGATCCCGATGTACATCGGGATCGGGACTCCGGAGCCAGTCCCCTTTGGCACCAGTCCCTTTCCCCCGCCCCGGCCGGGCGCGCAAAACACAAGGGCGAACTCGCATAAGAAAAGGGCCGCCCAAGGGGAGCCGCACAGGGCCATTGGCGTGTCGGCCAAGAGAGGGAGGCACCTCTCGGAGCAGGCATTTGACACTTACCACGTCTTCCTGTACGGCATCCCCTTGGGGACCCTTGTTAGATTGTCACACCCGTCGCACGCAACCAAGAAGAAGATATCAACGCAGAGCACGCAGAGGTCGCAGAGTGGAAACAGATAGAAGTCTTTATCGTTATCTTCATCTTCATCTTCATCTTCTCTGCGTTCTCTGCGTGCTCTGCGTTGAACCTCTTCCTCTTCTGCCGATCAGGCCTTTCTCTTCCTCCGCAACAGCGCGGCGGCGCCGAATGCGAGCAGCATCGCGGAGCAGGGCTCCGGGGCCGTCGCCGCGGGGCTGGCGGGGCCCATGGCGCTCATCAGGATGCTCAGGTCGGCCCAGTTCACCGTGCCGGTCTTGTCGAAGTCTCCCGCGGCGACCCCGGCGCCCGTGCTCTTGCCGAAGTTCTTCTTCAGTGTGATGAAGTCGGCCGCGTCAACAACGCCGTCGTTGTTGGTATCGCCAAGCTTCCCGAACGACAGGTAAATCCGCTTGGGCGTGCTCGTTTCGTCCTGGGCGAACGTGGCGGTGGGCCAGCCGGAGGGGGTGCTGATGATGTCGCCGACGAAGCTGCCCGTGAACGCGCCGGTGTAGGTGAACAGGTCGTACGTCGAGCCGAACGCGGGCACCCCGCCTACGGCCACAAGCGCCAGGTTCCAGCCGGAAATGAGCGTCAGGCCACCCGTGATGACAACCTTGTCGGCCGTCGTTCCGTCGAACTGCCACGTGTAAGTGGAGTCCATCGCCATTGCGACGCTCGTCTTGGCCTGGAGCGTGCCGGCGCCGGCACCGGGTGAGAGGGTCCCGCCAGTATTGACTGTCACGGCACCGTTGATCGTGCCGTCTCCGCCCAGCGTGCCGCCGGTGTTGACCGTCACCGCGCTGGCGACATTCAGCGAGCCGGGGCTGTTGATCAGCAACGTACCGCCGTTGACGGTGGTTGTGCCCGTGTAGGCGTTCGCGCCGGAGAGGGTGCTGGTCCCTGTGCTTGCGTGGGTAATGCTCGCCGCGCCACTGATAACGCCCGTGGAGCCTTCCGCGAGAACTGCGGTCCCGCTGACCGTGATGGCCCCGCCTCCCGTGAGGGATCCTGCGAGGCTCAGCGTCCCCGAGCTGACCTTGGTCGCACCGATGTAGGCGTTGGCACCGGAAAGCACCAGCTCGCCGGCGTCCTTCTTCTCCACGCCGCCCGCGCCGCTGAGATTGCCGCTCACCGTCAGGGTGGTGCCGGAGGCGGGCGACACGTTCAAGTTACTGTTCAGCAGGATGTTCTCCGCAATGATGTGCGAGCCGGAGGTGCCGGTGATTGCGGCGGCGGATGCGCCGTTGTCCAAGGTCAGGTTGCTGCTGCCCGCGGCGCCGATGGTGTAGGAATTCGTCGCGTTATCGAACCTCATGTAGCCCACGGTATGGGGCGCATCCACGGCGATGGTCGCCGGACCGGTGATCGCCGAGCCGTACAGCGCCGCGTCGCCCGCGACGGTCGGCTTGTAATTGTTCCAGTTGGGGGCGCTTGGTCCGCCGGGGTTTCCAACGCTCCAATTGCCGCTGCCGGCCTGGTTCCATTCGCCCTCAGACATCGAGCCCGTGAACGTGCCCTCCTCAGCCCACACCGCGCCGACCTTGACCGCGCCGACAAACGCGCCCACAGTCAGCATTACTGCCGCGCCAACGTTAGAGACGGACACGACTACCGGCTGGCTCCGTATGATCCCGCGCGTGCCGGTGGTCGGAGCTTCCGTCACGACAAAGATTGGGGCAGTCACCAATGTGCCATCGCCCGAAAGCTTGAGCACCGCAAATGCCAATGTCCCCGTCGCCCACGTCGCGCCGGACAAATCTACTTCCGCGAAGAACCGATATGTACCAGGCGTCAGTGTGATGGACGGTGTGCCGACTGTGCCATATCGCAATACCAGATCGGTGTCTCCCTCCGCGACGTTGAGAACCTGCCACTCGCCGTCCAGCCCGTCAGTGCGCGCCGCCTTCTCCGCCGTTGTTCCCGCGTCCCCGTACTGCGTCATCCAGTTCGTTGCCCTGGCGCCCGTGACTGCATCGCCATACGACGCGCCGAGGATTCCCGTCATCAGCGGATTGGTCAGTGTCACCACACTGGGCAGCGCCGCCAGGGCCGCCGTGGGCCGGATCGAGGCCGGGCAATCGGGCTGTGCCAGCAGGAGTGTAGCCAGAGCATCAGCCATCGCCCAATAGCCGGGGTATGTAGGGTGAACCAGATCAGTGCTGTGACCGGTCTTCCACGCCGGCAAATCTGGCGCTTCGGGAATGTCGATGCAGGCCAGGGCGAAGTCCGCGAGCAGAACGCCCGGAGTCGCCGCAGCGTAAGCCCTAATCCAGGTATTCACAGCCGTCCAGACAGCAAACTTCGCGGCGTCCCAGCCGGTCCCGGCATGGCGGTTGATCATCACCGTGGACAGCACGGGCTTGATGCCCACGCCCAGCAGCCCTTCGGCCATCGTCTGGATATTGGCCTCTATGTCCACCGCTGCGACACCGATAGTAATGTCATTGACGCCACCGTGAATGACGACTATGTCCAGGCCACTGCGCACCGCCTGCGGCAACTGGTTGGCGACCATGTTGGCCGTGGTGTTGCCGCTGACGGCGTAGCTGACCTCGGCCTGGCAGCGCTGGTCCATCAGGTACGCCGCCTGGGGAGCGAAATGCAAGCCCGCGGGCATATCATTGCTGATCGAGTCGCCCATGGCCCCCATCGTCTTGCGAAGCCGCGTCCCGGTCACGCCAAACGGCGACACGGTACTCATAATGCTGGCCTTGTTTGTGCCGATCGTTGTAGCATAAACGAGTTTGCCGCCGGCGCCCGGCACGGTGATGATGTAAGGGCCGGTGTTGGCGCCGCTGGTCGGAGTGGCGATGGTGCCGCTCAGGCTGCCAACCGTGAGGTTTGCGGCCGTGGGAAGGGTGAGGACGACATCGGTTCCGGCGGCGGTGTTGGTGTTGTTGACCTGGAGCGTGCCGCCGTTGATTTTGGTCAGGCCGGAATCGGCGGCATTGGCGGTCAGCGCACTCAAGGCGACGCTGGCGCCGGTTCCTCCTCCGCCCGTCAGGGTGACGGTGGGGTCGTCGGTGTAGGTGCCCGGGGAGGTGATGACGATGCCGGTCACCGCGCCACCGCTGATGACCGCATAGCCGGCCGCAGGGGTGCCGTTCGCGGCGAGCGTGCCACCCGTGAATTGGACCAGCGGAGCGCCAATGTAGCCACTGCCGCCGGTGACCGCCAAGTCGCCTTGTTTAACTCCGTTGCCGGTCGCGCCGAGCAGCACGTTGCCATACGTCACGGCGAACCCATTGGTGTCCACCGTCAGTCCACCGGTGAAGTCGTCGGCTGTGCCGGGGTTGTCGATCGGGCCGAAGAGGGTGGAGGTCGCGGTAACATTGGCATTGGTGCCCGTTGTGGGAATCGTGGCGCTTCCTTGCACAGTGCCGCCAGAGACCTCGATGAAATTCATGGTAGTGCCATTGATCCGCCACTGGAAAGGTCGGGCGTCGCCACCAACGTTGTTGTCACTACATACCACCATTTGAGTAAGGCCGGTTAGGGTCGAAGTTCGGATGAGCGCTTCTATCGTGAAGGCGCCGTCGGCCCCGGTGTAGTCGCTGACCGGGACGGTCACGCTGCTCCTGAGGCCGGCATATGGATTCGCGGCTGTGTCAATGCAGGTACCCAAGCCTAAGGAGCCTAAATATCCCCCCGCGCCGAAGAATGCACCATTTTCGGGTGACAGGCTCAATGCGGTGCCACTCCCGGTGTCTAGGGCGGGACCTGGATCGGCCTCATCGAAATGCCACAGGTGCACCGTGTTGACGTCCGCCGTGTAGGGCCAAATGATGGCCGCGTTGGCGGTGGCAGCGGACAAGGCCATTACCAGTAATATTGCCAGTGTCGGTCTCATCTTTCTCTCCTTTGATTGGAACTGTCCCTTTCCGCGCGGTTTCAAAGCCGCACGGAGTTCCTCAACGAAAAAGCTCTTTGGCTGCCCCGGGCGATCCCGAAAATCACATCCGACAGCGACAGCAGGGCCTGACGCCCTGGCGATTCCACCGCGTCACGGTGTCATGAAGCTCAAGATCGCACGAAGAATACCCATCTCCATGCCTCCGTGGTTGGCCACCAGGCCGAATCCTACTGCCAAGGCGTGCTCCAGGCAATGATCGTAAATGCCGCATAATCAATGAAAACGGAGTTTCAGGGAAGCGCAGGTGGTATTACTAGAATTCTTCCTCAAAAAACCACATCATCTCTATTAACATTATGTACTATATGTGCTATCCTGTCAAGAGTGAATCGGGCGTTCTGCCAAGACCGCGATGAGCACGTACCTGCCGGCTCTGGCCACTCAAACGCTTGGGAGGGACAAGGTTGTTGCGGCCAAGGTGGTGCTTTCACCGCAAGAAGGACCTTTTCATCCGGCTGATGGCAACCAGGAGTCATGACGATGAGCGAGAATCAGCGTGAAGCGTTCTTCGCCGAGACCACGGGCTTGGCGGCAGAGGCAATTCTCGTCCGGGCGTCGAATCGGTTTGGCCGGCGAGTAGCCTTCGCCAGCAGCCTTGGTGCCGAAGACCCACCTTCGCCCCCGGCACGCACGTTCGCGTCCATCCGCTGCTGGATTGGACGGAACTGAACATCTGGTAATACATCAAGGCGGAGGGCATCCCCGTGATCCCGCTGTACTTCGACGATGGCGACGGCAAGCGGTATCGATCATTGGGATGAGGCCGTGCGGGCAATACAACAACTGTTGGTATCCAGGAACCACCTGCCGTAATACTACCTGTAGGAGCAGTCATGAGTCAGCCTCAGCCTAACGCAAGCGCTCAATCGGGCGGCCCGGCCGGGGCGGTTCATGCAGCGAGTGCGAATCCCGGGCGGCATCCTGTCGGCCGGTCAATGGCGGGCATTGGCCGCCATTACCCGACGGTTCACGCCCGCAACGCCCCTGCACCTGACCACCCGCCAGGACATCGAACTGCACGATCTTTCGGAGGAACACGTGCCGCACGTGCAGCAGTCGCTTGCCGAGGCCGGGCTGACCAGTCTGGGCTCCGGGGGCGACTCGTTACGGAACGTTGTCGTATGCCCTTGCGCGGCCGGCGGCACCAACGAGGCGCCAAACCTGTTGCCGCTCGAACAGGCGATCACCCGGGCCTTGGCCGCATGCGAAGGCATTTTCGCCCTTCCACGGAAATTCAAGGTGTCCTTGGGCTGCGAGGGAGGCTGCGGCCGGCCGTTCATCCACGACCTGGCGTTTGTCGCGGTGAAACGCGGCGGCCAATGGGGCGTCAAGGTCATAGGGGCAGGCTCATTGGGACCCAAGCCCGGATCCAAGGCCTCACTGGAGACAACACCTCCCTCATGGACCTGGGACGGCGCGTCGAGCGGCTCACCCGTCGGTTTGGCCGAATCGCCCTGCGCCGTGGCGAGCAGATCGCGCGACAACAGTATTCGAGGCTCTAAGGCCTCAAACTCCACGCGAAAGGCCATGGCTGACTCTCCTTGCGTTCCATCCATGGCCGCACGGACATATCAGCAACTATCCTCAATAGAACGCCGCGCTTTGTGAGAAATGCCGCGGGCACGCTCGTGCTTGGGGTCGCCTCCCGGCCGGCTCGCACCGACAGACCGCCCGCGTCAGCCACCTTAAGTGCCTTCGCCGCCGGGACCGCCAGAACGACGTACCTATGTTGGATTATAGACGCCTGCCCCCATCGCAACAACGGGAAACGTCGGTAAATGTCGCCAAAAAAGGTCGAAGGCTTGCTCCATCGGACAGCCTTGCAACCCCGCTGGTTGCAAGTGCGGAGCTTTCCGACGCCGCTTGGGGACTTGACCACGCGTTGCCGCAGCACCTGCAACGTCCGGGGCCTGGCCCGGCGCACCCTTGGCGAAGCCGCGACCGCTTCGACTGCCCGGTCGGCTGTTTGCGGTAAGCAGGGTCGAACCGCGCCGTCGCGGCCAGCATGTGCGGCATCCGCACACTCGGCGAAACCGCCCCCAAACGCCAACGCAAGCGATACACGCAGCAAGATTTAAGGAGACGATTATGCCCCAATCCATCGACTCGCCCGCCGGCAGCAGGCCCCGACCGCTGACCGCCGCGGGCTTGAATGCCGCCATTGCGGATGCCGGCACTTTCGGGTAGTCTATACACGCCGTGGATGGGGCGGTTAACTTATCCGCTGAAGAGAGTGTCGGCATTGCGGTAAGCGGATGACCACGTGGGAGCAGGCTCTGCTTATTTGAAGTCAGCACCTGTCGTCATTCGGCGGGAGTGCATGTACATGAACAAACCTTCATACACGCAAAAAGAAGACTTCATCCCGGATTCAGTGGATATTATCCTTCTGGACCGCGATCCAACCTTCATCAATTACCTGTTCTTTCACAATGTCTTGGACAAGTTTTGCTGGGTCGCAAAGCTTCACTATGCTGACAAGGAGACCGTGAAACGTAAGCGGTATCGCCTGGACACCCTCTTTCAGCGTTGTCTTGTGGTCAATAAGGTAAGACGTGAAAAGGCCATCAAATGTCTTTGCTCAACACCGGACAAGAAACGGCTGGAATCTCACATCGCAAAGGGCTGGCACAACGAGCTTGTCCGCAGTGACCCGCTTCTTCCAGACTACCTTCAGATCGGAACCCAACTCAACGAGTGGAAAGGCCCTGGATCAGGGGGCATGATCGCGTGGAACGTTATCCAAAGCTACTACGCTGCTTTTGAATTCTGCTCATGTCTTGCGGTGGCTGTGGACGTGGGGCCGAAAATCGAGGGTCACAAGCAACTGGCGAAAGAATTCAATAACCATGTGCTTGGAAGGGCTTGTGACAGGCTGGTGTATTATCCCTTCTCGCTATCTTCCGCTACCCCTCAGACTGCTTTTCCAGAACATCCCCAGCATTGCCAGTATCATTATGCATCATATCCGAGGGAAATGGGCAAAGGCGTTTCTGACGTTGAAGTCGAAGTTCAGAAGGCTCTACAACTCCTGGGGAATGGTCGGAAAAGTTCACTTCTGGATATGCTTTACGAACTTCGGTTATGGGCCAACTATACGGGGGTTTATGATCTAATCAAGCTATCGGACGGCGGGTACCAGGGCTTCTTGATGAAGAACCTTGGCATGGTCGTATTCTTCTTGGCTGGCATGGCCGAGTTGGCTGTCTTGTTTTCCCTTGGAGAATCCGCGTACCTAAGTATGCTCAAAGCCTTCTCACGGTCCTACATCGAGAAGAATGAGCGGTTTGCCCGGAATCCTTACTTGATCCCACCCTTCGTAAGGCTTAGGGCCTACAAACACCTTGGTATCTTCCGTGGCAGTATCGGCTTTGTAATTCCTGAGCCAGCAGATCCCGTGCAATTCATTGAGATCAAAACAATCGCAGACGACTGAGTCGCAGTAAAGAGAGGATCTGTATTCAGATGAAAACGGGGTGTCATGTCTAGATACGTAACAATCCATGGCCGCATTGCAGATCGGCCTTGACCACCACTGATCCCATGTTATAGACAGAGGAGACAACCAGGACGCGCGACGCACCGGCTGATCCCCGGCGCGATCCGCCTTCGCCGAGGCTTCGGCGAGACGCGAGCCATAGAACCTGCCTGCGGTAGGCGGGCCAAGGCCATGCGGGGCCGCATCCGCGCGTGGCCTCTTCTTTTGGCCCGGGCGGCTGGTTGTCCCTGCTTCGCCCAGCGGCCTGCGCGGGGCGGGCACCCCCGGCCTGGCCGAGAGGCGGCCGGGAATACCCGCCTATCCCGGAAGGCTGCGGGGGGCAGGCGGCAGGATGGCGCAGCGGCAGCGCGGCCTGGCCCATACCCGCGGGAGAACCTGCCCTGCCGGCAGGCCGGTCGCCGGGCCGCAAAAAGGGCTTGTACAAGCCGGCGGGCGGGGATAAGATTCTCCCGGACCAGGTTCGATTGATCCGCAAAAACTGCCCGGGCAGGAAGCCCCAGAAGCAGCCAAGGAGAGCGTGATGAACACGGGCAAGACGTTCTTGGAATACACGCATCCGATTGATGGACTGATGTCCTTTTCCGCGGCAGGCGATCTCATTCGCTTTTCCTGTAGATGGCCGTTCGACCTTCACACGGACGAGTGGATCGATATCACCAACGAGTTCGATGCCCGCGTCTATGCCCGCGAAGTCGGCCGACTGCCGGCAAAGGGCACTGTGCGCGTCAAAGGCATGCGGTCGGGATATATGGAGCTTACCATCCTGGCGGAGGAGAAGGTAAGGCTGGATGTCGAAGACAACTGCAATGAACGGCCTCCCCGTCTTGTGTATACGCTGGACCTGCTTCCAGGCGACCTCCTGCCAGACCGCGACGACTCCTCTTGTCCCCTGCGGCGAAGTCCGCGGCCGGTTTCGGGGCGAGCCAACAGCCCGGCAACCAGGTGAAGAACAAGCGGACGGAACTCCGCGGCGCGTTTCAGGACGTTTCTGTCGGGCTTCACAGAGAGGATTCACACTGAGAATCGGATATTCATTAATCAGGTCCCAGCAGAGGAGAATGCGTGATGTCTGACACGGCGTCCAAGAAGATGATCGAGCAGGCGCAGCGAGGGATTGCCTCCTATCTGGACCGGGCAAGGAAGGCCGGTCGAATAGACCAGCAACTCTATGACGCCGCGAAAAGACGGGCCTTGCCTGCCCTTCAGGAGTGGCTGACAGACCCGGACGTCCAGAAGTTGTCCCCCCATTTGAGGGAGGGGATTTGCCGATCCATCCGGCTGAAGAAGTGGGCGGACCTGGTCAACGCCTTTCGCCAATCAGTCCGTTTCGGGACCGGCGGCATCCGGGGCCTGATGGCGTTTGACAGGCCGTCGATCGTGTGCATGAAGGAGAAAGGGATCGACGCCCCAATCCTGAAAGGCCCCAATACCATCAACAACATCGTCCTGCTGCGCACCGCGGCGGGGGTGGCCAAGTTCGGGCGGGACCAGCGCCCGAGGTTCACCAAGGTGGTGGTTGGCTACGACAGTCGCATCAGGGGGCACGACTTGGCCGCAATCGTCGCCCAGGTGTTCCTCGCGTATAAGTACACCGTCTATTTCTTCGACGAGCCGTGCCCCTACCCGGAAGTCACCTTCGCCATTCCTGACGTCGCCGTCAAGGCGGACGTGGGCATCCTGATCTCCGCCAGCCACAATGACTATCGGTATAACGGCTTCAAGTTGTCTTGCAGCAACGGCTCGCAGTTCGACCCGCAAGAGCGGGACAAGATGTACAATGATTACATCGCGAAGGTAAAGTTCGGCGACATCAAACTGTGTCCGTTCAACAAGGCGCCCAAGGGCCGGTTGTGGTTCCTGGGCGGCCAGCGGCCCGTCGAGGGGTGCGAATACGCCGGAACCGCGGGTTCCCTCATCAACATGCACAAGAGGCACATCGAGCACGTGAAGAGCTTCCTTATGACCGCGGACCTCAAGCAGCGCCAGCAAATGTCGAAGAACCCGCTTCGCATCGCCTTCTGCGCCTTTCACGGGGCCGGGTGCAAGGCCGTCCCAAGGCTCCTGACTGAGGTCGGCTTCAGGGATGTCCAGGTCATCACCGAGGGAGGACTGAACGACCTGAACGGCTTGTTCCCGTCTTTCGTCAGCTCGCCCGGCCGAGAGCAGCAGCCGGACCCCGGGGATCCCAGGGCCGCCGAGGTGGCCGTGAAAGCCTACAAGAGCCAATATCCCCGCCAGTTTGGCGGCCTGGACATACTCATCGGCACCGACCCCGATGCGGATCGTTGCGGCATCGTGACCAAAGTGCCCCCCAACCAGCGGCATCTTCACGGCGGGAAAGACTACGCGCTGCTTCCCGCCGACGAGGCATGGGCCTTGGTTATGTGGTATCGCCTGGAGCGCGAAATCGAGCGCTACGGCCGCGTCAAGGACGCCCGCAAGAAATTCGTGGTCCTCTCGGCCACCACTTCCGACGCCATCGCTCGCGTGGCCGTGAAGTATGGCCTGGGGGTCGTCAAGACCTGGGTCGGATTCGCATCATTGGCCGCGGCAACGCGGGATGTCTGGGACAAGAAAACCGGCGGAATAGTGCCGCTGGTCGAGGGGCGCAGCGACAAGTACGTCGACGTGTGCCATCCGTTCGTTTGCGGTTGCCAAGGCATCGACGACTCGCGCTGCTTTAACATGGGGGCAATGGAGCAGAGCAACGGCTTTTCCATTTTGGGCGGCCCTCCGCCGGACCGCCGTTCGCTCGGCGTTGGCGGCCACGTCCGGGACAAGGACGGGACCTTCGCCGCACTCCTGATGGCGGAGATCGCCGCCTGGGCCAAAGACAAAGGCATGACGCTGCTGGAGCTGCTCGACCGCCACATCTATCTCGATCCCAAGGTGGGCTTATTCGTCAATCTGTATGAGCCTGACCCCATGGATGGCGAGTATCCGGGCATCGAGGGGGACCGGATCAAGAAGGCGATCCTTCGGCGAGCCATGGGGTATTTCCAGCTCGCCCTGGCCGGAGACCTGGCGATCGGGGGCCACCCGGTCAAATCCGCGTGCGTCTACCGGACGGGCAAATACGACGCGATCTACCCGCCCACGCACGACTTCCAGTTCCCCGACGAGGGGGTGCGGTTCTTCTTTGACGATGAAAGACTGGATCATCTCACCGTGCGGCCGTCCGGGACGGGCAATTCCCTGCGATTCCACGTGCAGCTTCACATGCCGGCGACCGAAGCGAATCTGATTCCGAGAAAAGGGCAACTCATGGCCAAGGGCAAGGAAATCATGGACGCAATACGAGAGATTCTCAAGGCGCCGCGGCACCAGGCCTGAAACACGGCGGGTCAGTTTGAGTCACAATTTCATGCCAGGACAAAGATAAAGAGTTCCTTTATCTTTTTCCTCTCCGCTGTGAAAAGAAGGTCCTAGCTCCTAGCTCTTAGGTCTGCCTGCCGATAGGCAGGTTCCGCGAGCTCCTGTCGCATACGAGGATGCGTTTATCGCTTTGTCGGCTTCCAGCGGGAAGTTCGCCAGACCGCAGTTG
>Ga0315279_10004257_pt1 | contig 19308 bp, 23 predicted proteins | sample YL17G06_20_MG_FD_203694 | JGI IMG/M metagenome (GOLD analysis project Ga0315279, IMG submission 203694) | Sediment microbial communities from Yellowstone Lake, YNP, Wyoming, USA - YL17G06_20 | ecosystem: Environmental > Aquatic > Freshwater > Lake > Sediment | place: USA: Wyoming | collected... | reverse complement strand
ATGGATAAGCTCGACCGCAAGGGCGGCGGGCATGAGCTCGAAGGCCGCCCCCTTCTTCACGGTATCTGCGGCGAGGAAGAGCATCGCGGGCCGGAGCCTCTTCCCCCCGGCCGTGAGGAGGTGGGCACTCGCCTTCGCGAGCTCGCCGTAGGGGTTCCCGAAGTAGCGGTGGATGGCAAGGTTCACGTCCCCTGCCACGTCTGCCAGGTACTCTTTCAGCTCCATTGGTACCGCCTCATTTCGAGAGGAGCATCTTCTGGCCGTTCCGGAGGATGTGGAGGTCCTTCTGGAAGGTGTAGCCGCACTCCTCTGCAAACTCCGTGTAGGCACCGGTCTGCTCGATCCCGCCGTGGGAGGGGATGATGTGCTGGGGGTCCAGGAGGTGGACGAGCTCGTAGTGGTCCTCCCGGTAGGCATGGCCCGAGACATGGAGATCGTCGAAGATCCGTGCGCCCCTCATCTTCAGCCGGGCCTCGACCATGTACCGCTGGCCGAAGTTCATGGGGTTGGGGATGACCTTTGCCGAGAAGAGGATCTTGTCGCCCTTCTCGATCTTGTAGGGGGTGTCGTCAAGCGCGATCCTGGTGAGGATGGACCCCGGCTCCCCCTGGTGGCCGGTGACGATAGGCACGAACTTCTCCTTGCCCATCTTCATCATCCGGCGCATCGTCCGCTCCACGGTGCGCCGGTTCCCGAACATGGAGAGGGTCTGGGGGAACGCGACGAGCTTCATCTGCTCGGCCGTCGAGCTGTAGCGCTCCATGGACCGGCCAAGGAGGACGGGTTTCCTGCCGATCTCGTGGGCGCACTCGGCGATGGTCTTCACCCTCGCGATGTGGGAGGAGAAGGTAGAGACTATGATGGCGTTCTTGTCGTCCTCGTAGCTCGTCATCGTATCCCGCACGATGTCTCGGGCGATCCGCTCGCTCGGCGTCCTGCCTTTTAGGTGGACGTTCGTGGACTCGGCAAACAGGGCGAGGACCCCTTCCTTCCCGATCTGCCGGAGGCGTGCGAAGTCGGGGGGTTCCCCGATGACGGGCGTCCGGTCCAGCTTGAAGTCATTCGAGTACACGATCGCCCCCTGGGGGGTGTGGAGCACGGGCATCACCGTCTCGATGATGGAGTGCTGCATCCGCACGAACTCCAGGGTCAGCCCGGGTGAGATGGTGTACTTCTGCCCGGCCCTGAGCACGAAGAGCTTGTTGTTCACCCCGAACTTCTGTTCACCGGCGATCTGCTGCCGGATCAGCTCGATGGTGTAGGATGTGCCCACGATGGGTGCATTGTACCGGTGGGCGAGCTTGGTCACCGCACCGATATGATCCAGGTGGCCGTGGCTGCAGACGATGGCCTTCACCGTCCCTTCCACGGTATTCATCATCGTATCGTCCGGGATAGCCTTCATCTGGATGAGATCCAGGGAATGCATGTTCTCGATCTCGGCATCCTCGTGGATCATCACCTGGTCGAGGCGAAGCCCCATGTCGAATACCACGATCTCCTTTCCGCAGCGGACGGCGGTCATGTTCCGGCCGACCTCGTCGTAGCCGCCCACTGCGATTACCTCAACTTCCATACGGTATCTCCTGTATCTTCTCGATCATCTGCCGGGTCGTCCCGGTGATCCATGTACGAACCTTCTTCATGGTCTTCACGGTCCTGGCTCCCGAGAGGAACATAGCAACTGCCAGTTCCTTCGTAAACCCTTCTATAACGCTTGATACTGCCTCTTCAGACTCCATGGCAGGCGCAAGGAGCGGGAGCGCCATGCCACAGAGGTCCGCCCCCAGTGCAAGGCCCTTCGCCATGTCAAGGCCGCTCCGCACGCCTCCCGTGGCGATGACCGGGCCTGCCCCCGCGACCTCCCTGAGACTCACCACGGTGGGGATACCCCAGTCCACGAACCTTCCCCCCATCCGTGCCTGCGGGCTCTCCGGCGAGCGGATGCACTCCACCTTAGCCCAGGAGGTCCCGCCGAGGCCCCCGATATCGATGGCCGATACGCCCGCGGCCCAGAGGAGCCCCGCCGTCTCACGGGAGATCCCGGCGCCTGTCTCCTTCACGATGACTGGCAGGTGGAAATCCCTGCAGAGGGTGCGGAGGGCATCCAGGCACCCGCGGGCATCGTGGTCTCCTTCGGGCATGATCGCCTCCTGGAGGAAGTTCAGGTGGATACAGATGGCCTGGGCATCGATCATCTCCACCGCCCTCTCGGCCCACTCGATCCCATGGTCCCTGAGCTGCACCACCCCGAGGTTCGCGCAGATGAAGGCACGGGGCGCCGCCTCCCTGACCACGGTGAAGGAGTCCTCGAGGTCCGGGTCCTCGAGGGCGGCCCGCTGGGACCCGACCCCCATCCCGATGCCGAACCGTTCGGCGGCGGCGGCCAGGTTCCGGTTGATGGGAAGGGCATCGCGGTGGCCACCGGTCATGGCCGCGATAAAGAGCGGCGAGGCGAACCGGTGGTTCAGGAACCTGACCGTCGTATCTATCTCTCCGAGGGAGCACTCGGGGAGGGCAGCATGGACGAGCCGGACATCGGAGAAACCCGAGAAGCCCGCTTCCACATGGCTTTCAACGCAGATCCTCAGGTGGTCCTGCTTCCTTGATGAGGTGATGATCTCTTTTGGCACCTTACCCGCCTCCTTCCACCGTGGTTCCCCCGTGGGGGCGGCCGTCCAGGAAGTCCCCTATCCGCGAGGCATGGAAGATGGAGGAGCCAATCCCCGCATCCGCGAGGGCCAGGAGCTCGGCAAGCTTCCCCTCCATCCCGCCAGTTACATCGGTGTTCCGGGAACCCCCCGCGAGTCCCAGGCGCCGGCCCCGGCTGATCCGGTCCACCACGGCGCCGTCCTTGCCGAGTACCCCTTCGACATCGGTGGCGAGCCCTACCCGGTCAGGTGAAAGGGCCCTCGCCAGGCTTGCCACAAGCTGGTCGCCTGACACGATGGAGGCGCCCCGGGTGGTATCCATCACGACGTCGCCATGGAGAACAGGGGTCATGCCCAGGGAGAGCATGAGGTCGACCGGCCGCCAGTCTGGGTCCTGGAGCCTGCCGGCGACCGCCACGCAGTGGCCGAGGGGGTGAATCCCCACGGCCTCCCGTCCGGCCCGCATGAGGGCATCCACCACGGCCATATTCAGGTCCGCCACCGCACGGTGGGTCTCGGAGATGCCTGCGACATCCCCTGGCGGGACCCCCTGGTCCAGCCGGTGGCGGTGCGCCTGGGGGTGGCCACACGATCCCGCCCCGTGGACGAGGACGACCTGGATCTCCGGGCGGCGGGCGATCTCCTGTACGCACGCCGCGATCCGGTCATTCCGGATGGCGCAGTCGCCTGCCTTGTCGGTGACGACGCTCCCTCCCAGCTTGAGTACGATTCTAGTCATTCTTCTCCTTTCTTGCCCCTTCCGTGTCGAGGGTGGTCATGATGGCCTGGGCATCGCATGCCCGGATGGCCCCTGCCACACTCCCTTTTGCCCGTGACGGTGCAAGGGCGATCATGCACCCGCCCCCGCCGGCACCCGTGATCTTCGCCCCGAAGGCCCCGGCAGCCCGTGCGGCAAGGACGAGCCGGGTGAGGGCAGGATGGCCCACCCCGAGGGCATCGAGGAGGGCGTGGTTCGTGTTCATGAGCACCCCGAGGACCCTCGGGTCATGAAGCTGGAGGAGGGCCTCCTGGGTGACCGCCCCGATGGCATCCAGGATGGGGTTCACGATGCCCGGGTGGCGTTCCCGTTCCCTGCCCACCTTCTCCACCATCAGGGAGGTGTTGTGGGAGACCCTGCTGTTCCCCACCACGAGGGGAAGGTTCATGGGCGGGAGCCTCCTCTTCTCGGTGCCGTGGATGAGGACGACCCCACCGAAGGAGGAGACAAAGGTGTCCGTTGCGCTCGCCCGCCCCTTCTGGACCTTCTTCTCGATCTCGTACGCCCTCTCGGCGATCTCCTCCCTCGTAAAGCCCTTCCCGAACTCGTCGTTGATCGCCGCGAGGGTTGCCACGGTCACCGCCGCCGACGACCCGAGGCCGCTCGAGGAGGGAAGTTGGGACCGAACATAGACCGTGGCCCGGACGCCCATCGCCCCCAGGCATTCGTTGATGTACGGGGACTTCACCCGGCCCGGCCGGTGCTTCTTCCGTACTGTCACCGAGACGCGGTGCTGGATGGCCATGGCAAGGCCCGGCCTCCCGTAGACCACCGCGTGCTCCCCGAAGAGGAAGACCTTGCCGGGCGCGGACCAGGTGGCCACCCTACATCACCACAATCGCAGCGTAGCCCACTACTTCCTCGAGGTCGCCCGTCACATCACCGCTCGTCCGGTAGGTGAGGAGATCTCCCCGCGAAGCTCCCATCTCCTTCCCCGCGAGGCAGAGGGTCGCGATGGGGCCGTAGCCGCAGGCAGAGACGCCGCGCTCCTCGACCCGATGGTAGAACTCGCCGGTGTCCAGGTTCTTCAGGGCCTCGATGGCATAGAGGTCGTCCCTCCGGGCGACCTCCTCGGGGACATAATGGGAGAAATCGCTCGAGGCCACGATCCGGATCTCGCGGCCGGTCCGCTTCCGGGCCTTCCCGATCCTTCCGGCGAGATCAGATGCGGACCGGAGGCTCTGGTCCCCCATCATGACCGGTGCCACCCTGGCCCGGGGAAACCGGTACTTGATGAAGGGCATCTGGACCTCGAGGGAGTGCTCACCCTGGTGCGAGAACTCGTCAACCTCGATCTCGAGCTCCTCCACGAACCCGGTGTCCACGTCCACGATACCGAGCGGGGTCTCCCAGGGGATCGCCGAGGCGCTGGTGAGGTATCCCCGGTGGCTGGGCCCGATGACGAGGAAGGTTCCCGAGAACCCGGGGTCCAGGGCGGAGAAGGCCTCCCCGGCGACCGCTCCCGAGTAGGGGTACCCGGCATGGGGCGAGACGATCCCGCGGATCCCTTCGATGGGCAGGCGGGCCTTCAGGTATCCTGCGACGAGCTGCTCCAGGTGGTGCGGGTCCCGTGGGTAGAACATGCCTGCGACGCTGCAGGTGCGGACCTTCATCTCCATCACCTTCCCGCGGGAGGGTTAGATCTCTGTCTCAAAGTCCTCAAGGGTGAGGTTTGTCGCCACGCCCCGGAGGCGGAGCATCTCCTTTGTCAGGAGGTAGTAGATCAGGGAGAGAGCCTTCCTCCCTTTGTTGTTCGTCGGGATGACCAGGTCGATGTACCCCGTCATGTTGTTCGTGTCGCAGAGGGCGATCACGGGGATCCCGGACTGGACCGCCTCGGTTACCACCTGGGCGTCCCCGATGGGGTCGGTCACCATCACCACGTCCGGCTCCAGGTACCCCGGGATGACCTGGTTCGTGAGCATGCCCGGGATGAACCGCCCGGTCACGGACATGGCCCCGATGGCCTCGGCGAAGCGCTTCGCCGGGTACTGGCCGTACTGCCTGGAGGTGACGACGAGCACCTTCGGCGGGCCGTACTGGTCCAGGAACTTGGCCGCGGTCTTGATCCTCTCGTCGGTGGCCCGGATATCCAGGATATAGAGGCCGTCCCCCCGGACGCGGTAGATGTACCGCTTCATGTCCTTGGACTTCTGCTGGGTCCCGATGTGGACGCCCGCGGCAAGGTACTCCTCGACGGGTGCCAGGGGCTCCTTTAATTCTATCTCCATCTCGTTCGCATTCGTCATAGTATCTCCTCGATTCGTATCAGTTCGTTCAGCTTCGCGGTCCGTTCTCCCCCGACCACGCCGCACTTCAGGAAGATGCACCCGAACGCGGTGGCGAGGTGGGCGATGGTATCGTCATTGGTCTCCCCGCTCCGGTGGCTCATGACCGTCTCCATGCCATGGCGGTGGGCGAGCTTCACGGCCTCGAAGGTCTCGGTGAGGGTCCCAACCTGGTTGGGCTTGATGAGGACGCAGTCCGCCGATCCAGCCTCGATCCCGGTTATGATCCGCTCCGTGGACGTGACAAAGAGGTCGTCGCCACAGATGAGGCAGCGGTCGTTCACCTGCCGCGTCAGCTCGGCGAAGCCTGCGAAGTCGTCCTCGTGGAGCGGGTCCTCGACGTAGACCAGGCCATAGGCATCGATGAGCTCGGCCATGTAGGCGATCTGCTCCTCGGTGGTCCTCTCGGCCTCGCGGTACCTGTACCGGCCGTCGGAGAAGAGCTGGCTTGCAGCGACATCGATCCCCATGTTGATGGAGATCTTCAGGTCATCGGAGACCGCATCAACCGCTTCGCGTACCACGTCGAAAGCGGTCCGGTCATCGATCTCGGGAGCCCAAGCCCCCTCGTCGCCTTTCCCGCAGGTCCTGCCTCTCGCGGTCAGATTCTCCTTCACCTTCCGGTGGACGGCCGCGTTCGCGAAGACAGCCTCGCTTGCATCGGCGGCACCGGTTGGCACCACGAGGAACTCCTGGATCTCGGTTGCGCCCGGCGCATGGGCCCCGCCCCCGATGACATTCCCCAGGGGGAGGGGGGTGCCGGTCACGAAGATCCCGCCCAGGTACCTGAAGAGCTCGAGTCCCATTGCCGAGGCCGCCGCCTCCGCGTTCGCGAGGGAGAGGGCGACCGCGACATTGGCCCCGATGGAGGAGAAGTCGGGTGTCCCGTCCACCTCCCGCAGCAGCTCGTCGAAACCTATCTGGTCGGCCGCGTCCTCACCGATGAGGGAGGGGATGAGCCGGGTGCAGGCATCCTCCACCGCCTCCCTTGCCGGCCGGGCCTTGGCCTCGTAGGCGCCCGTCGAGGCGCCGCTCGGGGCCGCCGCCCTCCCGAAGCCGTTCTCGGTCCAGACCTCGGCCTCCACCGTGGGGTTCCCTCGGGAGTCCAGGATGGTCCGCATCCTGATCAGCTCGATGGCGGTCATCGGTCAGATACCTACCTTGCGCTTCACGGTGATGGGAATCACCTCGGAAGCGAACTCTTCCATGGCGATCTCGAGAGGATCGATACTCTCGCTCTTGATGAGCACGGGTGCCCCCATCGAGATCTGGAGCGCCCGCGCCCCGATGATCCTCGCTCGTTCATACCGGGTATATGTCTCCATTATCCCTCCCCTTCAGCTCGAAAAGTTACGTTTGGATGGGGCCGCTGAGATTTGAACTCAGGTCACAGCATCCCGAACGCCGCAGGATGGTCCAGGCTACCCCACGGCCCCTCACTGGTACGGATTGAGATCGTCGATGATCTCCTTGTGGGAGAGGAGCATTCTCCTGCAGCAGTAGCGTTCGACGCCGAGTTCGGTGAGGACCTTTGCTGGGTCCTCGCCGGCGTCCCGCCGCCTCTTGAACTCCTCCCATACCGTGGATATCACCTTTCCACAGGTAAAACATCGCACGGGAATCATGCAGATCCTGCTCTCATTAGATCTCGGCCCCCTATCGATAAGACTTTTGGAACTTCTTCCTTGCTCCGCGGCCGTGCGGTTTCTTGCTCTCTTTCTGCCGCGAATCGTTCACAAGGAGCGTCCTGTCGTACCCGAGGTAGATGTCCTTGATCTTCGGGTCATTGTGCCAGGAGAGGATCCCCCGGGCGAGGGCGGTCCGCACCGCCTCGGCCTGGCCCGTGACACCTCCCCCGTTGACCTCGATGGTCGCGTCGATGCCCTCCATCGCCTTCGGGAGGAGGGTGAGGGGCTCGGAGATCTTCATCCGGGCGAGCTCGGTCCCGTAGATCTCGAGGGGGACCGAGTTGATCCGGATCCTCCCCTTCCCTGCCTTGAAGGTGGCCCTCGCCACCGCGGTCTTTCTCTTGCCGCTCGTGTTGATGATCTTCACCATGTGCTCACCTCTCGAAGGAAGCCCCGAGGAACTTCGAGACCGTCCCGAGGGTTACGAACTGGGGGTTGGAGAGGCGCTTTACCGAGGCCGCCTCGAGGGTCTCCATCTCCTTCCCGATAAACCCCTTCGGTATCCCGACGTAAACTTTGACCCTTTTCAACGCGTCATGGCCCCGTTCCCGCCGGTAGGGAACCATCCCCCGGATGGTCCGCTTCACGATGTGGTCCGGGCGCCTGGGGAAGAACGGCCCCCACCCCCGTGAACCGCGTTCCCGCTTGTGCCTGTAGTTCGAGAAGACCCGGGCCCGTGTGCCCGTGATGATGGCCTTCTCGGAATTCACGACCGCGATCTCCTCGCCAGCGAGGAGCCGGGTCGCAAGGATGCTCGCCATCCTCCCGAGGATCATCCCATCTGCATTGATGATGGTAACCATGGGTATCACCTGAGGATCCTCACCCCGTTCCCCTTGGGGTTCTTCTTCAGGAGCTCCTCGATGGTGAGGCAGGTCCCCTTGGCCTTCTCGATCTTGTCTGCAGCCGACGAGGAGAAGTTGAGGGCCGCCACGACCACGGGCTCGGTGAGGGCACCGGTCCCGAGGACTTTCCCGGGGACGATGAAGGTCTCACCTTCCCTCGCATAGCGGCTGATCTTGCTGATGTTCACCTCGGCGTAGTTCCTGCTCGGGGCCTCCAGCCGGTCCGCGATATCGCGCCAGATGCCCACCTCGTTCTTGCGGGAGGTTTCCTTCAGGCGTGTGATGAGGGTGAGGAGGCGCGGGTTGGTCTTCCCGTTTGTTCTCGTCATGGTGTCTCCCTCCCGGAGACATCGGAGAGGATCGTCTCCAGGTCGGTTGCTTTCTTCTTTATGTTCTCGACTGCGGTCGAGAGGACCGCGACAACAGGGAGGGACCCGTCCCCCTCGACGGTGAAGATGAACCTCGTGGGATCGGGGTTCACCCGGATGGACGACTCCGCCCCGATGGATGCCGAGAGGCATGCCCGCTCGCAGAGCTTGCAGAGGGAGCACTCCTCGAGCCGTCCCTCTACCACCATGACCTTCCCGTTCTCGGTTGCAAGGACTCCCCGCGGGCAATCGTCCACGCACATCCCGCACCCGTCGCACTGCTCGTCGATGACGATGACCGGGTAGTTCTTGTACCCGCAGGCCGTGGTCGCCTGCCACTTGGCATGGTTCTTTCCCGTGGAGAGGTGTGCACGTGCCTCGACGACCACCTTCTGGTCCCCGGTCAGTTTGACGAGGGGGATGTCTTCGTGGATCGGCCCTGACGTGGAGTCCTGGGGGATGAGGTCGTTCGAGTAGACCGTACGCGGCCCTTCCACTGAGAGGGTGTAGGTGGCCGTGCAGGTAGGGCACCCAGCCCCCTGGCAGGAGCACTCTTCCTTCGGGACATGGGATTTGAGGTCGGTCCGGAGCGGGATGAGGCCCAGGCGATGGACGAGCATCTCGTCGAAGAGGACGCTCGTGTTGTCATAGATCCGGACGTCCTCGATGGCAAGGGTTGGGACACCGGATATCATCTCCCTCCTGATCGAGTTCGCAAAGGCCGGCCAGGAGTCGGTGAGGTAGAACCGGGCCAGGTTATCCGCTACCCTGACGAAGGTGATCTCCATCAGACTCTCCTTCCCCGCCGGCCCCCCTTCGCCCTGCAGCTGTCGTGGGGCACGGGGGTGACATCCTCGATCCTCCCGATCCTCATGCCGGCCCGGGCAAGGGCCCTGATGGCTGCCTGGGCACCAGGCCCGGGGCTCCGCTGTTTCCCCCTTCCGGGGGCGCGGACCTTCACGTGGACCCCGACGATCCCCTTCTCCCTCGCGGCTGCAGCGACGTTTCCCGCCATCTGCATGGCCGCGTAGGGCGAGGACTCGTTCCGGTCCTGCTTCACCACCATCCCGCCGCTCGACTTGGTCACCGTCTCGGCGCCGGTCAGGTCGGTGATGGTGATGATGGTGTTGTTGAAGGATGCAAAGATATGGGCGATCCCCCACTTCTCCTTCTCTCCGGCCATGGTTACCGACCTACCTTGCTGATGCGGGCCCGCTCAGGGTGGACCTCGTTTGCGATGGGCGAATGGACTGCATAACAGACCTGGCCCTCCTCGCCACGGTTCACGTGGTAGCCGGGGATGGTGACCTTCCTCGCCCCTATCATGATATGGCCGTGGGTGATGAACTGCCGGGCCTGCTTCGGGGAACGGGCGAGCCCCCTGCGGTACACAATGGTCTGGAGGCGCCGCTCCAGCTGCTGCTCCACCTTGAGGGAGAGGACACTCTCGATATCCGCATCGGCCCCGAGGAATCCCATCCGCTCCAGGTGCTCGAGCATCTGCCGCTTCTTGGTCCCGACGATCTTCGGGTCGACCCCTGCAGAGCTCATGGCCGTGATGTCCCGTGCAGCGCGGCGGAAGCGGCGGAGGACCATCTGGGACTTCCAGATCTCCCGCTTGTTCCTGAGGCCGTAGTTGACGAGGAGGCGCATCTCGTCAGCCTGGCGCTCCTTCTCGAACTTGCGGGTCGGCTTCTCGTACTGCTTGTGGTTCTTTCCAGGGTATCCCATGGTATTCCCCCCGTTACTCCTTCTTCCTCTTTACGCCGACGGTGGTCCCGGTACGGCCCGTGGACTTGGTGCGCTGGCCCCTGACCTTCTGGCCGGTCTCGTGCCGGATGCCCCGGTAACAGCGGATCTTCCTCATGCGGTTCACGTCATCCTCTTTCGCGATGAGGACATCGGTGGAGAGGAGGTGCTTCCCCTCGCCGGTATACGGATCGGCGGGCCGGTTGAGCATCCACCTGGGGACCAGTGGCCCGTAGTTGTCGACAACCTGCCGGAGCCGGTCTACACCTGCGTCGTCGAGCTTCCCCATAATGTATAAGGGGTTCACCTTCGCGAGCCGGGAGATGGCCTGTGCGGTGATCCTCCCGATGCCCGGGATCTTGGTGAGGGCGATCTGGACAGACCTTGTCCCGTCCAGATCGGTGTTCCTGACCCGGACGAAGTACTTGATGTCCTTCTCCGGAGCTTTCTCCGGAGCCTTTTCCGGCGCTTTCTCCGTGACCTTCTCCGGACCCTTCTCCTTTCCTTTCTCCGGACCCTTCTCCATGCCCTTCTCCGGAGCTTTCTCCTTCACCTTCTCCGGAGCCCTGTCCTTTGCTTTTTCCTGTGTCTCCATCCCATCGCCCCGCAGAGGAGATCCCATAGCGCTGAGGGAGGGATTTGAACCCTCGAGTCCCACAGGGACACAGGTTTAGCAAACCTGCGCCATACCTGGCTTGGCTACCTCAACAGAGAATCTCGCATCTTTCGATACTCGCGATGCAATCCATGCACCGCTCCACGAACGGCGTAAATAATTGGCGACGTGGGGTCATAAGGGTTGTGGTGGTCACGGGAGCTGGATATACCTGAAATAGAGGGCTCATCCCCAATGAGTGGATCGGGGGCATGACAAAGGACAATCGGATTCGGCAAATGGATCTTTTTTGCGCCGAAAGGGAACTCACGAATGAAGCATACAGAATTTGTAGGTTCCATCGGAAATTATTATTGGGTTGAATATGGTATACCAATCATGTGGGTCAATTGTGTATTTTGCACATTCGACGGAAAGATTGGATAGATCCGATTGGCAGCCTCTCAAAAAGCATTTAACCAATGTTGCGGAGATCGCATCAGGATTCGCCAAGGATTTCCATGCCGTTGAGTTGGCCTATTCAAGCGGATTACTTCATGATCTGGGAAAATATTCCCTGGATTTCCAGAAACACCTTGAGGGGGCAAGAAACCATGTTGATCACTCAACCGCGGGAGCAATCGAAGCCGGGAAAAAATATCATAAATCATACGGTCTGATTTTAGCATACATAGTGTCCGGTCATCATGGCGGTATGCTAAACTTTGGCAGCAGTGAGGGTGGGCTTGGGGAACGTTTGCGCAAGACCGGTTTACCCGATTATTCATCATACAGTAATGAAATTGACATCCCTGATCAAAGGACATTCCATTTTCCATTGAATCTGACTCCTGAAAAAACTGGTTTCTCGATCTCATTTTTTACCAGGATGCTTTACTCATGTCTCGTAGACGCCGATTCCTTAGATACAGAGAATTTCGTAAATCCTGAAAAATCATTAGTGCGGGGGCAATACGATTCATTTGAAAGACTCTGTGAAAAATTTGAAGAATACATGCAGGAAAAAATTTCCTTTGCCCCAGATAATCCAATTAACCGCGAGCGGAAGATAATTTTCAACCAGTGCATCGAGGTGGCCGCCCAGTCTCCCGGTTTTTTTACCCTAACCGTCCCGACCGGTGGAGGGAAAACTCTTTCCTCAATGGCATTCGCTCTCGAACACCTGAAGAAATACAACTTACGGAGAATCTTCTATGTCATCCCCTATACAAGCATCATAGAGCAGAATGCGGATGTATTCCGGAGAATATTCGGGCTCCATAATGTGCTGGAGCATCAAAGCAACTTCGATCCGGCAAAAATTGAAACAGATGACATGGATATCGGAGAAGAAATGCTGCGGCTCGCTACTGAAAACTGGGACACGCCTGTCATTGTCACAACCAATGTCCAGTTCTTCGAATCGCTCTTTTCCAACAAGCGATCCCGGTGTCGGAAACTGCACAATCTTGCAAAGAGCGTTATAATTCTCGATGAAGCGCAGATGCTGCCGACTGAATACTTAAAACCTTGTCTTGCCGCTTTATCTGAACTTGTCCGCAACTATGGTGCAACGGTTGTGATCTGTACCGCGACACAACCAAAACTCGGTGATCTTCTGGACGAGAGTATCCGGCCACGGGAGATCATGCACTCGCCGGATCAATTGTATGAATCATTCAGGCGGGTGCATGTGACCGACCTTGGTTCACTTAGCGATACAGACCTTTCTTCCAGGCTGAAAGAACACCGTCAGGTTCTCTGTATCGTGAATACCCGCGCACATGCGAAGAGATTGTATGATACGCTTGAAAAATCCGGGAATTACTATCATCTCAGCGCGAGGATGTGCCCGGTTCATCGAAGAGAGAAGATTGCCGAGATCAAAAATCTCCTCAAAGAAGCTAAGGACTGCCGGGTCATCTCGACACAATTGATCGAAGCAGGGGTAGACATCGATTTCCCGGTCGTGTACCGGACGATGACCGGGATAGATTCAATCGCGCAGGCGGCCGGGAGATGTAACCGCGAGGGGAAATTGCCTGTCGGAGAGGTTTTCATTTTCAAATCAACGGAGAGCTATGGCAAGGCGACTTCATGGCAGAATCGTGTTGCGGAAGTGGGTGAGATGGCAATGAGGGAATCAACCGATCCGCTCTCCCTTCTCACGGTAGCAGATTATTTCGGGCGATTATATCATTTCGAAGAAGACGGAGGTCTTGATAAAAAGAAAATTTTACCCTTACTTGAAGAGCGTTCCGGTGAATTCGCTTTTCCCTTTGAAAAAGTTGCAGATGATTTCAGGATAATCGAGGGAGGAACGAAGGACGTAATTATCCCCTATGATGACAATGCCAGATCGAAGATTGGGGATCTTCGCATAACGGAATTTCCATGGAAATACCTGCGGGATATTCAAGGGTTCACGGTTAGTATTTATCCCGAAGAGTTCCGGGAGATGGAGCGTATGAACATGATCGAGATGATTGCTGACAGGTTTAATGTGTTAAAATCCCGTGAGGATTATTCCGATGATACGGGATTGTTGAACCGGAGTGATAGCCGGACTGAAGGGTCTTTGTTGATTGTGTAAGGAGGTGATGGATATCGGCTTTGGATTCAAGCTAAAAGTGTGGGGAGATTACGCCTGCTTCACGCGGCCTGAGATGAAGGTCGAGCGGGTGAGCTACGATGTGATGACTCCTTCAGCGGCACGGGGAATCCTTGAAGCAATTTACTGGAAGCCTGCGATTGTCTGGGAGATCGACCGGATTCATGTTATGAAAGAGGTCAGGTTCGACAATATCCGCAGGAATGAAGTATTAGGGAAGATTTCGCGCGCTCCGGCCGTTCTTTTCAAGAATGCGAATGATGAACGGGTCCAGCGAGCCTCCCTTGTTCTGCGGGATGTCGAGTACTATACCGAGGCGCATTTTAACCTGACCAACAAGGCCGGACCGGATGATACTGTTGAGAAGCATTACAACGCCGCCCTTCGCAGAATGCGGAAAGGCCAGTGCTTCCATCATCCGTACTTCGGGTGCAGGGAATTTCCGGTGCAGTTTGAATACGTTGAAGGCGCGATCCCCAAATCAGAACTGACAGGGAAGAAGGATTTGGGGCTCATGCTTTGGGACATCGACTTTGCCAACAACATGAATCCGGTCTTTTTCCGTGCAGAGATGAACGAGGGGATAATCGATGTGCAGAAGTGCCGCTTAGGAGGTGTCTTCTCGTGATAGTTCAATCTCTAGCAAGGTATTACGATATCCTCGCTGTTGACGATTCCGTCAGGATATCCCGGCCGGGTTATAGTCCTGCCAGGGTTTCCTTTGCGTTGGCGATTTCACGAAAAGGAGAACTGACAAATATCATCGATCTTCGGACTGATGGTAAGAAAAAGCAACCCAAGATGATGGATGTGCCGTACCAGAAGTCCCGTTCCGTATCCGTGATCCCCTATTTCCTATGCGACAACGCGAAGTACGTTTTTGGAATCGAATCAGTTAAAGCAAATGAAAGGAAGGATGAAACAGAATATCTCTCATTTCTCGACCCAGCTGGTGATGAGCAGACCGTTGTTTCAAAACGTTCACAAAAATGTTTTGAAGAGTTCCGGCTCCTTCAGCACTCGCTCCTCGCTCCTGTCGATGATCTCGGCATTAGATCATTCCTGATCTTTCTCGATGGTTGGAAACCCGAAAATTCCCTCCAGCATCCGAAAGTTGCCGAATACAAAAAAGATATTCTTGCGGGAGGATTTTTTGTATTTGAATTCGAGGGCGAGTTCCTCCACCGGAATCTGATGGCCCGTAAGATTTGGGAACAGAAATACTCTGAATCATCATCCGGGGAGGACACTGTAGTTGGCCAGTGCCTTATAACCGGACAATTGGGTTCAATCGCAAGAACACATCAGCCGATCAAAGGCGTCATGAATGCTCACACAAAAGGAGCAACCCTTGTCAGTTTCAACGATCCTTCATTCTGTTCGTACGGTAAGGAACAGAGCCTTAACGCCCCAATTAGCGAATCGGCAATGTTCAAGTACACAACTGCGCTGAACCATCTTCTCGAACGGGATAGTAAAAACCGAATCCAGATCGGTGATACGACAACGGTATTCTGGGCTGAGACCAATAAAAAATCCTGCGAGAACCTGGCACTTTTCCTCATCAATCCTATTGAAGAGCAGGATGATACGAAAGAAGATTCACCAGAGGCCAAACGCCAACAGGATCGCGGTACCCGCCAGCTTGTCAGTGATATTCTCCTGAAGGTGAAGAGCGGGAGATATCTGGAAGAAAAGGATCTCGGGGTTGATCCGGATACGACAAATTTTTACATTCTCGGGCTCTCGCCAAACAAGGCCCGGCTTGCTGTCCGCTACTGGTATCAGGATAATATCGGGAATTTCATCACCCGTGTTGCACGCCACCACCTCGATATGGAAATAGTTCGGGATGATCGCGGACCGCAGTGGATTTCCGTCAACCGCCTCCTGAAGGAGACCGTTCCCCAGAGTTCCAGTGACAAGGCATCGTCACCGCTTCTCGGGGGGCTCCTGATGCGTTCAATCCTTGACAACACTCCTTACCCGGTGCCCCTGTACAACGCGATAATGAACCGGGTGAAAGTCGAACGATCGATCAATTATGCCCGGGCAGGTTTCATCAAGGCCTGCCTTATCCGTCTTGCACGAACGAGAGGAAAACATGAGGAGGATCTGATTACCGTGAGCCTGAATGAAGAAAGCACAAGTATACCGTACCGCCTTGGCAGATTATTCGCAGTACTGGAAAAGGCGCAGAGCGATACGAACAGGGATCTGAAGAGCACGATCACCAGCAAGTACTTCAGCAGCGCATCGACAACGCCGGCAGTCGTGTTCCCGGTCCTGCTGAAACTGGCGCAGCACCACATTGCCAAATCGGACTGGGGATTTAAATCCAACCAGTGGATCGAGGAAGTGCTCGCAGGAGTTGATGAATTCCCGGCATACCTGAACCTTGAGGATCAGGGCATGTTCATGCTGGGTTACTATCACCAGCGCAAAGCATTTTTCAGGAAGAAGGAGAGCAGCGAGGAAAAAAAGGAGGATAAATCATGAGTGAAGCAATCAAGAACAGGTATGAATTCGTATTGTTATTCGATGTCGAGAACGGGAACCCGAATGGCGACCCCGACATGGGGAACATGCCGAGAGTCGATCCACAGACCGGGTACGGAATTGTAACCGATGTCTGCCTGAAGCGGAAGATCCGAGACTACGTCGATATCGTGAAGGCGGGAAAAGAGGGATACGATATCTACGTCAAAGAAGGTGTCGTACTCAACGAACAGCACACGAAAGCATACGATAAAGTCAAGCCCAAAGATCCAAAAAAGCCTAAAAAAGATGAAGAATTGAAATTGACAAAATTTATGTGCGACAATTTCTTTGATATTCGGACATTTGGCGCAGTTATGTCTACCGAAATAAATTGCGGCCAGGTCCGCGGCCCCGTCCAGCTCGCGTTTGCCCGGAGCCAGGATCCGATCTTCCAGCAGGAAGTGACGATTACGCGCCAGGCGGTAACAAACGTCAAGGATATCGACAAGGAAAAGACGATGGGAAAGAAACAGATCGTTCCATACGGCCTCTATCGGGCAGAAGGATACATTTCCGCGCATCTTGCGAAGAAGACAACCGGTTTTAGCGAGGACGATCTCGCCCTGCTCTGGGACAGTCTCGTCAACATGTTCGAGCACGATCATTCGGCCGCCCGCGGAAAAATGTCCGCCAGAAAACTGATCGTCTTCAAACATGACAGCGAACTCGGGTGTTGCCAGTCGCATATCCTGTTTGACAAGGTCAAAGTGGAACGGTTGTCAAAGGACCTGCCGCCCCGCTCTTTTGCGGACTACAAGGTTTCCATTTCAAAGGACATGCCTAAGGGAGTCGAAATCATCGAAAAATTATGATGGAAAAACGGTATGCCGATGACGAACTGCTCATGTTATCCGGCATACAGCATTTTCGTTTTTGCAAACGCCAGTGGGCGCTGATCCATATCGAGCGCCAGTGGGAGGACAACCTCCGTACACAGGAGGGGCACTTCGTCCATGAACGAGTCAATGATCCGTTCTTCAACGAGAGCAGGGGAGATGTCGTAATCTCCCGCGCGGTCCCTGTAGTTTCGTACCGGCTCGGCCTGAATGGCATCACGGATATAATCGAGTACACCCGTTCCGAACAAGGTATACACCTACCGGGATATGATGGGTTCTGGATGATGAAACCGGTCGAATACAAACGCGGCAAACCGAAGATCGATGAACGCGATGAAGTCCAGCTCTGTGCACAGGTGATCTGCCTTGAAGAGATGTTCAGCGTCAGGATCGATGAGGCCGACTTTTATTACGACGAGATCCGCAGGAGACAGCACCTAACCATCACAGAGGATCTTCGCAGCCTTGTTGTATCGCTGGCTGACGAGATGCACGAAATTTTCCGGAAAGGGATCACACCGAAGGCCGAGACCGGGAAGAATTGTTCCCTGTGTTCTTTAATCGATGTGTGCGTCCCGAAATTGACGAAAAAGGCAAGAGATGTCCCTAATTATATCGGGAAACATGTTCGGGAGGCTTGTGTTCGTGATTCCTGAAAGATCCATTAGCTTCGGGGAAAGTGATCTACTTATTTACGGAATTTTGATCTTATGAGAAAACTACTCAATACCCTCTACGTAACAACACCGGAGTCCTATCTGCACCGTCAAGGAGAGAACGTCATCGTCAAAGTCGGTAACGAGGAGAAGTTCCGCATTCCTGTTCACAACCTTGAAAATATTGTCTGTTTCGGCTATATGGGTGCAAGTCCTTCCGTAATGCAACTCTGTTCCGAAAGCAACGTTGGGCTTTCATTTGTTTCCCCGTCGGGTAAGTTTCTTGGACGGGTGAGCGGCCGGGTCCGGGGAAATGTTCTCCTGAGGCGTACACAGTACCGCATTGCGGATGATCAGGAGAGATCGCTGGATATCGCTAAATGCTTCATACAAGGTAAGATCATTAATTGCCGGACGGTTCTTGGACGAAGCATCAGGGATCATGGTGAAGTAATCGGTCGTGAAAAAATTCTAAGGACTGATAATCTCCTTATTGAAAACCTGATGAAGATTGGGGGTTGTGCGACAGGCGACGAACTCAGGGGTATTGAAGGGAATTGTGCAAAATTCTATTTTGACGTTCTGGATGAAATCATTCTCAAACAGAAAAATGACTTTTTCATCCGTGAGCGGAACCGGCGGCCTCCCCGTGACAATATGAATGCGCTGCTCTCTTTCCTGTACACGCTTCTTGCACACGATGTCCAATCTGCTCTGGAAACGGTCGGGCTTGATCCCTATGTCGGATTCTATCATACCGACCGTCCTGGGAGGGCAAGCCTTGCACTGGATATGATGGAAGAGCTCCGGCCTTTTATTGCCGACCGCCTTGCGCTTAACCTTGTAAATTTAACACAAATATGCAGTAAGGATTTTTTGGATAAGGAAGGCGGAGGTATCCTCCTTACCGATAAGGGACGCAAGACCGTGCTTGGGGCGTGGCAGAAGAGGAAACAGGACGAAATTACGCATCCTTATCTGAACGAAAAGATCCCGATCGGTCTTTTGCCCTATGTTCAATCCGTGCTGATGGCCAGGTTCCTGCGTGGGGATATTGACGGATATCCGCCTTTCTTCATGAACTGAGGTATAAAAATGATGGTCTTGGTTACGTATGATGTGAATACGGAAACACCTGAGGGAAGACGAAGGCTCCGGCAGGTTGCGAAGGAATGTGTCAACTGTGGGCAACGAGTTCAGAATTCTGTCTTTGAATGCCTTTTAGATCCGGCCCAATTTGCAAGACTTAAGCATTCTTTAATCGGTATTATGGATAATGAGAAGGACAGTATACGATTTTATTATCTTGGAGCCAATTGGCAGAACAGGGTTGAACACTTCGGAAACAAGGAAGGATATGATCCTGAAGGATTATTAGTTGCATGATTATTGCGAACCACAAGTGACCATCCTCTTCCCCGAAACCTTCGCAGTAATAAACGGGTTTTTCTATTTAATTCTTAGTCTAATCTCGATTTTATAGCTGAATTAAGGTAATGATGAAGGTGACAATACACCCGAAGAAAATTTAATGATTTGTGTAATATTTTTGCTTCGTTTTTCTTTTCGAGGAAGCATTATCTTTTAATCAAGCGCTACATTGATCTAATTATTTAGGGTCGCCCCCCGTGCGGGGGCGTGGATTGAAATGATCTGCAAGATGCAAGGAGCTTCACCATCTTGGTCGCCCCCCGTGCGG
>Ga0315279_10004256_pt1 | contig 19310 bp, 26 predicted proteins | sample YL17G06_20_MG_FD_203694 | JGI IMG/M metagenome (GOLD analysis project Ga0315279, IMG submission 203694) | Sediment microbial communities from Yellowstone Lake, YNP, Wyoming, USA - YL17G06_20 | ecosystem: Environmental > Aquatic > Freshwater > Lake > Sediment | place: USA: Wyoming | collected... | reverse complement strand
CTCGCGACCAAGAACGAGTCTGCAGTAACATCAGAGAAGCCAGGAAACTCGCTGACCATGTCATTGTGGGAATCCATTGGGGCGTGGCCTTCACCAAGGAAAGGGCAGAGTATCAACAGCCCCTTGGCCGCAAAATGATAGATGCCGGCGCCAGCATAATAGTGGGCCACCACTCCCACATGCGCCACGGCATAGAGCACTACTGCAATGGAGTCATATTGTACAGCCTAGGGGATTTTGTGTTCCACGACCGAGTCGACATGACTGGCGAATCCGGTATGATTGCGACAGCGAAGCTCAGCAAGGATAGAATAGAAGACTTGAGTCTTTGGCCTGTCACGGTTGAGGTAAAGACAGGGTTACCAATTCTCGGAAGACACAAAGAAGCGAGAGAATTACTAGAAGATATGAAGCAGCACAGCGTCCAAACAAACTTCAAGTTGAAGAAGAATTCTGTGAGAATCGAGCTGTGACCCGACGCTTTCGCGGCTCACCTCTTGTCTCGATATCCTAAGCTGTACATCAACGTTAACGCGTAGATTTTGGCGAAATTCACCAAGTCTGCTATGCTAACGTTCTCATCTGCGCCGTGCTGCCTGCTCGTCTTATGATCCCCAGGCCCAAATCCGCATATGACCTGGACACCTGCGTCATGGATTAGATATGCGCCGTCTGTTGTTCCATAGCCCGCTGCCAGCTTAGGCTCATAGCCCACAACTGCCTTGGTAGCCTTCTTCGCTGCCTCTAATACCGCGCTCGATTCATCAATCTCCGCGGCAGGCGCGTAGGCAAAGGTTTCGACGGAAGCGGAAAACTTCGGGTCTTCTGCCTTCAGGGCATCGATGGTCTGATTGATTTTGCGGACCACGGACTCTTGAGTCATCCCTGGAACTATTCGTACATCAACTTCGGCCTCACATTGCTCTGGAATAATGTTCGTCTTATGACCACCCTTGATCACAGTTCCTGGCGAGATGGTCGGTGCTGGCAGAAGCTTATGCGGCGTATACTCCAGTTGCGCTTTCTCCAAGGCGAGGAGCAGCTTACACATGCCCAGTACCGCATTGACACCGTTTGACGGGTTACTCGCATGGGCTGCTTTTCCATGAGTTGTCAGTTTGAGCCAGCAGTTGCCCCGCACCGCTTGCCTAATGCCGATCGTACCCCCGAAGACTGAGCCTTCGGCTACGATCCCCATAGTCGCTTTCGCGAGGCCATTTTTGATCATGTACTTCGTGCCGTAGTTTGAATCGACTTCTTCGTCAGCTACTGCGTGGAAGACAGCTTCCCCGTTCAAAGTCACGCCAGATTCTGCAAGACCTCGAAGGCAGATGACAATCGCTGCTAGCCCTCCTTTCATGTCCGCGGCCCCCCTTCCATAAATCAGATCGCCCCTCACAACTCCATCGAAGGGGCCAACCGTCCAGGCCGAAGGATCTCCTTCAGTCACGACATCAGTGTGCCCGTTGAACAAGAATCGAGGCTTTTCCTTGATACCCTTCAGAACTGCTTGCACGTTAACCATTCCAGGCGCAGAAGTATACAGTGAAACGTCCAATCCGATTGAGGACAGCTCACGCTGGAGAACCTGCGCAACACCACTCACGTCACCAGGCGGATTGACGCTTCTCTGCCGTATCAAATGCTGCAATAGTCTGACCAAGTCTGGGCTCAGTTTTTCAATGGACTGGAGAACTGTTTGTTCAGAAGACATGGTTCACATACGTACAATGTGCATGATAATAAGAATCGTTCCGCACCCGTTGGCGGATGGAATACTGACCCGCAAGCAGATGAAGAGAGCGATCGTTCTGATAGTTCTCGTGGACACGACTGTCGGAGCATTCTTCGCAATTATCAGGGGCCCGTTGATAATCTTGTTTGCAATTCTCGGCCTTGCACTGCTGCTGCTCTACGGGTGCAACCTGTCTCTTGACTTCCGACCTCTCCAGTATTGGGATGGGCGGTATGCTCGAATTCAACAGATACCTTCGAAACAGTCTGGTGCAACTTGAGAAGCATCTGTTCCATGGCACAATAGTCATGGACACTCTCCAACAAGGAAGAACTCTGGAAAGAGTAATCACGGTTGAGAAGATGCGAGACACAATCATAGACAGACAGCCAAGACCGTATCGGATCGGTGAGAAGGGCATCGAAGTGTAACCGAGAGAGAGTGTAATATGAAGCCCAAACGGGATAGCTGCGATTCTATCTACTTAGTTTGTGAATGCATGCTAGCTGCTATGTGCGTCAACCTCGATTCGATTTCACAGGTAAAAGCTGGTGCCTCAAGTCTCAACATGAGGGCTACTTCATGCGTTGGTCCAGCAGTGCCCTCAACCATTTGTCGAATATGTATTTGCCCACTTGCCGGTAACCGCTCAGGTTCAGGTGAAGCCCGTCAGCAGAGTAATCCTCTAAGAGCCTATTGGTCTGTGGGTCAGCAGTTGCCGTGAAAAGGTCTACGAATGTTATGCTTCTCTTCTGTGCTTCCGTGCGGATGATTCTGTTGAGGGGGAGTCTTGGAGGGATCAATTCGTCGAATCCAAGAATCGATGGCACTGAGCACGCCACAGCCCCTATGCCCTTGTTCCGAGCGGCATCGTAGATGGTAGTCAAGTTGTGAGCGATCATTACCGGATCGAAGCCCCAACCTACGTCATTGGCTCCTCCGAGTATGATCACGTAATCCGCCTTCTCATCAACTACGTCCCTCGAGAACCTTTCAAGCATGCCCGAGGTTAGATCACCGTTGATTCCTCTGTTCAGCACGTTGACCTTCACGTCCGATTGGAGACTGCGTAGATGTTCTTCGGCAAGGAGTTCAAGATATTTCGGGTACGAGGTAGCTTGACCAGAATCGGATAACTCGAACTCGGTTTCCCCAACCGTCAGACTGTCGCCGAGGGCCACGATCTTCATGGTTCCGCCTTCAAGGCTCAAGCTCATACTAGAATAGAATGACATAGAAACACGGTGGTTACTTGTGAGAGAGGGGATTCTGACCCCAATTTACCAGTAAATATAAGCTGCCTTTCGTAGGCTTTTGAATCGCCGTTGTCAGGAATGCAAGAAATGGTTTCCAAGCTGGATCTGACGGGTCAATCAGGGAATTCGGGGAAGAACAGCTGTATGCGACGCTAGCTCTCCATGCACGATGTCATTGCCTCCCTTATCCGACCTCTACGATTTATATTGAAAGTGAGTTGAAAGCCATGGGTAGGTTTGAAAGAAAGCAACACAGTCAGATCTCCTCGACGACTTCAAGACGTTACTCTTTACCCCTTTATCGAGTCATATTTCTCGAATGATTTGGGTTTGGACGTTTGGACTGAGCACGAGCTCCGAGGAATCGGTAGAAGGCTCAAGATGTTGGACATGGTTCCAGACATGATCGCGAAGGAGGGTATTCAAATACTGGCAGTTGAAGCCGAACCTAACAACATTTCCGACAGCTGGAATCATGCACTCGGACAAGCTGCTCGATTTAGAGAGATAGCGGACCGAGTTTACATGGCGTTTCCGCATCGCGTTCCAGAGAGGAGGATTCAGTTTCTCCGTAGACTCAACTCAGTCGTTCCTGCTACAGGCTTGTTGGAGGTCGACGTCGCATCGGGGCAAGTAAAAGAGATAGTTCTCGCAGAGACGAATAAGCCCGCCAATCCAGAGCTACGGTTGAAGCTTTGGCGAGAACTCGATAGCCTCCGCGAGAATGCACAGGGGCGTGTCATCAAGTCGATGGTCGAGTGGGATCGATGTATTGAACGTATGTCAAGGAAATGGTTCGCTGAGCAAATGGATAGCGAACTCAAACGGAAAAGGATCGAGGCTGTCAACTACCGGAAATCGATGATGATTGAGATTTATGGCGACGAATACGCGAAATACGTGGCGAGAGTCAGAGTTGTTGATTTCAGCCAAGAGACAAGTAGTCTTCGACTCGCTATTGACGACCCGACTGAGGAACTTCCCGATGAGTTGATGCTCGCCTTCATTCGAGGATTGGAGAAGGAAGTCTCCGCTTACGTAGATGAGTATGAAGCCCGAGTCGTCCAGGTCGACTCGTTGATGTTCAGGTACTGTCCACGCTGTAGGACCCTGTCCGTGGGGAAATGCCGCACGTGTCAAGATCCTTTCATCAGTGGATACAATCTGCACTACTTAGATCATGCAGACAGTTCATTCTTTTGAATTGTCATGGCGCTTGAATACCTCTCGCGTTTCGTCATTATTTCCCCAATTAGAGTTTGGAGTAGCGTGATCTCAGAGAACACGGGTTCGCTCCATACTGACCCCAATTTAGTAGTATAGCAAAGGCGGATTCGAACCCGTTTGAGGTCAGAGTCGGACGGATTTGAACATAGGGAATTTGACCCCAATTATCAATTGAATCCAAGAAGATGACGATGTATCTTCAGCTGAGTAAGCAGTTGCGATCTTCGTTTCTGTGGATTTCTCCACTTGTTCCTGAGTTGAACTTGGCTTGACATGACTAGATAGGGTAATAGGGGTAATCGCCCGAATAGAATCATGATGTAAATGCCTTCTAACTGGATAGCCTCGATAACCCCTGAAAATTGGGAAGTCCTGAAAAAGCACAACATTTGGGGATTGCAGGCAATGGCCGATAAGGTTGGTGTTGGCGACAGGATAGTCTTCTATGTGACACGAACTCAACCGCCCGCATTCATGGGAATATACGAGATCAAGAGCCCTTGGAGGAAGTCAACTGAGCCGGTTTGGGCAGACGAAAGAGAAATTGGCGAAGTCATTTACGGTTATCGAACTGACGTCAAGCCTTTGAAGATTGGAACGGCTCATGTGAAGGAACTGCGAGACAAGCTTGAATTCATTTCAAACAAGAATAATTACCAAATACATTTGATGGGGTCGCCAGCCAACATGCGTCGGCCAATCAACGACAAAGACTTTGAAACCATCCTCAGCTCATTGAGCGAAGAGAAAGCAACAATAGCGCCAAAACGAATTGAACCCGTAACACCAGTTTCTCCTTTGCCCTCAGCTTTGAGGCATAATGAGATTCGTGATTTGATCAAGAGAATCGGAGAATTGAAGACTTTCGTCGCCGAAACGGAACACCCAATGGATGGCCTAAGAGTCGACACTGTTTGGAAGACTATTCCAAACGCTGCGCCCAACTGGGTTTTCGAAGTTCAAATTGGCGGAGACGTCTACGAGGCATTCACCAAACTGAAGCACGCATTTGACATGTGGAACAGTCATCATCTTTACTTGGTAACTAACGAAGACTACGAAGAACAAGCGGAATGGCTGCTGACAGGAGCATTTCATCAAATTCGCCACGACACAAAAGTAGTTCATTGGAGGAAATTTGCTGAGTTATCTGACGTTCTCACCAGAGCAAACATTCTTGAGAAAGAAATCGGCGTAGAAACCAAGGCATAGTAACTTACCTCTTTGCCATTGATCTCCTGTCACTGTTTGCTCTATCGTATTTTAGGGTTTTCCATTTTGTAGACTGGGACAGACAAACAGATATTGAAGTTGCAGCGTTCAATATTGGCAATGTCTCAATCAGAACCGTCGAGGTTTCTGAAACTTCTTCAAGAGAAGAGAGGCACATATGGAGGCGCAGTTGTCCGTCTTGCCCTACTTCGTGAGAACATACTCACCAAGGTATGTTTCGGTCGGCTTGATTTCACGGACGGCCAAGAGAAGAATCTCATTGACATTGAATTGGATTATGATAACTTCAAACTCAGTAGGACTTCGCTTTCCGTCGACGAAGCCAAGAACCTAGTTGAGGGGCTATGCCAGGACCAAGCTCGCCTCGTTGTCAAGAACGTCGACATCTCTTTGAAAGGCAGGCTAAGTCCACCTTCAATCAAGTACGTAGCCTCACTTCACACGTGGGGAATGATTTGTCCTGAATGGCCCTCTACCACCTACTATTTCCAGGTCGAGGGCACTTTCCAGACAACTGCCCCACAGCATCCACTCGTAAAATTGAACCAGCCATCTTATCCCGACGGCAACCGTGCGATAAGTGAGTTTTGTGATCTTGCTCCAAACATGGGATACGTTCAAGGACAGGTGATCTTTGTTCTGCCAGATTTCCGTGCTCGATTCGGGCAACTTAAAGTACTAGACCGGAAATTATTGATCGACGTGCACCCGAAGACAGAGAACTCTGAGAACTTACGGGTGAAATTCTATGTCGAATCTGGCGGGAGAACTTCACGATCGCAAGATCTCGTGATTAAAAACGGACGAGTTGAGTTTCCATTCGATGGCGAATTGAGCGTCGCAATGGCTCATCTCTTGCTAACGACGACCGGCGAAGAAATTGACAACAGGATATTCGTACCGTACCAGACTCGGGAGGGAATTGAAGTTGAGTCTTCTGAGTTGAGGATAAAAGAATTAGCAAGAGCTGGGGAAGGTCTGTTAGTCGAATACAAGTCGAAACTGCCACCAGATTTGCATCGTTTTCTAGATAGCGTGGTCGCGTTCGCCAACACAAGCGGAGGAGCGATCTTAGTAGGCGTGAGCGACAATTGTGAGATCATTGGAGTCGATGAGCCAGGAAAAGTCAAGAAAACTATCACAAACTGGATATCGGATAAATGCGATCCTAGGCCACCATTTAACCTCATGCAGCTCGAAGTCGATGGTAAGATTGTGATCGTCGTTGATGTGCCGATCGGACCATTACGGCCCTACCAGGACGTCGACCTAGGATTCTTCATGCGGACGGGCGCATCTAATCGTCAAGCCAAAAGATCAGAAGTCGAGCAATTGTTTCGTCATCAACAAGTGGCAAGATATGCATGATATTTCTTGGAAGGGCCAGCGACATTGAGTCTACTGATCATTTTCCCTGATGGCCTCAATTGAACAAACACAAGCCGCCGATGACTGAGCCGCCATCCCCAAGTTAGCGTCAACATGTTAGTTGAACTTCTGAGGGACGACGTCGAAATGAATGTTGTATTTGTAGAACTCAACTCCGTTTGTGCGCCTCAGGGCATATCTCAATTTCTCATCAAGTTCTCTTGCAATTATGATTCCACGCACCGTTCCCGCTTTCTTGGCAAGATTTTCCTCGACCCAGCCCATATAGCGCAACACCTGACCGATCACAGAATCAGAGGTCTTACCGACTTTCAGTTCCATGACAACAAAATCCCCCGTTTTCTTGTCGGTTGCCAATAGGTCAATGAAGCCAACATCCGTGGGATACTGCCTACCTTTACCTTCTGAATCCTCATACAGATTGAGGTTCGGGAATATTGATGCGAAATTCTCTGCTAGAAAGTCCTCGAGAATGCTTTCGGCAGTCAGACTGCTGGCACCTATAGACACCTCTGGTTCCGTTCCCGTGATCTTTTCAAGAGCCACTTTTCTCGAGACTACTTTCTGTTACTGTCTTTGGCGAGGATTGCTTCTCCCAGCAGAGAACGCGGGATAGACGAGGTGTTGAATTCACTGAGGCGAGAGCAAATGATTGCAGAGGACGTGGCCGAGGGACAGGAAATTCATAGGCACATCGACCATGACTATATCGCGAGAGTTAGCAAGCTCAGAGATGAAGCAAAGCGAATTGTTGATGAAGTCTTAAAGGACGAAGAATAAGACAAGTCCAGTGCGATCGCTCGACGCATGTGTATGCTGGGACTCTGAAGATGCCATCTGTCGAAGAAGAAGCGCTCAGAATAGCTCGTGAGACGAGAGACAAGCTGTTGAACGATTCTGTTAGGACCTCCTCTGCGCTGAGAGCATGTGCTACAATCTGTAAGCTACTGAAAATCGAGAACGAGTATGACTGGATTGAGCTTGAATTGAACGGCTACTACGATAAATACGAAACTTACAGCAAGTTGGAGGAGGTGCTGCCTCAATACCGGAAAGCTCGGTGCATGTACTTGGATGCTTTCAACAGGCCCATTCGCTTGGGTGAAGAGCTTTCCAAGCTGGAGGATTTTCCGCTGGGGCAGTCAGCGGCTGAGTTGGAAGAATGCACGAAGAATGGCCTTCATATGATCGGCGGGCAGGCAATCACCTTCATGATACAACGCCTCAAAGTTCCTGTTCACGAAGCATTCGTATCGCAACTAGCGATTCGTAAGGCGCTCAGCGCTGTCAGCAACAGGACGCTAGACTTTCTGAATAATATCATTCTCGAGTTGGAGTACTACAAGTTACGCCACGATATATTCGAAGAGGCAAGGACCGCTGTAGATAAAGAGTTGATGACAATCTCTCGCCCTGCCCTCGAAAAACTCGTTACAACCTACAAGAAACTGCCGACCGCCAAGACCGGGCTAGAATGCTCACAAGTAGCATATGCTTGTCGAGAAATACTGGAGGACTTTACGGACGCAATATTCAAGCCTGAATATTCGCCAAGAGGCGAAGAACTGCCGACTCACGAACAAACCAAGAATAAGCTAGCATTCGCGCTCACGCACAAGCTTGGAAATAGAAAAAGTACTGATGTGAGGCTTCTGCTATCACAGGTGGACTATCTTGAACGATACTTCGACAGATTGACTGACTACATTCAGAAACAAGTACATGCGAAAGGCTTCGAACCTACTGGTCAGGATGCAAAACGATGCGTGATACACACTTACCTCATAATCTGGGATGTGTTTCAACTTCTGAGAGTTTTCTGACGTTGTCGAATCGGCCAATTGAATCGTCCATTCGTTTATGTGAGTACCTGCGTGACGTAGGATGTCTGCTGTGAACTCGGAGTTGCTGAGCAGTCACACTCTAAGCACGGACGATCGTGGGTTTAAACACTCACAGGAAATGAAAACCCGCGCAGGAAAATTGCTCCTAGAACTCAGCTTTGTTGCGTGGAATCGGCGTGAACTCTGCTTACTTGGCCATGTCTGGTTGGTGCGGGGGAGGAAACATGAAATATACGTTCGAATTGCCGAATTCCCGAGAACGGTGAGCCCGTTATTCGGTTATTCTTAACTTAGCCTACGATAATACGGCGTGAGGACCGTAAGCTGGACCGTTCGAGAGGCCGCCTATTGGAGCAGTACTTGGTATCAGAAATCGGTGACGAGATTAAGAGACGGAAGGTTTCTCACATCCTCGTCCGACTCCAACGATATGTGAGGGGTTATCTCCCAGACGTTCGGATTGAAACGGATGAAGACTTCTCCAAGAACCCCGCAGAAGTCAAGATCAGGGTCTGGTGGAAAGATGAAGAAGAACAATGAGTCTCAGAGAGATAATTCCGTGGTGGTTATGCCTACTTCAAAGAAACTTGTCCAGAGTCTCAATGTATTTTTCGTATTCTTTGAAAGCCGGCCCATAGATACTGTCACTTATCTCTATGGCAATTCTTTCGCCCAACTCTTTGTCGAGAAGGCATAAGTCTAGTAGATTATGAATCCATGGCCGGATAAAAATATCAATCATTTCGTCACTACTAAAGGCGCTCAAATCGAGCCCTCGTTTTTCCGCAATGCGATAATTTCGTAAGCTACTGTAAATAACGGAAGGTATCGACGCTGTCAGTAACATCGCGCTGGCTCGAATGGCTTCAGCCAAGAAGGCTTTCGTGTCCTCACCTGTTTGCGCTCCAAGAAATCCTTGACGAAGAGGATCTGATCAGACACCACGATGGACTCATCTAACTGATGGGCGAAACTCTGGTCAGCTCTTTCGTATGACGAGTATTTTCCGTCGATTTGCCCTTTGAAGATCTCGCCATCTTTCTGAAGATCTCGCAGGTAGCGTGAGAGAATGTTGTGCGAGAGGGTTGTTTCCTGTTGTAGTTCTTTCCATGTTAATTTCTTCTCAAGTAGAATGTCGCGTATCCTTCGGGCTCCCTTCCAAGTCGATGTTGATGCTTCATGAACCATCAGTAGGGCCTCTAGAGGAGTTACTCCACTGAGCATCTTATGTCATGCATAGATGTTGTGCATCAGTTACTCAAGTGATGTACCCTATGTCAAGAAGTAAAACACTCGTCTACTGGAATGTCCCCGTGCCGAAGCCTCTCGACAAAGCTGTCGAAGATGCCGTGATTTGTGACTCACACGTTTCGAAGAGCGACCTCATTCGGGAAGCTGTCAGAGAGAAGCTCGAGAAGATGGGAGTGAAACTGATCGTCACTCAAGTCCCGGAGGTCACTAAACATGGATGAGGAAGTGTACGACCACCTAGCCAAGTGGCGAAAAGTAATCCGAGACCTAGCAAAAGAAGCAGGTATCAAGAAATTCGCTGACCCTTCAAGCGATCAGAACAAGGAATCACACGCTGCTCCTGATTCATCGAACCGAAATCAGGTTGAGAAAGAGAGGTGATTATTAATGACAAAACAACCGAAAGGAAATGGATCGACCGATGAGAAACTCAAGGGCAACGTTATGGTTGGAAAGAAAGCAACCCTTCGCCAATTCGAAAATGTCACTGTAAGTTTAATGACCGAATTCTTCCTGGACCAGTCCGATCACGTCAAGGAGAGTCGAAAGTTGATGGACGCCATCGATTCAATCATTCAAGTGGCTAAGAAAAGCTGGATCGAAGGATGAAAGCTGAGATTATTATGAATTATAAACGCTACAAGAATAGATTCACGAAAAAAGAAAGAACAGAACAAGCAAGCTTCGACACTGACAGGTCCTCGTTTACCAAAGAAGCCGAACCATTGATTGAAGTTCTCGGCGAGTTTGTCGAGAATGCTAGATCGAGAAGGAGATGACGGGACCTATGATACCTCGTTGATGGAATCAGAAGTATCTCCCATCTCAGCGGGAGATTCATAGAAAAAAACCCCCATAGATGGGAGATATATCACTTGAAGGACCTTGAATCACTAGTCGACATGATCAAGCTAACGCTCTACACCGCGTACATCAAGAACGTTCCCAAACCGAACAGCCTAATCATAATAGCCAAACCGGAATCCGGCAAGACCGAAATTATGAGCAAATTCAAAATCAACAAGAACGTCGCCTATTTGACCGACGTAACAGCATACGGCATTCAACGAGACTACTTCAACAAGATCGAAGCCGGCGAAGTTCGACACATAATCATCCCAGACCTCCTGAAACCACTATCCCGCAAAGAATCAACCGTCAACACGTTCATCACGATGATGAACAGTCTAGTGGAAGAGGGCGTTGCCGCCGTCTCCACATACGCAACTCCAGGACTCATGTCATACCAGAAACCCGTTAGATGTGGGTTAATCACCGCAATAACCAGCGAGAAGTTCAGGGATCATCGACATAACTGGAAGAAGAAAGGTTTCCTTTCACGGACGATTCCTTTCAGTTACAGTTACGGCATCCGAACTGTAAACAGGGTTTTCGAATCCATCCTCGACCTAGGTTACATGAAGGAGCACGAGATCAAATTGGACATTCCGAAAGCGGATAAGGAAATCAGGCTCTCAAAGAAGTTTGCAAGAGCCATACTACCATCGACCACAACAATCGCTGTAGCTCAAGACACATACGGCTTTCGACTGCAGAAGCAGTTTCAGGCACTGCTGCAGGCATCCGCGTTAGATCACAAACGTAGGTCAGTGAACAGGTCGGATGTTCATAGATTGCTTGATCTAATGAGCTGGGTTAACTTTGACGAGAAACCAATCGCATAGGGCTCTATAGAACCTGGAGCTCCCACCTCCGCTCTGGACCATGATCTTTCGCAAATTGGCAGAAAGAAATGGCTTTGATGACAGATCGTGCGGTGAGAACTCCGTGTTTAGTACCTACAGGGCCCACAGAAACAGAACTATCACTATTTACTCACGTTGTCCAATTACCTAGTCGACCTGAATGATACTTTCGATTTTTTCGCATTCTGAATACTTCTGGACTGATGCTTTCCACTCCTGGCCGATCGAGACAAGTGTGAAGAATCCACTTACCCTGGCCCCAACAGACTGAATCATCTTAATTATCGAAGTCGCACACATCTCCCTTTCTCCTGACGCCATAATATCATAGACAATCAGGAAACGGTCCCCCCGTCTAATTATCTCGGAAGGGATGTAGAGACTCCTAACGCGATCAGCAGATGAGGTCGAATATGATTCTTCAATGAACTGATTCACGCCAGGCACCTTGTAAGAAGCAGCAATCGCCAACATCACTCCCATCCTATGGGCGACTAGGGTTCCGAGCGGTAGCGCTTCACTCATTGTCGAAATCACTTTGTTGATGCTTACCCCAGCAAAAACATTCACAATATGTTGTACACTCCTTTCAAGCAAAAGAGTGTCACAAGAGAACGGTGCACGATTATATCTGAAGGAACGATTTGAGTCAAAGATTATTCTACCCTTGATTGTGGATTCTAGATTGATGATCTTTTGGAGGGTACGGTTTATGGCGCGAGCTCGGTCGATGCTTGGTAAAACATACCCATTGACATAGCGAGTAAGCGATCTCTCTGGTAAACCGATAATCTCGGTAAGTTCTTTGTATGTGTACCAATACTTTGCCAGGTTGAGCAGCTCAACTGTCATCAACTTATACTTGAGCTCAGGCATTTTCTTCTGTCTGGGCAATTGTTATCCGACAGTCACGTTCTTGCTACCTGGGTAAAAAATGTCCTTAGAGCCCACCATTTGACCATCTTATCGACACAATTGTGGTATACAAACGCCATGCTTTAGTCTACATTGGTGACCCAAAGGACGCAGACAAGTGTGTCTCCAAGTCACAATCTTGTCCTGATCAGTTATTCCGTCACGCAAGTGGCCACCCAATAGTTCAAGGTGAAATGTGGTGGACACAAACGTGATGTCATGAAGCCAGAACTTTGGCTACAAACGTGACGAACGACGCTTATAGAGTCAGCTTGTGTATGAGATTATGTAGTAGCCGTGGTCCGAGTGACGAGACGAGAATTTCAAGGCGTGAAACGAACACTCGTATCGATTTTTTCTATCGCAGTTTCTGGATTCGTTCTCATAACGAAGATTCTTTCATCATTGTTCTCGGTTAACCCCGTCCTTGTTGCAATCTTAATTTCATTTGGACTGACACTTTTCGCCGCGCTTAGCTTCTACGCTGTAAAAAAACTCATTTGATCATTGACGGATGTCTTAATCTTAACGCCATTAACCAAGCGGTCTATCCCTGATTGAGATTTGATATGAAACAAGTTCCTCATAGTTTCTGATCATCTCGTGGGTCTCCGTTAGATGTGAGAACAGCTATGCAATTGCACGAAGAAGAGTCGAAGACTGACAGCATTATGGATCGCCTCGTTGAGGACTCAGAGTTCAAAGAGTTCCTACTGGCCAAACTCAAGGCTATAACTGTGTGAGTGCCCTTACCGAAGAGTTGGACTGATCGCGAATGGAGCCTCCCGTAGCGGCAGTGCGAGTGGCAATCCCCGCTGAGGCGTGTATCACTATCAGTAGAGCTTTGGTGCTTGAAGATCGGACGGTAATGGTAGATACAAATTACCTGACCCAGCTAAACGCTAAAGATCTAATGTCGATGCTATTCGACAGAAATTACGAGAACTCGATCTCAAGCCCGTGGAAACAACAGATGTCAAGGATGTTTAGAGATGCTGTTGGAGGAAGAATTGCCCTTTGTTTCTCAAACCTAATCCTTAGGGAGTTTATTGGCAAGGCTCCAAGGAGAACGGACCTAGTTAAGCTGTATCGGCGATATATCGCAGTTGTAGCTCCAAAGGAGAACTTGGAATCATGCTTTTTCGATCTAGCCGCTGCGACTGATGCCATTATCGTCGAAGCAGGAGAAGCCGGCGACGTTAAGGATACGTACTCGTATATCCTAGCCGCATTGGCACATGTCCGTTATTTTATCACAGAGGATCAGGATATCCGAAGACTGTATGCCTATCTGATCGCGGTTCGAAGTAAAGGGTACCAGGCTATAGACAAAGACATTAGGAAAATTAGAGATGCCTTCGGAGCATTATCGAAAACCTCAGAAGACGACTTTCCAATTGGAAGGATCTTGGAGCGCCTGTATTGGGGACCAATTCCAACCCCGGTATCTGTTGTGGATCTGAAGAACGCCCTGGCTGACGTACTCACGAAGACTGAGACGATGCTCGTTATGTTCATGTCATTAGCCCGAATAGATTCAATGCTTAGGGATATGCAAGAAAGCAAGACAGAGACACCAAAAGAGTTTGATGGGAAAACGTGTGATGCAGCGAAAACGAGAATTGAATCCGTCGCCAGATGCATCGGAATTAGCACGGAGAATGTGGAGGCTGACATGTTTCGGGTTGCGTTAGTGGAAAAAGAGTCCGCATGGACAGAGGACCCAAACGATAAGAAACTCGCGGACACATTAGGCCTACAATTGGAAATTCTCCAAGAATTCCTCTACGCTGAAGAGGAAGAAGACTACAACAGTCTTGAAGAAAGGTACAACGCTGAGGAACTTACAAAGATATTCTTCGTTAAGTGCGAGGAATGCGAAAAGGAATCAGAGGTCGATACGGAATATCAAGGTGTGGTTGAAACTGAGCAACGCGCTATGGGAACTGAATACACCCATGTATGGTCAGGAGATGCTAATTGTCCTCAATGCAAAAACGACCTACATGTAGAATACACTCGATGGGAATATCCGATGGGATGGATGAATTTTGACGACTTGGAAGCTGACGGGTGTGAGATTATTCAAGAACCAGCACCAGATAAGGCGCAAACAACTCTCGACTAGCTTGAATTCACCAACTCACGGTTATTGATAAGTCTCTGGCGAGAAGAGGAAGCTGAGGCTGAAGTATACGATCTGGACCGCCTTCGGCATCATGCTTTGGAATATACACGAAACGAAACTCGGTTGATTTCGTCGTATTACTGCCCTGCCGAATCTGTTCCTGAGTTTGGATTGCATTCCACTGCTATGATATGCGCGGCGATTTCTCCACAGATCGAAATTAACGTAAAGCCTGGACAAATAACCCAAAACCTGAAGGTCCCCCCAATCTGAACCGCTCGCGCGCCGCCGCGCCCGTGTTGAGTGAATGTTCCCCAGTTTGAATATGAGTGAGTGTGAGCTGGAAATAAGCGGCGAGTGAAGCGTTGTTTGGGATTTTTCGGTGTTGTAGTTTTGAATCTGATTGTTCGGTGTCTTGAATTTGTAATTGGAATTATCTGCTAGTTTCAGAATCAGAATCAATAATCATCGTAATCATAACCTGCCGCAATAATGACGGCTTACTAAGATAGATTAAATCTACGGGCTGGGAAGGCTCAAGCAGCCAAACTGCTACTGCGTCTCACACTCGAATGAGGCTGCCGCAAAGATCCCGCAGAATCAGTTTCCAGATAATGGTAACGATAGTTTCACTAATTCCGTTTCCAACGTCGTAATTTCAAAATTGGGTACATCATGGTCTAGGGGGGCGGCGAGCGGCGGGCGGTTTCGTTTTGGGGTGTTTGGAGTCTGAGGGACTTTACCTTTGTCAAGGTTTTAAATGCATAAGCACAAGAAGCATAATGCGACCAATATTGGCCAAAACAAAGGAAAAGAAAGAAGAGAAAGAACAGTCGCTACCCAGTCTGTCACGAGTATTCGGCTATGTCGCCGTGAAGGAAATGCGAGGACTTGAGGATCGCGTCAAAGTTCTGGCGAGACTTGGCTATCCCAACAAAGAAATTGCAATAATCTGTGGAACCACGCCTGCTACTGTAGCTACACTCAAAGCTCGTCCAGCAAGGGAACGGAGACCACGCTAATGGCAAAGAAGATAAAACAAAAGAAAATTGAGATCGATCCTAATCGGATGATGCTTGCCTATCTCTGCATCGCCACCGAAGGGCCGGAGGCGTCTCTCGTACGAAAGGTCTCAATACTAGACCGGTTCGGTCTCTCCGATGGAGAAATCGCGAAGGTATGCGGCAACACTCTCCAATCAGTTCGGAATGCTCGTCAAATTGCCAAGAAAAGCCGGTAGCGCTACAAAGAGACTCGCAAAACGACTGCTGCCCATTCCTAGAGACTATATGGAAGCGGTCCCGGTTGGGCAGTCAATGTTCCCGACACTCTACCAGTTCGAAAACGGCCTTCGTTTGGCGGTTAACAAACATCTATCGACTTGCTACGGCACAAATTGGTGGGAAGATTCACTAAAGACGAATTTACCCACAATCTATCAATACGCTGAAGATCAGAAGACGAAAAGAGCGTCAATGCCCTGGATCGGCGATTCCGCCCGTATAACTGTTCTCCCTATCCACCTAGTAACACTTGGACAGTTGGAGGAAATTGTGAAAAAATACGACGCCGACTGCATCCCTAGTCTTTTTCCGACAAAAGAGTTCTTTCTAGGGCACATGGAATGCATAAAGCGGGTTCGCAACCTTTATTCTCATATGTTTCCATGTCTCGACAAACAGGATACCAAATTGGTCAAGAGTGAAGTTCGAGTTTTGAATTGGCACCTTCGCACCAAGCTCTAGAGAGCGACTCAGCTGGACATAGTTGTCTTATCAGATTCGCATCTGTCTGACATCTACGTTTCGATCACATCGATCGTTCCTTGTTCTTACTCACTATACTCTCCTATTAGATCGGGAGCGAAGTGCAAGATGTAGTCCCCAACGTTTCCTGGGCGGCACTTGGATTCAAGCCACGAGGCTCTCACTTGGACATTGGCGCATTCCCAATCGTCAACCAATCGAGCCGCAATAATGGTATCCGTCTGAGCTTGAAGCGGTTTGTCATGGCTTAAATTGGAAAGACACGCTACTACCACCTATGCATAGACATCGCTGTAATGAGCAACTTGTCACTTTTTTCGATATTCCAGCGCACAAGCAGGAAGGCGTGTTCTCCATACCGGCTTGCCCGAACTGCAAGGAGCCTCTGCACACTACTAAGCGGGAACCACTCGTAGCGACAAAGGGGACGCCCCCATTGAACCGGCCCGGATTCCGTTTCTCCAAGAAAACATAAGGAGGTCTAGTTCGCTTTGGGCGTAGATCGTGACGATTCTCCTCCTGAGTACACAGATTCTGAACAGCCTTCAGAGCTGGCGTTTCGAGAAGGGCTTTTGCGTACCGTTCCCTGAGGAGACGGTCTTGAATCCTACGATTCTGCGTCAGACGGAAGCCGATAAAGAGGAAAAGGCGCCTGATGGAATGATTATCACCATTGCTCCGATGAAGAGCGAAATCGTCAAGCCAAGAATGGTCAACATTAGCGGCAAATTGATTGGGTTGACTGCACCCGAAGTCCATCGACTATGCAGAGAAATTGGCAAACGAGCTGCATTCCAAGAGCACAAGATCATAGTGGATTCCCTAACTAGTGAGGTCAAAGGCATAGAAGTCGCGGAAATCAACGAAACGGCGATTACGCAAGCAATCGAGACAGTGAGCAAGGGAACTTTTTCCGGATCGACTATTCTGATGAGCCCCATATTGAAGGCACAGCTGATAAAGAACAGGACCCTTGTCCCAAGTTGGCTAGTGCCAAAGCGGGAGAATGCGCACTCATTCGCCGGCACAATTTCCGGTTGTAACGCTTTCTGGACAACAGAGATTGATAACAGAGTCTGCCTGGTGACTGCAAGGAGTGCCGTTGGAATCAAGCGCAACACGCCCCAGATCAGCCTCCATCCAACCGGGCCCAACCCGACTTCAATTAGGTTCGAAGAGGAAATGGTTTGCTGGGCTATTGATACAGGAGCAGTGTTCGTTCTAAAGCAGAAAGCATGATTTCCTAATGATAAACAACCGCGTTGAAGGATCGATCCTGTGATGACTGGTTCCCAACCCTCACAACGAAAAGTGCACCGATTTAGCTGACCCTGTGCTTTGCCAACTTCGCCGACGCTCGAGAAGCGTGCACATTTGGCTGGTGAAGTAGGTTCTCCGCAAGCAACTTATTCGCGGTGGTCGTTTCGTTTCTGCTCGGCTAAAGTCAGGCAAGTAACCGTTACATTAGGGATTTCAGCTTCTCTAGTAGTAGAGTTCGGACATCGGGATCGTCAAGCAGCTTGCTCATCAGGTCATCTGCTTCTATTCTTTCCTGATCGACGTTCAACGCCGTGTCAATGCCAATGGGCAACGCACATTTCGCGCAGAATTTGTCGCCCGGACCGTTGTCTAAGATACATCTAGGACAAATCGTGCGTGTGAGCTTTGCCTTGCTCCTATCGCGCTCCGCGATTTGTATTCCGTGGATCTTCAATAATGCGGAATCTACATCGCGCCCTGATAGATGGACGTATATCTTTGGCATTTTTGAACCTGAAGTCCATCCAAGGTACTGTTCCAATTGACGTTCCGTGAGGATATTTGCCAAGAGACTAGCGCGGGCGTGCCGGAAGGATTGGGGGTTTGCTCTCTTCCTGATTTGAGCTCTCTCAGCTAGCCTTCTGAGAAGCGCACGACTTGAATGGTAAAGCAGGGGCTCTCCATGATTCTTGTCTCCAATGACAACCCAAAGCGGCGAGTCTGGAACCTTGAGGGGATGATCATTCATCCACTGCGCGAGGGCTGGTGCACTTGCGATGATTCTGACTCGTCTATCCCCGGTCTTCCCGGAGCACAAGAGAACAGCGCCATATTGATCAAATCCCACGTGCTTCCTGCGCAGATTGAGAAGCTCGCCGATACGTCCGCCCGTCTCGAATGTACATAGGAGGAAACCTCGATCCCTCGAGTTCTCGCAGACTTGAACCATCTGTAGGATCTCTTCTTCCGTCAGAAGCTCCTCTGGAAGAATCATTTTGATATGGTCTCCTGACTTGATCCATGCAGTTTCCGGAGGTGACTGACCCGGAGCGCACTTCCTTAGCCAGCTGTAGAATCGTTTCAAGGCCACACGGAAATCGCTCTTCGTAGATTCGGAATAATGAGACTGATTGATGCCTGCAACCAATTTCCTCAAGTCATTAACATCCGTGGATGTGAAGTCTTTGCGAAGTCTGCGAGCGCACTCTGGCAGAAGATAGAGGTACTTTACAACCCGAGCAAGGCCAACGCCTTCAGCCTGAATGTCATTCAGGAAGGTGATGATGGTACGCTTGTTTTGAACTGAGAATCTGCTGTCGTTCTTCATGAGACACATTGCACGCTCGTATCTTTCGCGGATTTTGTGAACGTCGATTTGCTGTCTCAAATCATACTAGTCTGAGGGGCAGTTCGGTTCGGCCCATCCTCAGAATAAAAATAGGCACGGAACTGCACCGGTATTATGGTGCGGGGGCGGGGATTCGAACCCCGGAACCCCTACGGGACAGGGTCCTAAGCCTTCCGCGCTTTACGGTTGCTCTGCGCCTTTGACCTGGCTTCGCCCCTTCACATTCAAATTGAAGGTTTGGCAACCCCCGCA
>Ga0315279_10004255_pt1 | contig 19325 bp, 19 predicted proteins | sample YL17G06_20_MG_FD_203694 | JGI IMG/M metagenome (GOLD analysis project Ga0315279, IMG submission 203694) | Sediment microbial communities from Yellowstone Lake, YNP, Wyoming, USA - YL17G06_20 | ecosystem: Environmental > Aquatic > Freshwater > Lake > Sediment | place: USA: Wyoming | collected... | reverse complement strand
AAGGCCGCCTGCCAGGGGTTCTTTGAGGGCATCGACGAGCATGTGACGGCTCTTCGTAGCCTACTGACCGAGAACTTCCAAGTCATCACAGCGTGACACCGAAATCTCATTCAGGATGGGTATAACATCGCAGATCGCCTGAACCATATTCGCAAAGGCAAAAAAACCATAGCCACCTACCATGATAATATTCAATAGGGAAAAAGAAGATGGTTGACGCACAAACACAGCTTGAAGCAAACGTCCGCTGCTCGATCGTCTTTTCTGCAGGGAACGATTCTTCCACACTTAAAACGTACCTGGTTTTTTTGCGAGAGGCGAAGTTGCCGGAGAACTATGAACTAATTGTCATTAACGACCAGGATGTGCAGATTGACCAAAGCCAGTTAGGCGAGTTCCAACTACCTCTTAAGGTATTAAATGCTGATGGGCTGTTACAACAGCAGCAGTTTTTCGACATAGCGGCAGCGGCTGCAAGCGGAAAATATTTATTGCTGGTAAGGAACTTTGTTCAATTTGACAAGTCGGTGCTGGAGGAATCTTTCGATGAGCTTGCCGGTTCCGGCGAAAAGTTGAGCATATCTGCAAATGAGAATTTTGTGCTGATGGAAAACCCCTTTTATCTTGCCAAAAACAACTTAGGCAACAACGGAGAGCGTGTTGATATATTCTACAAAGGAGGTATCAGGTTTGATGAATTAGATATAAACCAAAAAAATCACTACCGCAGATATGAGTATGCCAAATCTATCGTTCCAGACGGAAAGATAGTGGGAGATTTCTCATGTGGGACCGGTTATGGCAGCGTTATGCTGTCGGAAAAGTCCTCGCGAGTAATTGGCGTAGATATTAACGAAGAAGTCATAAAGCACATAAACCTTCGTTATAAAAACATCCAGAATATTGAATTTGTTCGTGCCAATCTATTAGATTTGGAGTATCAATCTCTATTTGATTATATTATCTGCTTTGAGACAATTGAGCATCTAAAAGAAGATGACATCTCTAAATTGTTTGGAGTCTTTCGCCGCGCACTCAAACCCGGTGGAACACTCATTCTGTCAACACCTTACATGGAGCAAAAGACGCCGGAAGCAATTAGCAAAGGTTTTCATCTAACATTTCAAATCAATGAGACAAAAATTCAGCAATGGTTATCCGCAAATGGCCTGTTGTGTGAGCTCTTCAAGTACCAGAACTACCAAGAACACAACCTTGAAGACCGTCCTGAAAAAAAAGATTTCATAATCTGCGTTGCTCGTAGTTATAAAAATGCACCAACAGAATCTATACCAATCCCGACCTTCAATACGGGCAGGATAGCTCCTACCAATGATAAAATCGAAGAACGCCGGTCGAAAACCGTTTCAATCATCATACCTGTCCTTAATAATTTGCCGTACACAAGGCGGTGTTTGCAGTCACTTGTTGAAAACACGGCAAAGAAATCTTACCAGCTTATCATTGTTGATAACGGCTCAACCGATGGCACAAATGAGTTTCTGAAATGCCTATGCGGAAGCGCAAAGATTATTTCGAACCGTGAAAATCTTGGCTTTTCCAAGGCCTGTAATCAAGGGGCTTCTGCTGCCGATGGAAATTATCTTGTCTTTTTGAACAACGATACGAAGGTCCAACCCGGCTGGCTAAAAGAGCTTATAAAAATTCTGGAAAATGACTCGGAAGTTGGGGCCGTCGGTAGTAAATTGCTTTATCCAGATGGTTCTATTCAACATGCCGGTGTAGCAATAATCGACAGCAAAGGCAGAAATCCTTTATCGGCTACGCACATTTTCAGACGACAACCGTCGGATAGTGATTTCGTTAATGTCCCCATGGCTTTTCAAGTGGTTACTGCTGCGTGCCTGGCACTTCGCAAGTCTGATTTCGAGAGTGTAGGTGGTTTTGATGAAAGTTTCTGGAACGGGTTTGAGGATGTGGACCTATGCTTTAAGCTGTTCAAAAGAGGGAAAAAAAATATATATCAGCCCAAAAGTGTAATCATTCATTATGAATCGAAAGGGGGCGAAGAACGCTTCAAGAGAACCAGGCAAAACACTAAGCTGCTGCTAGAAAAATGGATGGGCAAGATAGAGGCTGATATAGTAGTCAATGGCAGCCAAGTGCAAGAGGGAATTTCACGTGCTATACAACCTTATGCTATGAGTGATGCATTATCAATTATGTCCCGCCCGCGCTATATGAATGCCTTAATTCAATGGGTCAAATATTATCACATAGGCGCCGATCGGCTGCCGGTCAAGAAATTAAGGTTTGCAATCAAGACCTGTACTCCCTCAAAACAAAACTATGGTTGGGGGGACACATATTTTGCCAAAAGCCTGGCAAGAGCTCTTACCAATTTTGGTCATACCTGTGAAGTTCACTTTCGGAATGAATGGGACCAACTTGATCATCATATAGATATTGTCATTCACATAAAAGGATTGTTCCGATATACTCCCAAGCCCTATAATTTCAATATACTCTGGATAATAAATCATCCTGAGCTGCATACCTTTGAGGAAATAAGTCAATTTGATGTCGTATTTTGCGCTTCGAAGATCTATCTTGAAAAATTGAGAAATGCGATAAACATCCCATGCATCTATCTACCCCAGGTAACAGATGACGAGGTTTTCAATCCCTCCAAAAACAACCTGCCTAAGGACATCGATCTTTTGTTCGTAGGGAATAGATACTACACCGACAAACGCAGAAAAATTATTCAGGATGTCCTCGATACAGGCAAAAAATATGATCTTCATGTCGTAGGCCAAGGTTGGCACGGCTTCCTGGACAAAGAATATTACAAAGCTGAGTTCGTACAGTGGCACAAATTGCCGGAATTATACTCTCGTGCAAAGATCGTATTAAATGACCATCCTGAGACTATGAGCCAATTTGGTTTCGTCAACAACAGAACCTTCGACCTTGCTGCTTTGAAAGCGTTTCAAATCAGCAATTATGTTAAAGGCATAGAAGACTTTGGAATAGTCACCTACAGAACTCCGGAAGACTTGCGACAGAAGTTAGACTATTTTCTGCAAAATGAAAGTGAAAGGAAGGAATTTGCCGATCTAAGCAACCAGATATGCCAGGACCATACTTTTTCCAACGCCGCGCGAGCAATACTTGACGTTATAAGAGGCCAGTATTTTCAAGCTTTGCCTTTTTCAGACGATAACAATGTTCGGAATGATACGGTTGCCGCTCGCATTGGGTGATTCTTGAAATGTACGTAAGCACAAAAGAGGCAGCGAAAAATGTCAACTTTGCGTTTTCCGGGTCTGGCTACAGGAATTGACACCGGCGCACTCATCGCACAGCTAATGGCTATCGAGCGCCGCACACTGAATATGTACCAAGACCGCCAAAAGCTGTGGGAACAAAAAAAGGAGGGCCTGAGCACGCTCCAGACCAAGCTCGACGCCCTTAGAAGCACGGTAAGAGCCCTTTCCGACGCCCGCGAGCTTCGCGCCTTTAAGGTCGCATCCAGCGACAGCGATATCCTGACCGCTGAGGCGTCGTATAATGCGTTCGAAGGCAATCACACTGTTGTAATCAACCGTCTGGCTAATGCCGAACGATGGGTTCACACCAGCGGCCTTGAGTATGCCGAAGATCGGGTCGGCGCCGGCACTTTTATCTACTCGTACAACGATGAAGAAACAGTAATAACAACCACCGCTACCACAAGTCTCGAAGACCTGGTCGGCCTAATAAACAATGATCCGAACAATCCGGGCGTTACCGCCAGCTTGTTATACTACAGCGGCGCTTATCATCTGGTGCTGAACGGCAACGAGGCCGGCACAGAGTATAGAATCTCTGTCAACGCCAGTAACACAGAACTGTGGGAAGCGGCATCCGCTTTTACAGTCAACAGCGACAACGCTACACTCAGCTCCAAAATCGTAGACCTCGACCAATTTAGCGGGTCGCTTGCCAGCGGAGAAAGAATCACGATTAGCGGCAAAGACCACAACGGCAATGCCGTAAGTGGATCGCTGAGTATTACCAGCGACACCAAACTAACTCACCTGATTTCGGAAATCAACGATGCCTTCGACGGGCGGGCTACCGCCGCCTTAGTCAACGGAGAGATCCGCCTTACCGACCACACATGCGGCACAAGCCAGATGCAACTTACCTTGACGTATGACCCCGGCTCTGGCGCAACGACCCTGAATATACCGGCGATCAGCCGATCCACACAGGGCGGAAGCAGCACCGCTAACCTCGCCAGCTTTGCAGCAGCAAACTTTACCATGACACAGTCAGCACAGGACTCGAAAATCAGGGTAGACGGCTATCCTTCAAGTTCAGCGGTTTCTGAGGTACAAAAATTGGCCATAACGACCGGAGCAACCGCTGGCACATTTACCTTGACCTATGATGGCCAGACAACCGCACCTATCGCTTATGGTGCCACAACAGTCCAGATTCAAGCTGCACTGGAGGCCCTGCCAAACGTCTGTACGGGCGAAATTGCGGTGGCTGGCGATAGACTGACGGTGAATAATGGCACGATGACGTTTACGTTTAGCGATGCCTTGGGCGATGTCAGCCTGATCTCAATGAATCCCAGTGGCCTGACACCGCCCACCAACTCAAATTACGTAATGACTGAACAGACAAAAGGCAGCGACGGCTGGATTAACAGAAGTTCAAACACGATAGACAATGTTATTAGCGGCGTGACATTGCACCTGCACGACACAACCGATGCCAACGGCCAAGAGATAACCCTGACCAGAGACATCGAGTCGGTCAAAGAAAAACTGGACTCTATGGTCGCGGCCTACAATGCCGCCGTCGTCTACATTCAGGAAAAGACCGGCTACAATGACATCATAAAGACCGCCGGCGTCCTGATGGGAGATTATGTCGTTTCGACGATAGAGTCCCAGCTTAACATCCCTCTGATAGCTCAAACCAGCGGATTCATTGAGGATATTGACACGTTTCTAATGCCCGGCCAGATCGGCCTGGAGATGGACAGAGATGGAGTGCTGAGTCTGGACACCAACGCCTTCTATGAAGCCATAGGCGAGAATTATCTGGGAGCGCTGGCAGTAATTGGCGCAGATAAGACCGGCAGTACGAACAGCAATACTATCCAGTTTTACTCAGCCAGCAGCGATTATACCACAGCGGGCACTTACGATGTCCAAGTGACAGTAAGCGGCGGAGCCATCACCAGCGCCGGAATCAAACTCGCTACCGAATCTACGTACCGCGACGCCACCTACAGCGGCAATATCGTTACCGGAAATAGCTCGTTCGACGAAGATGGCGACCCGATGTATCCGGAGAATGGCCTTGCCCTTAGTGTGGACCTCAGCCAGAATGGGACTTTCACAGCTACGGTCAGGGTCAAGCAAGGCTTCGCAGGTGCGTTGGAAGATGCCCTGGACAAAATGCTCAAGGTAACGACCGGCTCAATAAACATCGACCAGGAATACGTCAGCGAAACAATCAAGGGACTGCAGGAGAAAATTGAAATGGAGGAATCCCGCCTGGTTCAGAAGGAAACCAGGTTAGTAAATCGCTTTACGCGCCTTGAGAGAACATTGGCTTTGCTGCAAAGCCAAATGGCTGCCTTGGGCTTCAGTCAGGCATAGTGTGAAAACCCGCCTGAAAGGCGGGGCTAAACCTGTCCTGAGCCGGGTCGAAGGATATTTAGCCCCACGTTTAATTCTACAGCGGAAATAATTCTACTTATGATAGCAGGAAAAATCCGAAGCACGAAATCCTAAATCCTAAACAAACTCGAATTTCAAATGACCCAAACGGCTGCCGCTGTTGAAGCAGGATCGCTCTTTTGAATCTTGCCTGTCGTCAGCTAACTTTGGAATTTCGGTCATTTGGATTTGTTTAGAATTTCGATATTAGGATTTAGAATTTTAAGTCCGCATAGGAAAATAAGTTAGCATGAGCATAGTACCAGGCTAGTTGCACTGCAGTATTAACGTGCAGTCTTTTTCCTCTGCCGCAGGCGATAAATCATGGCCAGCACTTCCGCTACTGCCACATACAGACCTTCCGGTACAGCACCGCCGGGCTCTACCGTTGAATATATGGCCCTTGCCAATTCCGGTCTCCTGACGATGGGCACGCCGTAGGCCCGTCCGATAGCTGTGATTTTTTCTGCCAGATAATCCGCGCCTTTTGCCACCAGGGTAGGTGCTTCCATAGTTTTCGCCTCGTAGCGCAGCGCCACAGCCACGTGCGTCGGGTTGACAAGAATCACATTGGCCTTGGGCACTTCCGCAAGCAGTCGCTTCATAGACATCTGTATCTGAATTCTGCGAATCCGAGCTTTGATCTCCGGCGAACCTTCAAGGTCTTTGTGTTCCTGCTTCACTTCCTGACGCGTCATCTTCAGGTCCTGTGTGTACGTCCATTTCTGATAAAAAACGTCAGCAATCCCGATCGCCAGCAGCGCAATGCAAGCTCGCATACACAGCCCAAATACGAGCTTAGCGATAGCTGCAAGCAACTGTGTGGACCAGGCCCACCGGAGTGTCGCAAACGCATCGAGCTTGTCTTGAAGATAAAGCCAGACAATAATGCAGACCAAACACAGTTTTGCAATGGACGTAACCAGATGCACCAGAGAACGCGCGCTTACGAGTTTCTGCATCTCCAATGAGGGATTTATCGCGTCCCACCTCAGTCTTACAGCTTCCGGTGCGAAATTAAGGCCGCTGACAGCAAAGCAGGCAAGAACAGATGCGCCAACAAGCGCAGCCAGAATAGGACTGACAACAAGCATCGTATCGGTGATTTTTGCGTTGCTGTATTCTATAAATGCTTTACTGTCCGAAAAAATGGAAACCTCGCCCGATCCGCTGCAGGCGGACTTGATTGCCTGCGTGAACCACTGCATCAGAGTCGGCGCCAATAAAGCCAGCGCCAGTACCAGCACAGCCAGTGTCGCAACCGAGGCCAGTTCCTGGCTCTGCGGCACCTGACCCTTCTGCCTGGCTTTCTCAAGCCTCCTCGGAGTCGGTAATTCACTCCTTTCGGCGGCTGGCTGCTCCGGCATCATTCCCTCTCATAAAGGCACCAATTTGCCCATCCAATCGGCAAATTCAGCTACAAAACCCGCAAGAAACGGCAGAAATATCGCCGCCATTAGCAATCCCAAACCGATCCGCAGTGGGAAGCTGATAAATAGGATATCCATCTCCGGAACTATGCGTGCCAAAACAGCAAGCGCGACCATTAGCACCAGGAAAGCTGCTAACATAGGTGCGGCTAATCTAAGGCCTGCCAGGAGCATTGTGGAACCAGCTTGGACTACGCCGCCGGCTAAAACAGCTATCGTTGGAATAGTACCTGCTGGGAAGGCCTGGTAGCTTCGGCAGAAAATCAACAGAAACAAATGATGCCCATTAGCACTCAAAAACAAGATTACAAATATCATCTCCAGCAAGCTGCCCAGTACCTCGCAGCTTTCTCCAGTTAAAGGGTCGAGAATCTCTGACATAGCTAAGCCCATCTCGCGCTCGACAGTCTGCCCGGCGAATTTGACAGTTGAAAACATAACCGTTACGACCAAACCCAACGCCAATCCATAAGTGGCTTCATTAGCTATTAAGAGTATCGCCTGCAGCCAAGAAACCTGCTGCGGGTCGATAGCGCAAGGTGCTATGGCCGAGAAGAAAATCGCCAGCGACACTATCATCGCGACTTTGATCTGAACCGGGATTATCTGCCAGCCGAAAACGGGAATGAACATGAAAAAGGCCGAAATCCGCGTCAGAACAAGCGCAAAACTGAGCAGCTTCTCAGGCATTTTATCCGCAATCAGCGTCCAATATTTTGGATGTAGGCAAAGATTTCGCCGGTGAACCGAAGCGATACCTGAAGCATCCAACTGCCGAACAACAGTCCCACGATGCCTACCGCCAGAAGCTTAGGAATTAGGGCTAAGGTCATATCGCGTATAGAAGTAACCGCCTGAAGCAGCGTGACAACAACTCCTACCACCGCGCAGGTAAGCAGAATCGGAGCGGATAGAAGCAAGGCGGTCTCTAATGTGTGCCGACCCAGATAAAGTGCAAGACTACTATCCATAGCAATTGAAAATCGAAAATTGAAAATTGTCAATTCACTTGAAACCCAGGCTGAGGCTCTTGGCCAATAAACCCCACCCGTCAACAAGAATGAACAGTATCAGCTTAAAAGGCAGCGAAATCATCATTGGCGGCAGCATTATCATTCCGGCACTGAGCAGGATACTGGCAATGACCATATCCACCAGCAGGAAAGGTATAAACAGAAGGCAGCCTATCTCAAAAGCCGTCCGAAATTCGCTGATAATAAACGCCGGGATTACGATATGCAGACCAATATCCGCAGGACTGGCAGGCGGCTCTATCTTAGCCATCTGCACAAAGAGGGCCAAATCAGCCTGCCGACACTGGCGAAGCATAAACTCCTTGATGCAATCGCCGGCTCTGACCGCCGCCACCGCAAAGTCAATCTTATCGGATAGATACGGCTGAATGGAGACGGTATTGATCTTGGCATACGTGGGGGCCATCGTGTATAGCGTCAGAAACAATGCCAGACCTATGATGGCGATGGTTGGCGGGATGGTTTGTGTAGTCAAAGCGCGGCGAACAAAAGACAGCACAATGACTATCCGCGTGAATGACGTCATCATCACCAAAAGGCTCGGCAGAATTGCCAATCCCGTAAAGATGATTACTAATTTGACGGGCGTCGACCAATCCTTGCCGGCGCTGTTACCAGCGGTTGCCTTATCTATCACGGTCATCAGGTCTTTGATGCTGGGCATGGCGTCCTGACCCTTACCCTCGGCCAGAGCTGAGGGATTTCGGCCCGACACACTCGGGATTGTATTTTTAATTTCCGGCCTTGCGGGCCTCTGGGCAAGGCACACAGGTGAAAACTCAAAACTAAAAACTAAAAACCCAAGACTCAATGCGGCTACTTTGGCAGACATCTATTTTCTCACTGAACTTTTGTTCTCACACAAGCGTCTATCTGTTGCGGTGATGAATCTGCATAGTCAGGTTCATCCTGATCGGTAACATCAGCCAGCATGGTTATGCTCTCATTTGTGCTGCCTATCAGCAGGCGCTGATTACCTATCCTGATTAGGTGAACTGCTTTACGCGGCCCAAGGTGAGCAGTTTCCAGAATACGGATTTCTTTGCCAGGCAGATTAGTTATCCGGGGCAGAACCTTCTTTGACAGATAGACCGCCGCTGCACCCAGCACGAGGACGAGCACCACCGAAAACGTCATCTTCAAGAACAATTCTCCCCTACCAAGGTCTTCAACCGGCTTTGCCGAGAAATCTCGCTGGCCTACTAACGATGAATGGGCATCAAATTCTGGATTTTTCGACCCGGAGCTCTTGGCAGCCGGGTGTGCCGATTGGAGCATAATTGCCCCACCGAATAACACAGCCGGCGTCAACAAAATAACGATTTGTCTCTTGCGCGGCGCCACGCCACGAAACTGGTTAATTAGCAAATTGGTTAAATACTTACTGCTCACCACGCGCTATTAGTGTGCAAATAGCGTGCCGGAAGACCAGAATCGTCATTGGCGCGGAGAATTTCAAATTTCTACAAAAAGAACCTGTCGAAAAACTTTACAAACGTACAATTAGTCGCTCGATGCTAACACGGCGATTAATATCTGTGAATCTGCGGAGGCGAATCTATCTTGCTTTACCCATTGCCCTCCAGGTCCTGCCCCCCATGAATAAACAGACCATTTGGCGGCATCCGGCAAAGCAGCTTTTATGACCTCTGCCGCCGCGTGCGCACGCTCGGCTGACAGTATCCACTGCTCTTGGGACGCCGCTGCGCTGGAGCGATTTGCAGATGCCTCTTGGCCAGCCAAGCCAAGCACGTAGATGCTTGAAGCCTTAGAATCCGGACTCTGTTGCAAGTCTATGCAAAATCTTGCCAGGAATCTTTTCGCCTCTTCGTCCAAGGTTGACTCGCCGGGGGCAAACCGGATGGCCGTTACTATGAAATTCGCTTTTTCTCCAACTATTTGCGACGGCATACTCGTTACGTGCTCGGCCAATCTCTCCATAATGCGACGAATTCTTTCTCCGTCTGCATCTATGCACCTGCCGTCCGATTGCTCACTAGTATCACCGGTAGCGTGAAATATCTTGGTGGAGCCAAAATCAAATTTCTCTCTTATCCCGAATCCCTTTTTCACCAATTCTATAACCGAACCGGTATCGAACAATGTGCTGTCTCGTACCGTTCCCATGCTCACCAGCACAACGAAAAAGGCTAATAGTAGTGTCACCAGCGTGGAGAAAGTAACAATATAGGCGGGAGCTTTGGCGCTGCTCTCTTCGGTTATGTGACTTTCGCGTTTCAATTGTACAAGCTCCGCTCCAGCAACACAATCTCCACCATACGTTGGCCGGCTGCACCACTTTGGGCTTGGACACTCACCTGGGCGTTTTCTCTGTGCACCGTTCCTATGGCTGATAGGCTGAATCGGTCTGTGCCAAGATGTTGTTTTGCAGCAAGATACTCTAGCACTACCCAGGCCCGTTGCAGACCCAGCCTGTCATCCTCTTTTCCGCCGGCATATCCTCCTTCACTTATAATTACACGGTCTGGAAGTCTTCTCAATAGATCCGCCATAGTCTGCAGGATACCGCGGCCTTGCAGTGAAACAAATGTTCCTCTGCCCCAGAAGACCTTTTCGGATGGTATCAAGAATACTCTACGGTTGCCAAAATCTCTCATGCTGAAGCCCTGTGCCAAATTACCCCAGCCCGTTGTCTCTGATGTTGGCGTTTCGCTGCCGCTTTGAATGGATGTGGTAGGTTCCGCGCCGTGAATGTTTAGTAGTGCGTTGCGATACCTCTCATCAGACCGGCCGAGGCCGGGCATAATCCTGCGGAAAACGGCGCTTGTCTGCAAAATATCAGGACCGCTGCCTGGGGCTGAGAAAGTTATAAGCAGCACAAAAAAAGTCAATAGCAGCGTCATGCAGTCGCTGAAAGTCAGCATCCATTCCGGCGCCCCTGGCTCTTCTTCCGGCGGCGGCTGTTTCCTCGAGAACCCCATTTTATATGTTAGCCTTTACTTCTTCTCTGTTGCGCTGCGAAACAAATGCGTGCATCCTCTCACGAACGGCGGTAGGGGCTTCACCTTGTGCGACGGCACAAACGCCCTCTATAATCATCTCCTTGGCGATTGTCTCTGCCTTGGAATAAAGCATCAATTTCCCTGCCAACGGAATGAAGATCAGATTGGCGGCCATCGCACCATAGAATGTGGTAATTAGTGCCACTGCCATTCCCGCCCCAATCATTTCGGGCGAAGTCATATTTCGCAGCATCTGAACCAGGCCGATCAGTGTTCCTATCATTCCAAAAGCGGGAGCCGACGAGCCCATAAACTCCAGGATTTTTTTGCCGTCTGCGTGCCGAGCCTGAAGGTATTGAATCTCAAGGGATAGAATCTCACGGATCGCCTCCGCGTCCTGGCTATCCACAATCATCTGCAGACCCCGGGCAAAAAACGAATCATCCAGTTTGCCAATTTCCTCTTCAAGCGCCAGGGCACCGTCACGTCTGTTAATGGCTGCAAAATTGACCATCTTCTGTATCAATTCGGACTTGGATGGTATTTTGGTGACTATGGTTTTCTTGACTACGGAGAATATTCCCAGGAACTGTGGCAGCGAGAAATGTATAAGGGTGGCACACAGCATTCCGCCTATGGTGATCGCCATCGAAGGATAATCGACGAATATTTTCCAGCTCCCGCCGGCCATAATAGCCCAGGTTATGACGGTGAAGCCCAGAAGTATTCCTACTATGGTAGCTACATCCATAGTGCCGCCTACTTTTCGACCACTTGCTTTAATTTCTCACACAGAGTCGCCGCCAGTTTGGGCTCGGAGGTGACTAACTCAGCCAACACCTTGGCCTTGGTCCTTTCGGTCATATAATGGAGAATCTTCACGGCGTCATCCATATTGCCGTCAGTACCTCCGGCACCACCGCCTTTCGCTTGGGCGGCGCACATACTACCGAGTATTTTGCCAGCGCTGGCGGAATCCATCTTGTCATAAGTAGCCGCAATTTTTGCCAAGTTGGCCTTTTCAGAATGGGCAATTTCTATCTGACTCTTGAGCAGCTTATCCCGCTCTTCTTTGACGCTGGCAGCGATTGCGGCAAGGTTCACCCGCAAATTATTCAGGTTTTCAATGTCCTTCTTCAGCGAATCCGCAGTCATCTGCAGCCGGTGCTCCCGAGTCTCCAGGCTCGCAAGTTGCTTGTCATACTGTCGCATCTTCTCCTGAACCTCATAAACAAGAGACTTGAGCTGCTTGTCCGTCATCGCCTTCTTCATAGCGCTATCATCAGCAGCGAGCGCACCCGCCGCGTCGTCTGTCGGCTTCGCCAGCTTTAGTTCGACTTCCTGCCCTACCACCAAAGGCTGATTTGGCTCACTTGGGAGACTTACTGGCGCCTTTTTGGTCGCCCGTGCAAAAACAAACGCCCCGGCAAAGCTCACCACGCCTGCGGCTGCCGTCATTATAATTAGTTTCTTACTCACCGGTTTTCTCCTGGTCTGGCACCATCTTTCGAGCAAAGCAAATTGTCGCTGCCTCATCCAACTCTTTCTGCTCGAGTTTTTCTTGTTCGCTTATGAATCGTTTTTTTGCCTCCTCGCGTAACTTCTCCAAGCCCTTCCTGAACCGCCTAACCTCCAAAAGCTCTGCAATTTTTTCCCTTTGCTGCGATTCCATTTCAATTACTTTGCCCGTTAACTTTTTTACCTGCTCGTCGCTCGTCATTGAGTGCCTCAAGAAGAACTCCTGCTGGCGCAGCCGGCTACGAGGTTTCTTTGCGGCGATATCTGCGATTATGTCTTTCAATATTCTTTGCCGCGTGATCAGTTCGCTTCGCGTTTGAGCCAGTCTCTCTGTTAGCTCGAACAACTCGGTTCTTTTTGTCTGTTCCTGCTTAGCTTTGATCTGCAGAACACGCTGCAATCGCCATACAAAGCTTCTCATCTTACAATGTAGGGTGGGGCTTGCCCCACCATCTCCTCTCGGTGGGACTTCGGCGAGCTCAGTCGAGCCGCTAAAGCCCACCCTACCTACTTAGCACTTATTAACTCATCCCACGACTTGGTGATGGCAATCAGCCGACTAACCGTTTCTTCGAAGCTCGTTCTTTGAGTAATCGGCTGAACAAGGAATCCATTTATCCTGTCAATCAGAGTAATCGCTCCATCTATGCGCCGGTTGCTGCCGGGCGAAAAGGCGCCAATATTTATTAGGTCCTCGGCATCGGCATAGGTGGCATAGATTTCTTTAAGCTTGACAGCGGCATTTCTGTGCCCTTGACTGACTACAGCCGGCATCAATCGGCTGACGCTTTGCAAGATGTCAACGGCTGGGTAATGTCCCCTGTCGGCTAATTTTCTCGATAGTACTACGTGCCCATCCAACAAGCTTCTGGCGCTGTCGGCCACGGGGTCGGTCAGATCGTCGTTCTCCACGAGGACCGTTATGATGCCCGTGATGCTGCCATTTTCGGTGCGTCCCAGACGCTCAATGAGCCTCGGCATCAGTGAAAAAACGCTCGGACAGTAGCCTTTTGCTGCGGGCGGCTCGCCGGCGGCCAGGCCTATCTCACGCTGGGCCTGGGCAAAGCGAGTAAGTGAATCCATCATAAACAAGACATTCTTAGCCTTGTCTCTGAAGTACTCGGCAACGGTGACAGCCACAAACGCGGCTTTTACTCGCTGTATCGGAGGCGAATCCGATGTGGCAACTACAACGACACTGCGTGCCAGGCCTTGGACGCCAAGGTTTTCCTCGAGAAATTCGCGGACCTCTCGGCCGCGCTCACCTATCAAGGCTACAACGTTGACCGCCGCCTCGCTGGAGTTGGCAATGGCCCCTAACAGGACACTCTTGCCAACGCCGCTGCCCGCGAAGATGCCTATCCGCTGACCCTTGCCACAGGTTAATATCCCATCTATTGACCTGATCCCCAAACCTAGACGCTCGGTGATTTTTTCTCGCGATAGAGGTGGCGGACTCCCAACATCTAAAAGCCTATTTTCTGTTCCCACCAACGGACCTTTGTCATCAATAGGCTCTCCCAGGCCGTTTATGACTCTGCCCAGGACATTTTCACTTAAAGCAATGCAACGAGGAGTGGTTCGGGCAGTGACTATATCGCCCGGTGAAATGCCTTCTATATGTGCCAGCGGCAGCAGGATACGCCGGTCGCCTCGGAATCCGACCACCTCCGCCAGCACACGTCGGCCATCGCGAATACGGATTCCGCATAGCTCGCCCAGGCCAACCATTGGTCCGGTCGATTCAACCGTCAAGCCGGAAACCCGTACCACATAACCCTGGCAGTCTAGCAGATTCACCTTCTGCAGCGCCGAGTGAAATCTCTTAAAGTCAATCAAACAACTATCAGATGAATTCGCAGTCATATCGTTTGTCACCTATTTACTTAGCCCCGCAATCCTTCGACCAGGCTCAGAGCTTGCCCTGAGTGTGCCGAAGGGACAGGTTTATTGCGGGTCCGTCTCAGTTCCGGCGACGGCTAAACCGAGCGCCTCACTAATTCGGGCAAGGTGCTCGTCAATTAGCGATTTGACTATTCCCTTTGGGGTCTCGACTAAACACTCTGCCGGTCCAATTTTGGAATCGGCAATAAATTCAATACCAGATAAAACACTACCTGAATCATCTTTGCCAGCCACCCCTGCATGGCCGCGCTTCAGCTTCTGCAACTGAGCCAGATCGGCAGGATTTAAGCGCACCACTACATCCTGATGCACGGGAGCGTTCTTTACCGCCTCTTTGACGATGGCTTCGATCTGGTAATCTCCCTTTTGCACTTTTTGCATCAAAATTTTTCGGGCAATTTCTACCGAAAACTTGGCTATTTCCTCTTTGTGCCTGGCCAGTAGCTCATCGTAGAACCCGCTGACTTTATCGACCAGACTGCTGAGCACTCGGTGAAGCTGTACAGTCTCGGCCCTTTCCTTCTCCAAATCTCGCATAACTCTAACCGCCGCGTCCGCTGAGTCCAATTTTGATTCTTTCTCTGCTCGCTCAGCGTCCTCCGCGGTCAGTATCTTTACCGATGCCATCGGCTTGTTGAGATCTATCGTAAACGTGCCGGCCATTGTGCTACTCTTCGATAAATCTAAGCTCACCTTTACTATTCATCTCGCGCAGAGCACCGACGATCTTTTCTCTGGCTTGCTTGATATCTTCTTTCTTCGGCGCGGACATAAGCGACGTTTCTTCGTCCACCTGAGCTGCAGCTCGCTCGGAAATGTTGGATCTTATTTTTTGGGTAATGGCTTCCTCAGCCTTGTGCAACGCTAAGGCCAACTGCCGTCCGTCAACCCCTCGCAGCGCCTCCTGCAGAGACCTGTCGGCTACTTGTGGTATATCATCCCAGACTATCATTAAGCTGGTTACCTTTTCGCCGACCTGGGCGTCCTTTTCCTGCATAGCGACGAGGACACCATCGCGGACTTCCTTGTCGAGGTTTCGCAGAATCACAGCTACTTTCCTTAAAGATTGCTCCGCCTGAGGCTGTGATGCACTTGCTCCGCGAGCAGCAATGAGGGCTTCCAGACCGGTGCCAACCGTCTCGGCAATTCGCACCCTTGCTTCGGCGGTGACGGTATCGACACCAGTCATTCTGGTTATGGCGCTCACCCGCATACCCTCGCCCAAAAGGCTAATAATCGCTGAGCTTTTTTTTGCCGGCAATTCCGACAGCACGACGGCAACTGCCTGAGGACGCTCATTTTCAAGAACCGCCGCCAACATCTGTTGATCAGCCGAACGAATAGCTATAAACGGGTCTCGCTTATGGAGTAACTCCTGTATCTCTGCCTGGATCTGCTGTGCCTTTTCCTGCCCAACGGTGTTATTGAGCATTTCGTTTACAAAGCTCTTAAGATGAAATGCCGGCTCACTTTTCAACGAACTAAAAAACTGGCGGACAACATCGCTGCTCTGCTTGGTTGTGTCGTAGCCGGCCGCGTCCAGGTAGGTCAATTCCGCCGCCAATTCCTGAACCAGTTTTGGACCGACGCCCTTGAGAAGCTCCGTAGCGGTCGCAACATCAAGGCTCACTAATAGTAGTGCAGCTTTTTGCTTGCCTGTTAACGCCATTGTGAAGTTCTCCGTTCATAGTTCATTGTTCATAGATTCTTTCGATGAACTATGAACTGCTAACTATGAACTAGTATCAGTCCTTTTCTTCTATCCAACTGGCAAATAATCGCCTGACCTGTTCAGGATTACTCTGCAAGGCACTGGCTATTTGTCTACGCAACACCAACGGCTCTGCATTCGACTGGCCAGTCGGCAGAAGGCCGGCAGATGCCTCGCCTCCAGATAGTAGCTTAGCCTGGGCTGCCAAAGCCGCTTTTCGCCTCGCCCCCCCGAATATCCGAAGGACGAGCAGCGCACAGATGGCCATAATGCCAAGAGAACCGTGGCGGGCTATCGCAACGTAGATAGGCCAGTTCGACGGTTCCTCCTCAGTTGGTAATTCCGCAGCTCGATGAAACTTAGCTTGGACCACTTTAAGCAAGTCTGTTTCCTTAAGACCTAGTGCGTTTCTGATGATCAGTTCCACGTCAGACAACTGCATTATCATTGCTCCGCCCGCGGCGGCCCCGCCAGGTCCTGTTTGATTGGCATCAGATACGGATAAGTCAACAAAAGCAGATACCGACAGCGATCTTACTATGCCGGGCAATACAACCTCCTGTTTGACGGTTTTGCCCACCTCATACTCGGTGGAAATGGTCTCATCTTTTTTTATACTGCCCGGCGTGGCAGTTCCACCTGTTGCTGATGCAGTGGCCTGCCCGTTTTCAGAGGTGGTTTTGATCTCTTCCTTTGTGGGCACTTTTGCAGTGGGGTCGTAGGTTTCGGTGACCGTACTGACACTGTTCATATCAATAATAGCACTGACTCCTACCGTGGCCCGGCCAGGCCCCAGCACGGCAGTGAGCATATCTTCAACCTTCTTGGCTAGGTTCTGCTCAACTCTTTCCTTGTACTCTTGAACCGTACCTGCGCCATTGGCGAGAGCCTGGTTCGACTCACTGGAAAGAAGGCGGCCCTGGCTATCAATCACGGTTACATTTTCTGATTTCAGCCCTTCAACACTGCCGGCTACAAGATGGGTAATTGCCGCTATGTTCAGCGGACTTATTCGGTAGCCGGGCTTCAGACGCAATACCACGGAAGCCGTGGTCTTCTCAGCATCGGCGGCAAACAGCGTTCGCTCAGGACTGACTATGTGCACCCGCGCATGAACCACGCCTTCTATCATTTGGATACTCTTGGCCAGCTCTTCCTGCAGCGCCCGTTTAAGGTTGACATTTTGAACGAAGGGGCTGACCCCGATCTTTTCGGCGTCAAATATTCTGTAACCACCCTGCTCAGCAGCAGGCAGGCCGTCTTTGGCCATATCCAGACGTAGCTGATAGACCTTTTCTTCGGGAACGTGTATGGTTGTCCCCCCATCTCGCAATTCGTACGAAATGCCTTTTTCGCTGATCTTATCGGTGATCTTGGACGCTTCCGCGGGGGACAATCCTTGATACAGCATTCTCATGTCAGGTCTGCGGGCCCAGTACACAAGAAGCGCGCTGATGATTCCACATGCCAGAAGAACTGCGATCAGCAAAGCTCGCTGAACCAGGCTTATTTTGTGCCAAACTGCAGCTATCTTTTGAAAAAAGCTCATTATCTCGAACAAGGAATATCGAAGTTCATAGTTTATTGTTCGTTGTTCATCGATGAACTATGAACGCTGAACAATGAACGATCTCGTCGAATTTATAGGGGCATATTCATCGTCTGCTTGTAGGCTTCAATCAGCTTATTCCTGACGCCCACAAGGAGCTTGAAGCTCATATCAGCTTTGGCCACCGCCGAGACTACCGAGGTGATATCCTGGCTTTTTCCGGATAGCAGCTCCTGCACGGATATATCTGACGAGCACTGAAGGTCATCGACCTTGGATATGTACTTTCCTACGGCCTTGATAGCCTCACCAAAGTCCACCTTCTTGGCGGCATTGCCCACCTGCGGCGATTGTCTGTTAATGTTGGACAATACCGATCCAACGTTGGCATTAAAATCAATCATCGCTTTGGCCCTCGTCTACCGAAGTAATTCAAGTGTCGTTTCTACCATTTGTTGGTAACGTTTAAGAACTGCCGCGTTCGCTTGATAGGTACGAGTAGCGACGGTCAAATTCATCATCTCAACGGGCAAATTCACATTGGGCATCAAAACATATCCATTCTTGTCGGCTTGCGGGTTGCCGGGATCGAAAATTGTTTGAAAATCGCTCATGTCCTTGACTATCTCGTCCACTATCACGCCGCCTATCTCGTCAGATTCTGCCTTGAGTACAGGCTCAAGCCTGCGATACGGCTGACCTTTGGCGGCATCGGTCGTGCGGGCGTGGGCAACATTTGAGGAAATCACCTCCATATTCTTGCCCTGTGCCCGCATACCCGAAATCGCTATGTCCACAGGCCCGAAGATGTTGTTGCCGTCCATCGCGTCGCTCCTTTTGCCCTTCTTGTTCCTTCAGTCTGCCAAGCTCCGACAACGCGGCACTATTTTGTGTCGATCGCCAGTTCAAGTTGTCTGTACTTCTTGCTGAGCACCCTAATATAAGTCTTATGACGGAGGGTGTTCTTGACCATTTCGCCAACTTCCGTCTCCAGGTTGACGTCGTTGCCGTTGGCTTTGAGCGGCGTTCGATTAGGCCGATAGAGCTGCGGCTCAAGTTCACTAATGTCCAGGTCTTCTGACGAGTTCAAAGCCCCTGCGAGTAGCTGTTCGAATTGGACGTCAATCCTGCGGTAGCCGGGCGTCTCAAGATTGGCAATATTGCTGGCGATCGCCTTCTGGCGAAGGCTTTCAGCTTCTATGCCGGCCTCGATTAGGTCTACGATGCTGCTTATCTTGGCCACTTCAAACTTTCTCCCAACCCCCGCATCTTCCTGTCCGAAGACAGGAGCGGGGGTGGTATAAACAATCTCTGCCCAACGCCAAATTAAGCAATAATCGTGCCAAATGCTGCAAGTCAGCATCGGGCGTCTTCTCGACCACCTAATTGAATTGAAAAAGCGGCCTGGTTCAATTCAGGGTAACAGTTCAAGGAAGTGTTTGCAATAAAACCACCGACTCCTGCCGATAAAAAGAGTAACCAACTGTTTTAACAAATCGAAAGGAGTCGGTATGGTTACTCAAATTAT
>Ga0315279_10004254_pt1 | contig 19328 bp, 11 predicted proteins | sample YL17G06_20_MG_FD_203694 | JGI IMG/M metagenome (GOLD analysis project Ga0315279, IMG submission 203694) | Sediment microbial communities from Yellowstone Lake, YNP, Wyoming, USA - YL17G06_20 | ecosystem: Environmental > Aquatic > Freshwater > Lake > Sediment | place: USA: Wyoming | collected... | reverse complement strand
TTGCGTTCAAGTACGGCTTCTTCTACAAGCAGGCCAATTCCATGATCTCGCAGCTCACGGATGATGACGTCGGGACGGGCACCGGTGTGAACCTCAGAACTCACATGATCCGTTTCGACATCGGGTTTAACAAGTTCATGGCCTGGCAAAACCTACTTTTCATTCAGAACGAACTGGCTGGAGACGACCCAGCCCGCAATTTCTTTGTGAATCTGCAGCGGGGAACGGGCACGCAATACCGCTACCAGAGCCAGCTGCAGTTCACATTCTAACTTGAAGAAAAGGGGGCGGGTCTCTGCCCCCTGACTCGGCGTTAAGCCGTCTTAACAGCATTGTAATGTGGCTGTAACAAAACAGCCTCAATCTCAATCATGGAGGAAATCCAATGAAAAAGCTGTCGGCCTTCCCTTTAGTGCTGACGCTTGTCGTGGCAGGGATGGCGGTCGCCATAATCTGGGGGCCCGAGAAGCAGTGGGCGGCGCCTCCCCCCCCACCGGCATCGCTGATCAACGGAGCCGGGGCTACCTTTCCATACCCCATCTATTCCAAGTGGTTTGACGAATACCACAAGCTCCACCCCGACATTCAGATCAATTATCAGTCGATCGGTTCGGGGGGTGGCATCCGGCAGGTCATTGCCGGCACAGTGGACTTCGGTGCAAGCGACGGCCCGATGACGGACGAGCAGCTTCAAGATTACAAAGGGAAATACGGCCATGACATCTTGCACTTCCCGACTGTATTGGGTGCCGATGTCCCCACGTACAACATCCCGGGCTTCAGGGGGGAACTGAAGTTCACCCCGGAGGCTCTGGCCGGGATCTTCCTGGGCAAAATCACAAAGTGGAATGACCCGGATATTGCGCGTGCCAATCCAGGCGTGAACCTGACCGGAGACGACATCGTGGTAGTGCACCGGTCGGATGGTAGCGGCACAACCTATGTGTGGGTGGACTATCTTTCCAAAGTCAGCGAGGAGTGGAAGACCAAGGTGGGGAAGGGCACGTCGGTTAACTGGCCCGTGGGCCTGGGCGGTAAGGGGAATGAGGGCGTGGCCGGTCTGGTCAAGCAGACGCCGAATTCCATCGGCTACGTTGAGCTCATCTACGCCATCCAGAACAATATGCCCTACGGTCAGGTCCGGAATTCCTCGGGTAGTTTCGTCAAGGCCGATTTGTTGAGCGTCACGGCGGCAGCCGCGGGCGCGGCTAAGGAGATGCCGGATGACTTCCGGGTTTCCATTACGAATGCGCCTGGGAAGAATGCTTATCCCATTGCCAGCTTCACTTGGCTGCTGGTTCCCTCGACGATTCAGGACGGCGCAAAGCGCAAGGTCATTACGGACTTCCTGCACTGGATGTTGAACGACGGGCAGAAGCTCGCCGAGCCGCTGGCCTACGCTCGCCTTCCCAAGGAAGTGGTCGCCAAGGAAATGAAAGCCATTTCCGGGATCAAATAGCATGGCAAGCACAACAGTGGTGGTCGAAGGCGCGCCCCGCCCGGGGCGGGCGCGCGCCTTTCTTCTTCGCTTGCGAAGTGGCGACGAGGTTGCCCATCTCATTACTCTGGTTTTCGCCTCGGCCATCTTTTTGATCACCGTGCTGCTGGTTTTCGAGCTTTACCGGAACTCCGCGCTGGCGCGCGAAAAGTTCGGCTGGAATTTCCTGGTCACGCGCACCTGGGATCCCGTCTTCGAGGACTTTGGGGCCCTCCCCTTTGTCTTCGGGACGGTGGTGACGTCGGCGGTAGGCCTGCTGATCGCGATCCCCCTGGGCGTTGGTGCGGCTATCTTTCTGGCGGAGATGGCTCCAGCGCGCATTTCCGACGCGCTCGCCTTCCTTATCGAATTGCTGGCCGCGGTTCCCAGCGTCATCTACGGTCTGCTGGCCATTTTCACGCTTGTGCCGCTGCTGCGGACCGTCGTTCAGCCTTTCCTGAAAAAGACCCTGGGTTTTCTTCCCCTCTTCCAGGGGCCCAACTACGGTGTGGGATTGCTGGCGGCCGGCATCATTCTGGCCATCATGATCGTTCCATTCATCGTTTCAATTTCGCGGGAAGTCTTGATGGCGGTCCCGGTGGAGCAGCGAGAGGCGGCGCTGGCGCTGGGCGCCACCCGCTGGGAGTCTACCTGGAAGGTTGTGGTGCCTTACGCGCGCGCGGGAATTCTGGGTTCGATCTTCCTGGCCATGGCCCGGGCGCTGGGTGAAACGATGGCGGTGACCATGGTCATCGGCAATGATCCCAAGATTACCTCGTCGCTGTTCGCGCCCGGCTATTCCATCGCCGCGGTCATTGCCAACGAGTTCACCGAAGCCACCAGCGACCTTTACATTCACGCCCTGATCGAGCTGGGCTTGGTGCTCTTCATTCTGACGATCATCCTCAACGGCCTGGCACGCTTGCTGATCCTGGCGACGCAGCGAAAAGGGACGGCGCATCCATGAATTATCGGACGGTCTGGAGAAAATCCGTCAACGCCGTGATGTTCAGCCTGACCGGGCTCTGCACCCTGTTGACGGTTTGCATTCTCTTTTTCATTCTCGGTTATCTGGTCTGGCACGGCGGGCGCGCCATCAATTGGGATTTCTTCACCAAGCTGCCGAAACCCGTGGGAGAGACCGGCGGAGGGATGGCTAACGCCATTGTTGGGAGCGCGAAACTGCTCCTTCTCGCCACGCTGACGGGAGTTCCCGTCGGCTTCATGGGAGGGGTTTATCTCGCGGAGTTTGGCGGGAAGACCTTTTCGTTTCTGGTCCGTTACATGACGGACCTGCTGAACGGCGTGCCTTCGATCGTCATGGGGATCTTTGCCTATACGATGGTTGTCCTCCCCATGAAGCACTTTTCGACTCTGGCGGGAGGGCTGGCCCTCGGCGTGATGATGATTCCCATCGCCGTTCGTAGCACCGAAGAATTCCTTCGCACCGTTCCAGTAACTCTTCGGGAAGGGGCCTTGGCGCTGGGGGCGAGCAAATGGAAAGCTATCGCGACCGTAGTGATTCCGGCCGCCTTCCGGGGAATTCTGACCGGCATCGTGCTCGACCTGGCGCGGGTGGCGGGCGAGACGGCGCCTCTGCTTTTCACCGCTTTCAACAACCGATTCTGGAGCCCCGGCTGGGATCAGCCCACGGCGTCGCTTCCCGTCATGATCTTTACTTACGCCATCGCCCCTTATGAGGACTGGCACCGGCAGGCCTGGGCGGCGGGACTCGTCCTGCTGGGCTTGGTGCTTCTGACGAACATCACGGCACGCGTGGTTCTGGCGCGCAAACTCTCCTCTGTGGCGGGTTAATCTATGGGCGTGACAATGGACCCCCTTATTCTCACCCCGGCGGCTGGCAAAGGTCGGCCGGAAAAGTTGCGGTCGATATACCCGGCGGGAGTCGCGGCCAAGCTCCAGGTGATTGATCTGAATTTCTATTATGGCAAAGTCCAGGCCCTGCAAGCCATCAGCCTGGACATAGCGGCGAACCGCATCACGGCGCTGATTGGGCCGTCGGGCTGTGGAAAATCTACCTTCCTGCGCAGCCTGAACCGCATGTACGAAACAGTTCGTCACGCCCGCCCCGAGGGCCAGATCCTGCTCGACGGCCAAAACGCTCTTGACATGGAAGTTTCCCAACTGCGCCGGCGTGTGGGAATGGTGTTCCAGAAGTCCAACCCCTTCCCGAAATCCATTTTCGACAATGTCGCCTACGGTTTGAGGGTGAACGGCTGGAAGGGCCGAGGGACGCTCCGGGAAGCGGTGGAGAGAAGCTTGGTCCGGGCCGCCCTATGGGACGAGGTCAAGGACAAGCTCCACAAGTCGGCCTATGCGCTGTCCGGAGGTCAACAGCAACGGCTGTGCATCGCGCGTGCCCTGGCGGTTGACCCGGAGGTGCTGCTTCTCGACGAGCCTTGCTCGGCGCTGGACCCCATCGCCACGGCGAAGATTGAGGAGCTTTTGTTCGATCTTAAGAGACAGTGTACGATTGTCATCGTGACCCACAACATGCAGCAGGCGGCACGCGTAGCGAACGACACGGGTTTTTTCCTGCTCGGCCGGCTGATCGAATTCAATAGGACGGAGATGATCTTCAAGACGCCGGCCCGGAGGGAAACCGAGGATTACATTACGGGGAGGTTTGGCTGAAACGAGCAAGTGGTAGATGGTCGGTGGTATGGAGGAGACTGGCCGGGCGGCTTTTCCCCGCTGGCTGCCTACCACCTACCATCGATCGATCGCCTATCACCCACTAAACCATGCGTCACTTTGTAGAAGAACTCGATAACCTCCGGGATCGGCTGCTCGAAATGAGCGGCCTGGTGGAGGACTCCATCTTCCGCAGCGTCCAATCGCTGGCCGAAAAGGACGAACTACAGGCGCAGCAGGTCTTTCAGAACGAGGCGAAGATCAACCGCATGGAGATCGAGATCGATGAGCTGGCCACCCGGCTCCTGGCTCTCCAACAACCCCTGGCGGCCGACCTGCGGTTCATCACGGCGGCCATCAAGATCAACAACGACTTGGAACGCATGGGCGACATCGCCGTCAACATCGTGCAGCGTTCCCTTTCGCTGATGGATGGCCCGCTCATCAAGCCGCTGATTGACATTCCCCACATGGCGACCCTGGTGCAGGCGATGGTCCGCAAGAGCCTGGACGCCTTTGTCCAGCGCGACGCCGGGCTGGCGCGCAGTGTCCTGGTCTCTGACGATGCCGTGGACGAGCGGCGCGATTCCGTTTACGAAGAGCTGATCAGCTTCATGGAAAGGGACCCCGAGGCCGTCCGCCAAGCCGTCAGTCTGATGTTTGTGGCCCGCAGCCTGGAACGCCTGGCCGACCACGCCACCAACATCGCGGAGGACGTCCTGTTTCTCGTCGAGGGTGTGGAGGTCCGCCATCACGCCGAAGCCCGCTGAGGCAGGCATCTCCTCCATCCTCCTCCCACTTACACACTTCAACTTCACTGGGGGGATACGATGTACCTTTCCGATTCCACCGAGGAGGTAGTGTCCTAATTCGAACGTGCCGCTCCGAGGCTGTGAGGTTGGTGCGACTGTCATCCTGAGCCGATTCGCTCCACAACGAATCGCCCTGAGCGCAGCGAAGGGGCTCAGGGCAGGCTCCGCGAAGGATCTGCTTATGGCTCAACAGCAGATTCTTCGTCGCCTGCGGCTCCTCAGAATGACAGCGCTGGCGAGCCGGGTGACACTTGCGAAATTAGGACACCACCCACCGAGGACAACAGATTGACTTCTTTCGGCGGATGGGTCATTGTGCCTTGATCCCCAGAGCCTCGGTGTAAACGGAATTATGAAAAAGATCCTCATCTACGACACGACTTTGCGAGACGGCGCGCAAGGCGAGAACGTCTCGTTCTCCGTGGAAGACAAGCTCCATATTGCCAAGAAGCTGGACGAGCTGGGGGTGGACTACGTAGAAGGCGGCTGGCCCGGCTCGAACAGCAAAGACATCGCTTTCTTCCGCCGGGCCCAGGAACTGAAGCTGAAGCATGCCAAGCTCGCGGCCTTTGGCAGCACCCGCCACCCGCGCCACAGCCTGGCCGACGACCGGAATCTTCAGGCGTTGCTTGAAGCCAACACTCCGGTGGTGACTATTGTCGGAAAGACGTGGGACCTGCACGTGAAGGTGGCTCTGGGGGTTTCCCTCGAGGAAAACCTCAAGCTGATTCGTGAGTCGGTGGCATACCTAAAATCCCAAGGGAAGGAAGTCATTTACGACGCCGAGCATTTCTTTGACGGGTTCAAAGCCGATCCGGCTTATGCGCTGGCCACGCTCCAGGTCGCCGAGGAGGCGGGAGCCGACACCATCGTGTTGTGCGATACCAACGGCGGCACGCTGACCGCGCAGATTCGCGAGCGCTTCCGCGCCGCTTCCCAACACGTCAAGACACCCCTGGGGATTCACACGCACAACGACAGCGAAATGGCGGTCGCCAGCTCCATTGCCGCCGTCGAGCTCGGGGCGGTGCAGGTGCAAGGGACGATCAACGGGTATGGAGAACGGTGCGGCAATGCCAACCTTTGCTCCGTGATCCCCAACCTGGAGTTGAAGTTGGGCCGGCGCTCGATCGGCAAGAAAAACCTCAAGCGCCTCACGGAAGTGTCCCACTACGTCAGCGAGCTGGCCAACCTGCCCCCTCGCCAGGATCTCCCCTACGTCGGCAAGAGCGCGTTTGCCCACAAAGGCGGCATTCATGTGAGCGCGGTGATGAAAGAGGCGTCTGCCTATGAGCACGTGGATCCCGCGCTCGTCGGCAATGAGCGCCGGGTCCTGGTCTCGGAACTCTCCGGAAAGAGCAGCGTGATTTACAAGGCGGAGGAGTTGGGTCTGGAGATCGACAAGTCTTCTCCCGACGCCAAGCGGGTGGTGGACAAGCTCAAAGAGATGGAGCACTACGGCTATCAGTTTGAAGGGGCCGAAGCATCTTTTGAAATCCTGTTCAACAAGCTGGTGCACCACGCGAAAGAGTTCTTCGAGTTGGACGGCTTTCGCGTCATCACCGAGAAGCGAGGAGCTAACGAGTCGTACTCGGAGGCCGTCATCAAGTTGCGCGTGGACGGCCAGGAGGAACACACGGCCAGCGAAGGGGTTGGTCCGGTGAGCGCCTTGGACAGGGCCTTGAGGAAATCGCTCACCACTTTTTTCCCGTGCATCCGGGACATTCGCTTGACCGACTACAAAGTCCGCGTGCTGAACCCCGAAGGCGCGACGGACGCCAAGGTTCGGGTGCTGATCGAAACCAGCGACGGCCACGACACCTGGGGAACGGTGGGCGTTTCCGAAAACATCATTGAGGCGAGCTGGCAGGCCTTGGTGGACAGCATCACCTACAAGTTGAAAAAGGAATGCGGCTATCGGCGGCGGGAGGGCGGAGCCGCCCCGGCCCAGTGAGCCGGCGGTGCGTCGCCCGGACTCCATCAGCTCGCCAGAGCAGTAACCTGCCCCCTGGTCTCGTGATCCGCAGAAAATGCCTGCGGACGAATCGTCGGCCAGCCGTTGGTTCGACAACAGCCGTTAGCTTCGCTGAACTCAACGCGCCCGAGGTTTCAACGAAGCAGAGCAGGAATCTCGAGGCTTTGCGACTCGCCTCAGCATCCCGGGCCGAGCAAGGAACCAGGTTGACGCGGGAGGAGGATCAACAAAGGTGAAAGCCCTGGTAAAAAGCAGGAGAGAACCCGGACTTTGGCTCGCGGAGGTGGAGGTCCCGAGAATTGGCATCAACGACGTGCTGATCCGGGTACAGCGCACCGGTATCTGTGGCACGGACCTGCACATCTACAAATGGGACGACTGGGCACAAAGAACAATTCCCGTGCCGCTGGTGATCGGGCACGAGTTCGTGGGCGAGATTGTGGAGGTGGGCTCGAACGTCGCGGATTTCTATCCCGGCGACGTGGTGAGCGGGGAAGGGCATGTGGTTTGCGGGCGTTGCCGGAATTGCCTCGCCGGTCGCCGCCACCTTTGCGCCAGAACGGAGGGCGTAGGCGTCAACCGGGCGGGAGCATTTGCGGAGTATATCGCGCTGCCCATGACGAACATCTGGCGCCATCACCCCTCGGTCGGCCGGGACATTGCCGCCATCTTTGACCCCTTCGGGAACGCCGTCCACACCGCGCTGTCTTTCCCGGTCCTGGGAGAGGACGTGCTCATTACGGGCGCCGGCCCGATTGGGCTTATGGCCGCGGCTGTTGTCCGGCACGCGGGCGCTCGATATGTGGTGATCACAGACGTCAACCCGGTGCGGCTTGAACTCGCCCAGAAGATGGGGGTGACGGTAGCGCTGAACATTCGCGAAGGTAGCCTGCCCGACGTGCAAAAGAAGCTGGGGATGCTCGAAGGTTTCGACGTGGGACTCGAGATGTCCGGCAATGCTGCCGCGTTTCGCGACATGCTGGCAAACATGAGCCACGGAGCGAAGATCGCCATGCTGGGCATCCCGGAGCGCGAAACGGCCATCAACTGGAACACCGTGATTTTCAATATGCTGACCATCAAGGGAATCTATGGCCGCGAGATGTATGAGACGTGGTACAAGATGACGGTCATGCTGCAATCCGGGCTGGATATCAGTCCGGTGATCACCCACCGCTTTCCTTACGAAGAATTCCCCCAAGCCTTCGAAGTCATGAACAGGGGCGAATCCGCCAAGGTCATCCTCAACTGGACCTGACCCCGACGCTTTCTCGAATCCGTCACCGTGCCGTAGGTTTCGTTCGTAAGCCATTGGCGAGTCGGTTCAACTCTCGGCGGTTCCGTTGGACTCAAGACGCTCAGCAGGTTCAGCCGGGCGCGGTTTTCCCAAACCGACGATCGCGATTGTAGCCGCGCAGCCGCTGACGGCAAACTGGTGGCCAAGGTGAGTCAGGATGATGGAGATACGGTAGTCAGGTTTGACGCTTCGATACAGGTAATCTTCGATTCCTGGAGTACCCCGTCCGTTCAATATGCCTTCGGCGAATTGTGGTCTGGCCGAGGATCCCGCGATGGCATCTCCGCCCTTGCGATCCTTTGGCCCCGGAGCATCTGGCCCTAGTAGGCGGAGGGCCTCTTCATTGCGCGCCTGGCGCGCGCGGGGTGAGTTCTTTGATGATCTCCGTGTAGCAGGCGATTGCCGAGCGGGCCGAGAAAGTGGTTGTGATCATGAGCACGAACCTGCCCTTTTCGGAAGGGACACAGGCGATTCGCAATCAAATCCATGAGCAGCAAGGCGAAGCCAACGGCCTATCGGAGTCCGTGGCAGAACGGAGTCGCCAAACGAGGGGTGGGGAGCTGCCGGAGGGAATTGTTAGACCATGTCATCGTCTTTAGGTCGGAAAGATTGATTCGGTTTGCCGCAGAGGCGTTCTTGGCGACGCACGGGTGTGGCGAATGCTCTGCTTAACGATTCGCGGAGCCACATCCTCCAGAATCCCCAAGTGCGCGTCACCGGCGGCCAGGCAGCAAGGTTGAAAATCGGGAATCGTATCCCCTATGCTACGGGTAGCTTCCTGCCATCGCGCACCGGGACCGCTAGGAGCAGCGGGACTACGGGTCTATTGGCGAGTACCCGGTTTCAATACCAGGACGTCGGCGTGAATCTGGATTTGACGCCGCGCCTCCTTGCCAACGGGGAGGTCGCGCTCCACGCTTCTATGGAGATCTCTTCCTTGGGCTCGTCAGTAACGATTGCCGGCCTCAGCCAGCCCACATTCGGCCAGTGGAAGATTGAGCGCGACATTCGTTTGAAGGAGGGCGAGGTGAACCTCCTCGGAGGGTTGATCCAGAGTACCGAAAGCCCGTCGGTAACGGGCTTGCCGGGCATCGGCGACCTATCCTTCTCCGCCCCCTGTTTTCCAGCAAACACTGCGAGCGGGCTGAAACCGAAGTCCTGGTGATGTCGACGCCATGGATGATTCGCTGCCTGAAAAGGCTGTCGCGGCAGACAGCGGTGTTCCTCCGGGCGGCGCGGTCGGTGGCACACACCCGCCTCTGCACGACGTCGTGCAACTTGCTGAAACACGTTCTCAGAGCTGGATGTTTGGGCGTTCAAAAGGTGCGAGCCACTGTGAATCCCACGCGTGCTCTCCGCTCCACCAGCCGGAAGGGTTGGAAGTACCGGAGGGCCTCGATGTAGGTCGCCTCATTAGGGAACAGTGACCGAGATGGAAGGTTTTGAGGTTGACTGACGGTTTCGTTCAGCCGGATGAGATTGTAGCCACAAAAAATGCGGAAAGGGGCGTTCACAACGGGAAGAATGACTTGAAATTCAATGCCGGTGGAAACTCGCGGCCGGTAGTTGGTGGATGCAATGGGTTTCAATTCGCTCGGCAGAGGGAAAGAGGGAAACTCCTTGTGAAGAGCCGACAGGGATGTCGTGGACAACTTCAACTGGCTGCTCCGCAGGATGAAGGAACTCCCGGCGTCGACGAAATAGGACGCCGTCACTGGCCCGACAAGGGGAATCCGATACTCGAAGTTGGTGATGAGGGACGTATCGCCTCCAGGGAATATAGGCGTATTGTACGGGAACCGCGTGGACGAACCGCAACTCGATGTTGGATGGCCATCCGAACCATACGCCCATAGGGGGTTGCCATTGGCATCCCTGTTGCAGACCGAGCCGACCGTAGGATAGTAGCTAACCGGGCTGATGCTGCGGATGTCGAAGCCCCGAATGTCATCTTCTCCCCCCAAGAAAAAGCGCGAGGAAGGCGGCGCCACTTTTCCCCCAAATCCCGATACGGTAGAGACTAGCAGACGCATACCCACCGCACGACCCTGCTTGCCGACCGGGTGAAAGTACTTGAATTCGAGAATGGGCCGGATGGTGTTGACGTTTCCACCCAAAACGCTGCCTGAAAAGGATAGCGCTGCATAGACGTATTTGCCGCTTGTCGGGTTAAAGGCATTGTTGAGGGTGCTGTAGAGGTAAGTGGGCATAACCTGGCTGGAGGTGATGCCTCGCAGAGCGTTGGGTCCTGCCAGTCCACGGAAGTTGAGGGCTTCAAAGTAAGCCTGCGACACCGAACTGAAAGCTTGTAGGCTAGTCACACTGAAGGAATAGGTGAGGCCCACCCGTGCAAAGCTCCGGCGGAGGGGGTAGCTGGCAAAGGTTGTAAAGCCGGAGGAGTTCTGCTGGTAATTTTGGAAGAAGGCCTGCCCGTAAGCGGAGAGCAGGGAACTCGCATTAGCGCCATAGGTGTAAGCCGCTTGGCGAAGCTGGTCATAGCGGTAATCGCTCTTGAAGATGGTAAATCCCGTGGTGATAGGCCGGTCAAACAAGTAGGGCTCCGTGAATCCGAAAGAGTACATCTTCTGGTAGGTTCCCCACTGGAACTGCAGGCTCAGCGTTTCCCCCAGGCCCAGGAAATTGTTGGTGGCGTAGTTGACGCCCACGAAATTGCCCGCCAGGCCACTGACCCCGCCGGAGAACCCGATGGAGTTACGCCCCTTCTCTTTCACCTTCATGACCACATCCACCGTGGCGTCTTTCTTGTTCTGCCGGATCTCGTAGTCCTCCTTCTTGACCTGCTCGAAGAAGCCGAGCTGATTGACGCGCAGCACGCTCATATCCCACATTTCCGAGCTGAAGACGTTTCCTTCGTCAAGCAGCAGCTCGCGCCGAATCACCTTGTCGCGGGTCTTGGTGTTGCCCGAGAACTCGATGCGGTGGACGAAGTACTGCTTTTCCTCCTCAAAATCCAGCGCCAGGTTGATTACCTGCTTCTTGTTGTCCGGTTCGATGTCCGGGGTGGCCGTGAAGTTGATGTACCCGTAAGCCCCGTAAAGCTTCTGGAAGTTCTCGATGCTTTTCCGTACCTTGCCGAGATTGAAAACATCGCCACTCTTGAGTCGGAGGACAGCCGCGATCTGCTCCTGCTTGAAGAGCTTGTTCCCACGAATCACGAACCTTCCGAGCCGGTACTGATTTCCTTCTTCCACCGGGATGGTGATGTCCACGCGCTTGCCGCGCCCCCAGCTAAAGAAAAAGAAGGGCCAGCGATGCTTGGTGTCCGTCATCTTGGTCACTGGCTCTTTCAAAACTACGTAGAAATACCCATTGTCCTGGTAAAGCGTGCGGACGTTGAGTTCCAGGTCGGCCAGAATTTTGTCCTTGGCGTAGGTCTTATGGAACCAATAGAACCACGGCGGCGCGCCCACGGGCCGGGAATACTTCATGGCGCGCACCAGGCGGCGCGTGGAGAAGACCTTGTTCCCCTGGAAGCGAATCTCTCCCAGTTTGACCTTTGGACCTTCCACGACAATGAACGTCAGCGCGACGGAGTTGGGCGGGATATTCCGCGTACGGGCGCGCACAGTGGCAAACTGCCGGCCACGGTCCGCCAGAAGCTGCTCCAGAACCACCTGGGCCCGCTTGACAATCACCGGATCATACTGCGACTGGATGGAAAGCCCCACTTTGCGCTTCTTGAACTCATCGAGCACATCGGACTGGACGACGCTATTCAGCCCCTTGTAATCGATGCTGCGAACCAGTTTCTTTTCGCGGACGTAGAAAGTCACAATCTTGCCCTTTTCCCCGTCGGTCACCTCGCAGCGGATGTCGTCCAGGAAGCCCGTGTTCCACAGCGCCATGAAATCCCGCTCCAGCGCGTTCTCGTCGTAAACATCGCCCTTGCGCGAGAAGACGCGCGCACGCAGGGTCGCGGCTGGAACGCGCCGATTGCCGCGGAAAATGATGTCTTCGATGACAACCTGCTGGGGTTCCTGCACTGGGGCCGGAGGCGCGGGCTGGCCAGGAGCCTTGGGGGCCCCCGGGGCGGCTTCCCTTGGCGCTGCCTGGGGAGTCTCAAGCTGGAGCTTTGCGGGCGGGGGAGGTGCTTCTTCCGGTTTCTGCTCAGGGGGCTTTTGCTTCTCGCCGGAAGACGGCGGCGGGGTTTCAAGCCGAAGATTTTCGGGCTCCCCTAGACCCTTCTCGGCAGGCTTCTGGCTCGCCTCTCCTGCGGCCTTTCCCGCTGATTGCTGGGTGTCGGGAGGAGCCGAAGCGTTGGATGCAGGCAACGCCGTGCCCGCCGCGAGCGTCGGCCCCGAAACAAAGCTCAGCACCAGAGTGGCGGAGCGCAGCCACTTTCTGACGTTCAGCCATCTACAGGTAACAGAACTCATCGTTCCGGTTTTTACAGTCGTGGTTGCGTGCTGAAGCTGGCGCATCCCACCTGCAAGATTCGGGCTTTACTGAAGCCAACCGCGAGGGACCTCGGATAATTCGTCCGCTAGTTCACCGCTAAGTTAACTGTGGTAGTTCGAGTGACCTCGAGCTCGCCTCCCCCGAGCTTACCCGTGATGGTGATCGTATAGTTTCCCACAGCTGTCCCTTCGGTCTGGACGGATTTGATGATGTTGGTGTAGTAACCGCTGCTGCAACTGGCCCAAAGCGCCGCAGAAAGAACGATGGCCGCAAAAGCCAGGCTGGCCAAGGCAACTCGTCCCCGATTCCACGTTAAGGGGTGTAGGCCCTTACGACGGGCGGCCCGGCTGACAAATAGCGCGAGCGCTAAGCAAGACAACAGCCAGAGCACGCCGGGAGGTATCGTGCCACGAGGGAGATTCGGACGTGGCCCCCAGCGCGGTCGCACCACTGACGAGCGCTCTGTAGTGCTAACCGTCAGCATGGAAGTTGCCGCCGTAGACCCGTCGGGAGCCACGGCGGAGGGGGAAAAGGAACACTCCGCCCCGGCCGGCACGCCGCTGCTGCAACTCAACAGCACACCTTGACTGAAGCCATTGGAGGGAGTCACCGTGATGGTGTACGTCACAGACAGACCCGCCGAAGTCGAGCGGAGCGAGGGAGAGGATGACAGCTTGAAGTCAGCGAAGAAGATCGCCAGGGAGAGGGTCGCTGTCTGGTTCTCATTCTCATTGGTTCCACTCACCGTGAAGTTAAGGGGATTGGCGGTTGATGCCGTGAGTCCGGAGATTGTCACCTTGGTGCTCTCACCGCCTTTGATCTCCAACGGATCGAAGGAGCAGGTGGCCCCAGAGCAAGAAAGCGAAATGCTATCGGTAAAGGTGCTGGGAGCCACCGCAGTGATGGTGAAAGTGGTTTCTGTACTTCCGATTGGAATAATCTTTGAGGGGCTGGGCACAGTGAGGGAAAAGATGGCGGTTCCTGTGCCTTTGAGGGAGACTGATTGCGGGCTGCCTTCGGCGTTATCGGTGAGGGTGACGGTTCCGGTTCGGGTGCCGGTCGCGGTGGGCGTGAAGCTAACTTTAATGGTGCAGCTTGCCCCCACAGACAGAGTGTTTGGGCAGGTGTGCGTTTCGACGAAATCGCCGCTGGCCGAGATATCCTCAATGGTAAGATCAATGTCTCCGCTATTAGTAAGTGTCACTGTCTTAGCTAGACTCGTGGTATCTATCGTCTGACTGCCGAACTCCAGACTTTTGGGAGAAATATCCACCTTCGTAGTAGGGTTAACGCCGGTGCCCGTGACTGTGATTTCATGGGGACTGCCGTCGGCGTCGTCGGTGATGGTGATTTCCTCTGTTCGGGTTCCCAGGGCGGTTGGGGTGAAGGTGATGCGGATGGTGCATTTGCCGCCGGCTGCCGAGACCGTTCCCACGCAGTTATTCGTCTGCGCAAACGGGCCGCTGCCACTGATATCCGTGATGTTGAGAGGCACGGTGCTGACGTTGGTGAGGGTCACGATTTCGGGATTACTCGAAGTATCGATCACCTGCTCGTCCTCAAAGGTGATGTTCTGTGGGGTTAGGGAGATGGCAGGTGCGTTCGTGTGACTGACCTTGGCCACAAAACCATCGCCGTTCCCAGGCGTATCCCCGCCGGGTGCGGTCTGGTAGGCGTCTGCTGTAGGAGTAAAGTTCGCAGAGGCGGTGGTGCCAGCCACGTAAGCGTTGCCGGAGGAGTCCACGCAGATCGCGCTGCCATAATCTGCCCCACTGCCGCCCAGATAAGTGGAATACACCAGGGATGTTCCCTGGGGGTTCACCTCGGTGACGAAAGCATCAGCACAGGGGTGCGAGCCACAGGTTCCCCCGCCAAAACTTGCCAGCAGTGCGTTGGCGGTCGCGAAATCGCTGGATTGGGTGTAACCTATAACATAGGCGTTCCCCAAGCTATCTGCGGCGATGCCGGTTCCCCGGTCCACCTCGCTCCCGCCCAGGTAGGTGGCGTAAACTAACTGAGAGCCTGTGGGATTGAGTTCGGCCACAAAAGCATCTTCCCGATAATTGCCATAAGCATCTCGGTCTTCTTTCTTGACCGTCTGGAAGGCGCCGGGAGTGACCGGAAACCCGACAGAAAGCGTATCGCCCGTCACATAGATGTCTCCGGAGGCATCCAAAGCAATCGCCGTGCCCCTGTCGAGGTCAGTCCCGCCCAGGTAGGTAGCGTAGAGAAGTTCGGAACCGTCCCATCTCAACTTGGCGACGAATGCGTCAGCACGTCCGGCGTTCGTACCCTGGAAAGGGCTTACCGTCGGGAAGTTTGAGGAATAGGTATAGCCGGTCACATAAGCATTGCCGGAGCTATCCACCGTGATTCCCTGACCGGCGTCAGCGGACGTGCCTCCCAAGTAGGTTGAGTAGTTCAGCGCTGAGCCGGAGCTGTTCACCTTGGCCAAAAAAACGTCGGAGCTCCCACCGTTCCCGCCCTGGAAGGCGCTAACAGTGGGGAAGTCAGTAGATTGGGTGGTTCCTGTTACGTAGGCGTTTCCTGCACGATCCACGGCAATGCCTTGACCGTAATCGGCGCCACTACCCCCCCCCAGGAACGAGGCATAAGTAAGAGCGGAGCCGTCAGAATCCAACTTCACTACGAACGCATCGCTCTTGCCGCCGTAAATGGTCTGGAACACGCTTGAGGTGGTGGGGAAATTCGATGACGAGGTCGAACCCGTTACATAGGCATTTCCCGATGAGTCCACGGCGATTGCATTACCACTATCGTAGCCGTTGCCACCTAGGTACGTGGAGTACACCAGGGACGTGCCCGTGCTGTTCAACTTTGTAACAAAGACGTCCGCGCCGCCGGCATTCGAGGTTTGGTAAGCCGAGCTGGTGGGGAAAGTCGTGGAGGTTGTGGAACCGGTAACATAAGCGTACCCCGAGGAATCCACCGCGATGCCATTGGCTGTGTCGCCGTACATGCCACCCAGGTAAGTCGAATAGCTCAACATCGGGTCGATGATGAGCGGTCTATGGGCGTCATAGCCCGAAACCTGAAACCCGACTTGGTTGGGGCCCTTGAGAACGTATGCGGCAGCAACGAGTTGCCGGGCGGCAGCATCTTCTCTGTCCGCTTGGTATGCCAAGGGCTTGTGGAAGACAACCTTGGCGCCGTCGACCGCCACCACAAGATCGCCCCGCGCATCAATTTGGGCGCTACCTCCTTCGAACCGTAGCCGTAGCTGTTTGGGGTCCGCGCCCGGCTCCAGGACAAAGTCATACTCCAGTCGCCCTTGCTTGCCGTAGTAAAGAAGGTCAACGCCCGCATAGACACTTTCGTATCGGACCTGCCGGTAGGTGGGGATCTTGGTGCGCCAGCGGCTGGGGTTGTTTCCGATGAAGTAATTGCTTATGCCGCGAAGTTTCTGAACACCGGAGACCTGCGGTGAAGGATTGGCGCCCACGAGCCTCATTCGCAAAACAGAATCAGTCCGGGCAGGGCCGGCCTTCGAGTCTGGATGGTCGGAGGGGTGGGGGGTGTTGAAGGAAGGTTTTTGAAGTACCAACACGGCCTCGTTGGCCTTAAATAACAAGGCATAGCCCTGACCTCGAGACAGGAACTTGATGTCCGGGTCGGTTTGGCCCTGGTTGACCTCAAAGCTCAATGGCAGCTTACCGTAAGCCTTGCGCAGGCGTTCTTGAGCTGGTTGACCGCGGTCGGCGAGCGGGGGAGACACCCCACCCTGATTCTCAGCCGGGATGAAGAATCCGATGAGGATCCAGATCAGTGTGAAGAAGATGTTGAGCATGTCGACCTTTCTAACCGCGCCGAAGGAGCACGGGTGGTTTCTCATCGCTGTTCGCGAAGGGGAATCCGCGCGGCAGTGTGAACGCACCGATTTCCGGTGCGCCGATGAGTCTCAGGTTCAAGGGAATTGACAGATCCGAATTGCGTGCCAGGCTCTGTGCAATCCTGTTCACGTACTTGAAGAGAACAGGGTCGGTGACAAGCCTTGCTGATTTGTCAGTCTCGAGGGCGTACTGCCTTCCCAGGGCGATTTCGTTCTCTTGGGAAATCAAGCCGCGGTGGGCTACTTTGCGGTCGCCGATCTTGCCCACGTCGCCTTTCTCCTCCGCTGCGGCAGACTGGCCGACGGCAAGTGAGGTGGCACGCGCAGGCAACCCCACGGCACTCAGTCCGCCCCTGAATTGTCTGAAAAATCGAATCATCGTCGCATCTGGGATCACGCCTGCACTGGAACCACAGCCAGCCTGACCGGCTGCCGTGGTTCGTCTCGTTGCCTCAGAAAAGGAGCTTCAGGGCAAAGTGAATCTGCCGCGCATCGTTGGGGTTGTCGCGCGTTGAAGTGATCTGCCCAAAGTGCGTTGAGTCATTGAAGTCCAGGTTCGTAGGCAGTGCGAAGTTCGGGTGATTCGTGAGGTTATAAACCTCCGCGCGCAACTCCAGACGTGTTCTCTCCGAGGTCTTGAAATCCTTGTGCAGAGAGAGGTCGATCCGGCGGAAACCTGGACCAGCTACTTGCGTCGGCCCGCCGCCCAAGGGTGACTTATCGCTCTGTCCGGCGGAGGTGGCGGCATCCGGGTTGGTGAAAGCCGCGGGGTTCCAAAACTGATTGACGCCATGCTCTCCCGCTGAGGGGTTTCTCCCGGAGGCGAAAAGCGCATAGCAACCTGCACCCGAAAGCGTCGTGATCGTGCAGGGGATGGTTACAGGTTGCCCGCCTTGGAGTGTAAGAATCCAGTTCACACTCCACCCGCCGAGGATTCTGTCGAGAGTATTTCCACTCTTCCTCAGGAATCGCTTTCCGATGCCTACCGGCAGCTCATAGCCGCCGCTAAAGTGGAGGACGTGACGAATGTCAAAATTCGCCAAACCGTAGTCGCCTTGAATGCCGAAGCCGGAAAGGTAGGGCGCCCGATAGGGCTGATCGCCGCCACTATTGAATAAATCGTGCACATCGGTACGAGTTTTGGAGAACGTATAGTTTCCAAGAAAACTCAGCCCATGGTGAAGCTTTCGCGCCAAGGTCAATTGGAACGCATGGTAGTAGCTGCCGCCTTGCATCGCTATATAACTGGAGCCGTAACCGAAATCCTGGAAGGGAACGTAATCTTGCCGACGCTTAGCTGGCGGCAGGAGTTGGCTGACTTCGTTCAGGCCTGGATTGGTTAGGAGATGACGACCCAAGGATCCAACGTAACTCAACTGGATGGTCTCATGGGGGCTTCGCTGATACTGGACAGATACGTTGATACCCTGAGTATATGGCGTCTTGTAATTGTATTCGAGGCCACGCAACATGAGCCTGCGGGCGTTCACCCTGGTGGCCTCCAGGGGAATGCTGGCGAGCCCCTGGCTTAGAGTGGCGTGGCTACCATCCGGATAGACGATAGGTGTTCCATCATCGGGGCTGGTAAAGACGACGTTGGTCTGGAACGGATAGTTACCCCCGAGGTTGGCCAAAAGCCCCTGATTCTCAAGACCTCCGTAGAAGAACCCGTAGCCGCCCCGGAAGACCAGTTTGGGTGAGAATTGATAGGCGATGCCAATACGCGGAGAAATGTTGCTCATCTGTGCTTTAGCCAGGCGGGGGTTTTGCGTGTCATTATAAGTCAACGTGATTCCGTTATTGGAGAGCGCGTCCGTGAAGGCGGAAGACAACTCGTCGCCGGTCTTCTTGTCTTCATCGTACTCGCGGTTTGCCGGGATCAGGTATTTGGCGGCTGAGCCGGGAATGAAGTTCGCTTGCGCCCCATATTTCTCGACCACGGGTGCAAAGTACTCCCAGCGGCCGCCGAGATTCAGCGTCAAACGTGGCCTGAATCTCCAATCGTCCTGGACATACACGCTGAAGTAGTCGCGACGGTCAGAGGTAGAGGTCTTGGAAACGCTCGAGCCAGCTACCTGGCTGCTCCCCCCGACGTAGTCGACCCCGTACGGCACGCTGCTGTCGAGAGGAGTCAGGAGGAACTGAGCGATACCGGCGCTCGGATCAACAGCGTTGGGAATCGACGTATAGTTTCCACTAAAACCAAACAACCCCCGCGAATAGGGAGATTGACGGGTTGAATATTTGAGGCGCTGGAACTCGGCGCCCGCTTTCAGAATGTGCGCTCCGTGAATCTTCGTCACATTATCAGCGGCTTGCATGGCCGTATCGAAGTCTCTAGCCGGCAGGGAGGATGCACTGCCCAGTAGCGACAGTGAGCCGATTTCAAAGGTTGGCAACCCTCCGTTCGCCGATCCCTGATAAACACCCGGGATCCCATACATTCCTGGGATGTTGCTGGCGTCGCCAGTGTAGGTTTGATACCGTTCAGCGTGGAGGCGATTCAGCGCGAGCCGAATCTCATTCACCAGCGTCGGAGAGGAAAGGTGCGTCTCACTCAGCACCGCGTTCCGCGCGGTGGCGAGCTGGACGTAGCCGCCTCCATCCCCTATTCCAGGAAACGGCCCGGCTTGAGCTTGCGGGTCGTTGTAGTAGCTGAAGCGCGCGAAGGCCAGATCCTGGTCACCCATCTTGTGATCCACGCGAAGGGTGAAGGAATCGGCGTCTTCCCGCCTCACGGGGCTAGCCGTGTAGTTGTTGAAGGTCTCTGTGTTGGTGGGCGTGGGGTAAAGATCCAGAAGCGTCTGGGCGGAGGCGTCCAAGCGGGAAGAAGGGATGAGGTT
>Ga0315279_10004252_pt1 | contig 19331 bp, 22 predicted proteins | sample YL17G06_20_MG_FD_203694 | JGI IMG/M metagenome (GOLD analysis project Ga0315279, IMG submission 203694) | Sediment microbial communities from Yellowstone Lake, YNP, Wyoming, USA - YL17G06_20 | ecosystem: Environmental > Aquatic > Freshwater > Lake > Sediment | place: USA: Wyoming | collected... | reverse complement strand
GTTCTGCGACGCTGAATTCGGCCAGGTAGCCGAGTTTTCCGACATTGACGCCCACGACCGGTATGCGGGCCCGGCTTAAGTTCCTTGCGGTGGAAATGATGCTTCCATCACCGCCAAAGACGATTGCGAAATCGCATTTTTTCAGGGTTTCTGCTGGATGGTCCGCGACATCACAGCTTGCGATAATCCTGGCCTTACCCCTGGCAAAGTCGGTAAATTCGCTGATTGCCCGGCTGACGCCTTGTTTTGTCGGGTCGCCAAAAATCACCAACGTAGGCAGAGATTTCCTGTTTCGCATTACTCGATGCTCGATACTCGATGCTCGATGCTCGATGCTCGATACAACATCTTTTTTGCCGTCTGTGCTATTTTATCGGCATTTACGCCTGCCTCAATCAATTGGGCGCTGCGGCTGTTATGTCCGATAAATCGCCGCGGTGCGCCGAGCAGGCAAATAGCATCCGGCGTGCAACCTTTGTCGGGAGGCCGTTCGCCGTCCGCTAATTTAGCTGTTGCCAGCTCAAGTAAAGCAGAGCCGAACCCGCAGGCAACGGCGTGGTCCTCTACCGTGATTATCTTTTTGCCCTGCCGCAATAAAGAGATAATACCCTCGTCAACAGGGGCGGCGAATCTGGCGTTTATCACGTCAACCGCTATCGCCTCTTTGGAGAGCATTTCGGCTGCCTCAAGGGCCTCGGTCAGGACGCTGCCGTAGCTTACGATTGCGAGAGAGGAGTTTCTGCCCTTTCTGACGAGGACGCTTTTGCCAAGCTCGAACGGTTTGGCGCAGGCGGCCCTGACAAATTTCTTGGGCGGGACGAGGTCTTTCGGATATCTTATTACGACCGGACTATCTGCACCGACCGCAAATTCGAGGGCGAGTTTTACTTCAACCTCGTTCGCCGGCGCAACCAGGACCATATTCGGCATCATTCGCAGAAAACCGATGTCCATCAGGCCGTGATGAGTCGGCCCGTCGAAGCCGACTACGCCGGCCCTGTCGATGCAGAAGACGACCGGTAGGTTCTGCAGAGCCACTTCCTGAAATATCTGGTCGAAGCTCCGCTGGAGGAAGGTGGAGTAAATGCACACTACCGGCCTTAAGCCGCTTTTGGCCAGACCGGCGGCGACATCCACGGCTGCGCTTTCCGCGATACCGACGTCGTAGAACCTGTCGGGGAAGTTTTTGCGGAATTCCACAAGCCCCGTGCCGTCGCACATTGCCGAGGTTATTGCGACTATTCTGTTATCTTTCTGCGCCAATTCCGTGATGTATCCGCCTACGGCATCGGTGAAGCTGCATCTGCCCGGCTGGAGGACGGGTTCGACGGCATCGCCGTTTATCTTGAACGGGCCGGTTGAATGGAATCTGGCAGGATGGGAGTTGGCGGGCTGAAAGCCCTTGCCCTTTGTCGTGTAGGCGTGCAGAATCACGGGGTGATTCAACTGTGCCAGAGCGCGAAATAATTGTATGAGCGCCCCGATGTCGTGGCCGTCAACGGGGCCGAAGTACGGGATATTCAAGCTCTCGAACATCTGGCTGGCCGGCAGCGCCATACGGATGCTCTTTTTGATTCTCTCAATCGCCTCGTCAACGGTCTTACCGATGACGGGCATATGCTCGAGGATGTTGTGAGTGGTCCTGCGGAGGTCCTCGTATGTCTGGCTCAGTCGAATCTTCGAGAAGTATTTTGCGACCGCCCCCTGCGTGGGGTCGATTGCCATCGAGTTGTCGTTGAGCACAATCAGCAGCTGCCGCTTGACCAGCCCGAGGTTGTTCAGCGCCTCAAAGGATGCGCCGTTGACGATGCTGGCGTCACCGACGACGGCGACGATTTTATCGCTGCCTTTCTGCTGGAACTGACCTATCGCCATCCCGATTGCGGTCGCTATGGCGGTCCCCGCGTGGCCGACGGCGAACTGGTCATATTCGCTTTCATCGGGGTTCGGGAAGCCGCTTATGCCATCGGGCCGGCGAAGATGCGCGAACCTGTCCTTTCTTGCGGTGATGATTTTGTGTGCGTAACACTGATGGCCGACGTCCCAGAGGAGCTTGTCCTTTTTGAAATCGAATACGTAATGCAGGGCCAGCGTCAGCTCGACTACGCCGAGGTTGCTGGCCAGGTGTCCGCCGATTTTGCTGACCGAGTCGAGGATGAATTCGCGGACTTCCTCCGCCAATAGTTTCAATTGCGGGACCGAGAGCCGCCTGAGGTCCGCAGGACTATTAACCTGGTCTAACAATTTTGCCATTTATTTCACTTGAAACGTGCCTGAGATTATAAATACGAAACACAGACTGCGAAGTTCTTTCAATATAACAGGCTACTGCGAAAAAGCACGATTAAAAAGCCGTGCTGCGGAGGGTAGTGGGCAGCATACAGCGTTTAGCGTATAGCGGGCAGCGTTCAGGATTTACGATTTGCGATTTGCTCCGCCAAACGGCGGCGGATCTTCGAGATTCATGAGTCACGGGGCACGGGCGGGCTAATATTCGTTGTTGAGGAACTTGATTAGCTCTTCGGGGACAAAGTCGTTGGCGAAGGCGAGGATATCGTTTATCTCGGCTTTGGAGAGGTCGCCCTTTATTTGTTGATTATTAATATCGACATTTACCACAATGCCGAACTTCATCTCCTGGACGGGCAGGTTCTCGCCCGCCGTTGCGGCATGCGTTACATAGGTGGGCCTGATTTCAAGATTGACGTTCTTTCCCTCCCTGGGCATCTCAAGCAGTATGCGGATATTCTTTGCCGATTCGCGCCACAGGTCGCTTTTGAAGTTGCTCGCTATTATCTCAAGCGAGTTTGTCTGGGCGGTGTCGAAGACAAGCTCGTGCACCGCGCCGACGCGGAGGATTTTGCGGTCGGCGAACCTTGAGCGCAATTCATCGAGGGCCCTGCGGAAAATCTTATCTTTATCTTCGATGTCGAGGTCGTGAATCTGGTCGATAAATATCCGCTGGGGGATTGTATAAACGGGCCCGCGTGGGGTGAGCACAAAGGTCGCCAGTTCGAGTCGTTTTGCGCCGGCCAGGGCAAAGACCTTCTGCACGTGCAGCATGTGCGGCCCCGCCAGCAGGGTCTCGAAGACCTGTGGGAACTGCTCTATCAGCCAGTTGCAGTAGTCCTGCAGTTTGGTTTTGTCGTCCTTCGGCGAGATGGCCGGCTGGACGTGCACGCCGAACTTGGCTATGTGCTGCGATATGTGCTCTGTGTCGAACTGGTAGTTCATTACTGCTTTTCCGGCTCGATTTCCAAAATCTGTTTCATCTGAGCCTTGAGTCCTGCAAGTTCTTTCTCAATTATATGCCAGATGACTGATGTGCTTATTCCGAAGTATTCATGAGCAATTCTATTTCTGAGGCCAACAATACCTTTCCAGTCCACCTCATAATATTCCTGCTTAATATTTTCCGGTACAGACCTGGAGGCTTCACCGATTATCTCAAAATTTCTTACAACCGCATCTATTGTTTTTCTGTCCTTTTTGAAACCGTCAAACTGCATATTTGCAGTATAGCCCTCTATCAGCTCGATGCTTTCAAGAATATCCTCTATGAAAAGTCTCCAATTCCTCTCAGACATAGACCAGGTCTTCCATTATGTATTTGTGTCTGTTTGGCTTAATAGCATCAGGCGTCAGCAGGTCAACTTTGACTGCCAGGATTTCCTCCAGGAAATCGGCAAGGTGGACGAAAAGAAATCCGACCGGTTCCCTGAACTCAACCAATATATCAACATCGCTTTTGTCGGTTTGCTCATTCTTTGCGCAGGAACCAAATATGGCCATCTTTTTCACCTTGAATTTCTGCGCCAGTTCCTGTTTGTGTGACTCGATGATTTGTTTTAATTCTTCCAATTTCTTCATAATATCAACAGGGCCCTAAAAAGGCCCTCCTGCCTGAGCACGCCGAACTTGGCTATATGCTGCGATATGTGCTCTGTGTCGAACTGGTAGTTCATTTTTTCGCCGTCAAAAATGCACAAAAGTTTCACAATTACCGGTAATTTACACTACCGACAGCAAAAAGTCAAATAAAACAAGCAAATTGTGCGTGGGAAATGGTTAAGGCTCGTGATTCGTGGTGCGACCCGGCGTAAAACGCCGGGCTAAATATCGTATACGCTGCACGCTACACGCTAACCGCTGAACGCTGTATGCTTTAATATCGTCTATCGGCGGATTTGGGGCTGTGGCGGTAGTTGACGAAAAAGTAACGCAGGGCGTCAATGGGATGGTCGTATAGGCCGTCCTTGAGGGGCAGTTCGCCGGCAGCGGCGCCGAAATCGGGATAATGGTAGCACTGGAGGGCCTCAATCAATCGCGGGCAGTTCGGCGAAATGATAAGTGAGCTTTGGCCGTCGCCGGCGTGAATGGCCCGGCGGATAAGCTCAATACCCTCCAAGATGCTGCTTCGCTTAAAGCGAGTTGCTATCCCGAGCGTCCGCAGCTCGCGAACGACGCTTGTGCCGGTGACATCGTTGACGCCCGCACCTGCCGGGTCGCAGAAGGTGGCGGCGATGCGCTCTTCGCCGCCCAGTGTTAGTTTTCTTATCTCCGCTGCGTGGATGTCGATTGTGGCGCGGCTGCGGATGTATTCATCGATTACACGGACAACGCCGGCGTCATCGACCTGCAGCCACAGGCAGACAAACGGATTGACGAATCCGAAATCCAGCGAGCGATAGAGCGGCAGATTCGGGTTGTAATCAACCGCTTTGACGTGGATGGCGGGGTCGAACCGGTCAAAGACGACATTTTCCAGCGACGGTCTTTTGCAGAGCATTTCCGCCTCCCAGCCTGCGCGGCTGGCGCGGCGCATCTGCGTGATGCAGTCATCGATTTTAAGATAGCCGTTCGCCTGTTTTGCCTTGCCCGCACAATCGGGCCACAGCGGGCACTGCGAGCAGGTCCTGTCGGTGCACTTCTCTATCACTTCCCAGATGCACCATTTGAAGACGGGTGTGCCGGATTGCGGCGCGGCTGAGACGGCTTTTTGCATCAGGCCGTAAGGGCGGTGCATCGTGCTGATTAGCTCCATCGCGGCGACGAGATTCTGTGTGCTGTGCGTGGTGAATTTTGCAGCGGCATAGACATCCTCATCGAAAAGCTCGACCTCATCGCAGCGGAGCTTGTTGGTGTGCTGGCCTCGGACGCTCGTGGGCGATTGCGTGAGGACCTCGACCGATGAGCCGCCGACGAATTGACATTTTGATTTTAATGCGGGACCGACCAGGAAATCATCGTAGCCGCGGGACAAAAAGCCGGTAAGGTATTCATACATCCTTGCGGACTGCTCACCTGAGCCGCCGAGGATTCTCGTTTTGCAGTTGGGCTTGAATATGCAGTCCAGCAGCGTTGCGACGGCTGCGAGCTCGGTCTTTCCACCCGAGCGGTTTGCCCAGACGATTGCATCGGCGTTGCTCGTGACCCGTCGCTCGTATCTCGTATCTCGTTCTTCCGACTTCTCACTTCCAACTTCACCGCGGCTTGTGACTCGCAAGGCCGGAAAGTCAATAGAGAAGGCGTGCCAGAGGTAGTCCAGAGGGCTGTTGTGCTCAGAGCAGATTTTTTTGTCGGGGACGTCTATGCCGAGAAAGACCTTGACGTAGTTTTTCAGGTCGCGCCGGCTATTCGGCCTGGTCCGGCGAAGGGCCTCGTAGATATGCGTTGCCTTTTCAATATCAGCACAAGTGTTTTGAAGAGTCAGATTTGTCACTTTCATACCCCCATTGATTCAGTAATTAACTGCAGAGTTCGCGGATGACGCACCTCCTGAATGACAGGTCTATCGCCAAACGGGAGGTATTATAACAGATTTGCGGGCGTTTGTCCAGAAATTTGTGGGGAAATTCGCAATCGCTGCGCTCCGGCGATGCCGGATGCTTTCCGCCTGTGGCGGACCATGACGTGATGGCGGATCCAACCGCCCTTCCATATTCTGAATTCTACATTCTCAATTCTCAATTTGCTCCATCCTTCATCGCTTGTGACAGCAGCGTCACTGCATCCGCAGGTGTTTTTCAGTGCCGGGGTGCAAAGTTACGGCAATGCCCTGCTGGATCTGTTGGCCGGTAAAGGTTTGTTTGGAGCCATTCAGTATGTCGGTGACGGTGTATGTCTTTTGCGATTCGGCAGTGAACCATTCGGGAAACTGGTTTATGCGGGGCCAGTCGATGGGCAGCTTCATAATCGTTTTGTGACGCGGTGAATCGAAGATAAGTTTGCCGGTCCAGTCTTTTTCCGCGCGGAGGGCGATTTTAAGACAATTAGCATCGGCAATTGCGCCGAAGATAACATCCTGCCGCCAGGGTCGGATAGTAAGTCCCTTTGTTTTCCAGAGGCAATACATAATTGTGGTGCGTGCGAAGTTGCCGTCCCCGTGCCAGCCCTCGATGATGCCGTCGGCTTTCTGGATATTCCACATCACCTTTATCTCGGAATCAAGCCAATCTGCGACCGAGTCAATCCGCTCACGGTTATAAAGATTCAGGGCGCTTTCGATTGAGTCGGCGTAGCCATCGGCGCTGCTGCCTTCCCATTCATAGCCGCGATAGTGCTCGTTGAGATTGGCGAGTGCCTTGCGGACGGCCTGGCGGTAGGAGTCGGTTTTGTCGATTAAATACACCGTGTAGAAGCCGTTGTAGTCATAGCCCCAGGTGTCACAGAGTGCTTTATCGTGCTCGCCGGTCCTGGGGTTGACGGAGTTGTAGAACAGGCCGTGCTCGTTGCAGGCGACTTCGAGGATGCGGTCGAGCATTTCGTGGATGGGTTTTTGGTAGGTGAGTTTTTTCTCCGGGCGGGCGAAGGAAACGGTTGCGTAGAGTTCGCAAAGCCCGGAAATGATTTCACAGCCGTGGTCGCGGAGTTTGAGCGAGGTCTCATTCTTTGTCGGGCGGTGTTCATCCAATAGATAGTAGTCGCCGAGGCGAATCGCCCGGTTGAGATACTTTTCATCGCCGGTCATCCAATAGATGCGCGAGAGGGTCTGGAGCATTTCACCGTTGACTTCCTGACTTGTGGAAATGATTTTTCCGAATTTGGTGTCGATGGGGGCGTTTCGCCAGATGTCGTCGAGGATGCCGAGCATCCGCTCGCACCAGGGGCTTTGGCCCAGCCACTCGGTCAGGGGCAATAGGCCGTCTTTGACGTATTCCGCCGAGCCGAAAATGATGCGATTTATCTCCGGCTGGTCGTCGCGGAAGGTGCGTTTGGAAAATGAGTATGTGTCGGGCATATTTCCGACCCGGCTTGTCAACTTTTTCTCCGCCTTGAGCATATCGAGCATTCGGCCCTCGAAGAGCGGGCGGTCGGTAATGGCGGCGGTGAGGACCATAAATGGATAATTGTCGGCGGCGCTATCCTGGGCGTTCCAGATGTCTTTGTCCTGAGAGAGGTTTCGCGGGATTAGGCCGGTATTCGGGTCGGCGTGTGCCAACCAGCCGGTGACGAAATTACGGCAGCGGATAAAGCCCTCGTTGGCGAGCCGACCATTTTCGACCGCCTGTGAAAAACTATCATCTTTAGCCACAGAGAGCACAGAGGAGGCACAGAGAAAAACAACTGTGGCTACCAGTGTAAGAAATTTAGTTTTTGTGTCCATTCCTCAGTCAATCCTTTCGGAACTGTCGAATTAAGTCTTGGCTACTCCATATTATTGGTGATTTAAGTTACCATGTGCCACGGTATCAATCATTTTTATGAACTCGTTGCTGTTGATCCATTGTCCTGGCATGCCTCGATCTGGCTTTCTGCTGCTAAAACAGTATTGACGACTACGCCATTTATCAGTCTGGATGTCTGCCAAGAGATTCTTTTTACCTCCTTGTCTCCCAATCCAAATAATGTTTCCCTGCTTGGCTTTTCGATAGATCTCTTCGCCTGATAGACGGCCCTCAACATGGTTGAGCTTACCAGTTCCACCTTTCTGAACGAGCTCGCTATAATGGTCTAACGCAAACATAAGATAATTGAAGAATCTATTATCTTGAAGTTTGGAGAACATCTTTTCTTCGATGAAAAAATCCCAATAGACCACCTGATAATCGCTGCATTCTGTAATGCCTAATGCCTTTGGCACAAGTGCAATATGAAGAATTTGTTGGTCTGTTAGCTTATATTTACTTTTCAAAACGCTTATCACCGCCTTTTGTTGTGCGGACATTTGCCTTTTTAAATCTGCCTTGCTAGCTTTGGAAAACATTTTGGCTTCAATTACGACAAATAGTTTCACAGGCATTAAAAACTCTATAATACAGTCCGGGGTATCCTTCGTTGCGGTTTCTATTTTCTCCCCAACATTACGCGGTCCAGCCGATTCCTTCAAATTATATTCGGTGTAAAACAGAAAGTTATCCCCGGTATTTGTTTCGTTTATTTCTTCAGGGAAGCCCCTTAGAGATTTTAGGAAATCATAAAAAATGCTTAATCCTTTGTGGAACAGTAGGGATGGAAGGACGGTGCCGGTATAGAATCGTTCTTTGCGATTTAAGGGCAATTCTTTTTCTAAATATTTACAAAAATTTTCATATTTCATTTGAATTACTTCTGAAAAATTACTTTTCAAAACTGCTTGGTAAAAAAAGTATCTTATTATAATGCTCTACCTTCTTCGTAGATGTGAGCAGTCCAGTAGTCTGCCCAGTGGGCAAGGAGCGTAAGCGGCTCCTCTCTATGTGCGACACATTTATTGTCATCAATATACTGGCCATCGTGGTAAAGTATCGCCTGCGCCTCGGCATCGGATAAGGAAATATATTTTGTCACCAAGTAAAGACTTCTGGCAGCCAAACTCATCTGGGTCAGCTCTCGATTCACCTTGTATATAATGTTCCTATGCTTTACCTCCCATTCGTTTTCATTTTTAATGTAGAGCGGTTTGCCGGGCATCCCGACCTTTCCGACATCGTGAAAAAGGCCGACGATTACACAACTTTCATCGGAAATTTGAGACGCAAGGAAATCGCGGAATTTCAGCAGGTTCTCTGCGACGGCAACACTATGTTTAAGCAATCCCTTTTCCTGGTTTAGGTGAAAACGAGTGCTGGCCGGGCTTGTTAGCCAGGAGGTCTCGCTCTCAAGCATTCTGATAAAAGCGTCGAACTCGCTCTTTCTTTTCACCACTTTGCTTTTCAGTGCTTCGTATCTTTCTTCCAGCTCCATAATATATTCCCAACATAACAAGATGGGATGTTTTGATGCGCGTTTGGCCATTCTCGCCCACCTTCGGGAACATATTATAGCGGCGGCGGGAGATTTGTCAAGAAATTTCCGGAAGACTCACAAAACGCAAGACCGTGAATCGTATTTCGTATATCGTATGTCGCAGGATCGAAGACAGGCAGAAATCGAAAATCACAAACTCTATCCCCTATACGCTGCCCGCTGAACGCTATAAGCTAACCTCATAGAGGACAAGCGCCGATGCGACAATCGCTGCGGTCTCGGTCCGCAGGATTCGCGGGCCGAGAGTAATCGGTATCGCTCCACTTTCTTTCGCAAGCTCAACCTCCCGCTCGCTGAAGCCACCCTCGGGACCAATCAGCAAAGCCACAGTGCGGGGGACATTTTTGTTATCTGCGCGAAGGGCTTGTCGCAGGGAAAGACCGCCTTCGGCGGGCCCCCGATAGTCCGCCAGACGTATGGCGGATTCGGGGGCAGGCCAAGTGATGAGGCGGCAATCGAAATCGGCAAGTCCGCCCAATGCCTGCTCAAAGGTTACGGGCGGTGACAATTTTGGGATTCGGCCCCGGTGCGACTGCTCGGCGGCCTCGGTGATGATGCGCTGCCAGCGGTCAACCTTTTCCGGCTTGATGAAAGTCTCGCGAATCAGACTTCGCTCGGTAACCATTGGCACAAATTCTGTCACGCCGACTTCGGTGCATTTTTGCAGGACGACCTCGAATTTGTCGCGGGTAAGCAAGCTCTGGAATAATGTCACCTGCACGGCCGGCTCGCCTGATGCCGGGCTTTTTTCTTTGATTTGCCCGACAACCTGTTCCCGCCGGACCTGCGTAAGGACCACATCGTATTCGAGACCTTCGTTGTCGAGGACGACTATGTGCTCGCCTTCTTTCATTCGCAGGACATCGCGGAGCTGATGGGCGTGGTCGCTGCCCAGCAGGACGGTCTGGCCGTGAAAACTCTTCTTTGAAACAAAAAATCGATTCATTGTTCGCGAAATCATCTCATCGCTACTTAGGGGCGGCGGCCTCCATTTGGAGAAGACGCGGCTCAATCACCCTGCCAGCGTAGCGAAAAGATTTTGCCAACAGGAAAACGAAAACAATAAGGACCAGCAAAAGCACAAGTGCGGTGACCCAATGATGCGGCCGGAACCTCCGCACTGTTGGCGCAAAGGCAATCAGTCCGAAAAGGACCAAAAGTACCGTAATCGTATCCCAGCTCGCTCGCTGCCAGTAGCTGCCGCCCAGGTGCAGCCACATTCCGAACTCGTCAAATGTCAGAGCCATCCCGATTCCATACACAATGGCCGCCGCCTTCAACCCCCGTGCGGCAGGACGCCCGAACAGCAGATATCCGCCGGCAACGGAGAGCAGGAAAATACCGTAGTTGAGATGATGGACGTGAGTTTGGCCGACATACAGATAGAGGTCGGGCACAGCGCGTGACATAATCAAAAACGCCAGAATTCGCGCCGACATAAAGGTCAACACAAAGGCGATGAACACCCTTCGCGCCAACCGGACGGGACCCGGCGAATCAATTTTATCTATTTCATCATCCGCATCTGCCATAATTTGTTTACTCCCTCAGTCATATCGATTGAAAGTCATCGAATCGAAACCTTATTATACCTCTGGCCGGCACAAGAGCAAGTGCACAAGAGCACAAGGGCATAAGATCAAAGATATTTGCTCCGCCAAACAACAGCGGATCTTCGAGATTTGCGATTGTCTATTTTGGTTGTCTGCGACACATATCGAGGCATATTAGGTATAAAGTGACAGAGTCAGGGAAGCACAATTTTACATTTTGATTTGTAGTTTTGATTTTTGCATTTTGATTTCTAATTTGACTTGACGCTATCCGCTATTCTTCCTCCGCCAATGCTTCCAACAGCCGGCTGGCGGTTTCATCGGAAAGGCCGCCGGGTGGCTTATCGCTCGTGGCAAGCGGTTCGTTGTCTTGAGTCTTGAGTCCTGGGTCTTGTGTTTTGGGTCTGAACGCCGAGCTGATAATATCCAGGCAGGCCTTGCGGGCGGTCTCCTCTTTGTCGGATTCGGTAAGAGCCACCAGCTTCGCCGCCGCAAGAGGCGCGTAGCGTGCAATCAGAATGGCGCTTTGACGAAAGGCGGCTTCGATTCGCCGGTCGAACTCGGCGGAAAAAGTTTCATCGGCCAGCCAGCGGTTGTAGAGCTTTCTGCTGACTTTGTATTTATCCAGTATGGATTGCTCATCGACCTCGCCGCGAAAAATCTCGTCGATGACGGCGATCTGACGCTTCGATAGTTTCCTTTTCTTGACCATACTTCTAATATCACCCAAATTTGTTGATTTATCAGATATGCACCAGCCAATTTGATTATGGCTTGTGGGTTTTCGGGGAATAAGCTGGTGAGAAGAGGTTGGATTACCAGCCTTCGTATTTAACACCCAAGCACTGAAAATGTCGCTCGTTCCTGGTTATCACAACTGCGTCGTGCTGACGAGCTTGAGCAGCGATGAGGACATCAGCGCCGATGCCTGCTGATGTTGGCTTTCCTTCTCTTCTGCACTTAGCCCAGAATTGAGCACCCATCTCCCAGGTATCTCTGTTTAGGTCGCACCAAGTGCAATCGGTGATGAACTCCTTCAGAAATAAAAGTTGCTTCTGGGCATTGCTCCATCGCAGCCCGCGGGCAATCTTATAATAGACTATAGGGGAGATTAAGATGTCAGCATTTTGCATAAGTACGCCGGTGAGTTTCTTTTGCGCATCAGCGTCTCTTTTCTCAAGTATAGCCGATAAAGCATTTGTATCCAACAAGTACTTAGCCATCGCATCTATTCTCAGGATATGCGGAACCTATGTGTCTTCAGGTCTTTCTCAAATTGCTGCCAAAAATCTGACCCCAGGTCGTCTGGTTCTGAGAACCAGTTTTCAAGAAGCTTTAAGGCTCTGATGTTTTTTTCACTGATGTGTTTTGGTCTTGTCCATCTCTGAATGAGCCCGATGTCGTCAACGGCAACAAACGTAACAGTAGACCCATTGTTCCCGAAGGCCCAAGAGGCGCCTCCTTGAGTGTCGAGACACCTATCGGTGAAATCTTTGTAAAGCCCCGCTATGATCGAGGGGTCTAAAAGCACGCCCTCGTCCCCGACGACCGATTGCGTTGTATTTAAATCTGTGTGCATGAAGATAAGGGTCATCCTCCAAATATTTTATCAACCTGGTTTTTGAACAAGTCGACGATTTTGTGATAATCAGTGGTGACGCTATCCAGCCGAGCCCTTTCTTTGTCAAGATCCGCAACTTCATAGTTAAAATCCACTTTCGCCTGCCCCCCAGCTTGACCGACAGTTGCCCGGAACATCGTTGTTGCTTGATCTTCTGCAAGCTTGGTGCGGAGGGTCCAACTGTTAATTATCTCACTATCCTGATAAATCGCAAAGGATACTTCAAGGTCTGCTTTTTGTAAATTCAGTATCTGAAGAAACTTGTTGCGATTGCTTTTTAGCCATTCGTTTATGGATTGTAATCGCGTTTTGTTTACGTTGAGCATATAGCTGAAGTTCGCGCCACACTTGGTGATGGGGGTATGTGGTAACTTTTCTAAATATGTTTTCAGGTAGTCCGGAACTTTACTGGCTTTAGGATCTGTACACTTCTTTTCTGTGATTTGCAGGCGGCCAAGGTCTGCAAAAAACGAAACGGTATCGTAGTCCAGAGACGCAACTACGGGGATAGGTGGAACCTGGCGAGCCGGCTCACCGCGTAAGTGCGTGAACTCACATTTCTCAACTAAGAAACTATGCGTCAAAATGGCGGGGTTAAAGCTGCCCAGAACCACCGGGTTTATGTAATTATTTTCGTAAGTTATCATAGTAAAATCCTTTGCTCAGGAACCTACCCATAAAACAGTTTCTAATCGGTAAGTAAATATATCGGAAAACAAAGCTTGTTGCAACATGTTTACATTGATTTGGACCCGAAATTCTAAATTCTCAATTCTACGTCCTGCGTTTCGAGCTACAGGTTTACCGTGAGCTAAATACTATCCGCTGTCCGTTTGTCTGGCCCATTCGTATGCCTCGCTGTCAAACTCTTTGGCCCTGGGATAAAACTTCATCAGCGACAGCATCAACTTTATGCGCTGCTGCTTGGTGTATGTGGCGAGCACCTTCTCGCGGAACTGACTGAAGGTGATGGCGGCAACCGACTGGTCAGATTCGGCAACAGGCGAACGAGGCAGCAGCGTTTTCACAATGGCCAGCAGCCGCCTGGTGCTCGGGGCCGACGGGTCATCGTAAAGTCTGTGCTGACGGACGGCCGTTGTCAGAAGCTGCCGGTCGTATCTGCCGAAGGCAATGAACCAGTCCTCAAGGATATACCGATTCGTCTCCCACTTGGGCCAGCGGCTGGTGACATGTTCGCTGAACCAGTTATAGAATTCATTTCTATTCATCGGCTAAAAACTCCTTCTTTGCCTGTTCGAGGGCCTGCTGCGCCCGCAGACGGTCCTGCCAGTCAAAACTCATAGACGGACGTTGTTGAGAAGATGAAAAAGAAAAAGAAGCTTTGTTGCCATTATTTATCACATTCTTGTCATTCTTATTACATTCTTGTATATAGTGCGCGCTGTTTTTATCCTTCGTGTGTTCCTTCGTGGTAACTTCGTGAGGGCTTTCGTAGTTCTGTGGGTCCTGATAAAACCTGTAACGTCAAATAGTTACAAGCAGCCCGCGACATGTCTTCTGAAAATCTATCGTATTGCTTTCCTGTAGCCTTCGTAGTGTCTTTCGTAACTGTCCGATGCCAGGGCTTATACATCTGTATCCGATCAGGTAGCTGGCTGCCTGCTGTAATTGTTTTATCGTTGTCAGCAGTTGGCCGCGGTTCAGGCCGTTTGAGCCGGGGCTGGCTTTGTGGCTGGCCTTACAGTAGAGGTAAGTAAGCAGCGCGCGGTCCAGCAGCGGTGTGCCGGCAGATGCGTCGATAAATTCTCTTGGGAAAATGATGGAGCCGCCTTTTATTTTTGGTTCAGCGTTCATTGCCGTGGCTCGTGACTCGTGACTCGTCGTTCGTGAATCAAAAATCGTAAATCGAAAGTCGCAAATTCTATCCTCTATCCCCTGAAAAATGTTGTGCGATTATGGTTAACGCCGCTGCGTTTCGAGCTGCTGTGGTTTTTTCGCTGCGGTCCTTCTGTGCAAGTAACATCGCTTTTTCAATAATCTCTTTTTGCGCGGCGGTTACAAAAAACACCAGCGGAGCAAGAAAACTCTCCGCCTGCGGAGCCGGCGGGGCGCTCGGCAACTTCAAGTTTGTCAGGCGTTCAATCTGCTTTGCGGTCGCCGGCAGAAGCTTTGCAAGCTCACCGGTGGTGAGTCTGGCGTTGAGCCGCCTCAATAGCGCAAGTTTCTTTTCGAGGACGTCCCTGCCGCCTAAGCGATTGAGCGTGGCGAGCAAAAGGCGAGTTTCCTGGTCATCAATATCCCATACTATCGCGCTGGCGGTTTTATGGCCGAGCTTCTCTAATGCCTGCCGGCGATGGTGGCCGTTAATTATCTGGTAGAAGCCTTTTCTCGTAGGGTGCGGGCGGACAAGCAGCGGTTCGTATCGGCCGGTCCGCTCGATGTTGCGAACGAGCTTGGCGAAATTGGCCTTACTCATCGTGTTGGAATTGTCGGGATGAGGAACCAACTCGTTCAGCGGGATTGACTTTATTTTGTTTGTCATATCATTATTTCTCGATACTCGATACTGGATACTCGTTTCTCGATACTCGATACTGGACACTCGTTTCTCGATGCTCGGCCCGCCTTCGGCGGAACCCGTGGTAAAACCACGGGCTAAATACTATACCCTATCCGCTATACGCTAAACGCTAATTTCTGGTTAAACCAGATATAATAAGTCGGCCTTTCGGTGAGCTTCGAGAGCATATATCTTGTCCGCTCAAGGCCGGGCGGCATATCTTTTCGCCTGCCGTAGCTTTGCAGAAATTTCTTTATTTGGCCTTCGATGAAATCTGCGGCGGGCCATCGCAAGGCAGCAAGTTTTTTCTGCACGAGCATCGCATCGAGAAGCTCTTTTTTCTCGATACCGACTGCGCTAAGGGCCTCAATCAGCGTGACGCAGCGTTCGTGCAGCGGGGCGGTAAAGGCCTTCATTCCCGCCTTTTGGAAAAACGGGTTGACGGTCCCCATCACGGCGAGGGCCTCGACGATAGGAATGTTCATTTGCGGCATCGTCTCTCGCACTAGGCGCGTCGCCAGGCCGAGGCCTCGCAGGAGCGGGTCGATGATGACGCGGCTGATTGTGCGGATGTTTCTGTTGATAAGGGCAAGCTGCGTGTTTCGGTCGAAGCCGGCAAATACGCCGCCTGTGGCGGCGTTGCGAAGCTCCAGGCCCGCGGTCGGCATCCGATAGACGATGACACCGAGCGCGCGGCCATACGGCACCAGCGGCAGAAACGCCGTCGGCTTTAGCGCGAAGACCGCTGCGAACGGGCCGATTCTCCCGTCGCGGTAATGGTAATTCGCAAGCTGTTTGTAATCATTCAGCGTGCCGCGGACAATCTGTAATTTTTTTGTAAGACTGCACATTAGTTTTGAGTTTTAAGTTTTGAGTTTGTAGATTACCTGCGTTGGTCCGCAAAGTTCCTTCACCACCAGCACATCAGGGGCGAGGTCGAGCACAATATCATTGTGGCTGGAGGCGAGGACAAAAGTCGTGCCGGTCTTCTTTGCGAATTTGTGCACGTTATATGCAATCGCGGTGGCGCTGATGCGGTCGAGATTCGAGCAGAACTCATCGGCAAAGACGAATTTCTTTTTCGCCGCAATCGCCATCGCAAGGCGAAAGCGATATTTCTGGCCGTCACTGAGATTGGCCGGCTGATTCAAAATGCACAGACAGTCGCTCAGGCCGGCGACGCTGAGCAGCCGCAGGCCCATCACCACATCCGCATCGATGCAGTCGATGAGGGTCTTATCTCGCGGCAGCCTGATTTGAGCGAGGTTCAGACGCTGCTGTGCCGGGACGGCCTTTTCCAGCTCTTTCAGCATGACCGTTTTGCCCGCGCCGGATGGCCCCGTGATATAGACGATGTCACCATCATTGATTTCCAGTTGGGCGTGCGATGACGAATGTGTCTGCATTTTGTCCGCCAGCGTATCCATCGTCAGGCCGAACATCCGCATCACCGCTGCGGCCTTGTCGCTGCGCCACAGGTCCGCCTTTGGCGGGTCAAAATGTTTTGTGATATTGTACGAGTTCACAGTTCGCAGCTCCTTATTCATAGTCTTGAGTCCTGGGTCTTGCGTTTTGTCGTCACTTCTGCACTTTAAGGATGTCTTTTATCCTCTTTACAGTTTTGCGTATTGCGTGGAAGCCCTGCTGTCTGTTTGCCGCGATTTGTCTTATTGAGAGTCCTTTGAGAAAATATTCTTTTGCGACGGCCAATTCGGCTGCGGCGAGTTTGTCGCGGTTCTCCAGGCAGAGGATATATGGGCCGTCAATCAGTCGAGCGGACAGAATCCGTATTCGCCGTGCGATATTGACTTCGCTGACGCCGGCCAACTGCGCGAGCTGCCGGAAGCTTCTGCCGTTTTCCAGATACATCGCCATAAGGGCCCTGTCTTTTCCTGCAAGCAGTTCGAGTCTGCCGCGAAGCAATTCGAGTTCACCCTGCTGCCGGGAGACCTGTGATTTTTCAGTTATGGTATTCATTGTTCGTAGAACCCGGTGTAAAACGCCGGGCTAAATACTCAACGCTATCCGCTGCACGCTATGTTCAGCTGCGATATTTGTTTGTTTTCCACTTAACATAGCTGTATTTTAATCATTTAACAAATATTGTCAAGCATTTTGTATGATTTTTTACAAATTTTTTTGTAAGTTTTCTAAATATAAAACAACGGACAGGATAAATAAGGCCGGAACACCCGTCAGAAGGGGCTTGCAATGTCAAAAAATTACAATTGTTATAAATTGTCAACTTTTTGCAAAAATTAGACATTTTTCTATGGAGTTGAGGGCAATAATCTATGATAATTGCATAATAGTGCTCTGTTACAGATGAAATGATACATGTCATTCTGACCCGCCACCCCCGAATGTTTCTGTCGGGGGGCCAGCTCTGGCGGGGAAGAATCCGGCGTGCGGAAGCTCCGCCACGCCGACTTGACGGACTTCACCTTCGGTTCAGCATGACAACCCATCAAATCAGATGTAGCAGACCAATAGTAGTGTTTGTTGGGAAAGGGTTGACCAATGGCAACTCTCAGTATGACCGAAGTCAGGCACGATTTTTCAAACGTTGCAAACCGCGTAATCTTTGGCGGGGAGCGGATATACATCAAAAAGAACGGCAAAGCCGCCCTTGCGATGGTTCCTATCGCGGACGTGGAAGCGCTGGAGGTTCTTGAGGACCGGCTGGACATTGAGGCCGCCAAAGAGGCAATCAAACAGGGCAATTTCGTGGATTTGGACGAGTTGATAAAACAGTTGAAACTGTAGGCAGGGATGTACAGGGTTCAGCTTACACAGCAGGCCGCCGGGTTCATCAGAGGCCAGACCGGCAAGGTGCAGAGGCAGCTTGTGAACAAGCTAAAGCTGCTCGCGACTGAGCCGAGGCCGCAGGGCTGCGTGAAGCTCAAAGGCACGGAAGATTTGTATCGCTTGCGGTTGGGCGACTATCGGATTATCTACCAGATTCAAGAGGAAAAAATCCTGATTGTTGTTGTGAAAATCGGACATCGCAGGGAGATTTATGAGCGGCTGATTCGACAGGGCTTTGTCGCAGGTGATAATGATCCGCCGCGATGTTCCCTCAAAGTGTATGTGAAACGCCAGCAGAAATAGTATATAGAGGCAAATATTATGGCAACAAACAATCGCAAAATTTCACAGTGGGGCAGACTGACCATCATTATCGCAATCGTAACCTTCTTCGCAGCGTGCAGAGCTTCTTTTGCCGCTGAGCAGCAGGCCCCCGACAAAAACATTCGGGGGCAGGCAGAGCCAAATCTGCCCGGGGTTAAGGTGCTGCGGGATTTGGAATATATCCCGGGCGGACACGAGCGAAATAAGTTAGATTTGTATCTGCCGGAAAAAGCCGCCAGGCGCGGACTGTTTGGCAGGAAGCGGCTGCCACTGATTATCTGGGTGCACGGAGGGGCGTGGCTGGGGGGGGACAAGAGGGGCTGTCCCGCGGTCCGATTTGTGCGAGACGGCTACGCAGTGGCGAGCATCAACTATCGACTAAGTCAGCACGCGATTTTCCCTGCGCAGATTAAGGACTGTAAGGCGGCGGTGCGGTTTCTTCGGGCGAACGCGGACAAATACGGACTGGATGAAAAGCGGTTCGGCGCGTGGGGGGCATCGGCAGGCGGGCATCTTGTGGCGCTATTGGGAACAACCGGCGACGTGAACGAGTTCGATAAGGGCGAGAACCTGAAATTCTCCAGCAGGGTGCAGGCGGTGTGCGATTATTTCGGCCCGACGGACTTTCTAAGAATCGCGGACTTTCCCAGCAGTATGAATCATACCGCCGTTGATTCGCCGGAGTCGAAACTGATTGGCGGGGCGATTCTGGAAAATAAGGAGGCGTGCAGGCAAGCAAATCCGATTACGTATGTCACTAAGGATGACCCGCCGTTTCTGCTTGTTCACGGTGACACCGACCCGCTCGTGCCGCACAACCAGAGCGAGCTTTTATATGAGGCGCTGCAGAAGGCGGGCGTGGAGGCGAAGCTGTATATCGTCAAGGGCGGCGGACACGGCGGATTCAAAGACCCCGCTATCGAAAAAATGGTCGAGGAATTCTTCGACAAGCGCCTGAAGTAACTCGTATATCGTATGTCGTATTTCGTATGTCATATTTCGTAGGCAGTCCCCGACGCAAAAGCAACGGGGCCCGCACCGTGAGGTGCAGGCCCCGAACTTGCTCAAACTTATTGGTCAACCAATACTTCTGGGCAGGTATTATCGCTTCCTGCGAACTCGAAGCAGAGCCAGCCCGCCAAGACCGAGCAAGCCGACCGTCGCCGGCTCAGGGACGCACTCGGTTTTTACCCTTACTTCATCGACGAGGATGTCGCCCTTTATGGCGAGCCACTCGGTGTCTGGATTGGGCCAGACCGTAATCGAGTACCAGGTC
>Ga0315279_10004250_pt1 | contig 19334 bp, 21 predicted proteins | sample YL17G06_20_MG_FD_203694 | JGI IMG/M metagenome (GOLD analysis project Ga0315279, IMG submission 203694) | Sediment microbial communities from Yellowstone Lake, YNP, Wyoming, USA - YL17G06_20 | ecosystem: Environmental > Aquatic > Freshwater > Lake > Sediment | place: USA: Wyoming | collected... | reverse complement strand
GACAGCCGACCATCACCCCGGATACCGGTCCCGCATGCTAGAGGGTGCTATCGATGAGATCGGAGAACGCCTTTTCCGAGAGCGGGTCAGCAAAGATCTCCAGCCCCGCGCATGCGCAGACGAACTTCGCATCACCGATATCTGCACCCACTGGGCGCCTCCGAGGTCTGATAGAACAGAGGGATGCGGTCAGGGACCTGCAGTTCGAGAGCGGCCCGGGATCGCTGCTTAGGGGTCATCGGCCGTGGAAGGCGTGGAGACATGAAAAAGGTCGCACCTTCGGACCATGCAAATGCTCAACGATGATGAAGGAAAGACCATGCGGCCAGACGGCAAAAAGGGGATTCTCATTCATTTTAAATATCAGAATCAGATTCAATCCCCAGTGATTTCATGGCCTATGGTGTAGCCCCAGATCTGGGAACCAGCGGTTACCGTATGCACCACGCATCGCCACCGAATACTGCCTGGGCACCGCCTGCAAGAGCTGCGAGGCGGTCTGTCCTGAGAGCGTGCTTAGGTTCAACGGGACAAAGATAATGAGGAGAGAGGAGGCAACAGCATGAGGATCGTCACCATCGTCGATAACATGTGCGGGAGCGCATGTATGCCGTCCCGCTGCGTGAAGCGCCTGGACCGGCCGGACCGTCATTTCGTGTCGGAGCAGGGGTTCTCCATGCTGGTGGAGACCGATGCGGGCCACAAGGTGATGGTCGATGCCGGCGGTTCGGGAATGGTCTTCACCCATAACCTGAAGATGCTCGGCCTCGAGCCAAAGGAGATAAGCGCTGCGATAATCACCCATGGCCATTACGACCACGTCGGGGGATTGCAGGCGCTCATCGAGGCGGGCGTGCCCATCTACACCCACCCCAAGACCTTCACGGGACGGCGCTACTCCACCGCCGGCGAGATAAAGACCGACATCTCCCCCCCGCAAGCTGTGCTGGAATCATTGGCGAAGGCGAAGATGAACTTCGTGAGCGCGCTGACCGAGATCCTTCCCGGGGTGAAGATATCGGGAGAGGTGCCCAGGGTCACCGACTATGAGCAAACGGTCAACTTCCTGCGGGAGGAGGATGGCAAGGTGTTCGAGGACCAACTTCTGGAGGAGCAGGCGGTCTACTTCAACACCAAGCGCGGGCTAGTGCTTGTGAGCGGCTGCGCGCATCCGGGCATAGTCAATATGGTCACTCAGGCCAAGAAGGTCACGGGGAGCAAGATCTACATGGTCCTGGGCGGCTTCCATCTCTCTGGAGCGAGCCAGGAGCGCGTGCGAAAGACGATGGACGCATTGAAGGGCCTGGGTGTGGACCGGATCGCTCCCTTGCACTGCTCTGGCTTCGAGGCCATGAAGATGATCTCGGACCGTTTCGTCGGCTTCGAGCTGCTGCCCGCCGGCAGCGAGATCGAGCTCTGAGAGCGCGGCCGTTCCTTTCGGAGGAGAGCACTGAGCGCCGATGGGCGCAGACGCCAACCCTAGGGACCAGATTGGTCCACCGCAGCAGGATGCAGCATTCCTGGAAAATGATTTCGACAGATATAAGTAAAAATTACGGAATGCGATGATGAGGTGGTCTCCATGGAATACGCTGAAATGTCCAAGAAGATGAGCGACATATTGGGATTGAAGTACGAGCCCGTGGCTGTGACGTTGATTCACAAAGGGCAACCATTGCCTTCAGGGTATAAGGAGCCGGAGACCCCGGTGCGCCATTGCCAATCTATCATGCGAGCGCGCAAGGGGGAGATGCTGCTGGTCCCGGCCAAGAAGCATTCCTGCCCGGTCGGATCATCGGCCTTGGGGCTGAGCAGCACCCCTGACAAGGTCAAGAGCGGGGAGTTCCATTTCAACATCGGGATGTACGATTCGCCCGAGGCCGCGGAGCGCATGATAGCCGCCCGGCCGCATTTCGAGGCGGGCGAGATAATCGCCACGGTGGTGAGCCCCTTGAGCAAGGCCTTGATAGTGCCGGACGTGGTGATCGTCTGCGGGACGCCGGAGCAGATCTATTGGATCGTGCCGGCCGCCACGACCTTCTCCATTGGGGGCAGGGTGACCTTTGAGACCGCGCCCTTCCAGGCATCGTGCGTGGATTCCACCATCATCCCTTACCAGAAAGGCGTCGTCAACGCATCCTTGGGATGCTTCGGATGCCGCAAGTACACGGACATCGCCCCAGAGGAGATGCTGGTGGGGATCCCCATGAAACGGATGGAGGAGCTGGTCAAGGCGCTGGAGCGCATGGCCCCGACCGTGATCGCCAAGGGCAGGGCCAAGGCATAGGTCCCATGAGCATGGCAAAGCCGCTCGACCGGGTAGCAGCTGCCGTGGCCGACCGGACGATGGCATCGCGCGCTCGCCGTACGATAGCATGCCCGGAGGGCGGCCCTTGCGCCGCGGTGCGGGGCTGACCAGATGAAGCTCGTATCATCGCTAAAGACCTATATGGAGGACGGGCAGCGGACCGTGGACCCGCGCACCACCTTGAAGCGCATCGAGCCCTTGTGCCGCACGGCGGGCATCACGCGGGTGGCGGACATCACCGGCCTGGACCGCATCGGCATACCGGTGTTCTCCAGCATCAGGCCCTCGGCGGAGAGCGGGGCGGTCTCGGTGTACAACGGCAAAGGGGCCTCCACGGACCAGGCCAAGGTATCGGCTATAATGGAGGCGCTGGAGAGGTACAGCGGCGAGGTGCGCGGGGACCATCTGGTCAGGAAGGGGGTGGAGGACATGCTCTCCTCGGGCAACGCGCTCGACCCGAGGGAGCTGCTGCTGCCCAGGCGCACCATCGTCCATCTGATGCACCAGCCGATCGCCTGGGTGAAAGGCTGGGACCTGATGGAGGACGAGGAGATGCTCGTGCCCGCCAGCGCGGTGTTCCACCCTTATGCCTCGAGGCTTGACCTGCCCCTGTTCCGTACGAACACTAACGGTTTGGCCTCAGGGAACACCATGGAGGAGGCGATCCTGCACGGACTGTGCGAGGTGATAGAAAGGGACGCGTGGTCCGTCTGCGAGGCCAGGCGCGAGATCGAAGCGGACATCGAGCCCCCGAGGGGCAACCGGATCATCGATGATCTTTTGGCCAAGTTCTCCGGGCAAGGGGTGCGGTTGTACCTCAAGGACCTCACCAGTGACACCGGGGCCCCCACATTCGCGGTCGCAGCCGATGATGAGAGGGCCAAGGACCCAGCCCTGCTTGTGCTGGGGATAGGGACCCACCTCAATCCCGAGATCGCGCTCATTCGGGCGCTCACCGAGGCGGCGCAGAGCCGTCTGACCCAGATACACGGGGCGCGCGAGGATACGGTCAAGGCCGAGGCCAACCGGCGCCTGGGATATGACCGGGTGAAGGGCATGAACAGGATGTGGTTCTCGGCATCCGAGGTGACCAGGGGCGTGCAGGAGTATGCGGGCCTGGACTCCACCGATATGTTGGAGGATATTGACCTGGTGATCGAGCGGCTGCGGGCGATGGGATTCCGGCATGCGGTGGCGGTGGACCTGACCCGGAAGGAGCTCGACGTCCCCGTGGTGCGCGTGGTGGTGCCGGGCATGGAGGTCTTCGCCGTTGACGAGGAGCGCCGAGGTTGCCGGCTAGGGGGCTAAGGGGATGAGCCTCGTTGTCTTCTTGGGGCCGAGCCTGGCACGAGATGTGGCGCGGTCCATGGTCGAGGCCCAGTTCCAGCCTCCGGTGAAGCGGGGCGACCTGATGCGCCTGGGGGATGAGGTGGGCGCTGTCGCGATAATCGATGGCGTTTTCCACAGCGAGTCCGCGGTCGGGCACCGGGAGATACTGCATCTGCTGCGTTCCGGAAGGAAGGTGTATGGATCGAGCTCCATGGGGGCGTTGCGCGCCTATGAGCTGAGGGATTTCGGGATGGTAGGGGTAGGCAGGATATACGACCTATATGCCGGCGGCATCATCGATGGCGACGATGAGGTCGCCCTCATCTTCAACCCCGAGACACTGGAACCGCTCTCGGAACCATTGGTCAACCTTCGACTCAACCTGCTCGCGGCGGCTGCCGAGGGCGTCATTTCCGGCGACCAGGCCGATTGCTTGATCGCCTCCGTCAAGGGTTTGTTCTACCCGAAGCGCACTAAAGGGGCGCTGCTCGAGGCCGCCAGTCCGTTGCTGGGAGAGGGGGGCTCGCTCCGCCTCGAGCGGTTCTTCGTCGAGCGGTACGAGGACTTCAAGCGCACCGACGCGCTAGCCCTCCTTCGAATGCTAGCGAGCTCGAAAGAAACGGAGCCGAGCAAGCGTCGGGCAAATGCCCTTAATCCTTGAATTAACGGCGTTAACGAACAGCACTATTAACGGCCTTAAGGCTAATAAATTAAAATTAAATGATAATAATGAAATCCGGACTGGGTCCGGTCAGGAAGGATCGGGGCCATTATGGTGGATGGATTATCCATCCACAAACAAGCTTATATGCAGATTGTTGATTCATATTCTGAGCAAGGGGAACGGGTTTTAACCGAGTGTACGTTAGATCGGGGGACTTGTAAATCCTAGCGGAAAACGGTGAGAACCGCGTTTTTCATAAGGAGGCAAAGAATGGCAAAATACAAGGACAAAATAGACTTGTACGACGACAGGGGCAAGCTCATCGAAAAGGGCGTGCCTCTGGAAGCGATCAGTCCTTTGAAGAACCCTGCCATCAAGCGAATTGGTAACCTTGCAAAGAGGACCATCGCCGTCGACCTCGCTGGTATTGAGAAAGGCCTCAAGACCGGCCGCGTCGGTGGCGGGTTCATCAAGGGCAAGGAGATCAACGCGCCGGTGGTAAAGGATGCTGAGAAGGTCGCGAGAGCGGCCAAGGACATCCTGAAGGTCTCTAAGGACGATGACACAGAGGTCAGGGTCCTCGGTGACGGAAAGAAGATGATAATAATGGTCCCGACTGAGAGGATGGACGCGGGAATCGAGTACACCACTGGATTCACCGCCGCCGCCGCAGCCGTGACGCAGGCCATCATCGACCTGTACGACGTCGACATGTTCCACGCGAACATGGTGAAGGGCGCCGTTTGGGGCAGATACCCACAGACGATGACCTTCCAGGGTTCCAACCTGAAGTCCATCCTCGAGGTTCCGCAGAACAACGAGGGTGCCGGGTACGCCCTCAGGAACATCATGGCGAACCACATCGTAGCCCTTTCGGGCAAGAACGCCATGAACGCCGCCGCGCTCTCATCCATCTTCGAGCAGACCGCTGCCTTCGAGATGGGCGACGCGATCGGGCCGTTCGAACGAGGACACCTGTGCGCATTGGCCTTCCAGGGATTGAACGCCAACAACATGACCTACGATATCGTGAAGGAGAACGGCAAGACCGGTACGGTCGGTACCGTGGTCGAGTCGCTCGTTGGACGTGCGATCGAGGACAAGGTCATCAAGGTGAAGGAGAAGCTGCCATCTGGATTCAAGGTCTATACCACCTCTGATATCCCGCTCTGGAACGCCTACACCGCGACCGGGATGCTGGCCGCCGTCATGGTCAACTGCGGTGCCGCGAGGGCATCTCAGGGTGTTCCATCCACCATCTTGTACTTCAACGACCTGTTGGAGCATGAGACCGGTTTGCCAGGCGTCGACTTCGGTCGTGCCATGGGTACCTCGGTCGGTATGTCCTTCTTCAGCCACTCGATCTACGGTGGCGGTGGCCCTGGTCTGTTCCATGGGAACCACGTCGTGACAAAGCATGCGAAGGGAACGGTCATCCCGGTCATCGCGGCCGGTTGCGCGCTCGATGCGGGTACGCAGATGTTCTCTCCAGAGGCGACTTCGCCCCTGGTGAAGGACGTCTTCGGCGACATCCCTGAATTCAAGACACCGATCAAGGTGGTCGGTAAGGAGGCTAAGAAGCTGAAGGCTGAGGTGGCGTGATTGAAGGGTACTCCATCTCCGGAAGCTGTTCCGTTGCCTGAGATCATGATCATGCCCACGAGGCTCCTGTCCGCGGGCACGACCGAGAAGCTGCTCAACCGCATCTACGAGGTCCTGCACGTACGTCAGGTGAACTGCCAGGGCGAGGGTTTGCCATCGATGGTGAGCTCCGGTCCCGCGATGGGCATCAAGAACGAACACCCCGAGCGCCAGAAGATCAAGGTGCAGGGGAAGGAGACGCAGTTAACGATCCAGGTAGGAAGGCTGTTCGTCGAGATCGACGATATCGACAGCGTGCAGAGCGCCGTCGGGGATATCGAGAAGATCTGCGAGGAACTGCTCCCGTTCGGATTCACTCTGGAGGTAGGAAGGTACTCCAAGTTCAGGCCAACCACTACCGATTACGCGAAGAAGAGGTGTTAAGAATGGCAAAATACCAAAGGCAATTCTATCCCGGGACCACGGTACCCGCCAAGAACCGGCGGAGGTACATGGACCCGAAGGTGAAGCTGGATAAGCTTCGTGAGATCGCCATGGATGATGTGGTCAAGATCCTTGGTCACAGGCAGCCTGGTGAAGACTACAAGAGCATTCACCCGCCACTGGAGGAGGGCACCGAGCCGGACTGCCCCATCAGGCAGATCGTCACTCCGATCGAGGGCGCCAAGAAGGGAGACAGGATCAGGTACGTTCAGTTCACTGACTCGGTCTACTTCGCTCCGATCGTCCCCTATGTGCGCGCATGGATGTACATGTCCCGCTTCAGGGGCATAGACACCGGTACCCTCTCTGGCAGACAGATCATCGAAATGAGGGAGAGGGACCTGGAAAAGCTCTCCAAGGAGCTCATCGAGAACGAGACCTTCGACCCGGCCAGAACCGGCATACGCGGCGCAACCGTCCACGGGCACGCGTGCAGGCTGGACGAGAACGGTCTGATGTTCGACGCCTGGCAGAGGTACCGATGGAACGCCAAGAAGGGAGAGGTCGAGTATGTGAAGGACCAGGTGGCCCTTCCGTTGGACAAGCCGATCTCCGTCGGCAAGCCCGCGCAGGAGAAGGAACTCAAGAAGAGGACCACCATGTTCAGGGCGGACGGTGTTGACATGAGGGACGACAAGGAGGTCCTGATGATCATCAACCGGATCCACAAGCTCAGGACCATGGCTGGATTCCAACCCTTCAACATCAAGGGGGAGTAAGCAATGGCAAAGGAAAAGGAAAAGCTGTTCATGAAGTCGCTGAAGAAGAAGTTCAAGGAGGACCCTACTGACGAGCATACGAAGTACTACTCCTACGGCGGCTGGAAGCAGTCCAAGAGGAAGAGGGAATGGGTGGAGCAGGCGAACAAAATGGCCAAGGCCCGCGGCATCGTGGGAATGAACCGTGACATCGGTGTTCCGCTCGGTCAGCGCGTTCTCATGCCATACCAGCTGTCCCACACGGACATCTACGCCGAGGGCGATGACCTGCACTTCGTAAACAACGCGGCCATGCAGCAGGCCTGGGATGATATCAGGAGGACCGTCGTGTCCGGCCTCGACACCGCTCACACTGTGATCGAGAAGAGGCTCGGCAAGGAGGTCACCCCGGAGACCATCAACCGCTACCTCGAGATCGTGAACCACACGATGCCCGGCGGCGCAGTCGTCCAGGAGCACATGGCTGAGTGCAGCCCCTCCTTGACCGCCGACTGCTATGTGAAGGTCTTCTCTGGCAGCGACGAGCTAATGGACGAGATCGACAAGCAGTTCCGGATCGACATCAACAAGGAGTTCCCGGCGGAGCAGGCCAAGCAGCTGAAGGAGGCCATCGGCAACCAGCTGTGGCAGAAGATCGCGTGCCCGACCATAATCGGCCGCATCTGCGACGGCGGAACGATGTCCAGGTGGTCTGCGATGCAGATCTCCATGGCGTTCATCTCCTCCTACCGCCTGGCGGCGGGAGAGGCAGCCATCGCCGACTTCGCCTACGCTGCCAAGCACGCGTCCTTGCTGGAGATGGGTACCATGATGCCGGCCAGGAGGGCCAGAGGCCCCAACGAGCCCGGCGGAATCCCGTTCGGGTTCCTCGCCGATATGGTGCAGTCCCTCAGGAAGTACCCGGATGACCCGGCTAGAGCTTCGTTGGAGACCGTCGCGCTTGGTGCCCTCATCTTCGACCAGATCTACCTCGGTTCCTACATGTCCGGCGGTGTCGGGTTCACGCAGTACGCCACAGCGGCCTACACCGACAACATCCTCGAGGACTACACCTACTGGGCAGTGGACCTCATAAACGACAAGTACGGTGGACTCTGCAAGCTGAAGCCCAGCCTGGAGAACATCGAGAAGCTCGGAACGGACGTGAACTCCTATGCGCTGGAGATGTACGAGAGGTACCCGGCCGCCATGGAAACCCACTTCGGTGGTTCCCAGAGGGCGACCGTCGCGGCCGCCGCCACCGGCATCGCTTGCGCGATGGCCACCGGTATCGCGGACTGCGGCGTCAACGGATGGTACCTGTCCATGCTGCAGCACAAGGAGCGCATGGGTCGCCTCGGCTTCTACGGCTACGACCTGCAGGACCAGTGCGGTTCGACGAACTCGTTCTCGTACCGGTCCGACGAGGGCCTGCCGTTCGAGCTCAGGGGTCCGAACTACCCGAACTACGCGATGAACGTCGGTCACCTATCCGGTTACGGCGGGATCGCCGCCGCAGCCCACGCGGCCCGCGGCGATGCGTTCGCCTGCAACCCGCTCATCAAGGTGGCCTTCGCGGACAAGAACCTGCCGTTCGACTTCGCGAACATCACCAAGGAGTTCGGCCGCGGCGCACTGCGCGAGTTCATGCCCGCCGGAGAAAGGACGGTAATCATCCCGCCAGCGTGATCCGATGAAGGCCGGGGACTTCGCCAGGTATAGGAACACCGGGACCGTAGGCAAGGTCTTGGAGGTAGCGGACAGACCGGAAGGGCAATGGGTCCTGTTGGACACCTACGGCCTGTACTACGAAGCCTCCACCCTCGACCCGGCCCAGGAGTCCGAGTACAAGGCGAAGGCCCAAGAAGAGACCACATTGGAGAGGCAGATGGAACAGGCGGAACGGCTGAAGGAACAGATCGCGGAAGCGGAAAGGAACATCGGCCGGATCACCATCGCCGGAAGTTAAACCCCTTCCATTATTCTATTTTTCTTTCTGAGGGAGCGTCAGCCCTGCTCCGCCAGAAGAGGGTGGTCCAGTAGCTGCCTGAGATCGGCCATCTTGTCCCTGGCATCGAGGTGGTGCGCCCTTTTCCGGTCGATCAGCAGGCCAGGGATGTTCGCGGCCCGCGGGCCAACCAGGTCCATGAGGGGGTCATCGCCCACGAACAAGCAGTCCTTCGGTTCCATGGCCAGCCGCTGCAGGGCGTACTCGAATATGCGCTTGGAGGGGATGCGCCAGCCGGCATCGCGGCAGAAGACCGCATCATCCACCAGAGCATCCAGGCCCAGGCGCACCAATTCCCCCCGCCACAGGTAGGAGGGCGAGTCCCAGGGGGTGTTGCAGACGATGGCCACCTTCAGCCCTTTCTCTCTGAGCGCCCTTAGTGTGTCCGCGGCGTCGTCGAACAGGCGTCCGCGGGCGAACAGGACCAAGCAGAACTCCCGGGCCATCTCGATGATGTGGTCGTAATCCAGGTCCTCCTTCCCCAAGCGGAAAATGTGGATCAGGCGGTCCTCGAGCGGGCGGACGCGGTGGTCCTCTGGCTCGAAGTCCTCCTCGTCCACCCGTTTCCAAAGCTGTTCATCCAGCGCCCCCACCAGCCGCTTCTTCTTCAAATACTCGTAGGCCAGTCCCACCCCTTCGACCAGCACCTGAGTGGCCTCCTTCTTCTCGAAGTAATGCGCCAGGGTGCCCTCCAGGTCGAAAAGGACGCATCTCATCTCGGCGGCCTCGGTCGACCTTCGGCTGGAGTGAATCGAATCTCAAAGAGCGAGTCAGTTGACGTCGTCATATCCCACCAGTATGCTCGCCAGCTTGGGGTCGTCCGGCAGGTCATAGATCCGGCGCACGAACATGTCCCCGGGCGGGGAAGGGGAGCAGGAAGAGACGTTCTTTGTCCCAGGCAAATTCGCCACCTCAGGGAAACTGACCGGTGGCATCATGAAGCACTCGCGGCTCTTCGGCCTCTTGTCCAGGAAGACCACGAAGTCTTGGGACAGGAAGAGGACGTTGTCCTTGCCTTCGTACTCCTTGCGCTGATGGGGGAAGATCTCTATGCCCACCACCATGCCGTCGTCGGCGATCAGCAGAACCGTGGGTTCGGGTGGCGGCCGGAACCTGACATCCTTGATGATGACGATGACGTGCTCCCTTTTCAAGCACTCCTCCACGCCCAGGTTCTTGCACGAGATCCCCAGGGTCCCCTTGACCTGATCCTCAATCCCGATTAGGCCCTCCTTGGAGCATTCGTCCAACGGGAAAACGTGCCGCGCGCCCTGCATGTCTTTCAAGACCTCGACGACCTCTTCGACAGTGACCATGGTAAACAATCCCGGAACGCAGAACTTCATAATCTACATTTCTGCACTCGCTGGAAATCGCTCCGAGGCCGAGGCAATTAATAATTATCCTGAGGGTGCATGGTCTGCATCATGAGCCTGGAGCTGATAGCGAAACAGCAGCCCCCCGTCATCAACGCTCTATACACGTACAAGCACGAGGTCTTCAAGGACGGGGCACTGGACGTCAAACAGAAGGAGCTCATCGCGGTGGCGGTGTCCTGTTTGCTCAAGTGCGACACATGCCTCGAGGTGCACGCCAAGGACGCGCTGAAGGCCGGTGCCACCAAGGACGAGCTGAGAGAGTCCATAATCGTGGCCATGTATCTAGCGGGGCCGAGCGCCGCCATCTGGTCCAAGACGATCGATGATGTCCTGAAGTGATCATCTGTCGAAGGTGAGGTGCACGTCCCGCTTTATCCCCAGGCCCGAGGCCACTTCCATGGCCTTCAGCACTGCCAGCGGGACCGGGCAGGTGGCGTGCTTCAGCATGACGCCGGCCTTCAGATAGACCTCGTTCTCCGAGAATGGCAGATGCAGCACTCCCAGGGGATCCATCCCGCCCAGGCTCTCGCCGAAGTCCGTGACGTTCCTACAGGCGCTGGTGATGCGGCACTGCAGCAAGCCGTCATCATCCAACCAGCTTATGACCTGCGATTTCAACCGGCAGGCGCCCGGGTCGACGTTCAGGACGACCTTGCCCTCGATGGAAATGACTTCATGTGCGCTCATGGGATCACCCTATCTCAACGGTCCTTCCTGGCCGTCTTCATCAGGTCGCTGAACGAGCCGCGCGTGATATCGAACACACCGATGGCGGCGATGGCCTCGCGCTTCCTCACGACGGGGACGACCACCACCGGCACCCCCCGATATGGTCCGGAAACGGCGATCCGGCGCACGGTCTGGTTCTTCTTCAAGACCTCTTCAAGCACCGGTCCGGTGTAATTGGTGTCGACCACCTCGCCGTCCTCGCACCTGACCCCATACTGGTTCTTGCTGCGCATGACCAAGGGTAGGCGGCCCACCAATTCATGCACGGCCAGTGCCAGACACTTGAGGTCCTCAGCCTCCGTGTCCTGCGAGAGCAGAGTGGGGCCTTCCGTCCAACATCTGCGGGAGGAAGTGCCGATGGCCAAGGCGGCCGAAACCGCCCCCTTCTCCGCCGCCTCGTAGGAAAAAGCGGAGCCGATGATGATGGCATCGCCGTCCTCCGGTTCTAGGAGCTTCCTGAGCGGCATCACCATCTCCTGGTCGGGAAATCCGTCATCGCCAGGGAAAACGATCTTGTTCTCGCGGACGACCAGGGTCGTGGCTCCGATGGCCCCCGCCCGGACCGCCTCATCCCGCTGCTCGCATCCGAGCTTGACCCGCTCCGCCACCCCCTTCACCAGGGCGGCGCAGTTGTGCTTGCCCAGCGTGATGCCTTCCAGATTGATGGGGACGGTGGTGATGCCAGATGTTTCCAGTTTCTTGCGCCCGCGGTCGGTGAGCATCGCCCCGCGACGGGTATTTTCCACCGCTCCCTCGCGGATCATCTTGTCCAGGATGGTGCGGGTGCTCCCCTCCCCCAATTGCAGCGCATCGGCCAGGGCCTTCCGGCCCACTGGCCCTTGCATGTCAATTACCCGATAGGCCTTCCAAATGTGGTACAAAGAGAACTTGGGGGTCGGACCGCCGGCAAAATACGAACTAAAGGTCAATGGCATTGTGGATGGATAAATAATCCATCCATTTAAATCTTGCTTGAATGTGGCTTTTCATTCCTACCTATTTCTGCATTAGGACCGTTAACTATTGTTTCATCCAGATGCGCGTCAGCCATTGAGAAAGCTTTATAATCCGACTTTCCGTACGCGGGAGATGATGCCTGCGGGATCGGAACCATTCGTCATCATCGACAATGTGAGCAAGTTCTTCAATGGTTCTGCGGCGTTGAGGGATGTCAGCGCCACCATCTACCCGGGACAGGTTCTAGGGCTGATCGGCCGCAGCGGGGCGGGCAAGAGCGTGCTTATCAACATGCTCCGGGGAAGCCAAGACTACAAGCCAGACAGGGGCAGGGTGGTCTACAGGGTCAACCGCTGCAAAGAATGCGGCTTTCTCGACATCCCAGAAAAAGGAAGGGCTTGCACCAATTGCAGTGGGGAATCGGTCATCACCGAAGTGGATTTCTGGGCATTGGACGAGAACAACCATCTGCGCATTGCCATGAAACAGCGCATCGCCATAATGCTGCAGCGCACCTTCGCCTTGTTCGGGGACATGACCGTCATCGAGAATATATTCGAGGCGATGGGCACCCGCTGCCCAGAGGGCGAGCGCGTGGACAAGGCCATCGAGCTGCTGAAAATGGTCAATCTCACCCATCGAACCACTCACATCGCCCGGGACCTCTCGGGCGGAGAAAAGCAACGCTGCGTCCTTGCCAGGCAATTGGCGCGCGATCCCATCCTCTTCCTGGCGGACGAGCCCACTGGCACCCTTGACCCGCAGACCGCGGAGATCGTCCACCGCACCTTGGTGGAGATGAGCAAGAAGAACCATATGACCATGGTGGTCTCCTCGCACTGGCCCAAGGCCATCAACCGCCTTTCAGACAAGGCGATTTGGCTCGAGTCCGGAGAGATGATGAAGATCGGGGCGCCCGTCGATGTCACCAAGGAGTTCATGATCGGTTTCGAGCCCAAGGATCCAGAGCCGGTGCCGGTGGGAGGACCGATCGTCAAGATCGAAGATGCCAAGAAGTACTTCTATTCCATCGTCCGAGGGGTGGTCAAGGCGGTGGACGGTGTAACTCTCGATATCAACGAGAAGGAGATCTTCGGGCTGGTGGGACTGAGCGGAGCAGGCAAGACCACGCTCTCGCGCATGATCGCCGGCATCACCCCGGGAACGGCAGGCAAAGTGCAGGTCCGCATCGGGGACGACTGGGTAGACATGTATGAGGTGGGGGTGACCGGCAGAGGGCGCGCCACGCCTTATATCGGCATACTGCATCAGGAGTATACGCTCTATCCCTTCAACACGATCCTGCAGAACCTGACCGTCTGCATCGGCATCAAGATGCCAGCTGAGTTCGCCAAGATGAAGGCCATACAGGTGCTGAGCGGGGTCGGTTTTGACAAGAGGGACATCGATCACATCCTTTATTCCTATCCCGATGTCCTGAGCGTGGGCGAAAAGCAAAGGATCGCCATGGCCCAGGTGCTCATCAAGGAGCCCAGGATAATCATCCTCGACGAGCCCACCGGCACCATGGACCCCATGACCAAGCTCAGCGTGGCCAAATCGGTGCTGACCGCCAGGAAGGAGCTGGGAGAGACCTTCATCATCGTCTCGCACGACATGGACTTTGTGATGAACTGTTGTGATCGCGCCGCCATCATGAAAGGCGGAAAGGTTGTGGCGCTGGGCGATCCGAAGCAGATCGTGGCCAACATGACCGCTGAAGAAGAGGAAGAGATCCTGAAAGGGAGCGTCGAGGCGTGAAGGAGAGCATCGGCAGGCACACCAAGTTCGTGGAATGCCGCGAATCCAAAGGGCTGGGCCTGGGCGGGAGCATGGCTCAGCGGGCCACCATTTCAGAGAGCGGCAGGGAGGTGGTGGCCATCGCCATGGGTCCCGGCAAGCGGCACATCACGAAACCGGTCTGCGAGATCACCTATGAACTCAGGGAGGAGGGGATCGATACCTCCGTCATCGTGATCAACGCGGGAGCGGGCGTTCCGCACGACGCCCCTGATGCCAGCACGGGCTCTATCTTCGGCTTGGATGAGATCGAGATGCTGCGCATCGAGCAGTTCAGGCTCGCCATCATACATCTGGGGAACGTCAAGAATCACATCACCTACAAGGCGCGCCTGATCCTTAGGAACGTGGACATGCCAGCGGTGGTGGTCTGTCAGGCCCCGGTCGATTTCGAGGACTTCGCCAGGATCGGCGTCAGGACCCGATCGGTGATGCCAAGGCCAGAGAACATAGGTACCAAGGGCACCATCGTGGACATCGTGACGGGCGTGATAAGGGGCGTGACCTGCCCTCAGGCGAAGCTGGACGAGATCGTTTCCAAGGTGAAGCGGAATCTCCCGCGATCCGGCGTCAGCGAGACTGGCAGTCTGGCCATGCGATCGCCAGTATTTTCTGGCCAGATATAAGCTGATTGGGCATTGGTCCCCCTTACGGATCAATCGGAGGCAACGTCGAAGCCGACCAGATGGGTCCAATGCCTGGTCCCGGCGAATCCCAATTGGGCTCGGACATAATCATCGGCGAGCGTCGATATGCTTCCTGAAGTGACGTTCTTGACCCCAGGGATGTCGTTCAGATAAGGAAAGTCGATCTGTGGCAGCACGAAGTACTGCGACCCCTCTGGATGCACATCGGGATAGAGGACGAAATCGCTGCTCAGGAAGCACACGTCCTTGCGGTCCTTCAGCTCCTCGAACCTTTCCGGGTTGATCCATTCCCCCACGATCTGCCCTTTCTGGTCGCTGATGTAGACCAGGCCGTTGCCAGAGCCGAGGATCAAGGTACCGGACTCGATCACCAGGATGAATTGCTGCTCTCGCTTGAAAGACTCCCAAACCCCTTGATTGGTGAATGGCATCAGCCCGCCGCAGGCCCCGTTCCTTTCCGCCTCCTGTTCCAGTTCGATTAATCTCTCCCTGAACTCGGGGCTCAAGAATTCGACCGCAATGACGCCTGGCAGCTTCTCCGCCTTCCCCTTGACAGCTGCGATCACCTTCTCTTTGTCCATCAAGCTAAGCAACATACTCGCGTAAATAAAAACAATGGTCAACTTCTTCGGCGATGGTCACCTTCCTCATTTCGCTTCCAGGCCTCATATTTCCGCATCCAGGTGCGCAGATGGCACAAACTCTTTAAAGGACGCTAATGATTGCTTCGGGACCAAATGAACATCATTGTCGATGGCGAGCCAGCGAGCGTAAGAGAGGGGGCTCTCCTCTCAGACGTGCTCGATGGCCGGCCATATGAGAAGGGAGCTTTGGTGGCGGTCATCCGACCTTCGGACCTCATCAAGAAGGAGACGGATTCCTTCGAGATCGTGACGTCCCATGGACCCATTGGTCTGAGATTGAATGATTCTCCGCAGGCGCAGTTGTTCCGTTCGAAGGTCAAGGAGATCGAGGGCAAAGGCATACGCTGGCAGACCTCCAAGATCCTGGCTATCGGAGCCTTTCCCACAGATCTCGAAGTGAGCCACGATCGCTACCGCTACTCCAAGTATGATTGCTTCTTCGCCACTGGAGGCTACGATCCCAAGACCACATACGTCATGATCGCCAAGACTGGACACGAGGGGCAGTATGGAACCACGGGAGCGGTGCTCGGGAAGATCACCACCGGAAGGCACATCCTGGGCCTGCTGAAGGAGGGCGAGGTGGTCATGGAGATCCGGCCGGTCGTGGAGCAGGTGAGGGCCAAGAACGCCTTGGTGACCAGCGATCCCGATTTCAAGCTGGTGGAGGGCATGAGCGTGGAGACCCATCTGGAGGTCAAGCTCGAACCCAGCTCACCGATAAGCAGCGAACACTTCCTGGTGCTCACCGAGCAGGGCCTGATGCCTGTGACGGAAGACCTGCGGTCGTACTCGGCCTGCTCCTCGAACCTTGATGTCTCCCTCGTGCCGGAGAGCACCGCGGTGCGCGAGGAGGGCGATGTCACGGTCAGGCACAGCGGGGCCGGCAATGGCCGCGTCTATTTTTACAAGACCCGAAGGCAGGTGGCGGCGTCGCATAACCGCATCGGCAGGGTGCGGAAAGGCATGGAGCTGTTGCGGCTGGCTCCGCAAGGGTCCACCCTCGCCATCGTCGCCGACCCGGCCAGGGTGATGGTCATCGGCATGGACCAGTCGGAAGGCCATATGGCCCTGGCCGGAAGGGGGCTGAAGCAGAGGCGCACCGGGGACACGGCGGACGATGCCATCATCGTCGAGCAGGAGCCTGAGCTGACCATGGAGGCGGTGCATTGCCCAGAGATAGAGACCTTCGGGGTCAGGCCAGAGAGGATCAACGGCGTCGTGCTCTATGCTGACAAGGCGCCCGAGACGGTCCACTACTTCAAGAAGGTCACGGGGCTCAACCACAAGCTCATCGGCAATATGAAGGTGCATTTCACCCATCCCGAGATGCCGCTGATCACACTCGAGGGGGATGACACGATGGGCGCAGCACTCAATCCAGAGAACGAGTTCAAGGCCACGGCCTCGCGAGGCGATCTGGGCGCCACGAACATGTCCCGGCCGAACTGCGGGCTCCTGGGGATAAGGCTCGATGCCAGCGAGGAGTTCGGACCCACCGGCGAGGAGCGCCATGGGACCAACCTCCTCGGCCGCTTCGCCTCCGATCTGGACGCCTTCATGAAGAACATAAACGACGGTGACATTATTTATATTCGTGAGATGGAGCCAGAGTCGCCCCGGAAAGCGCCTAGGACAGCTTCCAAGAGAACGGTCACATCCAAAGGCAAGGGAACGAAAGGGAAAGGCAAGGGGGAAAAGCGTGCCAAAGGACCGTGAGACCCGCATGATCGTGATCGCACCCTCGTCCGCGGTGACGCCGGACCAAGTGACCAGGCTGATCCATGGAATGAGCATGGAGATCACCATCAAGGAGACCTGCTATGGCGCCATGATCGAGGGCGCTCATGAGAATGTCATGAAGGCGCTCGAGGCGGCGCGCAAGCTGGACCCGGACCGCATCTTCTCCAAGGTGCGCGGCTTCCCCATTGGAGATGCGCGGCGCTGCCGGGCACACCACGGCTCGAGACCGGGCTTCACGCAGCTGGAGAAGGAATGGGAATGTCTTTCGCTGATAGAAAAAGGAGTGTGCGCCGCCCGATTGGGGCAGAAGGTGTGCCAACGCCCTCGGCCCAAAAAAATACCAGTGGAGCAATTGAGAAAGATCGCGGACGAGGTGTCTAAATGAAGGTCTTCATCGTACCGCCGAACAGCCTGATACTGTTCGACCTAGTGGAAAGGTTTGGCCACGAGCCGCTCAGCCTCATGGGGGCGATCGGGGACCGGGTCACCAACCCGGAGATCGAATCGCCCCCCATCAACGTCACGTTGGACGATGTGAAGAAGGGGCTGAAATACGCGGGCATCGAGGTGCCTTCAGGCATCCGCGGGCGCTTGGCCCTGTGGGGACCGCTGGTGGACCAGGCGGAGGCCGCCATCATCATGGAGGAGGCGCCTTTCGAGTTCGGGTGCGTGGGCTGCCACCGCACGGACGAGATGGTGCAATACCTGATCAAGAAGCGTAGGCTCCCGCTGCTGGTGGTATATTACCCGACCAACGAGGAAGAGGCCAAGGTCCTGGTGGCCAGGATCAAGGAGTTCCTGGAGGGACTGAAATGATCAAGATCGCGCAGCTGTCCTGCGGGACCGAGTACTCGGGAGTGCAGTCGGAGATAGACAAGGCCGCCTCCTTGGTCGGCGGCAAGATCGTCTACCCTGATGTGGAGATGAAGGACATCGACAGGGCCGTGGAGGAGTTCGGCTTCACCCCCACGAGCGCGCAGTTGAAGCTGATGATCGCCCGGGCCATGGCCATCGTGGAAGGCCGCTACGACGCGGACGCCATCTTCATCGCCTCCTGCTTCCGGTGCGCGGAGGCCGCATTGGTCAGGAACGAGCTGCGGCGCTTCGTGCAGGAGCGCTCCCGCCTGCCGGTGGTCACTTATTCCTTCACCGAGCGCACCAAGTCGGGCCAGCTGCTCACCAGGATGGAGGCCCTCGTCACCATCGTGGAGAGGAAGGAGCTCCTGGCCCGGGAAAGGCAGACAGGGCTCACCGCCGGGATCGATTCCGGCTCTTCCACCACCAAGGCCATGATCATGCGGGACAACGAGATCATCGGCAAGTTCTGGCATCCGACCGGCGAGGTCGTAGGTTCGGCCGAGGTGGCCCTGGAGAGGGCGTTGGCGGAGGCGGGCGTGAAGCGCTCGCAGCTGGAGGCCATCGGCACCACCGGCTACGGCCGGTTCATCGTCGGGAAGAAAATGGAGTGCAAGCTGGTCCAGGAGGAGCTGACCACCAATTCCAAGGGAGCGGTGTGGCTCGCCGACCGGCAAAAGGGCGAGGCCACCATCATCGACATCGGGGGCATGGACAACAAGGCCATTACCGTGCGGGACGGTATACCGGACAACTTCACCATGGGCGGCGTCTGCGCCGGGGCCTCGGGCCGCTTCTTGGAGATGACCGCCAAGCGCCTGCAGGTGGAGATCACCGAGCTGGGAACCCTGGCCGATAAGGGCGATTGGCGCAAGGTGCCCATGAACTCATATTGCTCCATATTCGGGATACAGGACCTGGTGACCTCCCTGGCCGCCGGTCACACCACCGAGGACGTGGCGGCGGCCGCCTGCCATTCGGTCGCCGAGCAGATATTCGAGCAGCAGTTGCAGGAGATAGATGTTCGGCAACCAGTGATCCAGGTGGGCGGGACCGCTCTCATCTCGGGCATGGTCACCGCCATCGGCTCGGTGGTCGGCAGCCGGCCGATTGTGCCGCCGCACCCGCAGTACGTCGGCGCGGCGGGAGCGGCCCTGCTCGCCTCCGGGTTCCTAGAGGGGCGCAAATGAACATCCGGGTCGAGGGCACGGACGATTACGGCAACAGCGTCTACGGCGAGCTGTTCGAGCGCATCCTCATCGACCTGGGGCTATCGAACCGGGTGGAGCAGGCGCGCATGATCATCCGCCCCGAGGCTCCCCTGTTCCTCATCTCCGTGCGCACCAGGAAGGCGCGCACCACCGTCTCCGTGTCCGATATCGCGAGCATCGAGGACAAGGACGCGGGGACCTTTCTGACCATCACCAATGAGTCGTATGCACCTACGTTGCTGGCCCTGCTCTGGAAAAGGTTCGGCCGGGAGCGCAT
>Ga0315279_10004249_pt1 | contig 19337 bp, 18 predicted proteins | sample YL17G06_20_MG_FD_203694 | JGI IMG/M metagenome (GOLD analysis project Ga0315279, IMG submission 203694) | Sediment microbial communities from Yellowstone Lake, YNP, Wyoming, USA - YL17G06_20 | ecosystem: Environmental > Aquatic > Freshwater > Lake > Sediment | place: USA: Wyoming | collected... | reverse complement strand
GCTTGTCATGGACAAAAAATAATGTGGAGTGATAGATGGGTGCCGTATCCGGATGTGCGGCACCAACGAGATTTGCGTCGGTGAGGGGTCGGCTACTTCACATTACGCAACGCTTCACATGAAACCCACACTGCCACGCCCTGGTTTCCGATGGCGCTTTCTCAGCCGAAGGAGCGTTTCTGCCTCTCCCTTCGTTGGACGCCTCGGCTGTCATGGAAGTGTTCCGGCGCTTGCTGCTTCTGCGTCTGCACCAGGCTGAACGGCTTTCCGAAAGCTTCATGCAGAATCTGTTGTCGTGGGTGCACCCTGGCTTTTCGGTTTTTGCCGGACCGCCGGTGCCAGCCGCGGAAATCGGCTCTCTGGGATCCCAGGCCCGCTATATCACGCGCCCCGCCCTGGGCATGGATGCACTGCACAAACTTGATGACGGCAGGTTGGCTTTGGAAACACCCCCGGACCCCAAGACCGGTGCAACCTCGATCGTGCTGGATCCGCTCGAGTGGATTCACCGCATCACCGCCCACATCCCCAACCCCGGAAGCCATTGCCAGCGCTTTTACGGCGCCTACTCCAACCGGGGCAGAGTCGTCAGCGCAGGCGAGCAAGCGGACAGCGCCGATGCCCGCGCTCCTGCAGACGAGGACCGGGACAATTCCGACTTCTCCAGAGAGGCCCGCAGCACCTGGGCGCGCCTGATCAGGAAAATCTTCGAAGCCGACCCTCTGATCTGCACCTGCGGCGCTCCCATGCGCATCGTCTCATTTATTACCAACCCGCGCGTCGTCGACCGCATCCTGCGCCATCGGGACAGCGAGCGCTGCAAGGCGGGGGATCCCTTCGAGCCCCGCGCCCCGCCGAGCCCCCACCCCCGCACTCTCCAGTAAGGCTCACGTATGCGCTCCCGCATGCCGGCCAGACGGCCGACCGGTCGAGGTGTGCCCCGCCTCATGGGCGGACTCGCGCGCGAACCCCGGCACTCGGGGCAGGCAGCGCATTGCCGGGCTTCCTGCCCTTCAAAAGCCCGTCCCCGCCCGGCAATGCGCTGCCTGCCCCCAGTCTTCCTCCCACTTGCCTTCCTGCTATCCCCCCTTTTCCCCCTTTCCCTTGCGCTCCCGGATAGAAATGCTTATAAGTCTGGAAGGTGCCGGTGTAGATCTTAAGGCTAAGCCGGTACAGTTTATGGGTGCTGCAGGACCGGTTGATGTTATCCCGGTCCATATTGAAAAAATTTCTCTGGGTGACGCTGTTGAAAAGGGCGTCCGGGGTAATTGTTGGGAGCAGCAACCGTTATCCAAGATGCTCGGCCTTGAGGTTGCCGGAACCATCTCTCACGAATTTTTTAAACACTATTCTGTCACATTTGATTTCTCAGAGATGAAAGCATACCTGAAAAGGTAAAGATGAGTGTTGTATTCGGATAATGAGAAGGGCTATTCCATCGTATGATCTCGTCGGCAGGAAAAAGCGTATGCCTATTTATTGGCTTTTCTCGGGATTCTTCTTTGGAGTGCCGCCATGAAACGAATCCTCGCTCTGATTTGGATATTGCTTCCCTTTCTCGCCGTGAAACTGCAGGCTGCCGACGCGCAAGAATTCACGTTCGATCGGACCCAACCGCTCTCGGAGTGGAAAATTCCTATCGCCGGCATCACTCCCGCGCTGCCCGCCGACTGGCCCGACAGCGGTCATCTCGTCCTCGAATTGCGCGCCTCATCATCTCAGAGATTTGAGCTGCGTGTGTATTCGGGAGAAGGTTATAGCCGCGTGCGGCTACATCCTTACACCGGGGTCTGGATCCGAGCCGCCATCCCCATCGCTTTGCTCTCGCAACCACCCAGTACCGGTTTTGACATGGCCGCCGTGGGCAACCGGTCGCGCGCAGGCTATTTCCTTGGGCTCACCGGCCCATTCCGGCCGATGCGCGGCGTCCAGGCGATTTCTTTTGCCATGGAAAACCCTATCGGAACGCCCAGGCTGGAGATCCGTTCTGTCCGTATTGCCCGTGATTCTCCAGGAGACGCAGTGCTGGATTCTGGTCCCGTTGTGGATGAATTCGGTCAAAGCATCCGCGATACCTGGCCGGGCAAGGCAGGAAATCTGGATGCCCTGAGGAAGGAATGGGAGAAAGAAAACCCGTGGAAACCGCTGGCTGACCTGCAGTATTGCGCTTACGGCGGCTACCAGAATAGCAGCATCAAGGCCAAGGCAACCGGTTTCTTCCGCTGTGAAAAAATCGAAGGCAGGTGGTGGTTCATCGATCCTGACGGCCATCCCTTCCTATCGGCCGGCTCAGACGTGATGACTCCCTGGATGGAGACAATCACCGAAGGCCGCAGTTCCCTGTTCCAGTCGATGCCCCCTGCTGAGTTCCTCCCCGCGCGGCGAGCGGGCCGGGAACCCGGCGCATCTTTCTTCACGTGGAACCTGTTCCGGCGATACGGAAGTGACTGGCTGCCCAAATGGGTCGAGCAGACAATCGGGCGGATGGAAGCATGGGGACTGAACACCATCGCCAACTGGTCTCATGGCGCTTTATGGGACTCGAAGAAAAAAGCGTACACGATCCCTCTCGGACGATGGGAGACGGCAATCAATTACCTGGGCCTGCCCGATGTCTATTCGGATGAATTCACCCGAAACGCCGACGAATCGGCCCGGCGCCAGTGCGCGCCGCGCAAGGACGACCCGTGGCTCCTCGGTTACTTCCTCGCCAACGAACCGCCGTTTCCTCAGAAGGAACAGCAGACGGCCCAACTCATCCTCCAGGGCAGCGACACAGCCACGCAGCGCGAGCTCAAGCGGTGGCTGGCCGGAGGAGACACACCGGAGAGGCGGAAGGAATTTATCGACCGCGCCCTCGAACTGTACATCAAAGTCGCGAGCGATGCCGTCCGGAAATATGATCCCAACCACCTCAACCTAGGCATGCGATCCGGCGGCCGCCCGACCGATGCGGAGATCCGTGCCGCCCGTGCTTTCGACGTGTACAGCGTTAATATCTACGACTTCGAAGTCAAAGCCGATCGTGTCCGGCGTATCTCGGAACTTACCGGCAAGCCCATCCTCATCGGAGAATTCCATTTCGGTACGCCGGCACGGGGATTGGCTGCAAGCCTCGTCCAGGTCCGCGATCAGGCGGAGCGCGGAGTCGCTTACCGCTACTATGTCGAAAACGCCTTTGCTCTGCCGGAGATGATCGGGACCCACTGGTTCCAGTGGGCCGATCAGCCGTGCACCGGCCGCTTTGATGGGGAGAACTACAACATCGGTCTCGTCGATGTGACCGATCGTCCGTATCTGGAATTGATCGAGGCCCTCAAAGTCACCCATCAGCGCCTGTATGGCGTCCATCTCGGGCAACTAAAACCATTCAGCCGGCGTGCGGTTGCAAACTGAGGTCGTGTTCGTGAACGGGGACGGACCACGTTAGTTGGCCAATTTTAAATAAGTTCACTCTCTCCGAACGCCTGAAATATGGGCTTAGCCGCATTTTTGGCCGTGGTTTTTTTCAATGTAAGGAAATCCTGCTATGCCCACGCGTCGCTCAGATCGGATTTTTCTTAGATTCAGATTTAGGGGGCGTCTTTTGGCGCTAACCCTTTTTCCGCAGGTCGCGCTTGCAATTTCCGTGCGCGCCCGCAGGCGCTTTTTTAACGAGTTCTAGATTTTGCACGCAGCGTTAAAGCGAGCGCGTGCTGCGACATCTCCATCATTCGCTTGACAGTGTCCCTGGCGAATTGCTAATTCGTGGCTCAACCCCAAGCGATTCCATGTTTTGTTATGATGCGGAGATGCGCGATCTCGTCATCCTTTTCGTCCATGTCATCGCTACTCTTGCCCGACTCTTGGGTCCGGGCGGCCTCCGTTCTGTGGTCACCGAGTCCGTTCTCGTCAAGCAGCAACTCCTGATCCTCAATCGTTCGCGGCAGCGGTCACCCAATCTACGCACTTCAGATCGCCTTGTTGCCGGTTTGTGTGCTCTCCTCATTCGCCCCGCCCACCTGATCCGTTCAGCAATCGTACTGAAACCTTCGACTCTTTTGAGCCTCTACCAGGCTCTGAGGAACCGAAAATATCGCCTGCTCTTCTCATCCAATCGCAGGCGTAAGCCCGGACCCAAGGGGCCCAACAAAGAACTCATTGAAGCCGTTGTCCAGATGAAGCAGCGCAATCCCGCCTGGTTCGGCGTCCATGCCGGAACCGTCGATGGTGTCGCACTTTGCCGGATGTTCAACCGCGCCATTCGATGGCAACGCTGGATGCCAAAATACCTCAGCTCCGACCATGATCCCCTTTATCGGTTTGGGCAGTGGCAAGCCAATCTGCGGATACTGGATGTGACCGAGATCAAACCGTCCCCTATGTTCCACTGTCCCATCCTTTTGTGGAACGGCTGATCGGCACCATTCGACGCGAGTACCTGGATCGCACGTTGTTTTGGACGACTGCGGATCTCGAAAACAAGTTGCTCGATTTCAGAAGATACTTCAACGATCATCGCTCACTGCACTGGAAGGGCAAACGCCTGACCAAGACGCGCCTATACCACGACCAGTCGCCAACCTCCATTCCTATAGATGGCAACCTCACTGCCGAGGCCTTTATCACACACCGATGGCTGCCTGATTCTCTATGCCCCCAAGAATCATGACGGCTGTGCCAGCGCTCACTCTCCAGGCGCTCTTACCTGTCCCGCACTCGATTTTCTCGCCGCGCTGTGCTCTCATATCCCCGATGCCGGACACCAGCTCATCCGGTACTATGGGCAGTGGTCCCATGTCCGCCGCGCCCGCGCGCGAAAAACCGGCTCCGCGGCTGCCCGTCCGGCGCCCTCCCCCGATACTCAGGATGGCTGCGCCCGCCGCAGCAGGCGCACATGGGCACGGTTGATTAAGAAGGTATATGAAGCCGATCCTCTGCTCTGCCGACGTTGCTCGCGCCCGCTGAAGATCGTGAGCCTCATCGACGCCCCCAGCGTCATCGAGAGAATCCTGCATCACCTCAAGCTCTGGGACCGACCGGAGCGTCCGCCTCCCATACCCGGGCCGGGCACACTCCACTACCATGTCGAGATTCCTGCTTGGGAGGATGACCTCGGGTGGTTCGATGGGTCGGAATAAACCTCCAGTTGCCTTCCGTTCCCGAACCGCGCCGATTCTCCTGGCGCCGGCTGGGGCGAGGTGTGCTTTGGAGAGGATGCCGAAGGGGGCGGACGGGCGCCCGGGGAGCCGGCGGGACGCCCCTCCGTCCTCTTTCACCTTTCAGCTCCCTTTGTGGTCTCCAACCGCACCTGCAACCGGGTTGCGGGGATATTTCAGCAGACCTTCGGGCTCCACCTATGCTATTCTTTGCATCGCCCCAAAAAGCGATTTCCTGTCGATTCCAATTCATGGCAAGTCCACAGCGGCCGCAGGTTGTTGTTTCTCATCGTGGTCGACGGCCTGAACTTCCCTTCCGGTCAGGCTCTGCCAGCAAATTCGCCGGTCTGCGTGCTGATGAGTACCACTTCGCCCTCTTTGATGAAGAGCGGCACGCGCACTCGCAGCCCGGTTTCAAGCGTGGCTGTTTTGGTCGAGCCGCCGGAGCCTGTGTCTCCGCGCACGCCCGGCTCGGTGGATGTTACCGCCAGGTCAACAAAGGGCGGCAGCTCAGCGGCAATCGGCTCGCCGTTGTATCTGCGGATGTGCAGCGAAATTCCTTCCTTCAGGAAGAGGCGCTCCTCGCCGAGTTGCCCGGCTGTCAGGGAAAACTGCTCATAGCTCGCTTCGTCCATGAAGTGGAAGGCATCGCCATCGGAGTACAAGAATGAGGCGGGTGCCAGAGCGATGTCCGGCTCCTCGAACTTCTCACTGGTCTTGAAGGTCCTTTCCATCACCGCGTTGGAGACCAGGTGGCGCAGTTTGGTCCGCACCATCGTGGACGCTCCGCGGGCGCTTGGCGCGGCGAAAAACACCTCCGTCACGGTGTACGGCTGGCCGTCCACCGTGATCAGCATCTTGCGTTTCAGCTCGTTCGCTCCAATAAGCATCAGGCGACTGACGACGACAACTCTTCGATCTGACGCGGTATTCGCGATTTACGAGGCCTTCAAAGGCCGCTTGGATCCAAAGAAAAAGCCCAAAATCATACTCCAACGCCAACCGTCAGCCGGAATATGGGGTGTACCCGGGTATTTTGTCAACCGATTGATTGGCAACCGCCTTGCCCGCCTCTTCTGAGATGCTCTTTGAGATGGAATAGGGCGCATATCAGCTCTTAGCGCGAAAAAACGGCCCCCTTCTTGTTGCTAAGGCCGTCTGGAGAGCTCGCCATCTTACCTTTCCTGTGCGTTTGCAGGTACTTGGCGTCGTCAGTCCCCCTCAGCGCACAACTTCGATGCCTGAGGAGGGCAGAAAATCTCGCCCGGGAATTCTTAGAAAATAAGGAAAACGTCCAGGATTAAAGATGTCTTGGGATTGAAGATAACAGCCTGGCCCTGGATAACTCCGCGCACCAATCCGGGCTTGAGCGGAGCAAGCTGCCTCTCCAATTCTGCGGGAAATGCGGCGATGCGCTTATCAAGACCCGGCGGCAAGTGGCCCTTCCGCCGCAGTTGTTTCTCCAGCCCGGGCGGCAGATTCCCGCCACGTGCAGCCAAGCCAGGCGGGAGCCGATCAGGGTGGTCTGTGTAGTACTGCCGAATGACCTGCTTGTCCCTGCCAATAAAGATCTCGACGGCGATTTGGCCGACAAGGCTGCCCGCAGCCCGATTGACCGACGGCGGATTCTTCGTTGGATTCTTTTGAGCGGATGCCAACAACGAGCCTGCCAGCAGCAGGGCAAAGACAATGATCCACAACGCCTTCATAGATCCGGCTCTCATGCTTCCTCCTCAGGCCTGTTCAAAGGCCGATGTTTACTGGATCGTCCCAGCCCCGCTTCCGTATCAGCAGGCAACATAAGAGAAGGCAGTCTGAGTCTGAATTCCGTGACCTCCATCACACTTGCAGATGTGCATCCGCCCGGAGCACCGAACCATTGACGAAACCGGATGCAGCGACAAAGCTCAAACCGGGAAAAACGGCGACTATCACTGACGCCCCCGATGGGAAAAACCTCGGGCCGGGACAGAAGCCTGAAGCAGGCAAGGAGGGCGTAGAATGCCGGTCATGCTACATGCTTCCAGGAAAGCAGGATCTCGATCAGCCGCCGGGATCGCCGCTCCCGGGGCTTCCAGTAACCTGCATAATCGGAATTGACCGCGAAAGCGTGGTTCGAGACAGAGAACTTGAGGCGCTGGCCTCTCAATGCCGTATCTTTTCAAGACCGCCGCGAAATCTCCTTGGAACAAAAAAATGGGGCCAAAAATCAAAAGCAAGACCGGTCCTGGCCCCTCTCTGATGCTTATCTCATTGATCTATAAGGCTTCGCGTGGTCCGACCCCGTTTCGCCGACCTATGATATTCTTTGCACTGTCCTAAAAAGCGATTTCCTATCATTAGGCTCAGATTTTCATGCAGGGCGGCAGGCCTGAGTGCGGTGCGATCTCGGTTTCAATAGATCCCGCCGGCTCTCCGGTTCTCGCATTTTGACGCGTGATTAGAAAAATGATATGGTCGTCACAGAGTGGGGCAATGGTTTACAATGTTTCCGTGGTGATACAAGTTGCCGACCATCAGCGCCTTTTACGGAATCGTGATTCAAATGTTTTGGAAAGATCATGCTCCGCCGCATTTCCATGCACTCTATGCCGAGTATGAAGCACAGATAGATATCCGCACCTTGGAAATCATCGAAGGCAAGCTGCCGAACCGGGCCTCGGCTCTTGTGCTGGAATGGGCAGCGCAACATCGGGGCGCGCTAATGGAGGACTGGAACTTATGCGAGGCCATGCAAAGACCGAACAAGATTCAACCCCTGGAGTGATTCCCTCCGCGGCCTGGCGGGTTTCCGCTATTGAGGTCTTGCCTGCCTATCGGCTCCGGGTGCGTTTCGTTGACGGGGCTGAGGGCACGGTCGATATGTCTCGCCTTGTATTCGACCCCGGATCCGGAGTATTTGCTCCACTTCGAGATCCGGCCATTTTTAATCAGGCCTTTGTGGAGTCGGGCGCCGTCACCTGGCCGGGGGAGATCGACCTGGCCCCGGATGCTATGCACCAGGAGATTAAGAAGAACGGCGAGTGGCTGTTATAACCATCCAGTTTTACGGGAGAGCCAAAGCTGCATTTCTGATCTTCAATCATCGCAAGCTCAGTGAGATCCAGGGTCACTTGACAAAAGATGAGTCGCCGATAAGCGGGGAACAATCGAATACAAAATCACCCAAAGCGCATCGCATTATCCTGAATTACGGAGGATTGACGGATTGGTTAAGAGGAAAGTCGATGAGATCAGTTGAAATCCACGAAAAATGGGGCTCCCTTTGTGGTCTACAACCGCACCTGCAACCCGGCCGCGGGGATATTTCAGCAGACTTTCGAACCCCACCTATGCTACTCTTTGCATCGTCCTATAAAGCGATTTCCTATCTATCCTATTAACTACGGCAGCACAAAGTTCAATAGCAAGGGTGCCTGTTCAGAGAGTTTCAAGGTAATCAAGAAATAAGGGTGGGAGGACTGTCTGCGCAGCTCCCGGATTTCTGCCCTCGAGATGCGACTGGCCCGAGTGAATTCGGGAGTTGCGCAATTGCCGTATTTCAGCCGCTGCAAGCACTTCCCTGACAACTCCCAGATCCCAGGTTTGGCGTGTTGCAGCTTTGTATCATGGGAGTTCGCTATGGATCCCAAAATAATCAAGTTGGTTTCTCTTGAAGGCCGCGTGGCGGCCATCTCTGGTGCTGCCTCAGGGATCGGTCTGGGCGCCGCGGTACGGTTAGCGGAATCCGACGCCGCGGTCGCCTTGCTCGATATTGATCAAGTAAAAGGCAAGGAGGCCGAGACAGCCATGCTGGCGCACGGTCAACGGGCCCGTTTCATTCGCTGCGATGTCCGCTCGGATTCTGACTGCCGCCGCGCGATCGATGAGACCATTCATCACTTCGGCCGCGTCGACATTCTCTTCAACAATGCGGGGCTGGCCATCAGGAAAAATGCCGTTGATATCGAAGAAAGGGAGTGGGACCTGGCGGTCGACGTCATGTTGAAAGGAACGTACCTTTTGTCTCACTACGCCATTCCCCATATGATCGCCGGCGGCGGCGGAAGCATTATCAACATGGGTTCCGGGTGGGCCCTGAAGGGCGGCCCGGATGCAGTTTCCTACTGCGCCGCCAAGGGCGGCATTCTCAATATGACCCGGGCCATGGCCATCGACCACGGCCGCCACGGAATCCGGGTCAACTGTGTTTGCCCGGGGGATGTGGACACGCCACTGCTCAGGAACGAGTGCTCCCAGCTCGGCCAGAATGAAGACGAGTTCATGGCGGATGCGGCACGCCGTCCTCTGGCCCGCGTGGGAACCCCCGAGGATGTGGCCAACGCCGTGCTCTTTTTCGCCAGCGACCTTTCGAAATGGGTGACCGGCGCCTTCCTCGTCGTGGACGGCGGGGGCATTGCGTAAAAAATCCCTGAAAATTGCTTTTCCACGAGGTGTGCATGAGTGACGAACAGCCTTTCATCCATCCTTACATTCCGAATTCCGTGCCCGAGGTTAAGGAGCGGATGCTGCAGGAGATCGGTGTCCGGAGCATTGACGAGCTGTACGCGGACATCCCGGAACGATTGAGATTTGCCGGCCGCATGAACCTTCCCGAGCCGCTCGTGTCGGAAGCAGCTCTGAAACGGCACGTCGAAAAGATCCTCAGCCGAAACCGGTCGTGCGCCGAATCCCTGAGCTTCCTCGGCGGAGGATGCTGGCCTCATTATGTTCCTGCGGTGTGCGACGAAATCAACCGCCGCTCCGAATTTCTGACGGCCTATGCGGGCGAGCCCTACGAAGATCACGGCCGCTTCCAGTCTCTCTTCGAGTACGAGAGCATGATGGCTGAACTACTGGACATGGACGTCGTCAACGTTCCGACCTTCGACTGGTGCCAGGCGGCCAGCACATCGATACGTATGGCCGGCAGGATCACAAAAAGGTATGAAGCTCTGGTCTGCGATACCATCGGTCCCGACCGTTTGCAGGTGATGCAGAATTACTGCCGCGGCATGATGAGCATCGTCCCGGTCCGCCACGATGCAGTAACGGGGTTGATGGACCTCAATGACCTGGCAGCCAGATTCACGGAGAGTACCGCGGCCGTCTATTTTGAAAACCCTTCCTACTTGGGATTCCTTGAAACTCAGGGGCATCAAATTGCTGCCATCGCTCATGCGCGGGGTGGTCTGAGCGTTGTGGGCGTGGATCCGATTTCTCTGGGCGTCATCGCTCCACCAAGCCATTATGGCGCCGACATCATCTGCGGGGACGTGCAGCCTCTCGGGGTGCACATGAATTTCGGCGGCGGCCAGGGAGGATTTATCGCGACGCGCGACGAAGAAAAATTCGTCATGGAATATCCTTCACGCCTCTTTGGTATCGCAAAAACTGCCGTCGAAGGTGAGTGGGGCTTCGGCGATGTGGCCTACGACAGAACGTCATTCGGCGTCAGGGAAAAGGGCAAGGAGTTCGTGGGAACCGCCGCCGCGCTGTGGGGGATCACCGCCGGCGTCTACCTCGCCCTGATGGGGCCGCAGGGTATGGAAGATATCGGCCGGCACATACTGCAGAAATCCCAATATGCGATGAAGAAAATCGGAGGAATCGCAGGGGTTCGGACCCCGCGATTCCAGTCGGCGCATTTCAAGGAGTTCGTCGTCGATTTCACATCGACCGGGAAAACCGTTGCCGAGATCAACGAGGCTCTCCTGGATCGGGGAATTTTCGGAGGGAAAGACCTGAACGGGGATTTTCCCGAGCTTGCCAACCATGCGCTCTATTGCGTCACGGAAGTCCACACCAAAGAAGATATCGACACCCTGGTGGGCGCGCTCGAGGAGGTGCTCCGATGACCAGCGAAAAAAAACGCAAAATCCAAGGAGAACCGCCGGCGGAAAAACCCGTCAGATTGCGCGCCTTTCATCAGGCCAAGTGGGATGAGGAGATAATCTTCGAGTTGAGCACCAAGGGAGAAAGGGGAATCCTCATGCCCGCGGTGGAGCCGGCAATCGAAGAAGAAATCGGCGACGGCATCTCGGCGATTCCGGAGAACCTGCGCCGCAAAGCTCAACCCGCGCTGCCGGAAATCTCGCAGATGCGTGTCTTGAAGCATTACCTGCGGCTCTCCCAGCAGAACCTCGGCGCCGATCTCAATGTGGACATCGGCCAGGGGACATGCACGATCAAGTACAATCCCAAGATCAACGACGTCCTGGCTGCATCCCCCAAGGTAGCGGAACTCCATCCTCTCCAGAGTGAAAGCACCATCCAGGGAGCGCTCGAGATTCTCTATAAAACCGACCTGTTCCTGCGCGAAATCTCGGGTCTGGACCGGTTTTCGTTCCAGCCGGCCTCTGGATCGGCAGCTATTCTGGCCATGGCCTCGATCATCCAGGCTTTTCATGAATCGCGCAGCGAAGGAAAAGTGCGCGATGAAGTCATCACTACGATCTTTTCCCATCCTTCGGATGCGGCCGCGGCTGCAGTCAAGGGTTACAAAGTCATCACCATCCACCAGACGGAAGATGGCCTTCCCGATATTGAGGCCTTGAGGCGGTCGATTTCGAAGCGAACGGCCGGGCTCCTGATCACAAATCCGGAGGACACGGGGATTTTCAATCCGAAGATCGATGAGATCACCCGGCTCGTGCGCGATGCTGGCGGGTTGTGCGGCTATGATCAAGCCAATGCCAACGGCATTCTGGGCATGACACGGGCACGGGAAGCCGGTTTTGATATGTGCTTCTTCAATCTCCACAAGACTTTCGGAACCCCGCACGGTTGCGGCGGCCCTGCCTGCGGCGCACTCGGCGTCGGCGCTAATTTAGTAGATTATCTGCCGGTTCCCCTGGTGGATTTTGACGGTGAAAAATATCATCTGCGTTTTGACCTCCGGCATACGATCGGCAAGATCCGCAGCTTCTACGGCGTCTTCCCGGTTGTCCTGAAGGCCTTTGCCTGGATTTCGAGCCTGGGTGAGCGCGGCTTGCGTGAAGCGGCGAATATCGCCGTTCTCAACAACAACTATATCCTCGAGAAGGTTAAAAGAATCCGCGGCGCCAGCGCTCCCTTTGCTCGGGGCCGGCACCGCATCGAACAGGTTCGCTATAGCTGGGAAGAACTAACCCGGGATACGGGTGTTACGACGGAAGATATCACGCTCCGGATGGCAGATTTCGGTTTTCACCTCTGGTCAAGCCACCATCCGTTCATCGTACCTGAGCCTTTCACCATCGAGCCGACGGAATCCTATTCCAAGGCCGAGCTTGACGAGTACCTGGCAGCGTTGGAAAAGGTCGCTGGCGAGGCCTATGCCGATCCGTCACTCGTCAAGGGAGCTCCGTATCGAAGCGTCGTCCACCGGATCGACCATAGTTGGTTCGACGACCCGGCGCAGTGGGCGATCACCTGGCGGGCTTACCAGAAAAAGCATGTCCAGCCTAATCCCGCAGGCTCTCAGCCACGGCGCTAAGGAGCCCACGGGGGGTGAAGGGCTTTTAAAACCGGGGACGCCTCCCTGTTTCTGGCCTCTCTGCATATTTGCTCATCGACACTCTCGACAGAAATAGGGAGGCGTCCCCGGTTTTCAAACTCCCCTGCTCATGCGGATGCAGATTCAGGCGGTCGCCGTAGCTCTGCACCGAGAGAACGACGCCTGGTCACATTCAGGCCAGAAAAATGAAACCGCTGCTGGTTCCCATCAGTAATGATGGTAGGGGACGACCATGGAACTGCTTGAGCACTTCGCTCTTGGCGACCTCGAAGCCTTCGAGACACTGTTTCGACAGTTCCAGGGCCGGGTTTACGCTTGGATCCTCTGTATTGTTCGCGATGCAGGGACAGCCGAGGACCTGACGGTTGAAACGTTTTGGAGAGTGTATCGAGCACGCACTCGATTCGACGCGACAAGAGACTTCGGCGTCTGGGCGCGCCGCATCGCGACCAATGTTGCCCGCGACCACCTGAAGGCTGTCCGGCGGGAGGTGAGCCTTCGACAGAATGAGACGACGGAGAGTAGCGGGGGCTCTGCTCCAGATTCCGCTGTCCAGCGCGACATTCAGGATGCCATCCGGCCTGCCTTCCGACGGTTGCCGGCCAGGCTCCAGGCAGTGGCGACATTGGCGCTCATTGAAGAGAGACCGTATTCCGAAATCGCACAGGCGCTAGGAATATCAGTGGCGGCGGTTAAGTCGCGCGAGTTTCGGGCCGTCCGGCTGCTGAGGAAAAAACTGAAACGTTTGGGTGTGGAGCCATGAAGGAACAAAGCGCAGAAAAACTCAGGAAGCTTCTTCAAAGTGCCATCGAACCGCTGGAGGAGCGTGAACTGAAGTCGGACCTCTGGCCCCGGATGCTGCAAAGGCTGGACCAACAGCTCATCCGTCCCCCCTGGTTTGATTGGGCCCTCGCTGCGCTTGTCTTGGTCTGGTTCTTCCTTTTTCCGGAAGTGATTCCAGTATTGCTGTATCAGCTGTGATGGAGAGTCAAGCATGAGTGCACACCCTTATCTTCGAGCTTACATGGCGGGGATTGTCCTCCCCACCATGTTTCTACTGATTGTCTTTACCTTCTTCTGTGTGGCTCGTTTCGGCTACAACATTGATTTCCAGATCGAGCGCGTCATCGTATTCCCGCTGGCCCTGGTTCCCAACCTGTGGGGCATCTGGAACATGCTGTACGTGTGGCTGCGCTCACACCGTCGCCTTCCTCTTGGTTTTCACGGCGCGGTCCTTCCTGTGCTGTTGACTCCGCTCTCGCTAATCCTCGCCAAAGCATTGGGCTTCGCGATCCCCGGCTACTTTGCAGCCGCCATTTATGTCGCCTTCCCTGTTGTGCTGGTTGTCTATTACCTGACATGGAAGTATTTCGTCGGTTTCTTCAATGAATTGCTGGGAGTTGCCTGAGCGGGTGAATAGCGCGGAAAGGCAGGACGTTCTTGTTGGTGCCCGGAACCCGTATCAAAAGTGGAGGCTCTATGAAGAGCAGAGGCGAGAGTCGCTTCGTTCATTTGCCGCGTTTCGGCGCGTTGTTGTATGACAAGTTTCTTTCCGTGGAACCTATCCAGGCTCGGATCAGAGAGATAGCACACGAACTCGCACCGATGGCAGATCGCGGTCGGTTTCTGGATGTCGGTATGGGCCCTGGCAGGCTGCTCATCGAGATTCACCGACTGAGCCCAAACCTCGAACTGTACGGACTTGACGTTTCCGCTTCAATGGTTGAACGGGCAAGAAAGAACTTGCATGGCATCCGGGCCGATTTGCGTCAGGGGACCATCCGGCACACTGCCTACGAAAGCAACTTCTTCACGATGGTCGCGTGCGTCGGGAGTTTCTATCTCTGGGACTATCCCGAGGAGTCGGCGGATGAGATTTTCCGCATTTTAAAGGAAGGTCAGTCCGCATATCTCTTCGAAGTGTACAGGGATGTGAATCGGGATGAATTCCACAGGGCCCTGCAACACAACCTTTCTCAACTCGATCCAGTTCGCAGACTCGTTGGGCCGATGGCACTGGAAAAAGCGGTGCGCATGGCCTATCGGGCGGAGGACTTCGTCAAAATTTTAAACAGGACGAGATTTGTAGGCAACTACACGATAGAAAGAGTAGAGCTGGCGAGAATGCCGATGTGGTTGCGCATCACACTAACAAAACGCGCGTCGGCATGATTCCGCAAATCTGGTAGTGCTGTGCGCAAACCAGTCGGCTCGGGCGAAGCGCAGGGCCCCAACAGATCTTGAGTCCGGTGAAGATCGGGGGACACAACCTATTTGACAATTCCTATGATTCTTCCAAAGGGTACGCGGCGATATTTCACTGCAGCTCGATAACAATGGGGAGGTGTCCCGGGTTTCCCGTTGGCGCGGATCTTCCACGTTCGGGCATACTATCTTACGGCGGGGGCGGGCAGCATCATCTCGCTCGTAGCCTTCACAGGGCTGACGGATCCATCCAGGCTGGCATGTCTTTGTGAGGGGATGGCAGCCGTGATGTGGGTCTCGGCCGTGTATCTCCTTTCGAATGCGGACAGAATTGCCGGCCGGACTCTGCGGGAGCCGTGGGCGGTCTGACAGCGCGCTGCCGCCGACGACCGGCGCATGACCGCTTTGCAATCTTGCGCGTTGATGCGGATGCAAACATCTTCAGAGCCTCAAGCGTCGGGAAAGGCGCCTGCTGGTGTTTTACGTGATTCACTTCACAACCGCCGGTACCCTTCCGAAGGGGTGGGCGTGGTTGGCGTTCGCCGCCCCGGGATTCCTATCTCTGCTATGCTGGTATCAGTCGCGAAATGCCGGCAAGGCAGCGGCCTGACAGTGGCTTCCAGCCGGAACGCGTGCGCCTGCTCGGCAAAATCCTGCGTGAGACACGCGATATGGACGTGTGGAAATTTACGACTCCTCAGGAAGTGCGGAAACACTAGCCGGAAGTTTCGTTACACCTCGGCCGTCGCCGAGCTTTCTGGGAGTTCCTCTTCGATCACTGGGAAACAGAGGGTTTTCTTGAAAACTAGCAAGCTGAACCCCCTTCCAGATTGATTTTCTGGCTCCCTCTTTTCGCCGCGACACTCGTTTCTTTTTCACCGTGGGCAGCGCTCTTTCCAGATTTCATCTTGGACACTGGGAAACCCACGATGCTCGGCAAGACCCGGGTCGCGTCGGGCCGCTTCGGTCCACGTCGGCTACGGTCGACGCCATCTGCTAGGTCTACGTCTCGGAAATCACACAACGAATTGAGACCAAAATGGTTCCCGCCACGTCGTCTGTGGTTGTCTCAAGGGGCCAAGGGGTAAAGGGTCCGAAATGGATTCTCTTCCCTTTGCCCCTCAGCCCCTGAGTTGGCGAGCGCAGCGAGCTAAGTCTTTATCTTTTGGATGTTGATGGCTTTTGCCTGGGCGAGCGGTAGGTCGAGGGTCAGTGTTTCTTTCACGTCGCGCCGGCTGGCCGCGGTGCCGTGCCTCACTTCATAAACGCCGGGCTGCAGGCCTTTGATGGTCAGGTTGACCGTCTTCACGAGGCCCGTTGAATCGGCCATTTGCAGGGTCAGGCGAGCGGATTGCCGGCTGAATGCGGCGCGGGTGATCTCGCCCGTCATGGCTTCGATGTCGAGCCGGTCGGCGACGAACCTGATCCGCTTTTTCACTCCGTCCTGCGGGAAGACGCGGATCTCGTCCGGGGCGGTTTCCAGGCGGCAGCCGTAGCCGACCAGGCCGAACGCGGGATCCTCCACGACGTAGGATTTTGCCGCTCGCAGGCAGCCCCACAGGCCCGGGCCGCTTTCGAAGGTACGGGCCGGCTCGTAGCCGAAGATTCCCGGGGTAAGGTTGAACCAGCCATAGCCCATCCCGTCCGGATGCAGGTTGTGCAGCACACTCATCACCCCGGGGTACCCTTTCATGAGCGCAACCGGGTCGCCGCTCTCGTCGAAATACGCCAGCAGCGCCAAGCCATTCAAGGAGCCGGAGTGCCAGCACGAGATCTGCCCGCGCAGGTCCGGGTGGGCAAACAGGTCGATGCCGTAGCTGAACCAGATCGGCTGGTCGCCCCCGCGCAGCGCCTTAAGGACCCGAACGACCCAGCCGTTCTTATCACGGCTCTCGCGGCTGCCGAGGCCGGCAAAGAGCCGCGTGAAAAAGTACACCTGGTTCTGGCCGGTTTCGTCGATTTCGATTTCCGAGCTGTAGGGGTACGGATCGCGGAGGAACTCGTCGTTGCAGGTTTTCATCAGCGAGAGCATTTCCGCGTGCTCCCGGGTCCATCCCTCCCTTTCGAGATCCGCCAGGATCTCGACGGCGTTGGAACCGGTGATGAGCCCCGCCCACTTGAACGTGCCGGTGACGAACCACTTCCTGCAGGTCTCGTAGGCCATCCGCAGGTAGTCGGCAGGGCTCCGGCGCTTCAGCAGGCCATATAGTTTTCCGGTGCGATACAGAGCGTGGTAGATGTTGGCGACGAAACAGTAGCTGTAGGTCCGCGTCGTGACCTCGCTGCGCTCCTTGGAGTACGTGCTCGAAGGGCTCGACGGGTAACGCTCCTTCCAGTAGAGCGACGCCCTCACCTCGTAGGTCTTCGGGTTCTGGACATAACGGAACAGGCAGTCATCGACATAGGTTTCGAGCCGCTCGATTTCCTCGCGGGACGGGTAGACGACGTTTTTCTCGGCCAGAAACAGCGGTTCACCGAATCCCGGATCGCCGGTGCCGCCGACTTCCCACACGTCCTGAAAGTCGTCGATCATCTTCCCCTGACGGTAGTCGAAGGGCAGGAACAGATGATTGCGGTGATAAGGGTCCTCGGGATTTTCGTAGAACTGGCGGCGGGCCATGAAGCTCGCCCGGGCCTTGAGGAGTTGCTCCGCGTCGTCCACGCAGAAGAAGTGCAGGTTGGTCCAGCGCCCGCCGCCGTAGAGCAGCTTGAGGCTCTTCTGCCCCCGGCCTTCGAAGGACAACGTCAGGAGGGTGGCGTCGCCCGCGCGCTTCCGTTGCTTGATCCGCACGCCGTCGGCGTGAACCTCGATCTTTTCCAGGTCCGCCCGGGACTTCACCTCGACCAGCACGTCACTCTTTTCCTGCACGACCATCGAGGGCACGACCCGGACGCCCAGATTGCCGCTCTTGACGAGTTCCTCCCGGATCGCCGGGTAGTCCTCGATGAAGACGAAGCGCAGCCGGAACGACCGCTTCTGGCCGGGCTGGAGAATCAGCGACGTGTGGCCGTTCACCCACGGATTCCAGCCCCAGTCGCGCTGCTGGCAGGCCGCCCAGGAGTGGATCGCAAGCAGGTCGGTTCCGATCCAGTCGCCCGCAAAGGTTCCGGCGACTTTGTAGATGCACTCCAGCGAGGTGTCCTCCGCGCAGTGCACCAGCAGGAACGGCGTGTCGCCGCGCGGCCGCTGCAGGAGCACGTAGGAGCTGTGGCCGGCGACAAAAGCATGGGCGAGGACCTTCTGCTCGTGAATGGCCTTCTGGATCGCGGTCGTCCTCCCCAGGACCGCAGCGTCCGGCAGGGGCGCGCCGCGATAGAGGGCGCCGTAGTCGTCGTCCGCCCGCAGCGGGATGGCCAGCTCGCCGACTTCCAGGATCTGGCCGCTGATGTTCTCGATCTCGATGTCCCAGAGGAGGGACCGGTCGGCATCAAAGTGATAGCCCATCGCGAGCGTGAAGCTCCGGATGCCGGCCGCGTTTTGCGACCGGCCCTCGTAACGAACCTGAAAACGCTCCGCGTCGAAGGAGATCTTCCGGACATCGTCGGAGTCCAGCGTCGTCTCCCGTTGCCACCTGCCGCGCCGTGGAGCAGAGGGCGTCTGCCCTGCGCGCGCCGGTTCCAGAGGGTTCAGGCGCCAGACGGTCGCGACGATATCGCCGGTCCAGTGAGGATCGCCGAGCGCCACACCGCGCGTATTGAGCTGGTTGCCGACGAAGTTGGTGCCCAGCGGATCTCCGCTCGCGGTGACCGCATGGATGGTCCCGAGATCCTTGTCGAAGTCGACGAGCATCCTCCCCGCGGCGATCCGGTGAAGCGCGGGATTGTCGTTGCGCGCCAGGCGGCCGGGCCGCGCGGACTGGGCGGGTGGCTCCTGTGCGCCCGTAGCCGTCGAAGCGAGCGCGTCCGCGCCGGGCACCATTGGGACCACGCCCATCGCACCAAGGTTCTTGAGCAGGCTGCGTCGCGAAAGGCGTTCGTCCAATAATCCAGAACCCCTGTTTTCCATAATCTTCCTCCGAAGAACCTATCCATGGCCGGCAACGAAACGAGTCCGCAGCCCGCGAGCCGCCTCCTGTGTTTCAGTTTACGAGACTATGTATATTCAACGGATGCCGTGAAAGCAATCAGGAACCAATCGCCGCCAACCTAAACGTTTGATGCCGTTTCCCCGCACAGAAATTCGCATACAATCGGAGGAGGAAAACGATTCAACAAAAACCGGTAAGAGATCGTGGTGGCCGCAGTCACGAGCAATGTCGACCGCGTGCTGTTCGGCGATCACGGCGAGCTGGGATGCGTACTCCGTGCCTTTTGCGCGAAGCCGCTTGGGAATGCAGCGGCTTTCGCGGCAGCGGCTCATCCATCAAGCCGATGGGAGAAACTCGTAACAAGTTTCTGTCGCTTAACCGGCCAATCGCCGGTTTGTCATTTGCTTCTTGTCCCTTTTGTGAGAAAAAGGAAATATCCTTGTTTCTTCTTCCTGTCTTGAGAAAAAAGTAAAACCATCATTGCCTCTT
>Ga0315279_10004248_pt1 | contig 19338 bp, 12 predicted proteins | sample YL17G06_20_MG_FD_203694 | JGI IMG/M metagenome (GOLD analysis project Ga0315279, IMG submission 203694) | Sediment microbial communities from Yellowstone Lake, YNP, Wyoming, USA - YL17G06_20 | ecosystem: Environmental > Aquatic > Freshwater > Lake > Sediment | place: USA: Wyoming | collected... | reverse complement strand
TTTCTTTCCCGCGTGGATCGGGGATTCGCCGACCATCAGGGCCAGAAGGGCGGCCAAAGCGGCCAGGACGGCCAACCCGACGAGCGAGGCCGTCATGGACCCATCGGCCTTAGACTTGAGCGCGTCCATGCCGAAGATAAAAATGATCCCCGAGATCTGGCCCATCACAAGGAGGAGCGTATTGGATGTCCCTTCGGGAGCCGGCCGGGTGATTTCGGCCCCGTACTGGAATCCGATGGGCCCGGCGCTGAGAAGAAAAAAGCCGAAGGCAAAGCCCGAGACGAGGAGCAGGCCGTAGCCCGTGGCGAAGGTCATACCGAGCAGGCCGGGGATCAGCCCGGCCAGGGCCAGGACGATGAACGGCTTGCGCCGCCGGAGATGGTCGGAAAAAAGCGGAATGGCCACGGCCCCGACGATGCCGCCTATCAGCATGAGGCCGCCCATAGTACCGGCCTGGGAAATGGTGAAGCCGCGCGGCCGGACGATGTCTTCGATCCAGGTGGACAGCCCGTTGAACAGCCCCAGCCCGATGAAAAACATGATCAAGAGAAACAGGAAATCCCGCTGACGGAGCATCGACTTGAGTCCGTCCAGCATGAGCACACGCTCGTCGCGGCCGGCCGGGGTCGGCGGGTATTCGCGGGCGGCCAGCAGGAAAACCGCCGCGGCGACCGCCGTAACGATTCCATAAACGAGAAGCGTCCGCTCCAGCCCCATGTGCAGAACGAAGACCGGGGTCAGAAGCATGGCCAGGAGCGGGCCCAAATAAAGGGCCAACGTGCCCAGTCCCGAAGCCGTGGCCCGCTCCTCGGTGGGAAACCAGCGGGCCGCGATTTTCGTGATGGCCCCGATGACAAAGGGCTGGCCCGCGGCGATCCCCACCTGGGAGATGAAGACGATGGTGAAGTTCGAGGCGAAAATCCCGCGCGTCAGTCCGAAGACGGCCGACAACGCGGCCCCGATCCCGACCGCCGCGCGGAATCCCCAGGTGTCGATGGCCCAGGCCGCGGGGAGAAACATCAGGATATAGACGATCATAAAGCTCATCGACAGCAGGCCGATCATCAGGTCGGAGGTGTGATAGAACGCAGCCGCCGCGCTCGTCACCGGGGCGAACGTGATCCACAGCACCTGGGTCATGGAGGCGATGAAAATGAAGGCCAGCAGGACGATCCAACGATAGCCGTATTTTTTCACGGCGGTTTCTTCGGTCATGGGAGTCTCCTTGGAGGCGGCGCGGATGAATCGGCATGCGACCGGCGTGCCGGGAGCGCGATCATTCCCGCACTATGGTCCAACCGTCGCCCCCTGTCAAGGGGCCTTCCGCAGCCTTTCTTAGCCTGCCGCGACTTGACGCGGCCGGCCGGGGAATGTACAGTCCGGCCATGGCCGAAGCGCCCGCCCCATCCCGTTTCGCCGCTCTCCCGCTTGCCGTTTTCCTGGTCTTGGCGGTGGTTTTGGGTTTCTATAATCTAGCCGGCGACCTGATGAACGACGACGAAGGGGCGTATCTCTATTCGGCCTGGAGGATCAGCGCGGGGGACACTCCCTACGCCGATTTCACCTTTGTCCAGACGCCCTTGAGCATCGGGCTGATGGGCGGCGTGTTCAAGGTCCTCGGGCCTTCGGCAGGCGCGGCCCGGGCCCTGTCGTATCTTTTCGTTCTCGGAGCCGCCCTTCTGATTTATGCGGCGTCGCGGCGCGCGCTTCGTCTGCGGGGTTGGGCCGCCGCGGCCGCGGCCGCCGTTTTTCTTTTCTCCAAACACATCTTCTATCTCGGGCGCGCGTTCATGCCCGACGACCTCATGCTGTTCTGCGGGGCGGCCGCTCTCTACGTTTTTCTGCGGGCGGAGGAGGAAAGAAACCGGCGCTTGCTCTTCCTGGCCGGGGCCCTGGCCGGGCTGGCCGCTTTGGCCAAATTGAACGGTGGGCTCGTCTTCGCCGGCTTTTTCTTCTATTTGATCTGGGCCGGGCTGGCCCGCCGGGAATCCCTGGGCGAACGGGCCCGCGAAGGCCTTTGGATCTCGGCGGGATTTCTCCTGACGTTCGGACTTCCCTTCGCCGCCCTCCTGCTATTCATCCCCGGCGCCGCATTTCAGACGGTCGTTTTCCAAGCCGGAAAGAAGGCCATGGTCGAGGGGTCGTTCCTCTCCCGGCCGTTCGTCCGGCTGATCCAATTCGTCGGCAACCACAACTACGGCCTCGTCCCGGTCGCCGCGGCCGGGGCCGCGTTCCGCATTGACCGAACGGTTGGGAAGAAGGCGCTTCTGCTGTGGGCCGCGGCCGCTCCGTTCGTCGTGCTCTTTCTGCCCGGCCGCTTTTTCATCCGTTATGTCGTCTTCGCCCTGGTCCCGCTGGCCTTGTTCTTCGGCGCCGGACTGGACGGTCTTTGGCGACGCCGGAAGATGAGGCTTTACGTCCTGCCGGTGGCCCTGGCTTTGATCGTCCTCAGCCTGGCCCCGACGTTCGAACCGCGCAGGCTGGGCGCCTATGATCGGGGCACGCGCGCGCTTGTCTCCTATGTTCGGGACAATGTGAAGCCGGGCGAGTTCGTCTTCGGCGACGACCCATTCATCAATTTTCTCGCCCAAAGGCCCTGCCCGGGCAGGCTGGTCGACGTTTCTGAATCCTGGACCAAGGGCGGGTTGATCACGTCCGCCGACATCCGCCGCGAATGCGATGCGACGCAGACGGCCCTGATTTTCGTCGAGAAGGGCCATTCCGCACACCATCTCGTCTCGCTGACGGACTTTCCCAAGTTCCAAGCGTATCTCGATGAAAAATTCAACTTGGCCGTCATCCTGAAGCGGGAATTCCTGGATGTCGAGGTCTACGTACGGAAGTCGCCTTGACACTCTCCCGGCGGGTGCATTAGCATCTTTTCTCAACCCCTTCCAAAGAGGCCATCATGCGCTACATCGGAACCCATGCCAACTATCCCCTCGTCTCGGCTTCCGAAGCCGTCCTGCTGGGGATGGTCCCGCGGGGCGGGCTCTTCGTGCCGGAAGAGATCCCGGCCCTCGATCGGGAAGCGTTGGCCCAAACCTCTTATCTCGAGACGGCCTGCCGCATCCTGGCGCCCTATTTTACCGATTTTGAACCGGCCGTTCTCGATTCCTGCCTTCGCCGGGCCTACAATCGCGAAACGTTCGATACGCCGGACATCGTCGACGTCCGCCCCATCGGCCGGCGCCGCTTCATCCTCGACCTCTGGCACGGGCCGACGGCCGCGTTTAAAGACGTCGCCCTCCAGATCATGCCCCACCTGACGACGACGGCCAAGCGCCTAACCGGCGACAAAACCCACACCCTCATCCTGGTGGCCACGTCCGGCGACACCGGCAAGGCCGCCCTGGAAGGGTATAAAAACGTCCCCGGCATCTCCATCGTCGTCTTCTATCCCGACGGCGGCGTCAGCGACGTCCAGCGCCTGCAGATGACCACGACGGACGGAACCAACACCAAGGTCTTCGCCGTCCGGGGCAATTTCGACGACTGCCAGACGGGCGTCAAGGCCTTGTTCATCGACCAGGCCCTGCGCGATTACCTGGCCGGGCAAGCCATCAAGCTCTCGACCGGCAACTCGATCAATTGGGGCCGGCTGGCCCCGCAGATCGTCTATTACGTCCGGGCCTGCGCCGTGCTTGTTGCCCGCGGCGAAATCAAGCCGGGGGAAGCCGTGGACCTGTGCGTCCCGACCGGCAATTTCGGCAACATCCTGGCCGCCTGGTACGCCCGGGCCATGGGCCTGCCCGTGCGGCGGCTCTTCTGCGCCTCGAATAGGAACCACATCCTGACCGATTTCTTCCGCACCGGCGTCTACGACACCCACCGCGAATTCCACCGCACGTCCTCGCCGTCCATGGACATCCTCATCTCCTCCAACCTGGAGCGGTTCCTCTTCGAGATCACCGGCCGCGATGCCGGGCGGACCAAGACCTGGTTCACCGAGCGGTTCCGCAAGGGCGTCTTCGAAATCGACGCCGAGACGAAGCGGGCCATGGACGATCTTATCGTCCCCGGCTGGGCCGACGAGCCGCGCGTCTTCGCCGAGATCAAAAAAGTCTACGAGGAGACCGGCATCGTCATAGATACCCACACGGCCGTGGCCTCGGCCGTATCGCGCGATCGGGGCGAGGCGGACGGACCGGCCGTCATCATCGCCTCGACGGCCAGCCCGTTCAAGTTCGCCGGGGACGTCCTGGCGGCCATCACCGGCCGGGCCGAGCCCGACGAATTCAGGGCCATCGACGAATTGAGCGCGCTCGCCGGCGAACCGGCCCATCGCGCCGTCCGCGGCCTGCAGGACCGGCCCGTCCTCCACGACAAGGTTTTGAGCATTTCGCAAATGCGCGAAGCGGTGATCGGCTTCGCCGACGGCCTGGTCGGGCGCGCCTGAAAGATAGGATGGCTCCGTGAAATACGCTTTTCTGGTCGGCGACGGCATGGCCGACGAACCCATCGCGGAGCTCGGCGGCCGGACTCCCCTGGAAGCCGCCCACACCCCGAACATGGACCGCATCGCGGCGCTCGGCCGCGTCGGACGGGTCAAGACCATCCCGGACGGATTGCCCCCCGGAAGCGACGTGGCCAATCTTTCGCTTCTCGGCTATGACGCGGCGGCCGTCTTTCAGGGGCGCGGGCCGATCGAAGCGGCCAGCATCGGGGTCGAGCTTCATCCCGACGACACCGCTTTCCGCTGCAACGTGGTCACGCTTCGCGACGGCCTCATGGACGATTACTCGGCCGGGCACATCACCACCGAGGAGTCCCGGCCCCTGATCCTGGAGATCCAAGCCGGGCTGGGAACGGACACCGTGCGCTTCGTTCCCGGCGTCAGCTACCGGCATCTGGCGATTTTCCGGAATTTCCCGGCGGGACTGAACTGCACCCCTCCGCACGATATCAGCGGCCGGCCGTGGGAGCCTCATTTGCCCCACGGGCCGGGCCGGGAGATCGTCCTCGAGCTGATGGATAAGGCGCGGCGGGTGTTAGCCACGAGCGAAACGAACAAGAGGCGCATGGCGGCGGGCAAAAAGCCCGCGACGGACATCTGGCTTTGGGGCCAGGGCCGGGCCATGAAGCTCCCAACCTTGCGCGAGAGGTTCGGGCTGAGCGGCTCGGTCATCTCGGCCGTCGATCTCGTGCGCGGTCTGGGCGTGCTGGCCGGATTGAAAGTAAGAATGGTTCCCGGCGCCACCGGCTATCTGGGGACGAACTACGCAGGAAAAGTCGCCGCCGCCAAGGATGCGCTGGCCGCGGAGGATTTCGTCTATCTCCACGTCGAGGCGCCGGACGAAACGGGCCACGAAGGCGACCTCCGCAAAAAGATCCAGGCCATCGAGGAATTCGACGAGCACGTCGTCGGCGAAATTTTATCCTGGGCCGCCGGACGCTCTGATGTCCGCATCCTCGTCGCGCCCGATCACGCCACCCCCATCGCCACCAAAACGCACGACGGCAAGCCCGTTCCCTACGCCGTCTGCGGGGCGGGCGTTTCCGCGGGCAGCATTCGAGTTTACTCCGAACGATCCGCCGCCGGCAGCCCGGTCATCCCGGCCGTCGAGCTCTTCGAACGGTTCATACGCGGGAGTTGGTAAATCGCGAAGCGGTTTCGGGCAGCCGGGATTCATCAATCCCACGGCGGACTTGACTTGTTGATATCATAGATATATTGTATATATACGATCTCAAGACAGGATTTCTCATGGCGCATCAAATGCTTCTCCGGATCGACCCCGAGCTCAAGGCCAAGCTCGACCGCGTTGCCCGGGCCGAGGGGAAATCCTACTCCGGAATGGTCCGGGAGCTCATCGCCGCCTACGTCAAAGAGCGCGATATCGGCGCTTATATCGACGGCCTCTGGAATCGGGTCGGCGACAAGCTCAAGGCCAAGGGTGCCGAACCCGAGCGGATCGATCAAGCGGTCAAGGATGCGCGCCGGCGACGGCCATGATCGTCGTCCTGGATACAAATGTCTTCGTTTCGTCGTTCTTCGGGGGAAATCCGCGCCGAATCATCGATCTTTGGAAAACGGGCCGCTTGACGATCGGACTGTCGCCCGCCATCATCGATGAATACAATGAGGTCCTCGGACGATTAGGCCTGGCCGGAGAGCCGGAGCTCAAGGAAATCCTCGACTTTCTCGCTTTGGGAGCCGGCATTATATTTACGGCCGACCCGCCGGACCTGCGGATCGTGAAAGACGACCCCGACGACGACAAATTCCTTGCCTGCGCCGTCGCTCTGACGGCCGAGGCGGTCATCACCGGGGATAAAGCCCTCCGGGCGGTTGGATCATTCGGGAGGATCCGCGTATGGAAGCCGTCGGAATTCTTGAAACGCCCCGAGATCAATCGGCTTTGACCCATAGAATCCTCGACGCCGGCCCGAAAGACTGGAAAACGAATCCGGGCGGCCCTATAATCCCGAAGAGACGAGACAGGCGGAAAGCCATTCCCCCGAGAGGACATGTCCGGCTATTGTGAGAAAGGCGAAATCCGATGAAGGCCGTCCGCCGCGCCGCGCTTTTTCTTCTCCTCGTCCCGGCATCTGTGGCGCGGCCCGCCCTCGGCGCGCCGGTCGAACTGAAAGGCCAGCTTTCTTCCTGGCTGGCTTATCATGATCGGCCCGCCCCCGAAAGCTCGCTCGGCTTGCGCTATATCCCCGCGTTTTCCCTGAAGCTCGATCTGGGCAGGAGTTGGGCCCTCGACGCCGAATTCTCGGTCAACGTCTTCGGGGCCGCCCGCGGCGCTTCCTTCTCCGGTCTGGCGACGAGCGGCGAGGTCAAGCCCTACCGCATGTGGATCCGCTTAGCCTCGGACCGGTTCGAAGCCCGCCTCGGCCTTCAGAAAATCAACTTTGGCTCGGCCATGCTCCTGCGTCCGCTGATGTGGTTCGACCGCCTCGATCCCAACGACCCTCTCCAGCTCACCGACGGCGTCTATGGGCTCCTCCTCAAATACACTTTTGCCGGCAACGCCAATATCTGGATGTGGGGGCTTTACGGCAACGGCGATCCCAAGGGCTGGGAGACCCTCGGAACGAAGAAAGCCTCGCCCGAATTCGGCGGGCGGGTCCAGGTCCCCGTGCCGGCCGGCGAAGTCGCCGTCTCTTATCATCACCGTCTTCTGGATACGGGAAACAGCCTCTTCCTTCTGCCGCCCCAAGAGAGGAAAAATCCGCCCGAGGACCGCCTCGGCCTCGACGGCAAATGGGATCTCGGGATCGGGCTGTGGGTCGAAGCGGCGATCATCCGGCAGAATTTCGATCTCTACCCGTTCAAATTCCAGCGCACGCTCACCGTGGGGGCGGATTACACCTTCGGGCTGGGCAACGGGCTTCATGCCCTGGTCGAGCACCTGAGCGCCGTGGCCGCGGCGGAGGTCTGGGGCGGCGGGACGTCCCGGGACTTCACCGGTCTGATGCTGGATTATCCACTCAATATTTTCGATCGCCTCAGCGGTATGGTCTTCTATTCGGGCTCGACCCGGGACTGGTACCGCCTCCTGACCTGGCGGCGGGCCTACGACCGCTGGAGCTTCTACGTCATCGGGTTCTGGAACCCGGACCGTTACCAGATATTCCCCGGCCGGCCGGGCGCAAGCCTCTTCGCCGGCAAGGGCGTCCAAATCACGATCGTTTTCAACCATTAGCACGAGGTCTTCATGACAAAGGACAACGGCATCATCATCCGCACCACGAACCTGGTGAAGATCTATCCCCTGGGCGAGCAGTCGATCACGGCCCTCAACGACGTGAACCTGACCTTCGATCGGGGCGAGTTCGCCGGCCTGGTCGGGCCGAGCGGCTCGGGCAAGACGACCCTCCTCAACATCCTCGGCTCGCTCGACGCGCCGACGAGCGGCAGCGCCGAGGTCCTGGGCCGGACAATCGAGAACCTCCCCCACAAAAAGGCCGCCGAGCTGCGGAGCCATCACATCGGGTTCATCTTCCAGACGTTCAACCTGCTGCCCGTGTACACCGTCTATGAGAACGTGGAATTTCCCCTCCTCCTGCTGGCCATGCCCGCGGCCGCCCGCCGAAAGGCGGTCCTCGACGCCCTGGAGTGGGTCCACCTGTCCGACCGGGCCAAGTCCCGGCCGGCCCAGCTCTCGGGCGGCCAGAGCCAGCGCGTGGCCATCGCCCGGGCCGTGGTCAAGAAACCCGAGCTCGTCCTGGCCGATGAGCCGACGGCCAACCTGGACGCCGAAAACTCGCACGCTATCCTGCACACCATGGAGGACATCAACCGCGGCCTGGGAACGACGTTTCTCTTCTCCACGCACGACGACAAGGTCATCCAGCACATCCGCCGCAAGATCACGCTGGTCGACGGGCGCGTGGCCAAGGACGAAACGATCGCGGGGCGGTAGGAGACGGCCATGATCATTCCCAAGCTGGCCATCCGCAACATGTTGGGCGCCGGGGCCAAGACCTGGCTCAACGCGGCCGTCCTGTCCATGGCCTTTGTCGTCATCATCGGCGTCCAGGGCTTCTATCTCGGCTTTGACGAAGAGGTCTCCCGATCCATGATCGCGGCCGAATACGGCGGGGGCCAATACTGGGTCGGAAGCTATGATCCCTTCGATCCCTTCACCATCGTCGACGCCCACGCCGCCGTGCCCGCGCCGCTCCGGCCCGCTATCGAGGCCGGACGGGCCGTCCCGATCCTCATCGTCCAGGGCACCCTCTACCCGCAGGGACGCGTGTTCCCGGCCCTCCTCAAAGGCATCGATCCCCTCCAGAAGCTCCTTGCGCTTCCGGCCGAGGTCCTCAAGCCGGGCGACCACGAAGTCCCGGCGCTCATCGGCCAACGCATGGCCCGGGCCACTGGTCTTAAGGAAGGCGACGTCGTGACCGTCCGTTGGCGTGACGCCCGCGGCACCTTCGACGCCCGCGAAATTCTCATCACCGGGATCATGACCACAACCGACGGTTCGATCGACGAGGGCCAGGTCTGGCTGCCTCTGGAAACCCTGCGAGAGATGGCCGTCATGCCCAGCCAGGCCACGATCGTCGTGACCGCGCCGGATTCGGGGCCGGCGGCAGTCCTTGCCGGATGGACGTTCAAGAGCCTCGATTTCCTGCTCCAGGACATCAAGGCCCTGATCAAGGGCAAGACGGTCGGCGCCTCCATCCTCTACGCCATCCTCCTCTTCCTGGCTATGCTGGCCGTCTTCAATACCCAGCTGCTCTCGATCTGGAGGCGGCGCAAGGAGATCGGCACGATGATGGCTATGGGCGTCACGCGCGGCCGAGTCATCGCCTTATTCACATTCGAGGGCGGACTGAACACGGTTTTCGCGGCTCTGGCCGGCGCGCTGTACGGAATCCCCCTTCTGAGCTACCTCGCCTCCCACGGTTTCTCCTTCAGCGCCAAGCAGTCGGACAGCTTCGGCTTCGCCATCGGCGAGAAGATTTTTCCGGTGTACAGCGCGGCGCTGGTGTTCGGGACGACCTTTCTGGTCTTCCTTATCACGACCGCCGTCAGCTATTTGCCGTCCCGCAAGATCGCCAAGCTCAAGCCCACCGACGCCCTGCGCGGGAGGATGTCGTGATCCGCTTCCTCTTCAAAGGCATCCTCCGCGACCGCTCCCGCAGCCTCTTCCCGTTTCTGGTCGTCACCACCGGCGTCTTCCTGACCGTGGCCCTGCAATGCTACATCAAGGGGGCCGAGATCAACGTCATCCGGACGAACGCCAACCTGCTGTACGGCCACGTCAGGATCATGACCCGGGCCTATACCAAGGAGATCGCCCAGATTCCCAACGACCTGGCCCTGACGGGCGCGAGCGCTTTGCAGGATGAGTTGAAGGCTGCCTATCCCGACATGAACTGGGTCGCCCGCATCGAATTCGGCGGGCTCTTCGACGTTCCCGACGAAAAGGGCGAGACCCGGGCCCAGGCGCCCGTGGCCGGTCTGGCCGTCGATCTGAGGACGCCGGGCAGCCCGGAGCCCGGTCTCCTGGACCTGGCTAAGATCCTCGTCCGGGGCCGCCTCCCGCTGGCGCCGGGCGAGCTTCTCATCAGCGAGGAGCTGTCCCAAAAGCTGGGGCTGCCGATCGGCGGAAAAGCGACGCTCATCGGGACGACGATGAACGGCGGCCTGACCATGGCCAACTTCACCGTGTCCGGCACCATCCGCTTCGGCATGCGGGGCATGGACCGGACCGGGCTCATCGCCGACATCGCCGACGTCCGCAAGGCCCTGGACATGGCCGACGCGGCCGGCGAGGTCCTTGGCTTCTTCGCAGACGGCCTCTACCCTCAGGAGCGCGCCGACACGGTCGCCGCGTCGTTCAATGCCCGCTTCGCCGGAAAGCCGGGCGAATTCCTCCCCGTCCTGCAAACCCTGAAGGACCAGCCCGATATGGAGATGATGTTCAGCCGCCTGAACGACGTCACATCGATCATCATCTTCATTTTCCTGCTGGCCATGTCGCTGGTCATGTGGAACGCCGGCTTGGTCGGGACCCTGCGCCGCTATGGGGAGTTCGGCGTGCGCCTGGCCATCGGCGAGGACAAGGGCCGCGTCTATCGCTCGCTCCTGGCCGAGTCCCTCCTGATCGGCCTCCTGGGATCGGTCACGGGCACGGTCCTGGGCCTGGCATTTTCCTATTACATGCAGGTCCACGGGATCGACATCAGCGCTCTCCTCAAAGGCGTCAATTTCCTGATGCAGACGGTCATGCGCTCGCAGATCACGCCGGCCGCTTTCTTCGTCGGTTTCATCCCCGGCCTTCTAGCCAGCCTGATCGGGACGGCCATCGCCGGCCGCGCCGTTTACAAGCGCCAGACCGCCCGCCTGTTCAAGGAGCTGGAATCATGAAGCGCATCGCTCTCGCCTTGTTGGCGTTCGCGGCTTTTGCCGCGGCCCAAGCCCCGGCGCCGTCCGCGGAAACCATCCTCGACCGCGTCGACGCCAACGCCGTGCCCGGAAACAAGATCCTGATCAGCGAGATGACCATCCACGGCCGGCGCGACAGCCGCACGGTCAAATCCAAGTCCTGGGTCCAGGGCCAGGAAAAGGCCTTCACCGAATACCTGGACCCGCCGCGCGAACGGGGGACGAAGATGCTCAAGCTGGGCGACCAGCTCTGGACGTATTCGCCGGACACGGACCGGACCATCAGCATCTCCGGCCACATGCTCCGCCAGTCGGTGATGGGATCAGACCTGTCCTACGAGGACATGATGGAGGACCGCAAGCTGCGCAACGCCTACGCCGTCAAGGTGGCCGGGGAAGAGCCGCTGGACGGCCGGTCCTGCTGGGTGCTGGAACTGACATCGAAGACCGGGGAGGCCGCGTACCAAAGCCGCAAAAGCTGGGTGGACAAGGAGCGGTACGTCGTCCTCAAGGAAGAGCGCTTCGCCAAGAGCGGAAAGCTGCTCAAGGGCCTCGAGGTCAAATCCGTGCGGCGGGTCGGCGAACGATGGGTCCCGGACCGCGTCGTTTTCCGCGACGCGCTCAAACAGGGCGGAGGGACCGAATTCAAGGTCGCGTCCATCGAATTCGACGCGGCCATCCCGGAAGCGCTCTTCTCCAAGGCCTCGTTGAGAAAATAGCGGAGGCTAGGGCCGTCGACGGTCTTTCCGACCTGCAGCGCGTTCAAAACCCCGCCAGGCCGAGGCATAAAGGAAAGGCCGGCGGTCCGGCAATCCCGCTTCGGCTATGCGCTCGCGCCAGCCGGCCTCGGCCCGGTCGGCGTCGGCGAAACAGCGCCAGGAAAAAGCTGCCCGATCGCCCCATGCCTGATCGCGGACGGACATCGCCTCCGTCACGAACCGGCGCTCCAGCGCGTCGCGCTCGGCCGCATAGAGAGGCAGGTTCCCCGCGTAGTTGCGCAAGGTCGCCCGGTGGAGCGATTCGTGCCGCCAAAAGAGCGCGGCTTCGTTATACGTCCCGGTCGGCGCGGGGCCTCTTTCCGACAGTTCTGCGCCGAGCCAGACCGGCTTGAAGATCGAGGTGCACGGGGCCGCCGTGCCGGTGACGAAATGGGTCTGCACGCCGGGCGCCAGGTGCGACACCATGGCGCCCGTGGTCTGGCTCCGGCGTATCGGGCCGAAGCCGGCGTGATCGCAGACGTCGGCGCCCGTCAGGCCGCGGGCGGGCGTCCAGCGCGGACCGGCCGCGGGTCCGTGGTCACGCAGGACGCCCATCAGGTCCGTCACCGTCAGGCGCCCTTTGCGGGCCTCCAGGAATTCGCCGGTCCGGCATTGCCGCCGGCGGGCGTCGGAAAAACGGGTGAAAAGGAAATCGGAATAGCAGCGGCCGAAATCGAAATCGTCGCGGCCGCGGCACCAGCGGCGCTCGACCGCATGGGAGACGAGATCGGCCGAGGCCATATCCCACCGGCCGCCGATGGTGATGCGGTTGGAGATGCTCCTGACGTCGCGCACCTGCTCGGCGGCCCAATGGCGGCCGGCGGTCTCCAGGATCCAGGCCTCTCGCGGGTCCGCGATCAGGAAGCTGTTGTGGTAGAAAAGCTTTCCGGGATACCCGCAATTGCCGCCCTGGCCGTGTTTCTCCAGAAGGCCGACGATGACGTCCCGCGCTTCGCTCGCCGTGCGGCTCCGCTCCAGCGCCAGGCGCAGAAAGTCCATGCCGATCAAGCCAGGGGCCTTTTCGTAGGGCACCTTGGTGAAAACGGCCTCGTTGCCGATGGCCACACCGTATTCGTTGCCGCCCATTTCGGCACCCCAGATCCAGAACGGCTTGCTCAGAAGGATCTCGAAGGTCCGCTCGACCTGGGGCACTTCGACATAGGTGCATCGGACAACGTCGCCCTGCGGATGCTGGGCGGTCGGAATGCGGACGATTTCCTGGGCCTCCCGAGGGTCTCTGTCCGAATTCTTGGCGAACAGCGTCGTCCCGTCGGCGGAGGCGTTTCCGAGCACAACCAGCGTGTCGCACATGGTCCGCCCGAACGATATCGCGCGCCGAAGACGGAGTCAAGGACGCCGGCCGTGGGCGGAGATTTTCAGGAACGACGGGATGATGTCCTCCGTCCCTCCACAAGGAAGAAAGAATAAAAAATACCCCTGCTATTTTTACGAGCGGCGATATATTAGAAGGGTTATTTTTCTCGAATCGTCTGAAGAACGAAGAAACACTTATCGTTCTCCAAAGGATATATTGGCCAATATTTATTGCGCAAAGGATAATTTTTTACTTTCTGGCATGTAAACAAATCGTACCGCGATATTATAACTCCCCTTCACTTGTCAATCGTGCTCGATGATCCTCGCTTTTTCCTTCTTGTTCGTAAGATCGAGCAATTTCATCAAGCGTTGAAGCAAAATTCGGATGCGAAGTTCTAAAGGAATTCGCATATGTTCGATATTTATTTGCAAGCTCACGCTCCTGATCTCCGCCTTCGCCATAGGATCGAGATGTAATTCCTCTCTTATTATGTACTCCGCTCATGAATCCGTGTCGAATATCTTCGAGTTCCGGCCTATCAAGCAAATCTCTGACTCCTTTAGTCGGCCATATACCATCCAAATCCGATGGGGAGTAAGCTAGAATTTCTCCTATTGATAGATCGCAAACCTTCAGCCTGTCCGTTTCTTGGCATATTTTTCTAGTTTCGTCTATAAATTTAATAAACTCACTCGGATCAATTGATCCATCTGATCTTACGCCCGGCAGGCGATGACAATGGCGGAGCAAATGCCACGCGCTCTTATGGGTTATCTTCTCCGTTTCCGACTGGATCTCTTCGCGATCTCCATGAGCTGGCTTAAATAACATGCAAATAATCTCCGCGAATACTTCCGGATTAGACATAAGCTCAATATAAAGCGTCTTTGCTTTACATTCGTTTCCATATCCAAGCATCGGAATAAGCATAAACTCAAGCCGAACGAGTCGTTCTTTATTTATTATGTTGGATAATTCGATTCGCTCAACCGCATTAATAATGTCCCAATGCTCAAAGAGGGGACCTTCTGGTTCTTCGCCAATAAGGATGCGTTCAAGCATATTGACGATAATTTCTGGATCTATTTTGTCAAATGCATAACGACTTGCTTGAAAAGCGGTGCGTGGCCTCTTTGCCTCGAGAAGCCGATTGATCGCAAATTCTATATCTGGATCGTAGTCGAAAAAAACCAAGTCTGAGATAGAAGACCAATAAGCCGAGTCAATTTCAAATCCACAAGCCGTAGCTATATCCCAATTCTGCCTTTCCGCGTGAGCTAGTGATAAAAAACGAGCTACCTGTTTTGGTTCCCAACCTATTTTTTTCCCACCTTCGAGCACAGCTTTCAATAATTTAACAGAAACGACCGGAGCTGAGGCACGTAATAATCCCATAATAATTTTAGTAAAAGGACGATCGTTCTCAAATTTGCTTCCATTCTTTAAGATCCAATCTGAGAGGATATTAATCTCGACATTCAAGCTTGCAAGTGTAATCCCGACAAATTGCGCATTTTCGCAAGCCCCCGCAAGCCTTCCGATTCCTTCAATTGCATATTTAGAATAGATTTCTCGAACCGCATCTAACCGTTCAGTTTCAATTCGCGTTGTCCGTCCTTGATAATCATCGCCGCAAACACGGATAGGAAGATTAGGTTGGCCACTTGAAAAAAGCCATTTATGTCTCGTTATTTCATTTGTTGGCGTAAGCCTCTCATAAAGGTCTTCAAGAGGTCTCAGAAACAAATCAAGTTCGCCACCTTGTTTGTCATCATAGTTTCGATGCCAATGAATTTTCTCTCTAAGAGCGGCTCTAATTACATCCTTATCATCATCGAAGGCGGCAATGCTTGTATATTCTTCAGCTAGAGCAAGTGTTTTATTCAATCTTAATTTGTCTAATATCTCAATTTTTCCTATCAAGCGCGCGATTCTTCGCGAATTTCCTTTTGAACACGTAATCAGTCTATCGGCTGCGGAGATAACCATCTGTATTCGTTCTTGATACGCTACTCCGTATCCGTGTTTTACATCATCATCGCGCCAACGAGGCCGAGACGACGGGGTTGCATGATCAGATCCAACGTGTACAAGACCATCAAGGAGATCAAAAGCGATATCGGATTCTATCGCGATTAATTTATCAATTACAGCAATACGTTCATCGATATCCGCAGTGGTTTGGGGTAGCCACGAACGAAAAATATTTAACAGCGTAGATTTTGGAGAATTGGCCCAATTTGCCTTTATCTCGATTTTTGAAAATCGCGCGAGGATCAAAGCGACTCGCGGCAGCCATTGGGGATTCCATGCTAGGATTTCGAGTGCCCATAGCATTGAAGCATACCAGCATCTCCCCATAAAGCTCGATCCTTTAGTTTCATTAAAAAGAATAGCAACGGGCGGTTTTGGGTTTAGCAAACTTCGTTCGATGGAATATAAAAACGCAATCGGAGCTGCTTCCGCCAAAGACGTAAGATGCGATGCAAGAGACAGCCATCTAGTTTCGTCTGCATCCTGCAACAACTCATTAACAAAAGCATCAATGCGGCCTTCTATATTGACCGCCGCAAGGGTAGGAATATATTGTGCCCTTACGGCAAGCTTAATAAGAGAATCGCAAATCGCCGATATTAGAAGTCCGGATTCAGGCCTCACCTTGCCATAAATCTGAGCGGCAAACCGATCTTCTTCCGACAGTTCCAAAGCCGGATCAGGGCTGAGTAGAATTTGGCGGGCTATATCAAAAAAACGATCGATTTCGTCTCTGGTGATACGATCGCCAAAAATATCAAGCAACTCGAGTGGCGATTTAACTTTCCAAACCGCCCCTATTTCAAGCACGGGAGAATCATCTAGTTGAGCCAAATACCTGAGACTCCTTTCGACATCCTCATATGTTCGACCGGCCAATCGACTCACAATCGCCTTATCCGCTTCTTTCGAACTTGACCATGTGCCTATTAGGCAAAGAGTTGATAGCAATTGGACTTGATGATAATCAAGCCATCCAGGCTTTCGAATTGCCGGGTTGATCGCCCGCCGGCGGCGAAAAACTGACCAAGATCTGCCAGTGCTTTTCGCCGTTTTCTCAGCATCGCTCTTATCCATACCTAAGGCTATAAGCGCTTTTTCAAACTCATCGATTCGAGGTCTTTCGAGTATCAATTCGGCGTTTCCCTCTCGTCCGGCTACCCCCCTGAATTGTCCGGCAATATCACCCGCGGCGTAAGGAATGACAACAACAAGACCGTTTCTTAAAGTTGGCTTCTCGGCGACTTCTGGCTTCGCGGCAATCGCAACCTTAATAGCCGGATTTCTCTCAACGAAACGCCAACCATTTGCTTCAGTGACCACAAGACTCGTCGCACTAAGATCGGGATTATTTAACAGAGAAATGCTAACAAAAGCCGAAGCTTCATATACGCTATCTGCTTTAATCCCAAAAGGCACAGTAGAACCATTTTCAAGCCTAGTTCGCAGATCATGAATGAACCGTTCGCGAGTATTCTCCCTCTCCTTAAAAAACGCATCTGCGAAAATTACTGGATCCGACTGACCCGACCAGGTTTGCCAATGCCTATCAAGGCTTTCAACACCAGGCCCAATAAGTCCTATTTCTTCAGCGAACTGCAAGGCAACGGCCGGACTCTGTTCTAGCCACTGTTCTAGATCATCAGCATCAAAAGCACAGATTCCTGACCATTTTTTTTCTTTGTTCTTATTTTCAAGCCATTTTTTCTTTTGATTCCATCTGAAGGCCGAAACAAAAACAAAAGTGGAATTAACTCGAACTGATTTAGCTGTCCCTTTAGTCCTTTTAGCGTAATCCTTATTTGCTTTTGAAGTAACAGCTGCCTTGCAACTAAACTCCCAAAATGATTTCCCGCAAGGAATCCAGGCGCTTCCGTGTTCGGTTTCGAGCTCGCCGTCCCAACCAGGCAAACTCGTCGATTCACCTGAAGGAAAGTTGATTTTACTTGGGGCACTCTTTGCATAAATAAGCCTTCGTATCAACTTCGATAATTTGACTTTAGCTTCACTAGTCTTAGCCCATTCCGTTATTTGAGTTGCGTTGATATGCATCTTAAGCCTCATCTATCACTTTCGTCCGATTCTCGTTATCTAGGAAATATACTCCCCTTTCGGACGCTCTCCTATACTGCAATTTCAAGACTAAGTAAAAGCAACCGGCACAATATGTTGCGACGAGTTTAAGGACTTACAGTAAATTGGATTAAATCGCATCCGTTAATCCACTCTTGTTCATTTTATTACCTTTGAAGTGAAAATTCGAGGCTTGTGCCCCCTCTAGCTGTATGATAAAAATATGAGGCTATTCCGAGCCCCCAAGGACAAACTCATGGCCGAGGAAATCTCGAAATTGTACGAGCCCGCCCAACACGAAAAGCGGATCTATGAAAAATGGACAGCCGCGGACGCCTTCGCCGCGGTCCCCGATGGGCGAGCCGCGCGCTATGTCATCATGATGCCCCTGCCCAACGTCACCGGGGCCCTGCATATGGGCCACGCCATGGACAACATCATGCAGGACCTCCTCATCCGCTGGCACCGGATGATGGGCGACAACACCCTATGGATGCCGGGCACGGACCACGCCGGGATCGGCACCCAGGCCGTCGTCGAGAAGCGGCTCTTCGAGCTGGAAGGAAAGACCCGCCACGACCTCGGCCGGGCCAGCCTCGTCGCCCGCATCCAGGCCTGGAAGGACGAATACCGGGAGCGCATCATCCGCCAGCAGCAGGCCATGGGCTGCTCCTGCGACTGGAAGCGCCAGCGCTTCACCATGGACCCAATCTGCGCCCGGGCCGTCCGGGAAGCCTTCTTCCGCCTTTTCCGCGACGGGCTCATCTACCGGGGGAACCGCCTGGTCAACTGGGACTGCCAGCTCGAAACGGCCGTCTCCGATGACGAGATCGTTTACGAAAAAGTGCAGGGCCATTTCTGGCACATCAAATATCCGGTCATCAATCCGAGACCAGGATATCCCGATTATGTCGTCGTAGCCACGACGCGCCCCGAGACGATGCTGGGGGACACGGCCGTCGCCGTCCATCCCGATCCGGATGGAAATCTCGAGCTTCAATTCAAAAACCTTGAGAAAAAGAAAATCGGCGCCCCGAAAAAAGAGATCGAAGAAATCGACAAAGCCATCGAGGGGTTGAAAGAGCGCCGGGAGCGCCACTTGCCCGGGCTTTTAAAACTCCGCGACATGGCCCGGGCGGGGCGCCAAGTCCTGCTCCCGCTCCTCGATCGCCCCATCCCGCTCATCCTGGACGAATGGGCCGACCCGGCCTTGGGCACGGGCTGCGTTAAAATCACGCCCGGCCACGATCCCAACGACTACGCCGTCTGGGAGCGGCACAAGGGCGAGATCGGCATCCTCAGCATCCTTAACGCCAACGGCACGCTCAATGGCGTGGCCGGCCCCTATGCAGGACTCGACCGGTTCGAAGCCCGCAAGCGCGTCGTTCGCGACCTCAAGATCCAGGGCCTTCTCGAATCGGTTGAGGACCGCGAGATCGAGATCGGCCACTCCGACCGCTCCAAGACGCCCATCGAGCCCTATCTGAGTAAGCAGTGGTTCGTCCGCATGGGCGACCTTTCGGGCGGCATCACCTGCGGCATCGGGACGGAAAAGAAATTCAAGGCGCAAGGCTTAGCCCAGGCTGCCATCGATGCATCCCTCCCCCGATACAAATCGCCCAGCGGAAGGCGCCTGACCTTCGCCCCCGACGACGCCCGCTACGGCGGGACGTTTCGTTCCTGGCTGGCCGAAAAGCGCGACTGGTGCATCAGCCGCCAGCTCTGGTGGGGCCACCGTATCCCGATCTGGCACAAGGCCGCGCCCGGGTCGAAAATCACGGTCCTGGCCGCCGGCCTGCTTAGAGCCGACCCCTCCGAGCTCTGGGCCTGGGCCGCGGATGACGCCGGCCGCGCGCATGCCGTCGACAAGCTCGCCGGGCTGGCCGCCGACCAAGCCTACACCATCCTCGTCTGCCTCCGCGACGAAGCGGCGGAAAAAAAATACGCCGCCTCTCTCGAAGCGTTCGGCCTTCTCCAGGACCCCGATGTGCTCGACACCTGGTTCAGCTCGGCCCTTTGGCCGATGAGCACGCTGGGCTGGCCCGATCCGGCCACGGCGGTCCTCGATCCCGGCCAGCGCCCGCTCGCCGCCGCCGCCGGCCTCGGCGACGCGCTCTCCTATTATTATCCCGGCTCCTGCCTGGTCACGGCCCGCGACATCATCACTCTGTGGGTGGCCCGGATGATGATCATGGGGCTTTACCTCCTCGGCGACGTCCCCTTCACCGACAGCTTCATCCACGCCAACATCCAGGACGGCAAGGGCGAACGGATGAGCAAGAGCAAGGGCAACGGCATCGACCCCG
>Ga0315279_10004247_pt1 | contig 19339 bp, 20 predicted proteins | sample YL17G06_20_MG_FD_203694 | JGI IMG/M metagenome (GOLD analysis project Ga0315279, IMG submission 203694) | Sediment microbial communities from Yellowstone Lake, YNP, Wyoming, USA - YL17G06_20 | ecosystem: Environmental > Aquatic > Freshwater > Lake > Sediment | place: USA: Wyoming | collected... | reverse complement strand
CTTTACTGAAATGACTTCGATGGGAATGGTTTCTGTGTTGTGCGTTTGGGAAAACTTCTGCAGGGTATCGACACCCTTCTCCCCCAGGTTCGGATCGTAGAATAGTATGAATTTGTGTAGGTATCCTGATATCCATATTCCACAAGAACCGAATATGAGATTCTGATATTCATCTTCAGTAGTCTCCGCATCGATAACAAGCACAGCACGCTCCTCATTTGCCGCGTCTTGGGATTGTTTCTTCAGTTTCTTTGGTGGGATGTAGGCACGGAGTGCTATCTCGATTGGTTCAGGATTCGTGTTGATACCTCGCGTTTAGAGCGAAGTTTTTCGACAACTCGTAGAAGTACTGATGTCGAGTCTTCTGCCATAAGAGATGGAATATGTCGCTCCATCCTAGGAAGTAGCATTCTAGTGGATCTCTCTCAGCATCCGACTCCCAAGGTATCCACTTCGCCTGGTAGATATTTGTGAGTTCGCCATGACACGACTTGCATAACGTGATAGTATCTGGAAGGTTTGCCTTGCCTGCAATGTGGTGTTGCTCTAGAGGAACACCGCTCCGACCACATACAACACAATATCTGGCGACAATCTGCTGTTCAGCCTCTTTCATCAGGCGTAACGGGTGAGGTATCGAGAGACTAGCCGGGAACGGTATCCGTTCTTCTAACTCGACCACTTTTGCTGCTGCAAGTTGCACCCTGTCAACCTGCAACCTGATCCTCTTCCTTGTCTGCTCGGTCTAACAGATACCAAACTAGGAGAACGGTACCTGCAATCATCAGCAGCACGAGCAGCGTTTTCTTCCAGTCACCGCGGGATACCGCTGCTATTCCTACTGCTACTGGTGCTGCTAGCGAGCGATAAGGACGATCTTCTTGCAGGGATCTAGATACGCTTGTCTCAGATCGATACTTGGTTTTTGGATTGTGGAAGCGCCAGCGATGTACGTGGTAACTGTTGTAGTTCTTGAATTCAGTGAGGCAGACAGGACACTGCAATGGTCATCGTCTTCTGTAGATTTCGAAGGTTTCGAGCTTGGGTTTCCGTGCTTCAAGTTCGAGAATGATCTTCGGATTCTTTTCGAGTGTGTGGAAGCGGCCGTCCATGTCTTTCAATCGTTGTCTTCGCAGCCTGCGAAGGGATCTAGAACTGCCTGTCTCAGTGAGTTTGGCTATTGCGTTCCAGTAACGACCTATGTCTGATGCCGCTTCGGAGTTGGCAATCTCCGCGTGAACCATTTTGCCTTTTTCATAGAACCTCAGGGAACGTGGGATCCTGTCACGGCGCTTGGGCACAAGTCTTTGTCTGACTTTTCTCACAGCACTTGTCCTTGTGAGAGCTTGCTTGGCGTCGATCCCTAGGCCGCGCAGTGCGTTTGCTAGGTCTTCCTTGCCCCTTCTGGCAAAGGACAGAGCGCGGAGAAACTTGGCTTTCTGCACCCGTTGCCTAGGAGTAAGCTCGGCGTCACGCTTGGACCATGCAGGCCTCTTGTGCCTTCTCCTGTGAACCGTAGGTCTCTTCCTGCGTTTACGAGCCAACACCTAATCTCCCCGTGATCTCCTTTCAGGGTTGAACCTGCCGAACCTCTCACGATTCACTTTGTTCCTTGAACTACGGCAAGGCCTACCATCCGGCAACCGGCCAGGACACCTGATCGGGCTGCGGAAGCTCCCCTTGTAGATCCACTCTCTTCCGCATCTCTCGCATCGAATCCTCGTGCCATGCACGTTGGTGTTCCGTGACATTCATCATCAGCCGAGACATTATCACGTGGAAAGGGTTATAGGTATACGTTTATACTTAGGTATACTGTGCGATCTTGTCTTCGGAAAATAGAAGAACCGAGAGCGAGGATGCCATCATAAGGGCCCTAGACCGTGCCAGGCTGGAATGCGGTAGACAAGAGCTGTCGTGGTCAGAACTCCTAGACCAATCCGGTCTCAGCAGACGTGCTTTCGCTCTTCGACTCAAGAGCATGGAAAAACGAGGATTGGTCAAGCGTAGAGTTGACGCGTCTTCGGGGAAGTATCCGCCCCCTGTCTACTACCGCTTGATTCAAAGCGACCCGAGAGTCAATGAAATCCTTACCGAGCAGAAAGCGTACGATCGAACTGTGGAGAAGGAACTGACTTTCGAAGAGAGCCATGAGGAATTCATTCGGAAGCTTGCAGGCAAAGTATCACCTCTCCTAATCTATGCTATTCTGAAAAGCATGGAGTCGGGTTCCAGCCGTCCTCTCACTGATACCCTCGAAAAACTGCGTTTCACGATCAAGAAGTTCCTCGTCTACAAGCAACCTTTCAACGAGTCTGATGTCAGAGCCTTGCTTGGCAAGTTCAGCGAAATCGAGCGAAATCCAAGCTCCTTCGGAAATGACATAGACTCACTTCTTTCAGTCTTGAAGCAACGTTTCCCTAAGCAGTTAGAGGCCATCGATCAGGTGTACGTCAGACCCGCTAAGCGAAAGATAGCGAGAGGACCTTCTCTGAACCCACGAGGAAGACCAAGGAAGTCGGCCACTTCTCAGAAGGAGAATGCAACTTGAATCCGCTCTGTCTTTCAGGGTTCGGCGTCTCACTCACTGTGGACGGTGCAAGGCTCATTGTCAAGGATGGATTCCTAGAACCGGACTCGGCACAAGCAACCCACGAGTTTCAGCCTCGCAGAATGCCTCACGATTCAATAGTCAGATGGCCAGACTGGCACGATATCGCTCACCGCGATCAAGTGGCTCATGCGACACAATATTCCGCTGTTCATTCTCGACTATGATGGAACCCTGCTGTCCTCAACGTTGCCGCGTGACCCTGTGAATGGTCCTCTCAAGATCGCTCAAATCAAAGCCTACAACGATCATGAGAAACGATTCCACGTAGCGAAGAAACTAGTCGAAGCCAAAGCGCAACGCACGCTGGACGTAATGAAATGGTTAGCGGCGAGATACGGTGAACTGTCGTCTCTAGTTCAGGCTGACTTGACGAATGAATTGGAGCGTTTGGAACAGTGTCAGAGCCTGCCGCGCTTGCTGTCCGTTGAAGGACGAATTGCAGACATCTACTGGCGATTTCTCAAACAAGTCCTACCCGTGAAGTTTGGATTCACCTCACGCACGCATGAGACGCATCAGATGAATGCCTCCGATCCTGTGAATGCTCTTCTCAACTACGGGTACGCCATCTTGGAGTCGCAATGTAGGAAAGCGCTGAATAGTGTTGGTCTAGAGCCGACAGTCGGTTTCCTACATGAGCCTAGGCAGACCAAGTATCCACTAGTCTACGATTTACAGGAACCATTCCGATGGATCGTTGATTCAACAATAATCTCGTGCTTGGAGAACGGCCGCTTTGGCAAGAAGGATTTCTACAGAATGGACAACTACGTTCTACGACTCAAATCAGAAGCGGTGAGGAAACTGATTGATGCTCTGCGAATCAGATTCAATTCACCCGTTCGTTACACGGGTAGGTTCTACAGTTGGGATACGCTGATCAGATTGAAAGCACAAGAGCTGGCAAACTATGTCGTCGGCAAGAGAACTAACCTTGACTTCGGCGAACCCAAACAGATTCTGGACAGGACGGATTCTGAAGCTGTCAGAAATCGAATACTATCCATGACAACAGTAGACGCGAGGAAGCGCGGCATAAGAAAGAATACCATGTGGTATCTCAAACAGCGAGCACTGACTGCGAATAACTTCGTTACCTATGGCAAGGTGAGAACGAAGCTCTGCAGCTGAGCCTTAACGAGTTTGGATCTCGTGAAATGCCAATAGTATTTCAATGACGACGGACGAGATTGTAGGGATAGTCAGAGGCCTAGGTTATGGAGCCTGAGGTTTTCCTCAGATACTATTGCGGTCCAAACAGCGACCGAAGAGTCGACATTACTGATCTGCTGCAGAAGATTAAGAAGAAGAATGGGATACCATTCGAGATACGAGACCTACGAGGAGACGATACTCTCGAACGAGAAGCATATGAGCACGACTTCAAACCTGTCGCTCGGGTGCTGAAGAGAAGGACTGGAAGCAGGCGAGGAATCAGGGAGCTGCGAGGAAGGCGTTCAGGGGCATACTATGTCTCAGTACCCGGCACAATAGCGATTATTGGCGATCGGAAAGTGCAATGGTATACTCTTGGCGCCCCTGATATCTTGCAGTTTCTCAACGAAGCTTTCGAGAAGGGCAAATCAGCTCTTGTAGCTCGAAGCGAGTCACTACGGCACCAGATCTAGCACCCTATCTCAGCGAGCGGAGCAGAACACATGGTGAAATTCTCGCTGAGGTTCCCAAGAAACGACATTCCGTTTTGGGCAAAGCGGTACATCGAGAATGCAAGGAACGAGGATTGGAAGCGCGAAAGCAAAGTCTTGAATGAAGTGACACCACGCATTCATGCGCTTGGCTACCTTACGAAATCGGATTTCTTAGACATATGTCTCTGGAAGAGTCCTCGTCCGATGAAGTACTACAAGGACAATTCTAGGGCATTCATAGAAGACGTGACTCGTATCGCCTTTTCGACAACGAATGATCGATTACGTATGGAGATACTCACACTGCTCCATGGGATCGGGTGGCCTGTTGCCTCTGCCATCCTTCACGTTGGGCACAGAGATCCGTACCCCATTCTCGATTGGCGAGCGTTGTGGTCGCTGGGAGTCGGGGTTCCTGCGAAGTACGACTTTCGTTTCTGGCAATCGTACACAGAATACTGCCGCCAACTCGCGAAGCAGTGTGGCGCAAGGATGCGCGATCTCGATCGTGCGCTTTGGCAATACTCCAAGGAGAATCAAGGAGGGTGATCTCACGGATTTGCAAAGCACTCCCTTCACGGAGTCTTTCACGGGGCGCTGTCTTGACGAACGACGCGAAGAGCTCGACAGGGCTTAGAACAGAATGAGGATGGAACAGGCATGGATCGCTTAGAACGCGCGAAGGAATTCTTCAAGCAGTACTACCGGAGAACATCAGTTCTCGTTACACAAATACCACATGAGCTAAGATCGATCTTACTTCCGGGACACATGCTATTTGGGCGTTTCAAGGCCATCATCTATCTTGACATGACGGGCAGACTAGCCCTAGAGATTACGAGGAAGAGGTCAAGTCGGATATCAATCAAATCTCGCGAGACCACGGAAAGAGTAGAATCATTGGTGCTTCGAAAGCTCGGCGGGAGAAACTCGCTATTGATCAAGGGCCGACACACAGTACTGCGCGGGTTAGTATTCACCAATGCAGACTTCGCTGCAAGGTTTCCGCATAAGATACCTGATCGAGATGTTTTCCCATTCGGCCCGTCCGATGACGAAGGCCCAATCGAGGTCGCAGAAGAAGCTGATGTCAAATTGGTCGATGTCGATGTCTGTTTGATTCTCCATGGCAGACCGTTTGTGAAACACATCCCGTTTGCTTGGCTGTTAGGCAAAGCGGATCTGCTGGATGATGATGACCCTAGCGTGACTGCGGATAGCGATTTCTACCTATCATTGTTCGGTTCGGTTCACTACCTAGTCACTCGGGGACACGAGAAACTCGGGCCGGACACAAAGAGAAAAGTCATCGAAGTCTACTCAGGATTTCTCTCGCGAATAGAAAAGGATCTTGCGGCTTCGTTTAGACTGACAGAAGCTGACGAACGCACCTTTCATCAGTTGCTAGAGAGGTATCGATTCTTCATCTGCCCTCAGGCAATGTCCATAGAGTCAGAGGTGCCAATCGGCAACTACAGAGCTGACTTCTGCATTAGATCTGGAATTGATGAGATCACTCTCGTTGAAATTGAGCCTTCACACTCCAAGCCATTCATAGGTTGTTCTCCTTCTGCAAGACTGCAGGGTGCGCTGGGACAAGTAAGGATGTGGAAGGAAGCAAGCGAGAAGAAGGTAGAGTTCTTTGGCAAACGCGTGATTTTTTGGGTTCTGATAGGACTGCTTGAGGACATGACAGAGGATGAGAAGGCGTGTCTGGAAAGGTTCAACAGAGATACGACGGACGCAGCTATACTCACTTATGATCACATTATTGAAAACGTGCAGTCAACCAGGCGACTCCTCGACAAGTTGAGAGAGTAAGTCCTGAGACTTCGCTAACATCTCAAAAGAAGCGAACGAGATTGAGGAGACGGAAGTGCTAGGGGTCTCCGAAGATTCCTACCTATCATATGCACCCATGACTCAACTCCGGCGATAATTGAAGCGAAGGTACGGCAAGTTAGTGCCGAGCCGCACTCCTTTTGTACTGCAAACCTAACCCAAGCATTTGAGCGTACGATGACCCTATGAGTTCTTCAGTTTTCGCAAGTGGCAGCGATAGATTCGTTGTAGTTAGGCCCTACCAGAATTCGCGCCCATCTGCGTTTGAAACGTTTGACGAAGAGTTGCAGACTCTGATCGCTGAGGTGCATCGTTGTAGCATCCTTACGGCACATGAGCGCCTAACGAAAACTCTCGGCAAAGCTCGCGTGATCTTCCAAGAAGAAGCGAAGATCCTTGGAAGGAACGGTACCAAAGAACATTACGAGCATTTCAAGGAGAGGATCCATGCATGGTATAATCAGCTCGCCTTTCCCTTCATTAGAAGAGGTAGTCCATCACCATTAGCCGAGATTGCGGCAAGAAGCTATTCTCATCTTGCAGGAACATTGTCTTCTTGCCGAGAGATCACTGAATACGCATTTGATCTAGGTCTAGCATATCACAATCTAGGAATCGCTCTGATAAGACTCGGTGACTTCGAAGCTGGAGTCAGCTGGATAGAGCTCGCATCCGTCGAGGACGCTCAAATCGGGCACACTACGGGAGCGGCAGGGCCTGTCCTGCAACAGATAGAGCGTGACGCGTGGTCGGCCTGTGATGGGGTAGTATCTAAGGCCGCCACAAAACTCGGACCAACAGAGACCGTTGTCAAGTCTCTTATCAACACCGAACGCTACAGGCTACTTCAGATAATCCTCAGATTCAACACGCAGATCAAGGACTATCGTGGATATCTTGAGAAGGATACTCTGGAAAGGAATTTGAGCAATCTAGCAAGACTCACCGAGCACTACCTCAGGCGAACGAGACCGAAATCTGACGGGAACTTGGTCAATCTGATTCAAAATGCGTTCGACATGAAAGTCTTCCCTTGGAGACGCTCTTGGCAGGACTGGAAAGACACGGTTACAACCCACTACTATGGGCCCAACGAAGATGGTAAAATCAGCGACATACTATCCGACAAGACCGATCTTTATGAGGCCAAAATGTTCAAACTGCTCTGTCTACTCAGGAATTTCACTGCGCATGTCTTCAATGATCGAAGTTGTATTTTCGACAACTACGAGAGAGTCTTTGAAATGTGTCTCGCCGCCTTCTTGTATACCGCGAACACAATAACCTAGACCGCGGCTTTCCAACTTACTCTCGGGAAGGCTTGCACAGAAGAGAGGAGAATCCATCAGGAAATGGGTTCATGAATCTTCGGCTACCCTGAGGCAGATAATCAGACGACGGGTCTGAGGACATGATGTATTACTTCTCTCAGGCTCGTGCAAGGTCAAGCTCCAATAGTTCCTCTCGTCTCAAAGCTTAAGATCTCATCCTTGCGCATCGTTCACTGGCGAACTATCTCCTATGCCTGCAAAATGGATTGCAGTAGACTGTGGAGACGTCATGGAAATCCGGCACATAGGTTGCGGTGCGGACACTCTAAGAAGCATACCCAAGCGATACCTGCTTGATGCTAAATGGGATGCTGTCACCAAGGCCTACGTTATAGAAGAACGTCGCTGGAGTCTGGATCTTCGGGACTATCCCGAAGAAATCGGGCACGAGATTGAAAGATTCCGTAAACAGAACAAGATGGACGAGATTGAGCGCAAACTCAAGGAGGACCTGAAGAGGCAGAAGTCCTCGGAGCGAGTTCTCCTAGTCTTTGGCTATGCAGTGATGGCTGCGTTTCTCTTCCTTTTGCTGTTGGGTGTGACGTATTCGCAGACTGGGGTTGTACTTGTCGGAGTTGCTTTCTTTGTTGTAATGTTCTTCGTGCGAGACAAATTTGCACGGAGGTTCGCCCCGTGGCTAGGAACTTTGAAGACGGAGGACCAACTTTTTCTCCGTCTGAGAGAGGCGATAGAAACCCTTGAGCGCTTTGCCAATGGTAAAGGATCTCAGTTTCTGGACGAAGGGGTTAGGCTTCTGGAGGTATCGGATCTCAGGGGGACTGTCCACACAGGGGGATGGGCTGTTGTGGGCAGGCCGGCCGCAGAGACGAGGGAGCTTCTGAAATGTATCTCTCAAGGAATTGCGCCTGCTGCTCAAGAGACACGGAAGAATCCGACACGCATTGCTGAGCTCGTCCTTCCGAAACTGAAATCGTTGCTTCCTTTCCTTCTTGAACCAGACACATTGCTCATCGGTTCTTGGAACAAAGCCACTCGAAATCAGTTTGCGCTGCAAGACCGCAGGCCTATGATCAGAGTGAAGACCGTGCTTCTTTCTGCGCTGCCCGGCTTCTGGTATATGTTGTTGATGTCCGCTGCGTTCGTCGTCGTAGGATTCACCCTTGCTGCTGCGGCAGTATTCGTTTGGTTTTCATTTGTATCCGGATCAATGCTCCCACCCAGTGAGTTCCTGGAACTCGTGAAAGGCTGGCAATTTGTCTTGGCGGGCGTGGGGCTGTCTGCTGTCCCCTGTGCCACTTGGTTTGGTCTCGCTAGGAAAAAAAAGTGATCAGCCAGTAGCTCACTGTCCAACTTTCTGTCTTGGACTTTTCTCTCTTACAGTGTTGGGGTTCGTGTTTCTGTGTATTTTGTGCATTCTCCCAATGTTTGCACAATATGGGAAGCAGCTTGTTGGGCTTACACGTGGACTACCACGTCCCCTACGAGCCTTCCACGTGGACGTCGATTTTCGAGCCTTACGTTATATCCCCGGTAGGCTGGTGCGGGCACCCGAATTTGAACCCTGATTTCTTGTGCATGGCTTACTTGGTGCGGATCGTTGAGTTTGAGCCTTCGACTGGGGCTATTTCGAATATGACGGTGCCGCCGTCTGTGTATGTCATCGGGTCTAGACATTGGACGTAGGCTTTCGTTCTATCCTCCTTACCTGCTAAGCCCCAGTCTTCTGGTTTCGAGATTCGCAGCGCGTTATAGTGCGGCAGCAAAGACGCGAGAGAATGCATACAGAGCGGGGATCTCTGTAACGAGTCTATAGCCGGATTCCAGCGCAAAGGTGTCGCCAACCTTGTAGACGGGGCAATGACCTTTGATCTCCTTGACTCGAACTACCAGATCCGTCACGTCATCCTCCATCAGCGCAGTCAACAGTATCCACTATTAGGTGTCATGCCCATGATGCCGCAAAAGGCCTGAACCAGAATGTATCTGCCCCTCTACTAGGAGTACCCTTGACCGCTCAAATGTGGCCCCGTCAGGGGGTACATATGATTACACATGAATGCACCCTCACAGGATGACGATCACGTTACCGTAATACCAGGCCAAAGTAGTTCTCAGAACTCGCCTCGGGGCTACGAGGTCTGCTGAGGAATCATTCGACGAAATGCCCAGGAACAGCCCCGGTGCCCGCAACAGAGCCTCAAAACACGGGAATACGTTCAGTGAGATTCCCGTTTTTCGCTAGGACACACCACCTTTGGATAGTGTAGAGCAACGAGACCAGAATGATGCCGCCGCGTAGATCCAAACGCCTGATCGCAATGAGCTGCATCGCGTTTGGCCAGAGTAGTCCGAGAGGCCAAAGCTCCAAACCTTCCAGTTTTGGTGGACCAAGCACATGTTAATCGTTAATAGCCCTCGGACAGTACCGGGAATTCCTAGCAAATACGTGAAAGATCCCTTTCGCATAATGCGTCATGGGATAGGAGAAGGAGATGACGGTTTGGAGAAGCGGGCTGCCGTGGAAAAAAAGTTCTCGTTAGGCTGAACGAAAATGAGATCCGTGTGTCTGCTCCTCCAGCCTGGACGCTTCTCGAAGTATTGCGTGAGAAGCTCGACATCACAGGCCCGAAAGGGGATTGTGGGAAGGGAGAGCGCGGTGCATGCACGGTCCTGATGAACGGGAAGCCCGTAACCTAAAGATATATGTAAGGAATCCTTACCCTAGCCTAGTCCGAGCTTCGATGGCTGTCAATGAAGTGGTTAAGATAACTTCGAAGGGGCAGTGCACGTTGCCCGTTGAAATACGTAGAGACCTATCTCTCGGGAAAGACAGCTATCTCTACGTAACTAGACTCGGTCGCCTCATCGTGATGAAGAAAGTGGACGAGTTGTCTTTGAACGATATCTCAGCAACTCTCCAGAGTCTAGCAAAGAAGAGAGGTACGACTCGCAACCTCCTCATGAGGGAGGTTGAGAGGGCTCGGGAGAAGCAAAGCAAGGCCCAAGCCCACCGCTCTTATTGATACGCACATCCTCATTTCTGGCCTCATATTTCTGAAAGGAAACGAGCACAAAATAGAGGAGGACGACATGGATCAGGAGAAACCACACTCGTTGCACCTGTACCAAAGTCCGAACACGCAAAGGACTAGAATTCCGAAACCAATCATAGCAACAGAAATGCTGCGATACCAAAGCGTAAGATAAGGAATCAGGGGAGACAGCTCGTATGGAGAGACAGTTCTCGTTCAGACTAAACGGACGACAGGTCTCCGTGTCTGCTCCTCCTGCTCACACGCTCCTTGAGGTTTTGCGGGAAAGGCTGGATGTCACTGGCCCCAAAGAGGATTGTGGGAAAGGAGAATGTGGTGCCTGCACCGTCCTGATGAACGGTAAGCCTGCGCTTTCGTGCCTCGTGCTCATCTCACAGGCGGACGGGGCGGAAATCGTCACCTCTGAAGGATTCATGCGAGATGACTCGCCAGATCGCGTGCAGAAAGCGTTCATCGACAACGGAGCCGTACAATGCGGTCACTGCACTCCAGGCCTCATCGTCTCCGCTGAGGCGCTTCTAAGCCGAAACCCCAACCCCAGCGTCGAGGAAATCAAAACCGCCCTAGCCGGTAACCTGTGCAGATGCACGGGCTACGCGAGCATAATCCGAGCGGTCCAGCAGGCAGCACACAAAGACTAGGATCGGTTAGGCAATGAGGCTGAGCGAGATCGAAGTCGTGTCACCAAGAACCGTTGAGAATGCGTTGAGCGTTCTTCACGACCGATCAGGTAGGATCAAAGCGATTGCTGGAAGCACGGACGCGATCATCCAGCTGAAAGAAGGCTCACTCCAAACGAATGAACTACTAGATATCTCGAGCCTACGCGAGCTTCGATACATTCGCAAAGAGGAATCCGTGATTCACATCGGTGCTCTCAGCACCTACTCGGACATAATCGAATCCCCTCTGTTGGACAGTTCTTGTCGAATGCTTGTCGACGCTTGCAGGACGATTGGGTCAGTGCAGATTCAGAATCGGGCGACTATTGGCGGTAATCTGGGAAATGCTTCCCCAGCCGGTGACAGTATTCCTCCACTCTATGTTTTGAATGCGAATGTCAAGATTCAGCGCCACGAGCACTCGCGTCTGGTCCCGATTGAGAAGTTCTTCCTCGGATATCGTAAGATCGATCTCAGGCCCGATGAGCTCATCACCGAGATCTCATTTGAAGCGGTCGAGAAACCCTGCGATGGAATGTTCCTGAAGTTAGGCCCAAGAGAGGGACACTGCATCTCCCTCGTCAGCCTCGCTATCTGTGTTAGATGGGCACCCGACGGCGACAAATTCTCTAGCGTTAGAGTTGCCCTAGGTGCGGTCGCCCCAGTCGTATTCAGAGCGAGAAAATGTGAGGAACATCTCAAGAATCGAACACTCGCAGACGACGTGATTTGGAACGCAGGCAAGATCGCATCAGCCGAATCATCTCCCATCAGCGACTTGCGGGCATCGGCCGAGTACAGACGAGCCGTCATACCGTCACTCCTCTACAAAGCCGTTCACGCGGTGATCGCCTCTCGACAGGGGTGGGAGAAGCCATGAAAGTGAGGGTCAAGCTCTACGGATCCTCCGGCGGCGGCCTCGAAAAGAGCGAATTCGTGCTCGATCTACGGGAAGATGCGACCGTTCAAGACGCTATCAATCGTTTGCCTGTCCGCGACCGACTATACCTCTATGTTGTCAGGAATGGGATGCGATTAGATGAAGGTGCTCGGCTCAGAGACGGCGACGAACTAGTCGTCTTTCCACCAGTTGCCGGAGGACAGGATGACTTACGCTGGGTAGGGAAGACGGTCACAAGATCTGATGCGCTCGATAGAGCCGCAGGACGAGCAAAGTTCTACTCGGATCTACATCTCAAGAACATGCTGTACGGCAGAGTTCTCAGAGCCAACCGTCCACACGCGCTGATCAAGCGCATCGACACCTCACAAGCAGAAGCATTGCCAAGTGTTGTTGCGGTTCTTACGCACAAAGACGTTCAAGGAACAAACCGGTACGGAATCGTCACTCCTGATCAGCCGGTTCTCTGCGAAGACAAGGTCCGCTACGAAGGCGATGCAGTCGCGCTCGTTGCGGCAGAAGATCCTGAGATAGCTGAGCGTGCGCTCGATCTCATCAAGGTCGACTATGAAACCCTGCCGGTGGTCTCGGATCCAATAGAAGCGATGAAACCTGACTCTCCGCGAGTTCACGAGGCCGGCAACATTTACCGGCACGCGCATATCAGAAATGGCGATGTGGAATCCGCATTCAAGCAGTGCGCAGTCGTGGTCGAGAACACATACCGGACCGGCCGCCAGATGCACATGTTCCTCGAAACCGAAGCCGGTGTTGGATTCCTCGACGAGAACGAAAACATAGTCCTCTATGTTGGCGGTCAGGCACCGTACCGCGACCAACTCCAGATCGTCAGGGCGCTCGGAATCCCACGCGAGAAGATTCGTGTAGTGTCGTCTATCGTCGGAGGAGCCTTCGGCGGCAAAGACGAGATCACCATTCAGATCCAACTCGCGTTGTTGGTTTTGAAGACTAAGCGTCCCGTCAAGATGGTGCTGTCTCGTGAAGAGTCAGGGATCGCTGGGCTGAAGCGTCATCCGGTGATCATCACCGCTCGAACCGGAGCCGGTTCGGATGGAAAGTTGCTCGCAAACCAGGTCAGAATCATATCCGATACGGGCGCGTACGCGTCTCTTGGTGGAACGATTCTAGATGTCAGCATGGAAACCTGTTGTGGGCCGTATAATATTCCGAATGTTGACATCGACGCTTACTGCGTCTACACGAACAACGGTTTCTCCGGCGCGTTCCGAGGATTCGGCGCACCCCAAGCAATCTTCGCCATGGAGTCCCAACTCGACATAATCGCCGAGAAACTTCACATCGACAAGCTGGAGATCAGGAAACGGAACGCAATTCGAGAAGGAGACATCAGCACCTTCGGCGTCAAGATTCCAGGAAGCATAGGAATCCACGGAACCCTGGCGGCCGCGGCGAAGTCTGATCTCTGGCTTCACAAAGACGAACATAAAGCCAAGAAGTCTGAACCGTGGTGCAAGCGAGGCGTCGGAATCGCATGTGCTCTGAAGGGCTTCACATTTGGGGCGCTCCCGGATTTCGGCGCCGCCTCGATCACACTGAATGAGGATGGCACATTCGCTGTTGGAGTCAGCTGCCCAGACATGGGACAGGGCAACGTAACAGCCTACGCCCAGATCACCGCCGAGGAACTGCGCTGCCGATTCGAAGACGTGCACATCGATTCGGCTGACACCGGACTCGCACCGGATACTGGAGGCTCGTCCGCTTCAAGATCTCTCTACGTGGGCGGGAACGCTATCGTCAGAGCCGCCCAGATGATGCGCGAGCTCCTACTCTCCCATGGGTCTCAGATGCTGGGCGAGCCTCAGGGCAGACTCCAATGCCGCGACGGAGCAGTCATCGTTGGCGGCGATTCAGAGCGTAAAGCAACATACGCCTCCATTGCGGCTCATGCTCGAGCTCACGGAAGCCAGCGACGAGTTGAGGCTGGGTTCGACGTTCCAAGGTTCGAGCGGCCTATCGAAGGAACCATTGAGATTCCGCACTGGTCTTTCATGTACGCCACAGCAGTGGCGCTTGTTGAAGTCGATACATTGACTGGCAAGACGAAGACGATACGATTCTTGGTCGCCCCCGATTCGGGCAAAGTAATCAATCCTCAAGGCTTCAGGGGACAATGCGAAGGCGCAATTGTCCAGGGCCTCGGATACACATTAACCGAGGACGCGATCATCGAGAATGGTCATCTCTTGACTCCTAATTTCACAACATACCTGATCCCAACGATTGCGGACACGCCTGACATCGAAGTCATACCCGTGGAAACGTACGAGAAGACCGGTCCATTTGGAGCGAAAGGAGTAGGGGAAATCTCGCTCGTTCCAGTTGCGGCGGCGATCTCAAACGCCATCTACGACGCAACCGGAGTACGATCCTTCACCTTACCCATCACGCCCGAGCGGTTGTTCAATGCTCTTCAAGCCAAGAAGAACGAGCTGAAATCATAATGGCCACGGTCAAAGTCAGACTATTTCACGAACTTAGAACCGCCGCCGGAGGCGGGGAAATCACAGTGACCGCCGACAACGTGGGCGAGCTACTGCGAACCCTTGGAGAGAGATACGGCAGGACGCCAAGGAACGTGTTATTCGATGAGGCAGGTCATCTTCGAGAGTACGCGTTCGTGTACATCAACAACGTCCTTCAGAAACCAGTTGATATGGCAGTTCCGCTGAAGGATGGCGACGTCATACTCGTGATTCCGCCAGTAAGCGGGGGATAAGCCATCCCTAGATTCAATGTCTACGTCCCGCTCAGCCTTGACGACGCACTCAACCATCTCAAAGAGAACGCATCCGACACGCTCCCGATAGCAGGCGCAACAGATCTTCTTCCACGCATCAAGAGGAAACAAGTGTCTGTCAGGAATCTGGTGGATCTTTCAGGCCTGTCAGAACTCAGATACGTCAAGCGCGAAGATGGCGAGATCAAGATCGGCGCGCTGACGACGATCGCCGACCTCGAAAAGCAAGTAGATAACTCAGCCTGGGGCAAATTCCTCAATGATGCAATCACGAAGTTTGGATCACCCAACATCAGGAGCCTCGCCACCGTAGGCGGAAACATTTGTGCGGCATCCTCCTCCGAGGACCTAATCCCGGTCTTCCTAGCGCTCGATGCGAAAGTGAAAACGCTTGGGAAGAACGGAACGCGAGAGATACCCCTTCAAGAGTTTCTAGCTGCAAAACGGAAGACGGCTCTACATGCTGACGAGATACTCGCTGAAGTCTCGTTCCCGGAGCCCAGCGCTCGAGCTGCCTGCTCATTCCAGAAGCTCGGGATGCGCAACATCCTGATCATTGCGCTAGTATCTGTGGCGGTTTTTCTCGAGACAGATGAGTCTCGTTCCAAGATCGTGCAAGCGAGAGTTGCGCTCAATCGTTTCAAGAGTAAGATTCCGCAAAGAGTCGAGAGCGTAGAGAAGGAACTTGTCGGCCAGACACTGAGTGAGTGGACGATCAAGTCAGCAGTAGAAAGGCTCGGAGAGGAGCTGGCATTAACATCAGACTATCGCGCATCAGCCGAGTACAGAACCGAAGCGGTGAAGGTACTGCTTCGCCGCGCCCTTGTTGCCTGCCAACAGAAGATTCTCGGTAAGTGAAGAGCGATTGGCTAAGCATCTCGTCAAGTTCAACGTGAACGGGAAAGATCACGCGCTCGTAGTTGAATCCACCGAACGCCTGCTTGATGTTTTGAGGGATCGGCTTGACCTGAAGGGAGTGAAGGAGGGCTGCGGAACCGGAGACTGCGGCACATGCACAGTCATCATGGACGGCCAACTAGTCAACTCCTGCCTCGTACTCGCAGTTCAGGCAAGGGACAAGAGGATCACCACAATTGAAGGCGTCGGCACTCGAGAGAAATTACATCCAGTCCAGAAAGCGCTGATGAAATACAACGCGGCACAGTGCGGCTTCTGCACACCGGCCATGGTGTTGGCTGGAAAGAATCTGCTCGATCATAACCCGACTCCTTCCCGAGCGGAGATCAAGGAAGCGATCAGCGGCGTCCTGTGTCGCTGCACTGGATACTACAAGATCATCGACGCCATTCACGACGCTGCGAAGGAGATAGCTGGGGTGAAGAGTTGACAGAGACCGAGGCCGTACACAAGCTACCCGAGGCCCAGGGTTTCGCGCTGATTGGCAAGAGAATCCAGCGGCTTGACGCGCTAGACAAGGTGCTTGGTCTCCCGCTCTACACATCCGATATCGTGCCCAAAGACGCGCTCAGAGTGAAAGTCGTCAGATCAACCGTCCCGCATGCACTCATCAAACGAATCGACACACAACCGGCAAGAGAGATGCCGGGCGTTTTAGCGGTCCTGACCGCTGAGGATATTCCTGGCCTCAACGAGTCATTCGCTATGCTGCCTGACCGGCCCCTCTTGGCGAGCAAGAAGGTGAGATGCCAAGGCGAGGCGATAGTTGTAGTTGCCGCCGGGGATCTGGAAACGGCTGAGGAGGGGGCTGACAGGGTCTCTGTCGAATACGAGCGCCTTCCAACCGTGACGTCGCCGGTTGAGGCGATGAAGCTGAATTCCATTCTCATCCACGACAGCGGAAACGTCGCGAAGTATCTCAGAGTTAGAAAAGGCGACGTGAAAGAAGGCTTCCGACAAGCCGACGTGATAATCGAGAACACGTACACGACCCAGTTTCAGGATTCGGCTCCCCTGGAGCCAGAGGTCGGAATGGCATGGGTGGAGAAGGATGGATCAATCACATGCGTCGGATCGATGCAAACACCATACTACGTGCAGACCGGAGTCGCCAAAGTGCTCGGGCTCAACCCTGACAAAGTGAGAGTGATTCAGGCGACCACGGGTGGAGCCTTCGGACCGAAATCCGACGAGATGCCAGTAGACACGTGCGCGATTTCCGCGTTGGTGGCGCAGAAGACCGGGAAACCAGCTATCCTCGAGTACAGTCGACATGAGTCAATGATTGCGCACACGAAACGTCATCCATTCGTGATCACGCTGAAAACCGGCGCAAAGAACGATGGACGCCTGACCGCGTCGGAGGCACTCGTCGTTTCGGACACTGGAGCCTACGCCTCGCTTGGGCCGCTAGTGATCATTCGGGCATGCTTCCACGCAACGGGGCCATACGTGATCCCGCATGTGAAGACTGACGCGTATTGTGTGTACACGAACAACACGATGGCTGGATCATTCAGAGGGTTCGGTAGCCCCCAAGTGCACTTCGCGGCCGAATCCCAGATGGATGAATTGGCGAGAAAGCTTGACATGGACCCGATTGATCTTCGACTGAAGAACATGCTGAGGCCGGGAACCCTTACGGCAACAAGTCAACTCGTGGATGAAGCGTGCGGGCTTGAGGAATGCACAAGACGCGCAATAGAGGCGTCCAACTGGCGTAGCAAGCGCACTGAATTCAGTCACGACCGCGGCGCATTTAGACGCGGAATAGGCATCGCTCTCATGTATCACGGGAACAGCCTTGGACCGGAAGGCAACGACTACGCCTACGTCCACGTTCTGATCAAACCCGGCGCCAAGGTTGTTGTGCGCACGGCGCTAACCGAGTATGGCACAGGCGCCGTCTCAGGACTTGCTCAAGTTGCTGCCGAGATACTCGGGCTCCCGATTGAATCATTCGAACTCGACAGAGCAGACACGGCTTCATGTCATGAGACAGGCCCGACGGTCGCATCACGCGTGACCGTGATAGGAGGAAGAGCCACACAGTTAGCAGCGCTGAAGTTGAAGGAGAGGATCCTAGCGGTTGGCGGTGATCTCCTACAATGCGAGCCCTCAAAGCTGACGATCAAGGACGCACTCGTGCGCCACCTAGACGATCCACGTCGAGCGGTCACGTTCCAGAAAGTCGTCGAAGAATGCTACAAGAGACACGTCAACCTAACCGAGACAGGCTTCTATACCGCACCAAAATGCGAATTCGAAGGCGAGAACAGCCAAGGAACAACATATCTGCAATACACGTACGGAGCCGTCATAGCCGAAGTACAAGTAGACACGGAACTCGGCGTTGTGAAACCGGTCAAGATCATCGCGGCGTACGATGTCGGCCGCGCAATCAACCCTCTCTCCGTTGAAGGCCAAATCGAAGGCGGAACCATTCAAGGCCTCGGATACGGATTGACGGAACAGTTGATTCATCTGGACGGAATGGTTGCCAACCCCACGCTCGGAGACTACTACATTCCAACTTCACTTGACATTCCGGAAATTCAAACGATCATCGTCGAATATCCCGGAGCAATTGGCCCGTATGGCGCGAAAGCGATGGGCGAGCCTCCTGTAGATTTGCCAGCCGCCGCCCTTGCAAACGCTGTTGCTCACGCGACCGGGTCAAGAGTCTTCAATCTCCCCCTCACGCCTGAGAAAGTCCTCTTCGCAACGAAACGAAAAATATAACGATTCGATTGAATCGTTAAACGATTCCTTCACCGAACGTCTAGCAACTGCTTTATCAAAGAGCCCAGGTCCGTACAACCAACAACGCTCGATTCGGAGATGCCAATACGCTTGTGGAATTTCAAAGCTGAACAGAAAATCTTCCAGATTGGCGGCATAAGCATCGGCGGCGTTCCAGGACAGCGTCCCGTCGTGCTCGTTGGAACTCTATTCTATCACGGCCACAAAGTCGTGAAAGATGAGAATGCTGGCACGTTCGATGAGGCAGCCGCTGAAACCCTTGTGAAGGCTCAGGATGAAATGTCAGACAAGACCGGCAACCCTGCGATGATAGATGTCGTAGGTGCGAGCGTTCCTGCCATGAAGAAGTATCTCGAATTTGTCGTGGATCGGACCAAAGCGCCACTGATGATCGATAGCCCTTCAGCAGAGATCAGAGGAGCAGGTCTCTCATATGCGAAGGAGCAAGGAATCCTTGACCGCGTGGTGTACAACTCGATTAATCCAAGCAGCAAACCGGACGAATTGAAGATGATCCAATCATCCGGCGTCTCCAGCTCCGTTTTTCTTGCGTACAACATGAAGGACTTCAGCACTGCAGGACGGACCAGCGCGATCAAGGAGCTCGTCAACAAACGACAGGAATTCGGAATTGAGAAGCCTCTGATCGATACTTGCGTACTTGACCTGCCCACGCTCGGTTCAGCTCTTCGAGCGATGTATGAACTGAAGGATGAGCTGGGCTTTCCGGTGGGATGCGGCGCACACAACGCGGTTGCCCTATGGAGAGGACTGAAGACCAAGATGGGAGAGCAAGCCGTGAAACCATGCCTTGCCTCAGTGAACGCTACAAGCGCAGCGGTCGGCGCTGACTTCATACTCTA
>Ga0315279_10004246_pt1 | contig 19348 bp, 15 predicted proteins | sample YL17G06_20_MG_FD_203694 | JGI IMG/M metagenome (GOLD analysis project Ga0315279, IMG submission 203694) | Sediment microbial communities from Yellowstone Lake, YNP, Wyoming, USA - YL17G06_20 | ecosystem: Environmental > Aquatic > Freshwater > Lake > Sediment | place: USA: Wyoming | collected... | reverse complement strand
CCCGAGGTCTCCATGTAGTTCTGGCCGACCAGCGAGTTGGCGCTGGAATGAACGGAGGTGTCCATGGTCCAGCCGGCGGCCTTTCCCGGGAACACGAAGGTCTTTCCCGAGAATTGTTGGATGCCGTTCTGGAAAAGGGGCATCCCCAGGACGACATCGTCAAGCCCGTCGCCGTTCAGGTCGCCCCGGATGGCCATGTTCCGGCCGATCTGCTCAATTAGTCCGCCCCTGAAGGATGCGTTCGATTGGGACAGGTTCGTGTACGTCTGCCACCCCGAGGGCTTGCCCAGGATGAGATAGACCTGGCCTCCTTGGGAGACCGCATCGGAATCCTGGCATGCGCCGATGAGGAGATCGTCGTAACCGTCCCCGTTCACGTCACCGCCACCATCGATGCCACTGCCGGCCCATGCGTCGGGCAACTCGCCTGTGAACGAGGCGTTGGCCTTAGATAGGGAGACATGGGCCTGCCATCCAGAGGCCTTGCCGAATATCAGGTATGCCTGGCCAGAGAAATGTGCGATCTTGGAGTTCCATTCCGCGCCGATGAGGAAGTCGTCGTAACCGTCCCCGTTGACGTCGCCGGCCCGGGATAAGGTCGATCCGGACTCATCGAACCCGGCCTCGCCGATGAAGCTCCCGGCAGCGATGTTCTCTATCGGGGTGTCCTGGGCCCATCCCGAGGACTTCCCAAGGACCAGGTACGTCACGCCCTGGGCCCCCATGTTAATGGTATGCATATCAGCACCTATGAGCAGATCATCATATCCGTCGCCGTTGACATCGCCGACCCCGTCGACCGCGGAGCCCAGCGCGCTGTTCTGAGGGCCTATGAATGTGGCATCGGCGTCCGTCTGGCTCATGTTCAGCCTCCAGCCCGAGCGTCTTCCCAAGAACAGGTAGGCCCCGCCGTTGAGGCTGTTACTGTTCCTGTCACCGATGATCATGTCCCCAAGGCCGTCCTTGTTCACGTCGCCCGCCGATGCGAGCGCACGGCCAAGCCATTCGTTGGTCACATTGACCTGGATGGAGGCGTTGGCCTTCGAGGCCGAGGTGTCCTTGGGCCATCCGTGGGGGCCGCCGAAGAACAGGTAGACCTGGCCAGAATTGTTCCCACCGGAATTGCCCTTGATCGCGGATATGAGCATGTCGTCGTAGCCGTCGCCATTGACGTCCTTGATTATCTTGGAGGAACTCCCGAAATAATCGTCATCCTCTTCTCCAAGGAACGACCAGTCTGTCGTAATGTCGAGGTTCGCATCCTTGCCGAACAGGGCCGGGACGGGAATTGTGAAGAAGGATGGAAGGATGAGCGTGAAGACCAGTATGATGGATGCGAGCTTCGGGAGGTTCATCGGGATGCGCTCCGGGTCGGGATATTCGGCTGAATTCGGATGTGTCCCATATATTAGATATTATATGAAGGATTAAGACCGTTAATATCGTTTTCGTTGATTTGTGCGGCAGACAATAATGGCCCGGGCTGGTCGGGATCCGCCCATATCATGTAATTCAGTGCATTATTTGTTCTTTGCAGAAGGGACAGAACCTCGGTGTTTTCGGGAAGTTCAGGTCCTTGCCGCAATAAGGACAAATCTGGATCTTATCTGACTGTCCAGAGGTCAGGTTCGATTTGTATACCACGGAATCCTTTACAGATGTGTTCTGGTCACCGATCTTCCCGACCTGGATGTAGATTGGGGCCTGCTGGGATACCGGCGTGGATTGGACCGGGATCGCCTGGGTCATGGGCATACTGGGCGGCATGACGGGTTGCATGTATTGACCCGTGGATTTGTCATCTGCGGAACCCTGCAGTTCCTTTGCCTTCTCCAGGATATTATCTATGGATTTAGAATATTCCCTTCTCAAGGACCTCTCCAAAAAGGGGATCGAATCTCGATACCTTTCGAGCTTGAATAGGGCAAGCCCCGCCATATTGTTCAGGGATGTATGATCCGGGTTCATCGCGAGCCCTCGTTCGAAGAAGAACAGTGCCTCTTGGATCTTATCCAATTTGAACGAGCACTGGCCCCGTAACAAATATCGTAGTTCGGATGGTTCGATGTTCAGTACAATATCCAGACATTTTATTGCTTCAACGGGATTGTCCATTTCTCCATGCAGGATCGTTCCCTTCATCTGCCAGGCGGTCACGTTCCTGTTATCCAGGCTCAATACTCGGTCAAAACAATACAATGCATATTGGAAGTTCTTGAGATTATGATATGTAAGACCGGTTAATCCCCAAATAGTCGGGTTCGATTGGTCATGCTGAAGATACTGATTCAGATAAGTCAATGCGTTTGAATAATCATCCTTGTTGAAATATTCCAAGCCGGTAAAACCAATCCGTTCCAACTCGTCCTTTGAAACCATGGTCTGTCCCCTTTGTTCTCCTGACCTCTATAATCTGATGCGCATTTAAATATTGTAGGTTTAAATCATCATACTGGGGGTCCTTCCTACAAATCAATACCGCCCCGTATTCCTTTTCCCACAACGCCTATTATTCATTTCTTTGCTAGATGGACATAATGATGAACATATCCTAGGTTCTCTTTGTATAGGTCTCTCCGGGGAACGAGCGAACGCTGAACACCTAATGGAAGATAATATTCCATCCAGTGCGCTGCATGCATGAATATGAGAAAATTTTCGAGTTCAGGCACGGATCAAGCTCTTCCCGATCCTCCCATCCCTGCCGATGAGCAGGACCCTCATCCATTCCAAGCCCAACAGGATGTGGCACAGCCTGGCCATGACCTCGCTCATGGGGAAATCCTTCCCGTCATCCCTGACCGTTGCCTCTTCCTTTCCATCGCAAAGCTCGACATCGCTGACCGTCTCACAAGACCCGACCTCGCATTCGAACATCATTGATGACATCCAGACCACCCATCCTTTTCTCTGATACTCTATTCTGGCGGTCGAGGTATATCGGATGTTCTTGTGCGATTCTTACCATTGGGCCTTAGTATATGAACGGCATTGGGGCGGATTTTGCATATCGGTCAGTATGGATTTGAAAAGACAAGATATGAAATGTTCTTTTCTATACCGGGCAAAGGTGTAGGTCAAATCTGGACCCCCCACAACTCTTTTAGCAATGGTTTTGCATATGCTCCCTTCCCATCGCAGAACATGTCCACGACGGTCTGCACCTTCGTTGTGAGCGAGATCGAGCCCTCGTTCATCGCAAACCGTGTGTCCAGCAGGGAAGTCCGGTCCTGGACTGTCCGCACATAATCGATATGATAACAACCGATCTTGGTATCACCATAAGAGGCATTCGAGAAAATCCCAAGTAGCCTTTCCGGGTCCAATGCATAGAACGATATTTCATCCGGTCTGTAATAAGACGAATATCGGGATTGGGCGGTGCCGAGACAGAAGATGACACCTTCCTTTTCCAGCTCTTCGATCACTGCCTCGGAAGTTGCATCGACGCGGACCGAGAAGGCCCGCAGCTCCTTCATCGACCGGAAATATGCGATGTAGCGCAGGAGCCCAACAGGGTCCGAAAGGCGGTATGTAATCCGTGCAGGTGTGTGACCCTTTTTCAGTTCCCCATTCAATTCATTCAGATGACTAGTTAGATGGAATTTATTGAGAAGTGGTTCTACGAACCCTTTGCGCTCAAGGTCCATGATGACTTTGTTCACATGACCTAGCGAGATTGGGTTCGTTTCATGGCAAATCTTCCTTATCATTCTTTGAGAAAAGGATGGATTGGTCAGAACGGCTACCATTATCTGAAGGGTCTTGGGTTGAAGGTGTTTCATTATTCCACCATTTAGTGGACTGTCCACTATTTAGTGGATATATCATTAGTGATATATATAATTTGCTGAAAAAAAGGAATAAAAAGAACCGCGCTCATTCGGTCCGTAACTGGTTCGATGGCGCCTGGACCGGCCCGACCTCCGCCCTGAGGCCCACGTCCTTCTGGCCAATCCCGGAGTCCACGTAGTAGTACTTGGCCCGGCCGCTGGTGCCAACGATAAGGAGACCGTCCTTCTGGAGTTCCTTGAGGTGATAGGCAACCGCCTGGCGGACCATGTCCAAGGCATCGGCGATCTCGGTCTGGTTCCTGCCCGGGTTCTGGACCAGATACTTGTAGACCATGAACCTCTGCTTCTTCCTCAGGTTCAGCTGGCTCTTGGGGGCCATGATGTCCGAGGGATACAGGTGAAGCGACAGGCCCAACAGTGTGGAGTTCCTGACCGTGAAGTCCGTGGCCTTCTCCGCATCCGTGATGTGGACGTTCTCGACCACCTTGCCGTTGTCTCCCTTCCAGACCTTGACGATCTGCCCGTTCCTGTTCCTCTGGACCATGTAGACGTAGCCGAACCTGACGAGCTCGTTGATATGGTAATAGATGAGGTTCCCAGAGTACTGGCCCTCGAAGGTCTCTATGACATCCACGGGCCGGATGCCCGGGTCCCTGACAACGACGCCCTGGACCCAGCCGCGTATGAAGTTGTCCAAGACCTTGTCGTCCCGGCGCTTCGAGTACATCTGCATCAGGAGACCCCTGAACCGAAGCCAGCGGCCGAGGTCCGTGAAGGCGTAGCTGCCGGCGGCGGCGGTCCCCGCGATGGTGGCAGCGACAATTATGACGTAACACGCGGACTTAACGGTGTCTTCTGTGGTTGAGGTCGTGTCCTGGTGAGGTTTCCCTTGGTTCTCGACCTTTATCGTGAGGCTGACATCGGATGAGGCGCCGTGCTCGTCCGTGGCCCTGGCGGTGATGGTATAGTTGCCGTTCTTCTTCACGACCGTGTTCCAGTTGAACTTCCAATCCTTGTTACCGGTCGCGTTCTGCCATGGATCGTTGTCTATCCTGACCTTGACAGTGATGTTGTCTCCGTCAGGGTCCGAGGCCGTGCCCTTGATGACGATGGCCATGCCGACGGTCTCCATTGATTTCGGACTTGTGATCGTGATCGTCGGTGGATTGTTCGGGTGAGGGTTCGCCACGATCAGATACAGGAGGGCTTCTGCCGTCGCGGATAAATTATCGGTGGCGCGGACATGGATAACATATGTCCTATTGGTATAGGTCCTCGTGTCCCAATCGAAGGACCATGACGATGTGCCCGTGGCCTTGGACCAGGCACCGTTGTCGACTTTGTAATCTACCGAATTAATAGTGCCGTTCTTTACAGAGGTCGTGCCCTTGACCTGGACGATGCCTATGGTCTGTGAATTGTTCGCAGGTGAGAGGATGGTCACCATTGGCAGGTATTTTGGTGGGACCGGGATCTTGACCTGTATGGAGGTCGTGTTCTGGACGCCAAAATTGTCCGTGGCCCTTGCGGTTATGGTGTTCCACCCAGGCGTCATTGTCCAGGTGTCCCAGACAAGGAACCAGTTATCGGTCCCATTGGCTGGGAACCAGGCCGAACCCCCCAAGTTGAGCTGGACGTCAGTGACCTTCCCATCAGGGTCGCTCGCCGTTCCTGTGATATTCAATAGCCCTGACACAAGCGAACCGTATTTTGGTGATGTTATATTGATGGCCGGTGGTTTGTCCTTGACAACGGTCACGTAGACCGAGTCGTCAGCTGTGAGGTTGTTGATATCAGCTATGACGAGCCGGTATTGGTATTTCCCGACGGCTAGGCCGTCCACATTTATCGAGATATTGCTCCCGTTCCAATAGATACCCGATTTATAGAAAGTGATATCGCCGAAAATGGACAGATTATAATAGACAGGGTTCTTGTCAGAGCAGGTCCAGTTCAACCAGTGGCCCTTGGTCCCCTCGATGTATGTCATCTCCGAAAGGTGGTTGATGGACGGCGGGACCCTCGATATGTTCACCGCTGTCGTGTTGTTGACCTGGCTAAAGTTCCCCCATACGGTGTAGATCCCCGGAATCAGGGACAATGACAGTGGGAATGTGGTATTGGTCTCGTTCGTGGAGTTCAACTTAGAGACGTTATTCAGGACCGGTGTACCGGACGGGTCCAATAACTTGAATGTGACGTTCCTTTCGTTCGTGTGGCCCGATGTCACGATGACCTTTGCGTGGACTGTAAGATTCTCCCCGGGTTCGACGTAATTATATTTGGGGTCGACATCCGCCTTGATATTAAGGACGCCCCTGAAGCCGGCCTCGACGGTGATGTTTCGGAAGGCGGTATTGTTGGTCTCGTCCGTCTCCCGGATGATGTTCTTCGAATCCACCGTCACATAGATGGAATGGTTCCCGATCTTGCCGGTGGTGTCCCAGGTCGTAGAGGTCGTTCCTAGGCCGTTCGCCGGGATATCCATCGTGGTCTCATTGATAACCTTTCCATCCGCATAGGTGGAGTTCGACGACATGATGATCCAGATCGAGATGCCCGCGACCAGGTAGCAGCCCTGGTAGTAGAGGCGATAGTTCCCATTATCGAGCTTGATGAGGTCACCGACCCCGACGTTCGTAGCGTCCTTGTCCGAGCCGGAACCGGGCGCGAGCCGGAACCCGGGATCCTTGGTCCAGACGAGCCCATCGTACGAGTAAGCAGATAGGATATGGCCGCCAGAGGCCGTCTCGCCGGTGTAATACATCCGGTAATGACCCGATGCGGTGCGGAAGACCTTGGGCGAGTGGGCCACATTGGTATCATATTGACCGCCTGGTTCCAGCCTTGGGCCTTCCTTGATGAAATTGATGCCGTCCTTGGACCAGGCCGATAGGATATGGGACGTGGTCGCGTTGTCGGCATAATAGTACATCCTCCAGTTCCCGTCGGCCAATCGGACCATGGATGGGTCGGACACGCCGGCGCTATCATAGAGGCCCCCCCGATGTATCCTGGTTCCTTGTTCAACAGAGAAATCGAAGCCATTGGAGGAGATCGCACTGAAGATGTCACTATCGACATTATTGTAGCCATTGTAATAGATGCGATATGAGCCATTATCGAAGCGGACGACGTTCGGTGCACCGACCAATCGGAAGTATTGCGGTAGGTTATTGTTAATCCTATAGCCCGGCTCGCTCTTCCAGTGATATCCATCGTTTGAGATGGAGCTCAAGATGCGGCCGTTACCGGAATAGGCGTCCTGGCCTTGATAGAACAGTCTGTATGAGCCGTTATCGAGGCGGATGATCTCCGGCATCCCGAGGCTGAACTGGTCCGCGGTCCCCTGATGACCCAGGTCGAGCCGGACCCCGGGTTCCTTGTTGAAATCGAGGCCATTGAAGGGCTTGCCGTCCCGGAACTGGACAGTGGTGCCATTGGCCGCCTCCGAGCCATGGTTCAGGACCTTGGCGGATATCGTGACCTTGTCGCCCTCCTTAGCTGGATCTTCTGAAAAGGCGATGTTCCCAGGAACGATCGAGATATCTTGAACAGCAGGGTCGGCCCTGGCTAATGTTATCCGGACCTTGCTCCCGTCGTAGCCCGCATAGTACATCCCATATTTACCATCGGGCATTCGAATGACCGCGTCCCCGGCGGAAATACCAGCGCTATCGTACTTGCCACCCGCTAACAGCCTTGAACCGGATTCCTTGGTCCATGTGAAACCATCGAGCGAATAAGCGCTGAGGACCTTGAGGTTCCCGGTGATGAAGTCGCCGCCTAAATAATACATCCTATAACCTTTCGTGAGATTGATGACCCAGGGGGATTCCGCGCGCTGTGAATCATTGATCCCTCCGTAGTCTATCCTCCGGCCTTGCTCCCCGGCCCAGTTCAGGCCGTCGTTAGAGAGCGCGCTGGCTATCCAGTTGTGCGAACCATCGTAGGCCTTGAAGTACATCCTCAGGGTCCCGTTCCCGAAATCGAATACGAAGGGATAGCCGACATCGTTCGAACCGGATATGGCGGAATTTATCCTATCCCCTGGTTCGACCGTGAAGGTCAGACCGTCATCGGAGATGGAACTCTGTATAGCCCCGTAGACACCATTCGCCATGTGGTAGTACAAGCGATATTTCCCGTTCGAGAGCCTCATCACGAAAGGGTCGCTGTAGATGGAGGGAGGGGAGTTCGGGATCCTTTTCCCCGGTTCGACGGTCCAGTTCAACATGTCATTGGATTTGGCGCTCATGACGCTCTCAATGGCACCGGTTTGCGTATTGGAAGCGAAATATATACGATAGGAACCGTCGGGCAATTGGATTATATCCAGTGGCCCGTAGGCATGAATGAAATTGGGGGTCCCATCCCCCTGGACCATTATGGTATCGGTCCTTGTCCAGTTCATGAGGGCCGTGACAGGGAGATTGTCTGTAATTGATGGTGGATCGGACCGGGACCCGCCCGAAATAGGACCTGCGGCTAGGGCCGGGACGAGAGCGGTGATAAGGCTAGCCTCGAACATCAGGATGACCACGAACAGGTTCAACGCCCTATTTCTAGACGGCTTCGACATATCGACCCTCCGATTATGTTAGGCAGTAATAAGACCTATTGCCATTTAACATCTTTTTGAGGGGATTTTGCATTATTAATTTGAAACTAGGATATAGGATGATTAACAGAACCTGAGCCTGCGTGGCCCGGGCTGCCATCGCGTTCGTCTTAATAGGGCCTCCGGTCAAAGAACCAGACCACCGCCACCAGGCCGGGGCCGATGCCCGATATCAGGACCGGGCAGATCGAAGGAAGCATATTAATCCCCAAGCCTGCGCACCTTCACATATTTCTTTGCATCTTGATATGTGACCTCATCGGCGATTATCAAGGTACATCCAAGCTCCATGGCCGAATAGACAATTGGGCGGTCTGCTTTATCCCTTAAATTCAATTTCTTGAAGGCTTTGACCGGCGGGTCCTTGTGGATGATAATCCTCTCACGGATACTATCCAGGACCTTAGCTATGAGCTCTTCTTTGAACCTAAGGACCTTCCGAAGGACATGATAAACCTCCTTGAGCGCATATTCGTTCGTATGGGCTTCGTAAGAGGTTGTGAAGACCAATCGGAAGGCCTCGGCGCTTGTGCCGGTTACCGCAGCGATGATGACGCTTGTGTCCAAAAAGACGCGTTCGGTCATTGTTTGCACTTTCGTGAATGTGCGGTCCGCCCGGCATCCTTCGATGCCTTTCGTACGTGTTCCATGGTAAGACCTCGTTGTGTGGATTCCTCGATCATTTCCAGGACCGCCTTGGGAACATTGTCGAGCTCGTCGGCCATTTTTCGCACAGCGGACCTTACAAAGTCCGACCTATTGTTGAAGAATCCCTTTCGGATCGCCTGATTGATACGTTCGAGGTCCCACCGGGAGAGTCGTATCGTGACCATGTCATTTTTCATTGTATCACCATTGTATTACTATTGTAATACATGATATTTAAATCCTTCGGCCGTTCGACCGTCTTGCTATTATCCTTATCCTTACCATTTAACCACTTATTTTGTTCTATATCCTCACCAGAAAATATATCTTCGCACGAACGGTTCTAGAAAAATACGGAGATTGCCATGGGCCCGACATGGCCCAAGCTGTCTGTCGTGTTCGTCCTAGTAAGGCCTCCGGTTAAAGAACCAGACCACCACCACCGGGCCGGGGCCGATGCCCGATATCTAGATTGGGCAGGCGCCTCGAACGAACCTCGAGGTCTATTGATACGCGTCACAACTCAGACTCGGGGGGCTTCTCGATTTCCTCAATCGTATATGTTACTGCTCCGGGTCCGGACGGAGGGACCTGAGGGGGTTTGGGTGGCGCATTTTGGACCGGCGCGAGAATGGCATCTGCCGGCGCCTTCCCTTTCCCCTTTCGTTTTATAAGCAGGACGGCGGCAACAATGGCCCCTATGACCACGGCAATGATGATCGCTATGGTAAGTAGCATCGAGCCTCCCGAGGTCGGAATAATAGGGGGAGGATTAATCGGCGGCGTTATTGTCCCGCCGCTGATGTCCTTCGCGCTCTCCTGGGTCCTGGCCTCATTGCCGCTCTGGTCGACCGCGATGAAGGAATAGCTTAGCCGCTTCGAGCCGGCCAGGAGCTTTATCGTCGTTGAATACAGCCCCTGGGCCAGCTTCATTTGGGCCGTATAGTTCTTGCCGTCGATCGAATAGGAGACCTTGACGCTCGTTATCCCTATGTTGTCGTCCGCGGAGACGGATAGCACGAAATCCTTTCCGGCCTCGGGCGTCCCGTTGGTCATGTCCTTCAGCGTGGGGGAGGTCCTATCCATCACGGCCAGTTTCCCTTTCAACGACCTCGTGTTCCCGGCCGCGTCCTTGGCCACTAGGATGTAGTTCAAGTCCCTTGCGGATCCTGGGATGTGTATGGTGGCCGAGTCCCGGAAGCTCACGTTCGTTGATTGCCCGCCGTCGAACCAATACTCCAGTGTGGACTTCGTTATACCGATGTTGTCAGTTATGTTCGCAATGAACGTGAAATCGCTTCCCGTCGAGAGCTGGGGACCCGTGGGGATGCTTAGAGCCGGTGGGATGACATCCCTGACAGAGGTCCTTCCGTCCAGTTCCCTTGAGTTGTTGGCCGTGTCCATGGCCTTGGCCTTGTAGTATAAAAAGACCGCATCCAGTGGAACGGTTACCACCACGCTCCAGGGTTCTTGGGAATTAAGAACCATCTTCGGAGTCCATGTCGAATTATCGAAGGAATACAGGATTACCATGGTGGAGATGCCACGATTGTCGGTCGCGTTCATTCCAATCGAGACATCGAGGCCGGTCTTGGCCTCGCCAATGCTCATCCCGACCGTCGGCGGGGTCCTGTCCTCGACGGCCTTGCTGACCTCGATCGACCTGAGGTTGTACGAGGCGTCCCAGCAGGTGACCTTGTAAACGAGGACCGAGGAATCCGATGGCACAGAGATCTGAAGGCCGTCGGTCGTGCCGTTCACGAAGGTTTTCGGCCCGCCGTCGAACCGGTATTCGACCCTGCCCCCGTAAATGCCTATGTTGTCCGCGGCCTTGTAGGATATGTTGAAGGCCTCGCCGTTGACCGGGGTGCCGCTCGCGTCCTTGATGGTCGGCGCCACATCGTCAATGACGTTCTGCTTGCGCAGCGGGACCGTTGCGTTGAGGCTGACCTTGTCGTAGGCCACGAATATGTATGACAGATTGTGTGCGGAGAGCGGTATGTCTATTGTCAATGTGTACATCTGCCCCGAGAGGGACATGTCCCCGTAGGCCCAAGGACCGTCGTCGATACGGTACTGGGCCTTGACGCTGGAAACCTGGATGTTGTCGCTGGCCTTGGCGTCGAGCTCAAAGGTCTTGTTGACGTGGGGTACGGCGGAGAGGTCGGTCAGGTTCGGTGGGATGATGTCCAGGACCGGGATGCCCAGCCTCGTTATGGAGGTGTTCTTGCCCCAAATGTTGGCCCCATCGATCCTGTAGGACAGGTTCGCGCTGTTCGTGTCGATGTCGATGTCGGCGGCGAAGTAGGTCCTGTTGCCGTCCTTGCCCGTCACGAACGCCGTATATATGAAATGGCTCTTCAGGTCTTGCCAGGTATCGACCTTGCCGCTGGAGTTGCCCCAGTTATTGGTGACGACGAACTGCACGTGGAAGGGCTTTCCAGTGAAGGCCGTGTCATTGGTCTTGTCCTCGAGGGTTGGCGCCGCTGGGATGAGCGGGTGCAGGTCCCCGGGCCAGAAAGGCACCTTGGTGTCGCCGAGGAAGTCCCCGTCCTGGTCCTGTCCCGTGTAGTTGTCCCAGAAGTTGCCACCGATATAGGGCCCGCCGATGATGTTGGGGCCAGCCTGTTTATCGACATACCATTTGAGGGTGCATGCCGGGTCGAGCGACCCCATATGCAACCTATTATCCATGAAGACGTTATCGTAGATGAGCGCGGTCGATGTGAGCGGCCAAGCGAGGCATTCGAAGCCATAGTTGTTCCCAACGATGCGGTTGCCGAACAACTTTGCGTTTTTAGATGTGTAGACAGTGATGCCGGTGGACGCGTTCTGGACCGTGTTGTTCCTGACGATGATGTCATTGCCCAGGATAAATATGCCGTCCCAGTTCGACTGGACCGCATTCCCCAGGACGAGGGACGCGTCGGATTTGGTTACGATGCCGTGCCCATTGTTGTTGATGATGCGGTTATCGAGTATCCTGAGGTTGGAGACATGCCCATCGATGTTGAGGGCGATCCCCGTGTTGTTGTTGAGGGTGTTATTCCTCATCAGGAAGTCACCGTCGGTCCCGTCGACCTGTATGCCCGAGGTCGTTGTCCCCTCGATGGTGTTGTCGAGGATCTTGCAGGTGTTAACCCCGCCCGGGATCTCCAGGCCCCTCGCCATACCGTTCATGTAGTTCCTTTGGAACAGGACCCCTGTAGATGTGGAGAGCTTGAAACCGTAGCCGAAGGAGATGTTGGTGATGCTGTTGTCTGTGAGCGTCAGGTTGCTGACGCCGCTGATGGTCACGGCATCGATCATGCTGTCGTTCACGCTGTTGTTGGTGAATCGCACGTGCTTACCGCCCGTTATCTTCACCGGGGTGTTGCCAGCGTTCAATTCGTTCTTATAGATGTTAATGTCCGAGGGGGTGGTCTGGGCCTGTAGAGCATAGGTGGTGTTGTGGATGGTCACGTTCGAGATCGTGATATTGTTGGAATCGTCGATGAAGATGCATGTGGACATGTTGTATAACAGATCATTCCTGACGCTGATGTTATGGGACTTGTCCGCGATGAGGACGGCCGGGCTCACATTCATGAGGGTCAGGTTCTCGGCCTTGATGTTCGATGAGCCCACCAATCCAACATAGCCGGCGCCGGTCGGGACGGTCTTGTCCTTTACATCAAGCCAGTAGATGACGGGCCTGCCACGGACCGTGTTGTTCTGGGTGATGATGTGCCTGAAGTTGCGGAAATCGTGGCTCGAGACCGAGAGGTCGTCATGGTTGCCTGACATCTTGTTGCTGTAGAGGGTCTCGTTGAAGGCATCGTCGATCCAGATGCCGTAGCCCTGCCCGTTACCAGTAATGGTGTTGCCCACGGCGTACGTACCGGTCGTATGGCCCAGGTGAATGCCACAATCGTTATCGGTGAAATTGTTATCAAGGATTGACACGTTGGTGTTGGAGGATTCCTCCGAGATGCCTATGGTGTTGTTGACGAAGAGGTTATAACTAATCACCGGTCCCGTGGCATGGGTCAGGGAGATTCCGTAATTATGCTCCTCGAACCTATTGTGGGTTATCAGGCCGTTCTTCGTATAATACAAGGTTATGCCGGCCTGGTTGAGATGGTCGGCATCGCCGACGAAGTAGCAATTGCGGATGATGAAGTACGCGTCCGTGTATTCGATGTGCAGGGCGTTCGTCGTGTTGCTGCTCAAGGTCCAGTTCTCGATTATGTATGGGTCAGGCTTGGTACCATGACCTGCGACAACGCCGTTGGAGGTCGTGAACTCCGCGTTCGATTTTATGCTTATGGCCGAATGGTCGGTAAGGGCTCCGGGATCGGTCAGGTCACCCGATGCGGTTGGGAACAGCGGTGAGAGGCCCGCCAGGCATAGCATGAGGACAATTAACAATAGGACCGGCTTCCGCGCCATAAGAAGAACAACCTTCTAATATAGATTAATAAAGCACATATAAGTTCTTTTCGTTTTTCGGGGCTCTACATTTTTCGGGATGACGTGGTCCGGATTGATCATGGTGACTGTATTCAGTAGAGCCTCCGGCCGAAGAACCACCGCCGCCACCGCGCCGGGGCCGATACCCGATATTTAAATCGGGCGGGCGCCTCGAATGAAACTCGAGGCCGTTAGAAAGATGTCGAACCCATCATTCCTATCATTTGGTTGTAATCACTACGGTTTCATATGCTTTAGAACATGGATGTCCATTAGGTCCTTGATGGACGCACGACGTTCCTTGAACTTGATCAGGTCCTTTTTCGATATTACTTTAATCGTATACTTTCCCCATTTCACCTTCTTGGCCCGGGCCTTGAGGCCAAGCCATTTGGCGCGACCCTCCTCCAAGAAGATGTCCAGGAACCAGTCATCATAGGCCAACTTATGTACCATCCCTTCTTCGGTCATCTGAATCTTGACCTCGCGGAACCCCTTTTCCTTCAGTATATTGACGAGCTTACGGTCCCCTGTTGAGATCATGATGTTCAGGTCCTCCGTCGCCCTGTTGTAACCATATAGTCCCATGGCTATGGCCCCATGTACGAGAAAATCCACGTGCCTGGAATGTAGGATATCGATAACGAAGGAGACGAATTCATCGGACCTCATCGAGTTCGCCGCCTCCGGGTCATTCTCGAGTTCCTAGGTAACATCATCATCACGGCCCGCCTGAGCCTTTCGCTCGGGGGCAGGGCCATCATATTGCGGTATGAGTCGAGCTCATCTTGTGTGAACATACATTTTGATGCGGCGAGGGCAAGCCTATAGACCCTGATGTTCTTTCGCCGCTCGGACCGTGTCGGCCATTCGATGCTCATAATGGATCCTCCAAACAGTTCATTTACTGTCAAGTTCCATCCACATCTAGGATACTATTTGATAAATGATCAAACCTCAAGAACAAGTCCATCCTTCGCGACCGTCGTTCGCCTGAAAACCTTCCGGGCGATCCTCCCCGCCTCGTCACGCATCGCCATCGTCCTATACCTTCCCGCGTCAAAGTGCGTCAATACCAATTTCCCGACATCGCATTCCTTGGCGATACGCCCGCATTCTTCGGGGTTCATATGAGGCCATTCCACATGCGTCTCTCCGCTCAAGTATGAACACTCGACCACGAGCAGATCGACCCCGGAGGCCAACTTTCTCAGGCCCTCGCAGATACCTGTATCCGTGCAATATGCGACCGTCTTCCCATCAAGCTCGAACCGATATCCCATGCAAGGCGTTGCATGGAGCAGGGGCCTGCATTCCACCTCGAACGGCAATCGGTGGACGCCATCGCTCAGCTCATGTATATTCAATTGAAAATCGAGGTCCTTCACATTGAATGTGAAAGGCGGCCTCATGATGTCCTTCAAGGCCTTCTTCGTGCCCTTGGGTCCGAATATTTCCAGCCTTCGGAGCTTGAACTTGTTCAGCGTGTGCAGGCCCACGATATGGTCGAGATGGAAATGGCTCAGGAACAGGCGGACGACCTTTTTCGGACCGTTCTTCATGTATCGGTCCAATTTGTGAATGCCGTAACCCGCATCGAGGATGATGGAACAACCTTTGGATTCGAGCAGAGCGCAGACGGTGCTCCCGGTGGGGGAATCGTACCACCCGTTCGTTCCAAGGAATGTCAATCTGACCATGGGAAGACGACTTCCAATCCAAATCATTTGAGCGGCTTCCACCATGCGGTATTATCGATGTACCACCGCACCGTCCCCTCGAGCGCTGCCTTGAACCTGGACCGCGGCATCCAGCCCAATCGCCCGACCTTCCGGCAATCAAGGCTGTATCTCAGGTCGTGCCCCGGCCTGTCCTTGACGGTCTTTATCCAGGCCTTATCCTTCCCCATGATGTCCAATATCATCTTCGTTATCTCTATGTTCTTGAGCTCGTTCCCGCCACCGATGTTGTAGGCCTCACCCGGGCTTCCCTTACGAAGGACGAGGTCGATACCTTCACAATTGTCATTCACATATATCCAGTCCCTGACATTCTTTCCTTTCCCGTAAAGGGGTACCTTCTTTCCCTCGATCAAGTTCGTCACAAAGAGCGGGATGAGCTTCTCCGGATATTGATAAGGCCCGAAATTGTTCGACGACCTTGTTATCACCACAGGCAGGTCATATGTCGTGAAGAACGAATATGCCAACCGGTCGGCCGCGGCCTTGGAGGCCGAATAGGGGTTCCGCGGATTGAGAGGGTCGGTCTCCTTGAAAGAGCCTTTCAAGATATGCCCATAGACCTCGTCCGTGGAGATCTGGACGAAACGAGAGATCTTATTTCGTCTGGCCGCCTCGAGCAATAGATATGTCCCGAAGACATCGGTCTGGATAAAGGTGCCAGCATCCAATATCGACCTGTCCACATGCGATTCGGCCGCAAAATGGACCACGACATCGCAATCCTTCATGGCCTTATCGACGATCTTGCGGTCACATATATCGCCTTTAATGAACCGATATCTGTTCCGATACCTCTTGTCCCTCACGACATCTTTTAGGTTCGCAGGATTGCCGGCGTAGGTCAGCTTGTCAAGATTGACTATCCGTGCATCGGGATGCTTCTTGAACATGTATCGGATGAAGTTGCTCCCGATGAAGCCCATGCCGCCGGTTATCAGGTATCTCGTCATGAATCATCAACCCGTGAACCAAGAGATCCATTAGATCTTGATGTTCGAGTTCTCCCCGACCACGAGCCGGATACCTTCCGGCTTGTGCCCCTCGGACCTGGATAGCACGCAGTTGGCCCCGATGAGGCTGTCCACTATCCTCTTTCCGCATGAGACCAGGACGCCGCCCATCAGTATGGATGCTTCAAGCTCCCCACCGATGACCTTGCAGCCGTCCCCGATGGCCGTATAGGGCCCGATATAGGTGTGCGGCCCGATCTCGCAGTCCTTCCCTATGATGGTCGGGCCCTTCACAAGACAGCCCTCCTTGATGACCGTGCCCTTGCCAATGACTACGCGGCCCTGGACCTCCGCGCCCTTCTCGATGGTCCCCTCGTTCTTCGCCTTGATGTCATCGAGCACCAGGTGGTTCGCCTCTAGTATGTCCTCCGGCTTGCCCGTGTCCTTCCACCAGCCGAGCACGATGTGTGATTGCATGTTAAGGCCCTTATCTATCATCCCCTGGATGGAATCCGTGACCTCGAGCTCGTTCCTCCAGGAAGGCCTCTGCTTCCGTATGATGCTGAAAACGGGCTTGGTGAAGATGTAGATGCCAATGATGGCCAGGTCGCTCTTCGGGACCTTGGGCTTCTCGACCGCCCCGATGATGCGCCCGTTCTTGTCCAGTTCCGCCACGCCGTACCTGTTGGGGTCCTTTACCCTGCATAGCGCCACGGCCCCGTCCGCCCCCTCGTCCTGGAAGGTTCTGACCAGGTCCTTGATGCCCCCCATGATGAGGTTGTCCCCCAGGTAAACGACGAACGGGTCGTCCTTCATGAATTTCTTCGAGCAGTAGATGGCATGGGCGATGCCTTTGGGAGCCCCCTGGACGATATATGTTATCTTGACCCCCCATTTCTTGCCATCGCCTAGGAGTTCCTTGACCTTCTGAGGCATGTTGTCCCCTAGAATGACGCCTATCTCCTTTATCCCGGCATCCCTGAGGTCCTCGAGGCAATAAAGGATGTTCGGCTTGTTCGCGATCGGGATGAGCTGCTTCGGGCCCGTATGGGTCAACGGCCTGAGCCTTGTGCCGTGCCCGCCGGCCAATATGAGGCCCTTGATCCTGACGGGCTTCTTGATGCTCGTGTCCGGCCTTTTCATCGGTTTCATGATGATAGCCTCATTTGCGTTCCTTGATGTCCTTGACATCTAATTTACCTTTCCGGCCCTGCTTGAGCTCCTGCGCCTTCACAATCGCCAGCCCCTTATCGATATTGAGCATTTTGTGGCCTAGGACACGGGCTATCTTAGATACATCTAGTGAGCCATCCATGGGCCGTTCGGCCTTCAGGTCGAGCTTGTCGGTGGTAATGGGGGCTATAGGCGACGGGTCGAGGTCCATGGCCTTTGCTATCTTGAACGCGAAGTCGTAGCGGTTTATCCTTTCGGAGCCGCCCGCGTGGAAGGTCTCCCTCTTGCCGGACTCGTATATGTCCAGGAGGGCCTTGGCCAGGTCTTCGGCCAGTGTGGGCGAGTTGTACTGGTCGTTGACGATCGTCATGGGCTTCTTGGCGATGAGCGAATCTATGACCCAGGTCACGAAGTTGAACCTCAAACGGAAGGAACCGTAAAGGACGGCCGTTCGCGCGATGGCGTGCTCGGCGCCTGTCTTTGCTAGTTCCTGTTCGGCCTCGAGCTTGGTCCTGCCGTAGACCGAGAGAGGGTTTGGTTTGTCCGTTTCCTTGTACATGCCCTTCTTTCCATCGAAGATGAAATCCGTAGAAACGAAGACAACGCAGGCCTTGACCTTCTTGGCAGCAAGACCGATATTCTTCGTCCCGGTCACATTGACCTTGTATGCCAGGTCGGGGTCCGTCTCGTTCTTATCGACGTTCGTCAAGGCCGCTGTGTGGAAGACCACCTTGGGGCCCTCTTCCTTGAAGAACTTCTCGAGGGCTTTGAGGTCCGTGATATCGATGTTCCTGACCTCTCCCTTGACCGGGTCCACATCCGTGGCCATGTCTATGCCTATGGGATCGTAGCCTTCCTTGAACAGTAAGGGCATGAGCCTGCTTCCGAGAAGGCCGATCCCGGTGACGATCACATCATGGACCATGGGAATCACTTCGTTCGATAATATTCATATCTTATATTTCTTGAAATCGTAGATCACATCGAGCCTATCCAGAGAGGGCCACTTCTTGTCACGTTCGGATAATTTGACGGTCCCGCCGACCTTATCAAGTGGCCATTCGATCCCGACCTTCGGGTCGTCCCAGATGAGACCGCCCTCGTCCTCGGGATTATAGAGGTCCGTGCATTTGTACATGAAATCGACATTGTCGGTCAAGGTGAGGAAGCCGTGGGCGCAGCCCCGGGGGACATAGACCATCTTGTGATTCTCGGCATTCAGCTCGATGCCCCACCATTTCCCGAAGGTGGGCGAGCCCTTCCGGAGGTCGACGGTGACGTCGAAGACCACTCCTGCAACGACCCGGATGAGCTTCCCTTGGGGATGCGTCCTCTGGAAATGAAGGCCCCGAAGGACCCCTTTTTGCGAGCGGGAATGGTTGTCCTGGACGAAGGGGAGATCTATGCCCGCTTTCGCAAAGGCCTCGTGATTATAGTATTCCACGAAGAAACCGCGGTGGTCGCCCTGGACCTTGGGTTCGATGAGAAATAGGCCAGGTATCCTGGTCGGGCCGAATGCGAATTTGTTAGGTGGCATGGTCTTACCTCGGAGTGATCATGAAGTTCTTTTTTGAGCTCTATCTTCAACGATCTTGACGACCTCGTCCGCTTTCTCAAGAGCCTTAAGCTTTTCCTCACGGTTCATACCATCTTTCCGGCATTCAAAGAGAGGAATCCGTTGGAAACGTTTGAAGTCGTCCATGTACTCGTCGAACTTATAAAAGAAATGTGCGTCATTCTCGGTCAACCAATCCATGATATGTGTATCGGGATAGGGAAATAGATTGAAGAACCTAACACTTGAGATCGGATATTTCATTGCCAGATCGAACGTCATTTGGACCTCTTGTTGGGTCTCTGTAGGAAATCCGATTATGAAAAAAAGTTTCACATGAAAACCCATACGAGTTGCCAGATCGATAACTCGATTTGCCTGTTCGATGGTTATACCTTTCCTAATGAATTTCA